>Ga0075425_100005078_pt1 | contig 13635 bp, 7 predicted proteins | sample SoiMethybrSBSTD4_FD_75300 | JGI IMG/M metagenome (GOLD analysis project Ga0075425, IMG submission 75300) | Bulk soil microbial communities from a Populus tree surrounding site in Tennessee, USA - Soil MetaG P. TD hybrid SBSTD4 | ecosystem: Environmental > Terrestrial > Soil > Tree plantation...
GCGCCCGTGGTCCGGCGCTGGTACACGCTGCCGGAGCCGGATCCCCGCCCCGCCCAGGCGGGGGAGTTCCGCACCCTGCTCGAGGACGCGGTGGCCCTGCGGCTCCGCAGCGACGTCAGCGTGGGGACCTGCCTGAGCGGCGGTCTCGATTCCTCGTCGATCGTCGCGTTGACCGCGCGGCTCCGGGGCCCGGATGCGGCGGGTGCACATCGCTCCTTCAGCGTCGTCTATCCCGAGCCCGGACTGGACGAATCGCCGCACATCGCGGCCGTCGTGGAGGCGACGGGCGTGCACGGATCGCGGGTGACCCCGACGTCGGCCGAGCTGGAACGGGATCTCCCCGCCCTCGTCCACAGCCAGGACGAGCCCTTTCCCTCCGCGAGCGTGTATTCGCAATGGCGGGTCATGCGCCTGGCCGCCGACGCCGGGGTCCGCGTTCTGCTCGACGGCCAGGGCGGCGACGAGGTCCTGGGCGGCTACCGCTACCATCTCGGTCCCTTCCTCGCGGAGACGGCGCGCACGCGCGGATGGCGCGCCGCCCGCCGCGAGATTGCGCTGCTCCACGAGAACACGCGCGTGCGGCGATCCCTGCTCGCCGGCCTGCTCGCGTATCACGCCCTGCCCGTGCCGAACGGGATCCGGCGCGCGGCGGTCACGCGGTACGCGAGCCACCGCCGCCTCGACGCCGCCCTTCTGGACCCGGACTTCCTGCGCCGGTCCGGCACGATCACGAGCGAGCGCCATCGCCCGCGCGCCACCCTGCTGGCCGAGCGCCGCGAAGCGCTGGTGCGGACGAGCCTTCCCGCCTTGCTCCGCTACGAGGACCGCAACTCCATGGCGTTCTCCGTGGAGGCGCGGACGCCGTTCCTCGACTTCCGGCTCGTGGAGCGGGCGCTCGCCATGCCCGCCTCGGACCTCGTGCGCGGCGGCTGGACCAAAGCCGTCCTGCGCGACGGCATGGCCGGAGTGCTGCCCGAGTGCGTCCGGCTCCGCCGCGACAAGCTGGGCTTCGCCACTCCGGAGGCGCGCTGGCTGCGTGAGATCGCGCCCCGGGTGCGGGACTGGCTGGGTCCGGGGGCACGCGCGGAGCAGGTGATCCATCCCGACGTGCTCGCGCGCTGGCGCGCCGAGCCCGACGACGTGCTCGCCGCCCGCGCCGGCCTCTGGCGCGTTCTCTCCGTCGAGCTGTGGCTGCGCCACGTCGAGGGCTTCGGACGTGTCGCGTAGCCTCCGCCGGAGCCGCCCTACCGGCTCGAGCAATATCGTCGTCGGCCTCGCCCCTCCGGAAGGAATGCCGCGGCTTCGCACGATGGACAACCTCACGGGCGCCGGCCGATAATGGACGACCTCGCCCCATGAAGCTCGCCGTTCTCCAACCCGGGTATCTCCCGTGGCTCGGCTTTTTCGATCAGATGAACCGCGTGGACGTCTTCGTCTACTACGACGACGTCCAGTACACCCGCAACGACTGGCGTAACCGCAACCGGGTCAAGGGCCCCCAGGGCCCGGTCTGGCTCACCGTTCCCGTTCTCCACACCGCACGTTTCGGGCAGACGATCCTGGAGGCGGAGATCGACAACCGCGCGGACTGGGCCCGCAAGCATCGCGAGACGCTCCGCATCCATTACCGCCGCGCCCCCCATTTCGAGCGTTACTGGCCGATCCTGGACGAGGCCTACGGCCGCCGCTGGGAGCGCCTCGTGGACCTCGACCTGTTCCTGCTCGAGCGCATCAAGGACGCGCTGGGGATTTCCGCGGCCACCCATCGCTCGTCCGCGCTCGGCATCGGGGGAGCACGCCTCGAGCGCCTTCTCGCCATCTGCCGTCATTTCGGCGCCACCGGCTACCTGACCGGGGATGCCGCGGAGGACTATCTCGAGCCCGAGCCCTTCGCGGCGGCCGGGATCGCGATCGAGTACCAGCGCTACGAACACCCGGCCTACCCGCAGCTCTACGGCGACTTCGTTCCGTTCCTGTCCGTGGTCGATCTGCTCTTCAACTGCGGTCCGGAGAGCCGAACCATCCTCGCCCGCGGCGCGGGCCGGAAGGTCACCGAGGCGCGTGTCTCCTAGGTCGCCGTATTCGCTCTCCATGGCCGTGCCCGCCTTCAACGAGGAGGAGATCCTCGAGACCTTCCTGCGCAAGTCGGCCGCCGACCTGTCCGCCGTGGCCGACGACTGGGAGATCGTGCTCGTCGACGACGGCAGCACGGACCGCACGCTCGAGATCGCCCGCCGCCTGGCCACGGAGCATCCCCAGATCCGTGTGATCGCGCTCGGGGAGAACCAGGGCACGGGAGCCAGCGTGATCCCGGCTTTCCTGGGCGCGACCAAGCAGGTCGTGTTCAACAACACGGTGGACGCGTTCTTCGACACCTCGGAGCTGCCGCGCCTGCTCCCTTTCCTCGAGCAGGGAGACGTCCTCAGCGGCTACCGCACCGACCTCAGCGCGAACAACCCCTATCAGAAGCTCCTCACGCTCGGGAACTACCTTCTCATCCGGTTCCTCTTCGACATGCCGCTGCGGGCCTACCAGACCCTCCAGTTCCACCGGCGCGATTTCTTCCACCAGATCGAGATCGAGGCCCGCAGCAGCTTCCTGTCTCCGGAGCTGCTCTACAAGGCGAAGCGACTGGGGAGGACGGTGGTCGAGGTGCCGATCACGTTCCATCCCCGGCGTGGCGGCGTGGCCAAGGGGGGCCGCCTCGTACACGTGGTGCGCAGCGTCCGAGAGATCCTGCGGTTCTGGTTTCGCTGGCGAGTACAGGGGCGCATCCGGCTGAGCGCGCCTTCCGCCGCCGAGGCCACGCGCGCCTGAAGCCTCGCACGCGGTCTTCGGAAACGCCGGCTCGGCGTCGCCTGCCCGCGTTCCCGGTCGTCGCCGCCCTCTTGCTGGCACCGCTGGGCTGGGGCGTCTTCGTCCTGTTGCACCCGGCGACCGCGATCATGGATTCCTCCGGCCGCGTGGTCACCGCGGGCATCCTCGTGTTCGTGCTGCCTGGTCTTTTCTGGGGCCAGGCCTTGCGGATACGGGCCGTGCATCCGCTGGACGCGCTGGCGAAGGCCACGAGCCTCTCCGTGGCCCTCGGCCTCGTCCTGGCCCTGATCGTCTTCAGCCTGCGGACGTCGATCACGCATTGGGCGGCCCTCCTGCTCGCCGCCAGCGCCGCGGGTGCGCTCCTTGCGCTGAGGGGGCGACACCGGGAGCCTGCGGCCGGGCTCCTCGTCGACCTGATGAGAGGCGGGCGCCGTGATCCGATTTCGACGGCGGCATTCGCGGGCGCCATCAGCGTGATGGCCGTGGGCCTCTATCGGATGGCGGACTCCCCGGCAGCGGTAGGCTGGGAAGTCGGCCTGCAGCTCGGGTACATCCGGCAATATGCCTCCGGGCTGTCGCTGGACCCGAAGTGGTGCGCCCTGCGCCCCGAGCCGTCGCTCCAGCTTCCGAACCGGTTCTTCCTCTGGGAATTCCTGCTGGCGGGGGTCTCCCGGCTCTCCGGAATGGACCCGCTCGTGGCCGCGCTTCGTTCGCGATGGCTGGTGCCCGCGCTCGGGCTTCCCGCCCTCTTCTCGATGATGTTGTACCTCTTCCGCTCGCGGGTCCTGGCCGCCGGGGCCTTTGCAGTCGCTCTCGTGCTGTTCTTCTCCGGATTCATGTTCCTTCCCCCATCTCCCCTCGTGGACGTGGGCGGCGCCGATCCTCGCCGCGGCCTCACCGCCTTTGCCGGGAGCATCCACCACAGCGACACCGCGATGGAGATCCTGCTGCCGCTCCAGGTGGCGACGCTGTTCCGCTTCCTGAGCTCGGGCCGGCGGGCCCACCTCGCTGCGCTGGCGGCGATGCTCGTGACCGGCTTCTTCTGGCATCCACGCGAGTACTTCCAGGTCATGTGGTACGGCGTGGTCGCGGGCGTGGTGCTCCTGGTCCTGGGAAGCCGCCGCTGGTCGCGGCGGCAACTCGTTCGGCGGACCATGACCCTGGCCGCGGCGTTCCTCGTCGTCACGGCCGTCCTCGGGGCAGCAGCGGCTCTCGGGCGACCCGGGGCCCTGGTGTCCGGCGAGATGGCGGCCAAGAGCGCGCTTCTCCCCGCCCTGACCAGCGCACGCGTGCTCTTCGGCTCCTACACCCCGTTCAACGCGCCCTACATGGGTTACGGGTCGCCTCTCCCCGACCAACCCTATGTGTACAGCTGGATGGCGCTCTCCGCCGTGGCCATGATCCCTCTCGTCCTCTTCGGCCCGCGCCAGGCGCGGTTCGTGGTCGCGTTCTACGGCGTGTTGTGGTTTGCCACCCTCTGCTGGTGGTGGTCGCAGGTGTTGCTGGTGATCCTCACCTATTCCGAGATCCTGGTGGCCTCCATGCGGTTCCTCCACCTCTTCGCGGTGGCCGTGATCGGGGCGGGAACGGTCGTCGCCGCCGGAGCGCTGTTGCGGGAGGCGCGCCGGCGAGCCCCTGATGTCCCGGCGGCGCTGGTCTCCGCCCTCGCGGGCTTGGCACTCGGCCTGGGTTTCGCCGTGGCTTGGTGGTCTTCGAGACCAGGTTTCCGTCTCATGGGTCCCGCGCTCTCGGCGACGGCCGCGACAGCCACCGCGCTGGCGTTTGCGCGGGCCGGACGCGCCATGGAGGCATCACCGCGCCCGGCGACCATCGCCATCGCGGCCGGAACGTTTCTCGCCTTCGTGGCGCCATCGTGGGTGGCTTCGCCGGCCGCCTTCGTTCCCCGCCTCGTGACGCCGCGAAGCGAGCCGGCCGAGCTCTTGTCGCGAAGCCCGCTCGGACTGTCCTCGCGGATGATCCGGTTCCTCCGCGAACGCGTACCTCCCCGGGAGATCGTCCTCGTCGACCCGCTCGGAACTCACCTGCTCGGGATCTACGCGCCGGTGTACGTGCGCCCCTATCCGGTCGGCTACGTGATCCAGGATCTCCCCGAGATCCAGCAGGCGCGGGAGGGCCAGCATCCACTCTTCCGGGCGCCGGGCTCCGTCCGGCCCGACGACGACGCCTCCGCCGTCGATTACGTGACCCGCACCGGCGCGCGCTGGATCCTCGGCGGCCCGCCACACGATGCGGCCATGCTCGAGGCCCTGGCCGCGGCGCGGCCGGCCTTGTTCGAGGTCGTGGTTCGCACCGGCGCGGGCGAAGTGCTGCTCCACGTCACCCGCAACCCATGAGCACGATCCCTTCTGCCGTCCGCGACCCTCCGGTCCGCACCTTTGCCGTGCCGGATACCCGGATCGCGCTCGGCGTCTGCCTGGCCGCTCTGACCTGCGGCGTCATCGGGCTCGTCTGGAGCGGCTGGGCGCACCTTCCGGTTCTGCCCCGGATGATCGTCGGCCTCGTCTGCTTCGGGTTCGCGCCCGGCTTCGCGGCGTTGGCCATCACCCATCGGCCGGGGCAGCCGGAAGAGGACCCGTCTCACATCCTCGTCAACGCCGTCGGGCTGACCTTCTCCTGCAACCTCGTCCTGAACCTCGTCCTGTTTGTGACCCACTCCTCCTTCCATGTCGTGATGGTCGGCTATGTCCTCCTGCAGGCGGTCGCCTACGCCGTGCTCGTCCGAGGGCTGCGGCGCGGAGCGCCCTGGGCGAGCTTCCTGCGGCGGCGGGCGGCCGTGCGCGCCTCCCCGGCCGCCCTGGCCGCGGGAGCGCTGCTCGCCCTGGCCTGGGGAGGGGCCCTGTACTACACGTACAACAACGCCATCTGCGGAGCGCCGATCGAGGAGCTGGTGGTCCTGCGCAAGCTCGCCGACAGCGCCCACGTGCGCTACAACGCGATCTCCTTCGTCAAAGGCGAGCCCTCGACCTATCTGTTCGTCCCGTTTCAGGTCCTCATCGTCGGCGTGGGCGCCGTGTCCCGCCTGGACGTCGCGATCGTCTACCCGGCGTTCCATGCGGTGACGACCCTGCTCGGCGTCGCCGCCCTCCTCCTCCTGGCCCGCGAGATCCACGGCGATACCGTCGCCGTCTTCGTCCTGGCCGCCGTGCTGATGATCGGCCTCGCGACGGACTTCCCGGGGCTCCTCATCGACCTCGGTCTCGTCGCCCCCTGTCCCAACCGGTTCGGGTTTGCGGGCGGGGTGCTGATGCCCCTCGCCCTCCTCATGTTCTTCACCACCATCAAGCGGTCGGCCCACGCCGGCCTCCACTGGTTTCTCCTCGTGTACCTGGTCGTGGAGATGACCTTCGTTCACGCGCGAGAGACCCTGTTCGTCCTGGCCACCATGGGCCTGACCGCCGCCGTGCTCGTCCCGCGCCCGAAGGCCACGGCGGCCGTGCTGCGACGCGTCGTCATCGCCATCGCGGCCACCGTGGTGGTACTCATGGCCTACAAATACGCGAACCTCGCCCTCTCTGCCGGGCTCGACCGCTACGTGGGGCTGCTGACCCGGGGGTCGCGAGCTGCCCTCGTCAAGCTGGTGGATCGCCGCGGGCTGGTGGGCGCCCTTGCCGACCCCGGACCCGAATACATCGATATCGTGTTCCCGGAAGTGGATCTCCACGTGCCCCACACCGTCCCCAGCTACGACACCAACCTGCGTGAAAGCTGGAACCGACTCTACTTCCCGAGCCGGGTGGCCCTGCCCCTCATGATGCTCGCCCTCCCCGTGTTCTCGTGGGTAGCGCGGTCGCGTGTCGAGCTGGCCCTGGCCGGCGTATTCTCCGCCGCCGCCCTCGTCCTTCTTTCCGGCCTGTTCAAGCTCCTCGTCTCCTCCGTCGTCGGCAATCCCGAAGTGCTGTTCTGCTACAGCCTGCTCTACCTCGTCGGCTTCATCCTCTTCGCGCGGATGGTCGCCCTCTTCGTCTCGGCGCTCGCCCGCCGGGGCGGCGCCTCCGCCTGGTTGGGAATGGTCCTGCTCGGGTGTCTCCTCCTCGCCATCCACGTGGACTCCGTCCGCGGCGCGGTCTTCGCGGCCTGGCGGCCCGGCCTGGCCCTCGCCCTCCATGGAATCACCCTGGCCGTGGTGGCGTACCGCGCCACGCGTGACCTGCCCACGTTTCCGCCGGCCCCGCCGCCGAGCCCGTCCGCCGGCCGGCTGGCCGCGCTGGCCATCGCCTGCTTTGCCCTGATCCCTCTCGTCCGCCTGCGGCCCTGGGAGAGATGGACCCTCGACGTGGCCTATGCGCCGTCGCGGTTCTCGGGCGCTCTCGTGCGCGACCTCCCTCTCCTCGTCGAGAGCAACCGCATCCAGGGCGGGCTGCCCCCGCCACTCATCGCCTTCCTCCGCCAGGCCGTACCGCCCCAACAAGTCGTCCTCGGCCGCAACACGGTCGCCGTGGTGGCCAGCACCAGCCATTTCGCGTCCCTTCTCACCACCGCCAACGATGTCGAGGTGGCGCCCTCGTATATCTGCAACTGGCCCTACCTCCTGAAACACCAGATCCGCCCCGGGCCTTTCCAGCTGTATCCCTACCTCGGGCTCGATGACGGTCTCGACCGCCTGAAGTCCCTCCTGTCCGACCTGGATGTCGATCTCGTGATCGTCGGGCCGGACGAGAGCGCGGAAGTGGCCGCGGCCTGGCGTTCGCAGCCGAAGCTGCAGGACCTCCTCGAACGGGTGTACGGGCAGGAGGGTTACGCGGTGTACCGAGTGCGTCGGTCGTGACCCCGTCCGCCCGGCGGCAGTGGCTCGTGGCCATGGCCGCGGCCCTGGCCGCCCTCGGGACGTACCACGTCTGCTTCTTCCAGGGATTCCAGTCGAGCGACGGCGCCAACTACGCGACGGTCGCGCGCAATCTCCTGGACGGACGGGGCTTGACCTCGTCCGTCATCCAGCCCGGATTGATGACGCAGGTACCCAGCACGCGTCAGGGCCAGGCCTACGTCACGCAGAAGCCGCTCTGGCCCACGCTGCTGGCGGGATGGTTCTGGCTCTTCGGCGCGACTCCGGTCAGCGCGGTCCTCCTTTCGTACCTCTTCTGCCTGACCGCGGCCGGCGTCGCCTGGATCCTCGGCTATCGCCTGTCCGGGAAGTCGCTCGGCGGCCATCTCGCCGTGGGACTCCTCCTCTCGAATCCCCACTACGTGGGGAACGTGCTGGCCGTGTACAACGTCGCCCTCCACTCGGCGCTGATCGCGCTCTTGTTCCTCCTGCTCTGGGCCCCGCCGACCGTGCCCCGCGCCGCCGCCGTCGGAGTCGTCCTGGCGCTCGCGGTGGTGACGCGGGAGCCGTCGATATTCGTGTTCCCCGCCATCGCGTTTTGCTGGGCGTTCGACCGTCCATCGGCGACGGGGACGGCCAGGGCGGCCCTTCGTGCCCATCTGGTCCGGGTGCTCGGGTGCCTGGCGGTGGCGGCGGCGATCGTGGCGGCGTCCCTCGCGGTGGAGAAGAAAGCGGTGGCGCGCGCTGCCGGCACCTCCGCCACCCCCACGCTGCGGGCGACATTTTTCTACTACACTCCTGTCCTCGACGCGAACTGGTACTTCAGCTACGACGATCCGGCCATGCGCATCGATCCCCGCCGGTACTTCGCGGAACACCCTCGAGTGCTGATCGACAAGATCCTGTTCCAGCTTCGTGTCTGCTTCGTCGAGCAGACCCTCCTCCCCATGCAGTCCAGCGTCCCCTGGTTCCTCCCGATCTTCGCGCCGTGGGTCCTGCCCGATCGGGCGGCACGACGCGTCGCGGTCGCGCTCCTGATCACGCTGGGCATGCTCGTCGCCGCCGGATCCGTCACGACCCTCCATCTTCAATATTTCCTGGCCTTCTTGCCCGTCATCGAGGCGGGAGTCGCCGCCACCGCGGTCGCCTTGCTCGCCCAGCTTGGGAAGGGCGCGGTGGGCGCACGAGGGTGGACGGCGGTGGGAGTGGCGGCCTACGCGCTCGCGCCCATCGCCTTCAACGTGGGGCGCTACGCGACTGGCTGGCGCCTTCCGACCGGCGAATACGGCCTGCGCCCCGAGCAGGTGCGGACGCTCGCGCAATTCATCGTGAGGAACACCGCCGCGGACGCCGTCGTGGCCTGCAGCCACTCCCCCCTGATGGCATGGCACACCGGGCGTGTGATCGTCCAGTACAGCGGCAGCCCGGATTATCGGATCTCGAATCGGCCCATGTGGCACCGCATCGACGCCCACGTGCCGATCGACGCCATCGTCCTCAACTCGTGGGCGAACGAGACGCCGGATCTGGAGGTCCTCGATGGCTTCCGGATGGTGAAGGCGATCAAGACGCCGGAGGTCAAAGCCTGGCTCTTCCGCCGCCCATGACCTCGGCCGGCGAGGACGCGGAGACCGCCGGGCCGCCGCGCGGTCCGCACATCGGTCCCACCCTCCTCCTCGCGGCCTTGGTGCGAGGCGCGCTGTTCCTCCTCGCCTGGCCGGACGAGCGGCGGTTCTACACCCTTGACGCCGGAGGCTACCTCGAGCTGGCGCGGAACCTCTCCGCCGGCTACCTGGACCCGCGCAGCGAGCTGTTCCCCCTGGGCCTCATGCGAACGCCCGGCTACCCGCTCTTTGCGGCCGCCGTCCTCAGAATGGCGTCCGATGTCCGCGCGCTCGTGTGCGTGCAGCTCGTCCTGTCCGTGACGACGGTCTGGCTCTGCCATCGGCTCGGCACGCGACTGCGGGGTCCGGCCGCCGGCGGAGTCGCCGCCCTGATCCTCGCCGTCGATCCCGTCTCGGCGATCTATTCCAACCAGCTTCAACCGGAGACCCTGTTCACCGCTCTCGTGGTCGCGGCGGTCCTGGCCTGGGTGAGAGCGCTCAACGAGAGTGCGCCCCCCGCTGCCGCGATCTCCGGGCTCCTCCTGGGTCTCGCCGTCCTCACCCGCCCCATCGGGGCCTACCTCGCCTTCGTCCTGCTCGCCTGGGGCCGGAGTCGGCTCCGCGTCGGCGTGATGCTGGCCTTCCTCGCGCCGGTGGCGATGCTGGTGGGTGGCTGGATCCTGCGCAACGAACGGACGACCGGGACCCCGATGCTGACGACGATCCAGAGCATCAACCTTCTCGAGTACCGGGCGGCGGGAGCTCTCGCCCGCGACTCCGGGATCGACGTGGACGAGGCGCGCCGGACCTTGCGGTCCATGCTCACTTCGCGATTGCCCGCCCATGCGAACGTGGCCGAGGTCAGCCGCGTGCGGACCCGACTCGCCCTCGAGGTCATGCGCGCGCACCCGCGAGGCGTGCTGGCCGGATTCCTGGGCGGTGGGTTGCGCCTGCTCACCGGCAGTGGCGTCACCGCCCTCGCGCGGCTGCAGGGTGACGACGATCCCGAGAGCGTCGACGTCACCTGGAAGCGGGTCGCGACGGCGGCGTTCGCGTGCGAGCTGGCCGTCGTCTATCTCTGGGCGGCGTGGGGTCTGTGGGTGCTGTCCCGCCTGGGCAGGGGATCGACCGCCGCCTTGCTGCTCGGAGTCATCGGCTACTTCATCGTGATCTCCGCCGGCCCCGAGGCCAATACGAGGTTCCGTTTCCCAGCCATGCCGTTCATCGCCATCCTCGCCGGGATCGGAGTGGGAGGGCGCACGCTTCGAGCGGAGCCGTCGCCGGCGGAGGCCAGAGGGGCTTGACGAAGCGCCACTGGCTCGTCCTCGGCATCGCGTTCGTGCTCGTCCCCTGGGCGCCCGTGAAGATCGGGCTGGCGGCGCTGGCCGCCGCGGGGCTCGCCGACGCGATGACGCGCGGCGGGCGCGTGCCACGCGCCGCCGTCCTTCTCTTCGCCGCCGCCGCGTTCTGGATCGCGCACGTGGCGAGCCCCTATTGGCTTCTCCCTCTCACCGTCACGGGACGTGGCGCCGCTTTGGCGCTCCTCGTTCTCCTGGCCGCATCGTGGGCACGGATCGCATCATCCGACGTGACCTGGCAGCCACAGCGTGTACCGCCGTGGGTGCCGGTCCTGATCGTCGCCGCGCTGACGATCGTGTGTTTGCCCGGCCTCGTCGCGCCGCTGGAGTTCCGAGGGGACGAAGACGTCCACGTCGCGCGGCCCCTGGCCGCGATCGAAGCGCTCCAAAGGCTCACCGTCGCTCATCCGCCGACCGTCGCGACCCTGATCGCGATCGGAGTGCTTCTCCTCGCCCTGAGACCGCGGCTGGCCGCCCTCTTGTCGGCGGTGGCCCTTCTGGCCCTGCCGCTGGTCCTGGCCGCGTGTTTCCTGGCACGGCCGCCCTCCCCGGAGATCCTGGCGAAGCTGGGCCGGTATCCGATCCTCTCCGCCTGGCTGCACACGGCCGCCGCTTTCTCCCCATTCGAGCTGGCCCCTCCGCTGCGCCATCTCTTGTACCAGGAAGCCCTCTTCCGGCTCGTGCCGTTCTTCTCCCTGCTCTCGCTGGCGACCTGGGTGGCGCGCGTCGTCAAGGGATCCGCGGCCCTCAGGGCGCTGCTCGCCCTGGCTCTGGCGACGCCGCCCGTGCTCCTCTACTACGCGACGGCTCTCTACCTGGAGCTCCCCGCCGTCGCCCTCATCACGGTCGGTCTCTACGGCCTCGATGTCTCGGCCGTTCGCCTGCTGCGGGGCCGCGTCGAGAGCGGCGCCCTGCTCGCCCTGGCGGTCGGCCTCCTCCTGAAGGAATCGGCGGCGGCGCTGGGCCTGGCCGCGGTCGCCGCCGTATCCGCGCTCCTCTTCGCGGCGCGCGGATCCGCCGGGGCGCGCCTCCGCGCCAGCGCCCGCCTGGCCGCCGTCGTCCTGACTCCGGCCGCGGTCTACCTGTTCTGGCGGACGACGACACCCGCCCTGCGCGCCCTGCGCGCCTCCTCATTCGATCCGGCTCCGCTCGGGAACCCGGATCTGTACTGGTCGCTTCCGGGCGCGATGGCGGTCAGCCTTGGAGCCCCGCTCTTGCTTCTCGCCGCCGTCGGTGTCGTCGTGAGCGTCCGGCGGCGCCCCTGGGCCGTGTTCATCTGGGGCTCGTCTCTCCTGGGAATGCTCCTGCTTCTCGCGGGCGACTGGGTGACCACGACGACGGCCGGACCGCTGCCCGCACACTGGGGCCACTCGCGCATGCTGCTGCTCACCTTCCCCCCGATCTGCTGCTTCGCGATCGAGGCTTGCCGCTTCCTGTGCCGTCGCTCCGCGGGGAGCCTCACCGCGGCCGCCGGCCTGGTGATCCTGGCCCATCTCTGGCTCCGGCCTCTGGGATGGGACGGCAGCCGCCCCGCTCGTTGGGGCGACCTCGTGTCGGAGGCCGCCGGCGAACGTTATCCCTACGACGACCTCTATCTCTGGCTCGCGCGCGCCGGCGTCCGGGGCGAGATGCTGATCCTCGGCCGTGACTACTCCTACCGCGACGATTTCTACCTCGGGAAGTACGCGCTCGACCTCACCGTGCGGACCTGGCCGACGCGTACACCACGCTCGCCCGACTTACAGCAGGGCACGCACATCGATGCCGCCTGGCGTGAGCTGCAGGAGCAGCTTCTCGCGGCCGGGCAGGCCACCGTCCCGGTGGTGGTGGCCCACGTCCCCGAAGGCATCGCCGGCGAGAGGCTTCCCCAGCGCACGGGTCTCCTCCATCGGGAGATGATCTTCGGCTTGGGGACACAGCACCTCGTCGTCTACCGGACCGGCCCGAATGTCGGGAGCTTCGAGAGCTCCACCCGGTAGACGGTCCACCCGTCCCTCGCGAACGCGCTCTCGAAAGCATCGGGCCACCGGTCCAGGGCACGGGACAACGCGAGCGGTGGCTGGGGCGGCGCCACCAGGTAGTCGACATGGCCAAAGGCCAGGAAACGGGCCGTGGTCTCCGCGTCGTCCTCGTCGTTGAAGATCGGGAATCGCTTCTTCAGCTGCGTCTCATGGAGGAGGATGAGCCCGTAGAGGCGCGGCTCGGGGAAGCCGGTGGGCAGGGGCAGCCCGTGAATGCGCGCGAACTCCGTGACGAGCGGCTCCTCCGTCGACAGGTACTGGGAGTACGCGAAGACGTACTGATTGGCGAGAGCGGGCAACATCCACATCCATGCCGGGTCGGCCGCGAAGACCTTCGGCTCCGGGAGGCGGGACCGTAGGTCTTCCAGGAGGGCATAGGGCAAGGGCAAGGGGCGCGCGCGGTCGTACCACCGCGGGAAGTCCGTGACGTCCGGCCTGGACGAGGCCCGCCACGCCGCCTCGGGCAGGATCCTGGCGACGATGCCGAGGTCGGGTCGGTTCACTTCCCTCCACAGCGCGACCGGAAGCAGCAAGCCCATCAGGGCGGCGACCCAGGGTCCTTCCGCCCGCACGAACTCGGCCGATGCGCGCAATTGCGGTCGGCGCCGGGCGAAGAAGAGGATCAACGCCAGGTGCGCCACCAGAAGCATCTTCAGCGCGAACACGGGCCAAGCACCGGCGGCCTTCCCGAGAACGATGGCCGATCCGACCATTGCGGACCCCGCGAGCACACCGATGGCGCTCGCGATTGGCCATCCCTCGGCGAAGGTGAGCCACGACGGGAGGCGAGCCGTCGTCCCCACCGCCCGCCCGCCCGACGTGACGTCCACCTCGAGTGACGCCGGTCCGCCAGACACGAACGGCACCAGTCTTCGGCCGATGGCGATGGCGGAGAAGCCGATCCACAGTCCGAAAGCGAGGTAGCAGAGATGCAGCACGTAGCGTGCGGGGGTGAAGAGGACCTGGGAGTAGGTGGCCAGCACCATCGCGGCCGAGACGAGGGGAATCCCGACGACGATCGTCGTCGCGACCATCGGCAGGGCCAGGACGAG
>Ga0075425_100005079_pt1 | contig 13635 bp, 14 predicted proteins | sample SoiMethybrSBSTD4_FD_75300 | JGI IMG/M metagenome (GOLD analysis project Ga0075425, IMG submission 75300) | Bulk soil microbial communities from a Populus tree surrounding site in Tennessee, USA - Soil MetaG P. TD hybrid SBSTD4 | ecosystem: Environmental > Terrestrial > Soil > Tree plantation...
CTCACCCGGCTTGTTTCCCGCGACTTCGGTTGCAGCGGCCGAGTAGAAGTCGGCTTTGGCAGGATCGCTGAAATTGATCTCCGCCGGGAACTTGATGAAAGGCAGGTTTTGTTGTTCGGCGATCGATCGATAGCAATATATGTAATCAAGCTCACCGGTTTGCAATAGAGCGACAAGCTCCACCGATTTTGGGCGAATGTTTTTTGCGGGCACTCCAGCTTTGAGCCGATCATACAAGCCGGGCTTTCCGTAGTACTTCTCCGCCAGCTGCCAGTGTAGCAACGTGCGATAGCCGGCGGGGTCCAGATCCGGATTTGAATGACCGTACTGGACACCCGGACGCTGCAAGATTTCGTACCAATTGCTGCTGTTTATCTGATCGCTGAATTTCGACTTCAGCGTGTAGATCAAAACCAGCTCGTTGCGCGCAAAAATCAGGTACCAGGATGCGTGGTTAGGAATGAGCAGAGACGGGATCACTTCGTAGTCGGCTACCGCGAGCACATCGCAGGGCTTGTTCAAATCGGTGATCTTACGCGCGGCTTCGAGGCTCCCCGAGCTCTCCTGAAGAGGCGTAACTCCCGGGTGAAGACTAGAGAATGCAGCCAGCAAATCGGCGACTGGTGCAGTCAGAGAACCGGCGTTGAACACGATCAGCTGTTGTGGTTTGTTCGAAGGTTGATTTGATCCGGATCGCCCGCAAGCGGAAAACAAAATGGCTAGAGATATTAATGATGGGATCAACGCGGCTCGAGTTTGCTCCATTTTGTCCCTCCGGGCCGATCCAAACCCCGTCAGGGGTTCAATATTGAATGAAAAGCCAGCGGATGTTTCGGGCCCCGGGAGGGTTCAATATTCACGTTGGGTCTCCAATATATTTATTTTTTTGGCCAACACTTATATTGAACCCCTGGCGGGGTTCGGACGCCTCGCACTCGTTGGCTACAAATATGGAACCCCTGACGCGGTGGCTCGGAGTTTTTTGTTAGTCTTCTTTTGACACCATCACCTCCGTGGCTTTGACAACCTGCGGCGACTGTATCTCCCTTCTTGAGACTCATTTCTTCAGCGCTCTGTCGGGTGATGACCGACTCAATAAGGTTTTGCCCCACTCGGATCGTGACGTGAGCCATCACATCTCCGAGTTTGACATCGGTGATCTTCCCTTTCAGGCGGTTTCTTGCGCTTATCGCCATTTCAGCTCCTGCCAAGCGAGGGCGTTCCTAGCCTCTGATCACCATTACTTCTGTCGCTTTGATCAAAGCGAACGCGCGCACGCCTTTCTTCAGATTGAGATCCTCACAGGCGTCCCGAGTGATGATCGAGGTGATGAGTTGTCCTGCGACGCTGATGGTCACCTGAGCCAGAAGTCCCTCGAATCGAACTTCGGTGATGGTGCCCAGCAGCTTGTTGCGACCGCTGATCGCGTCGAGTCCGGAGGGTCGCTTCCGCTTTATCTGGGTGGTCGTGCTGAATCGCTCGATCTCGCTTCGCGGGATTCGATGGTGTCCGCCGGGCGTGCGCACCGAATGGACCTTCCCGCTATAAATCCACTGCTTGAGCGTCGGGTAGCTGACGCTCATCAGCCGTGCGGCTTCCTGAGGCTTCAGTAGTTCCATAGATCGACTCTATACGTGAGTTAGGCGGTTATAGTCAAGTTCGCTATATGTTTTTGATACGCATTTATACAATTTTATATGATTTTCCTTCAATTCATATGAACGAGCACCTCGTCGCCGATTGCCTTCTACAAATATTGAACCCTGACGGGGTTCTGTCGCGCATGCTAATCTCTTCTTCGCCGGATCAATCGAAGCATCCACTCGAATCATGCGCGAAACCCTACCGCCGGAAATCCAAGGACCGTCAGCCTGGTACGGGCCCACGCTTGCCCGTCGATCTGATTGGATAGAACATCTGACACCAGCCGAGATCTCGGAAGTCGAACGCGCAACCAAACGTCTCGCTTCCGGATCGCGCGACATCGTCGACATTCGCAAAGAGGACTTTCCTCTCGACATTCTTGCTGCCCGCATTGATCGAGTCACTCAGGAAGTACTAAACGGCCGAGGCTTCGCCTTGCTCCGCGCGTTGCCAGTCGAGCTTTGGACGATGCGTGAAGCGGCAACCGCATTTTTCGGAATCGGGACTCACATCGGAAACGCTCGTTCACAAAACGCTGCCGGCCACATTCTCGGCCACGTAAAGGACCTCGGAAGCTCCAGCAGCAATCCGGATGTTCGGATTTATCAAACTCGCGAACGGCAGACTTATCATACCGATTCGGCCGACGTAGTCTGTTTGTTGTGTTTGAGGCCAGCCCGATCAGGAGGTCTCTCGAGTCTCGTAAGCTCGGTAACAATCTTTAATGAAATGCGGCGGCGACGACCCGACTTGCTCAAAGTATTGTTTGAACCAATCGAGACCGATCGACGCGGCGAAGTAGCCGAGGGACAAAAGCCTTACTTCAACATACCAGTCTTCTCCTGGTATCAAGGATTGTTGTCGGCGATCTATCAGCGACAATACATCGAATCGGCGAGACGATTTGACGGAGTACCTCCGCTGACGCGCGCGCAAATCGATGCGCTGGATCTGTTTGACTCGCTGGCCAACGACGAGTCGCTTCATTTATTAATGCAGTTCCAACCGGGCGACATTCAGATAGTGCACAATCACACCATCCTGCACGATCGGACCGCATTCGAGGACTGGCCGGAACCCGATCGCAGACGACATCTGTTGCGTCTATGGCTCGCGCCTGAGAAAGCTCGCCCGTTGCCGCCTATTTTCGCGGAGAGATTTGGATCTGTCGTGGCAGGTGATCGCGGCGGTGTCGTAGTCAGGGGTACGAAGCTGACTGCCCCGCTCGAAGCAAGCTAACTTTTATCTTCTCTCTTGAAGCAGTTCAACTCGAACAGTATCTTTTGAATTCGGGTCGGTTGGAATCGAACTGCAAGCCGACGCCGTTTACCTGGAAACCGGTATCGACACGAACAGCAGTCGCGGTGTAACTCATCCATGTTTCGATCATCGACGGCAGCTTTATAGTTACTGATACTCTCGAGCCCACTTGGATCGCGGTTGAGAAATAGGCATACGCACCGCCGACGCTGATATCGCGCAGGTGGGTCAATTCATCGAACAGGCGCGCTGAATTGTCGATCCCGACGACTCTCACCTGCCAACCAACTCTATATCGTCTGGCTCGTCTTCGTTCTTCGAGGCAAGTGTCTTCATTCAAGGTCTGGACGCCCTCGTACATAGCCGCACCACCACTTTTATCGGTTCGGACCTTCTCTACTATTTGAAACTCCTAATTTGCTTATGCTTACAAACGGAACAAGCCCGTCGAAGATATGTCACCCGAGCGTGCATCTTGTGCGACGGGTCACTTCGAGAGGATCAGGAGGGTTTCTGCGAGCTCATTGCACAACCGGCGCGACTTTCTCAGCGCGGATTTGGCGCGTTGTGACGCAATCAATTTCTCGTGGAGGCTGGCCTTCGAATCGAACTGCAGCTTGTGTGATGTTTCTAACACTTCCAATTCTTCGTCCAGAGACTCGACCAGCCTCGTCATCTTGCTGACACTGATTTTTCGTTCTTCCATAAAACTCCGAGGAGATTCAGGTTTTAAGGTTTGGGCTTCTGGTTCGAGTGATCGCAGATCCTGTCTGTTCAAACCTGACACACCAGAAACCCGCAACTTAACCAGAAACTGGAAACCTTAAACCGAAACCGAAATCCGAACCAACAATTTGATTTTTTCAATTCAGTGTCCATCTACCTCCTAAGCAAACCGCGTTTCCCCCGATTCTCCATAAATTACAGACGGATAACCAGTTATGTAGGCTTCAACATTTTTAATATTATTGACTCGAACTATAACGAATGTTACTCTGCGCTCGCTCAGGTTGAACATGCCCTTCTGTAATTAACGAATCCATCATTAATTGCCCTCGCAGGTGTCATTATCGCGTAGAAGTAGCTCTGTTGGAGCAGCTGGAATACTTCAACCTCACCGCGCAATTTCTCTTCCAATTCTGATGTCGTAGGCACGGCTCTGTCTGCCGTAGGCCTATCGACCTTCACCGGTTCTCCCAACTGGTGTGATTGACCGAATGTTTTGCACTTTGATTCGTTGAGAATTTCGCGCTGTCGGAGAGAGCTATGAAGCGTTTTGTCTTAATCATAGGGTTTGTCATTTTATGCCTGGCCGCACTTCAATTCGGATACACTCCCTCGTCGAGGGTCAACGCGCAGATCGCAGGTGAGCCGGAACTGCCGCGCATACTTCTTTCTACTCAATACCCGGTGTTGAACGGAGCCGTGTTCAACGTTTCGGCAGGCGGAGATCTACAGGCCGCCATGAATAACGCTCAGTTGGGAGACACCATAGTACTCCAAGCTGGAGCTCAATACACGGGTAACTTTACACTGCCCGCGAAATCGGGCAGCGGCTGGATCATCATTAGAACTTCAAACCTGGCAGGCATCTCGGCCGAAGGCACTCGGGTGACGCCGAACCAGGCTTCGGCGATGCCCAAAGTGTCGACGCCAAACTCGGCGCCAGCTTTCGCTACCAACACTTCAGCACATCATTACCGATTCGTTGGTCTCGAGATCGGCATCTCGCAGGGAATTACCACAAACTACGGCATCGTTGCACTCGGCGATACGTCCAGCCAGACAACTGCTGCGGCAGCGCCGCACGATCTGGTATTCGATCGATGCTATATCCACGGGAACTCAACTGGGGACGTCTCGCGAGGAATCGCACTCAACAGCGCCTCGACGGCGGTCATCGATTCGACCATTTCAAACATTCACGGCGTCGGCTTCGACACCCAGGCGATTGCCGGTTGGAACGGTCCCGGGCCGTTCAAGATCGTCAATAACTATCTCGAAGCCGCGGGTGAGAACTTCATGTTTGGGGGCGCCGATCCCAAAATCCCAAACATGGTCCCATCCGATATCGAGTTTCGAAGAAACCGTTGCTTCAAACCGTTGTCGTGGAATCCGACCGACCCGACCTATGTCGGTATTCACTGGTCGGTCAAAAATCTGTTCGAGTTGAAGAACGCCCAGCGCGTCCTCGTTGACGGAAACACTTTCGAGAACTGTTGGGTAGACGGTCAAACCGGGTTCGCTATCGTGTTCACGCCTCGCAACCAGGAAGGCACCGCGCCATGGTCGGCAGTCAGGGACGTGACATTCACAAACAACATCGTGCGCCACGCCGCGGCGGGAATTCAGTTCCTCGGATACGATAACAACTTTCCTTCGCAGCAGGAACAGCGAATAAAAGTTAAAAACAATTTGTTCTACGATATCGGCGCCACGATCTGGGGCGGCAACGGGAGACTGTTCCAGATCGTTGATGCCACCGCCGATGTTCACATTGACCACAACACCGCGATTCAGACTTCAAACATCATCACCGCCGATGGTGCGCCCAGCACCGGGTTTGTCTACACCAACAACATCGCTCCTCACAATTCGTACGGGGTGATGGGTTCGGGTCGAGGCATGGGCAACGACTCGCTGATCTATTACTTTCCGGCGTGTCAATTCGCTATGAACGTCTTGATGAGCGGTCCGGCCAGTGCTTATCCGGCGGGCAACTTCTTTTCATCGATGAGTGAGGTGGGGTTCGTGGACGTTGCATCGGCGAACTATCGATTGTCGAACACCAGCCAGTATAAACACGCAGGGACCGACGGGCTCGACATCGGCATGGATCAGGACGCGATCGAAGCCGCGATCGGCGGCCAGCAAACCCCGCCGCCGTCGCCAAATCAGCCGCCTACGGTGAGGGTCACTTGCCCATCCACAAGCGGCAACGCGCCCTTCACTACGTCGTTGTCTGCGGTGGCTTCGGATCCTGACGGCTCGATTGCCGGTTACAGCTGGACCTTCGGTGACGGCTCAACGGCAACGCAAAGCAATGTAAGTCACACATTTCAGACTGCTGGAACATTTAACGTAGTGGTGACAGTCAGCGACAACCTCGGGGCGACCGCAAGCGCTGCCGTTCTAGTGACCGTAACCAATACTTCGGTGCTGTCGACTAACATTGTTCTTTATGCGTCCGAGGCTCCGGTGCGAGTCGGTCGCTGGAATGTAGCTAGCGATACTTCAGCGGCGAGCGGTGCGTGTATGCAAAACCCCGATGCGGGAGTTGCAAAAATAGTCACACCAGCCCTTCAGCCTGCCGATTACTTTGAGATGACTTTTTATGCGATCGCCGGCCGCGGCTACAGGCTGTGGATGCGAGGAAAAGCGCAGAACGACTCGCCTTACAATGACTCAGTCTTTGTGCAATTCTCGGGCAGCGTGGATTCGGCCGGGACCCCGGCGTTTCGCATAGGTACCACCGACGCCACGACCATAAATATGGAAGACTGCCTTAGTTGTGGGATCCAAGGTTGGGGATGGCAGGACAACGGATGGGGTGTCGGTGTCCTGGGGCCGCTCGTCTATTTTGCTTCAAGCGGACAACAAACTCTGCGGGTACAAGTGCGAGAAGACGGCCTGTCGATCGATCAAATCGTGCTGTCGCCGCAAACCTATCTGACGAATTCACCAGGCCAGCTAAAAAACGATACAACCATCCTGAGTAAGTCCAGCGGAATAGCTAGGCCGCAGATTGGTGGAATCACACCGAACATTGGGCCGACTGCTGGAGGAGCGGTCGTGGTGATCAGCGGCGAAGGGTTTTTCCCGGGTGCGTCGGTTAAGTTTGGGGGTATGGTAGCAAGCTCGATACAGGTGAACGCCTCTTCGATTGAATGCGTCGTACCGGCACATCCGTCTGCCACGGTAGACCTCGAAGTTGCGAATCCCGACGGACAATCGGCTACGGCGACCGGCGCGTATTCGTATGTTGCGTCGACCAAGCCGAGCGTCACGGTGAGGTCTCCAAACGGAGGCGAGTCGTTCCCGTACAAGGCTATCTGTACGATTGGATGGGTAGTCGACGGCGATGCAAAGTATCAGGAGCTGTATTGGTCGCCAGATGACGGCGCGACGTGGACATTGATTGCTCAATTCGAGGCTGCTGTGAGCAGCTACGACTGGGTGATACCGAAGATTCGAACCGATACGGGCAGAGTAAAGGTTCGGGTACTCGATAGGTCGGGAGTGGTCCTCGAAGACACAAGCGACGGCACATTCTCGATTCGCAAGAGGTAAAGAAAGAGACGGGGAGAGGGGCGAGGATAGAAGATGGAAGATTGAGGATAGTCAGATTTTAGATTTGAGATTTGACCCAACTTTGAGGTTTGGGGTTTCCGGTGCCCGGGCGTGCAATTCTGTAATTCTCCAGTGGCAAACTGGGCGCATCATCCTGCGAATTGTAGAATTGCACACCCGGCACAGGAAATCCCAAATACACCCCAAATCTCAAATCTCAAATCCCAAATCTGGCCATCGTCAATCTTCCATCCTCAAGCTTCTATCCTCTATCTCCCCGTCTCCTCGTCCCCGGGTCTCCCCGTCTCTCCTCCCCCCGTCTCCCTTCCCTGCGGCTGCCGACCGTCTTCCCAACGCTGTTGTCCTTCATCAGTACTGCACTACATCAACTCAACCTGAAAAATCAGGGATACCACATTTGCATACTTCTCACTTCTAGCTTCAATGAAGCAGTCTTGAATGTCGCAAGCTTTTTGCAACACTAATCGAGTTTCGATTGTAGGAAGAAGAGAAAGGGCCGCCCGAAACAGGGCGAGGTATTTTCCAATTACTTTAATTATGACGCTGCTGTTTTTAGCCAATCCGTAGCACCTGCTATCGCGGGTCACGTCTTCGTCGGTCTCATCTCACCGACAAGGCGATTCGACAATAATCCGGACGCGTAGTTTTGATTTTCCGCCAGTATCAAACTGGCTTCTTCAGGGGGCTCGGTGTGAAATGAAGTTTAGATCCGCTCTTATTCTGCTCGCGTCGCTGACACTTCTACCATCAACAACCGATATCAAACCCGTCTACGGAGACTCAGGCAATCTCACCGCCCAACGCCGGAACGCGCCTCAAATCTCTCAATCTCCAACTCGAGATGAAAGTCAGGCTCGCGTCGCGTTCATCAACTCCGTCCACGTCGAACCTTTGCTGTTGTTGCTCCTCGGATCGACCCTCTTCTCAATTGGCCTGACACTCAAACTCATTCTTTCGAGAAGGCTCGACCCGAAACCAATGACAACTGTTGAGAGAAACAAACTCGGAGCCTGACCGGGTGTCCGATGAATCCAGCAGGAGGCCACTAATGACGAGCTTCAGACCGCGAACGCTCACCGAATACTTTCAACTGATCTGGAACAGAAGGCTACTGGTCTTTTTTATCGTTGCCGGAATGTTGATATCAACATTTCTCTTCGTAAATAGTCTTCCAAATGTTTACGAAGCGCACGCAACCATCGTCACATCCGCGGCGCCAGACGACCGTCAGGCTGTCAACAATCGAGTCGCCGCAACCACCGAGCGCGTGACCAGCCGAGCCTTCCTGGAGCCGATCGTCACCCACTACGACCCATATGACACCCGCAATGTGGACGCGGCCATCGATCACCTGCGACAGGATCTGAAGATCGAAACCACCTATCGCAACGATTATCCGGAGCGGCTCAACATCGCGTATCGGCACACCGACCCCGCGATGGCCAAGCAGATAGCCGATGAGCTCGTCGCTGCGTTCGACAAAATGAACGGAGCGATGGCCAAACAGGCCGCCGAGAGCTCGGCCAGCCTGGCTTCGGAAATAAGCGACACTGAAAATCGGCTGCGCGATATGGGCAAGCTTAAAGCCGCGATCGCGGCTCACCAGGGCGCATCCGGTCGAGCCAACGATCAAGCCAACGCCGTCCGTGCCCAGCGAATCGCCGCCGCTTCATCGATCGAAACTCTCACCGACAAACAATTCTCGCTCGAGCAACAGATCGCCGAGCAGAATCGACAGATCCAGGAGCAGCAAAAAATCGTCAAAACTGCTCCCAGCGATGCAAAAGCCAGTGGTTCGTACGGCGTCTTGCTTGTGCGAAAGGCGGAACTCGAAGGCCAGCTCAAGGACTTCTCCTCTCAGTACACCGACAAGAATCCAAAGGTGATTCAGACTCGCAATCTGCTGGGTGAGATCAATCACCAAATCGCTCAACTCAACGCCGGCAACGACCAGGAGTCGTCGCCGATGAACTCCGCCGAGGGCCGCGAGCTTCGCTCCATGCAGCGCGAGCTGGCAAAGATGCAGACCGAGTTGGTGATCACCCAGCGCGAGCTCGAGCGAAAAAAGGCCGGATCCCCCGACGCGACAGCGGCGCCGCGCATTGCCGCCGCTTCGACCCCGGTTTCGTCGGTCGCCTCAACCGCTACTGGTGACAACAACGGCGATTATGACTCGCTGAGAAAACGATACGAGAGTCTGCTGGATCGTCAGGACCAACTCGCGCGAGCACAAGTGGTCGCCGCCGGTCTCGATCCGGGCATTTTTCAGATTGTCGATCTGCCGGTTGAACCCAAAGTCCCCGTCGGACCGAACCGTTGGAAATATCGATTGTTTGGTATCGCGCTTGCGCTGGGAGTAGCGATCGCCGTGGCGCTGGCACTGGAGATTCCGAAGCTCTACTCGATCACCGACGATCGTGATGTTGAATACTATTTGGGCGTTCCGGTCATTGCTTTCATACCGGAGACTTCCGCAAGCGACGAGCGCAGATCGCCGATGCTCGCCCTCGGAAGGACAACCGGCGCATTGCTGGTCGTCGCGCTGCTAACCGCGCTCTGGCTGGTCCTGACTTACACCAAAGTCTTCTCAACTATTGCCAGCTTGATGCGCTGAATCGAACAAGCAACTACACCTGTTTTCGCGCTGTAAAAGGAAAGAAGGACACAATGGGAAAAGTATACGAAGCACTAAAGAAGGCAGAAGCGGATCGCAACATTGGAGGGCCGACTTCGGTCCCGGTCGGAGATATCTCGAGACGCCGCGAAAAGAACGGGCGAGGCCTGGATTTTATTGAGTACTCGCTTAACGCGTCTGACTCATCCGACAACGAGAATCGGAACCGCGAACTGGCTCAGGATCCGGCGATCAGGCGAAACTTGTTAAAACCGAACCGCGAGCTTTCAGTCGATCCTTCTCGAATAGCTTCGCAGTTAATCACCTTTCAAAGTGTCCAAACCGATGCCGCCGAAGAATACAACCGGCTTGCGGTAAGACTGATTACGGCTGCTGCCGAGCGACCGATCAAACGGGTGCTGGTAGCTTCGGCCGAACACGGAGACGGTCGGACCTCGATAACACTCAATCTGGCATGCGCGCTTGCGAAAGCGCAACGACGGGTGCTGGTCATCGACACCGATCTTCATCGACCATCGCTTCTTCGTTTTCTGGGATTGAGCGCCGAGGTCGGACTGAACGATGCAGTTGCGAAAAGCGCATCGGCTGGCTCCGCGTTGCTACGAATTCAACCGTACGGTTTCAACCTTCTCCCGACTCGCGAGCACGTCCAGAATCCGGCCGAGCTCTTATCATCGGGCTCGTTTGCCGAAATGTTGGATCTTCTGGAAGAGGACTATGACTTCATCCTCTTCGATTCGCCTCCACTTCTGCGTGTAGCGGACTCGGATCTCCTGATTCGGCAGACTCACGCAACAGTTCTGGTCATTCGTGCGGGAAGGACCAAGTCGGGACAGCTGGGGCGGGCGATCGCCGCCCTGTCTCCCGAGAAGTTCCTGGGGGTCGTCCTTAACCGCACAGTTGTGAGTTGAGCCTCAACACGAATCAAGGGAGGCAGTCTCCGATGTTGCTCGGAGCGATGATCGTACACACCCGATCGGTGGTTCAGATGATCGGAAAGGCTTGTTCTGATGTTGTCGAGGGACCAATCGCGAACTCTTTGCCTGTTGATCTTTGAAAGCACGCTGATATTCCTGTGCGGAATCATCGCGGTGTATATCCGCTTCGGGTCCGAAGCTCGGGACGTTCTGGTCTCCGGAGGAATGCTCAAAATCCTGCTGATGATCGCAGTCGCCCAGGCTTCCTTCTTCCTGTTTGATCTTTACGAGCTCTCGGAATTGCGCAGACGTGGGGCGATTTACATCCGCACACTCCAGGCGCTTGGTCTCACATCGATGCTTCTGGCGGCGATCTTTTATGCGTTCCCCCAGATGATGCTGGGGCGGGGCGTGTTTCTGATTAGCCTCTTGCTGATGCTCAGCACGATGATCCTGTGGCGGCTGTTTGTGATGTGGCTGTTGGGTCATCCGAAGCTTGCCGAGCGGGTGCTGATAATCGGCACGAGCAAGAGCGCGGTCAACATCGCGCGCGAGGCGCTGGAACGACCCGAACACGGATACCATATCGTTGGATTCGTCGGTGACGATCCCGCGCTGGTCGGCCAGAGCCTGATCAATCCCACGGTGGTCGGGTTGATGAGCGATTTGCAGGATCTCGTCAGCCGTCATCACATTACCAGAGTCGTTCTTGCCATCAACGAACGCCGCGGTCGGATGCCGCTCGGTTCGCTGATCGAAATGAAGCTGCGAGACGGTCTGGCGATCGAAGAAGCCAACTCATTTTACGAACGCCTCACCGGAAAAATCAGCATTGAGACGCTGCGACCAAGTTGGCTGATCTTCTCCGGCCCTTCGCGTCGAAAGGTTATGTACAACCAGATCCGCAGGCTTCTGGATGTAATGCTTTCGATAGTCGGGCTGGTGTTGTCGTTCCCGTTGATGGTTCTCGCCGTCATCGCAATCAAGCTGGACTCGCCGGGTCCGATCCTCTATCGACAGCGTCGCGTCGGTCAACGCAACCAGGTCTTCACCATAATGAAGTTCCGTTCAATGCGGGTCGACGCTGAAACCGAAGGCCCAAAATGGGCCGAGAAAGATGACCCGCGGATTACTCGAATTGGCAAGATCATCCGCAAGCTACGAATCGACGAATTGCCGCAGTTCATAAACATCCTTCGCGGCGAGATGACCTTTGTAGGTCCGCGCCCCGAGCGTCCGGAATTCGTAGAACTGCTCCAGCAGCAGATTCCCTACTACTCGCAACGACATCTGGTGAAGCCGGGGCTGACCGGTTGGGCACAGATCCGCTACCCCTACTGCGCATCGGTCGAGGATGCGGTTCAGAAGCTTCAATATGATCTTTATTACATCAAGAACCAGTCGCTGATGCTGGATATGATCACGCTATTCGAGACGACGAGAATCGTCATTTTCGGGAGGGGAGCGCGTTGACAAGAGCCTGAGTTGATGTGGGGACGGGGCGAACAGCGTCGAAATCACAAGCTCACATTCGGCAGACGGGAGGAAACATGAGAAAGCATTTCATGCTGGGACCATCCGCAATAACGATGATTGCGGTTCTTTCGTTGATCGCTAATCCGATTTCGCTCGCAATGGGCCAGTCAAAGACGGCGGCGCCTGCGAAGGCTTCAAAGTTGACCGACGATCGCAAACAGTCGTCTGCGCTACCGACCGAACCCGGCGACGACTACTTCAGAAATATCTATCGAGACTTCTACGACTCATACAAGTTGGGTCCGGAAGACCAGCTGGCGCTGCGAATCAAAGGTCAACCCGACTATTCGCTGGAGCAGGTGACCGTGTCTCCGGTCGGCAAAATCTATCACCCGCTGCTCGGGGATCTCGATGTGGCCGGTCTCACAGTTCCAAAGCTCACCGAGAAGCTCACCATTGAGCTTAGTCAGTACATCATTGATCCGAAAGTAAGTCTCTCGTTGTTGACCGCCAACAGCGCAAAGATCGGCGTGCTAGGGATGGTCGAGCATCCCGGCGTACTGGTTATGTCCAGACCGCTGACGGTGCTTGATGCAATAACGATGGCTGGAGGCGTGTCGGACTACGGGAGCAAATCGGATGTCACCATTCTCCGCCAGAACCGCGGCGGCACACCGGTAACAATGAAGGTGAACGTAAAAAAGATAATGGAGGCGAAATCCGATCCTGAGGCAAACATGATGCTGCAGGCCGGTGACACTCTCATCGTGCACAGCAATACCAGGAAGAGGATCTCAAACATAACCTCAATGCTTGGTTTCACGAACTTTATGGGGTTCGTCCGAGGCTTTTGAGCTTGATCATGTTTATCGAACCCAATCGCCAATCGGAGACAAATCGAGACCAGGAATATCTCCCCTTGCACGAAGACTTCGGTGCAGCGCTCACCGCTGGAGGGAGCATGAGAAAAGAGAGAAGTGGTGGAGAGCCCACTCCGCTTTCGGTTTTCGTCCGGAAGCGTCTCGCCGAGCTTAATCTCAAGCAATCGGATTTCTGCCGGTTGACGGGGTTCGATCAGGGATTGTTGTCAAAGATACAAAACTCGGTCATCGCCAGCCTCAGCCTGGAGAGCACGCTCAGACTTGCGCTCGGTCTCAGTGTATCTCCCAGAGTCATTTTTGGCCTCACCGAACGAAGCGATATGCAGGACCTGGTAATGCGAGCCTATGCGCTCGAGTTCTTCCCGCAGTTAAGCAAACTCAACGGCGTCGAAGTTCCCGGAGTGGTAATCGAGCTTACGATGATGGCCTTCTCCGCTTATTCGATGGGGCGAAGTCTGACTTCCGCGCACGCGGTGCTTTCTCAACTTAGCTCGGTCCGAAAAGGTCAGAG
>Ga0075425_100005080_pt1 | contig 13634 bp, 11 predicted proteins | sample SoiMethybrSBSTD4_FD_75300 | JGI IMG/M metagenome (GOLD analysis project Ga0075425, IMG submission 75300) | Bulk soil microbial communities from a Populus tree surrounding site in Tennessee, USA - Soil MetaG P. TD hybrid SBSTD4 | ecosystem: Environmental > Terrestrial > Soil > Tree plantation...
CAAAACCGGCGATGCGCAAGCTGGTCGTCTCCACGCACGAATAAAGCGATGAAAACCCTGGGCTGGCGCGCGGCAGCGCGGCTCCCGGCCCAGCATAGGTGAGCCGTTGCCGGGGCGCCAAGCCGCAGCCGTGCGCGGCCCGCCATTTCCCGCGCGCTGGCGTGGCAAAACTGCCAGCCCAGGCCCAATTGCCGGGCGCCGCGGCCGGGGGATTCTTGTCCCTTGGCGACGGACCGCTTAGCCTCACCTACAACATTACAGGTACGGCGCGGACGTCGTGCAAGCGGCGTTCGCAAGGCCGTGTGAGGGTAGGGGTGGCATGGAGGTGCTCGACGCGCTTCTGGTTGAGGGCAAGCGCGTTCTCTTCTCCAGCGCTCCGGCGGCGCTCTTCTTCTGGTTCAATCTCGCCTTTCTGATCGCGCTCGGCTTCTGGTTGCTGCCCGGCCGCCTGCGCAAGGCCCGGCGCCGGCGCGAAATTCAGCGCCTGTTTGAGGCCTCGACACAGGCCAACCGCGGCCTGCGTCGCGATAACGAGCTGGCCGCGCTCGCCCGCCACCTCGGCCGTTTGGCCGAGGGCTTCGGCAGCCGGCTCGGGCAGGTGCGCACCGAGCGCATTCAGCTGGCCAAGGTCTATATCGACCATTCCAACTTCACGAAAAACTGGAAGCGCGTCATCAACAACGACGCCCACAGCATCGAGCGCGACATCATCTGGTCAAAGCTGCCCGCGCTCTTGCTGGCGGAGACCCGCCGCTGGCTGGCGGAAAGCCGCAAAGAGCCGCCCGCGCTCGTCTACCGCGGCACCAACGTCTACGGCACCCTGTTCGAGGAGGAATATTTCGAGCTGCTCGACAACATGCTGCGCCTCGAGCGGTCGGCGCCGGAAAAACTCCCCCTCAAGATCTATTTCCAGAAGGAGACGGTGGAGCGTTGGCGCCAGGAGAACGAGGCGCAGCGGAGCGAGCTCGCTCAGCTCCAGAACGAGTTCGGCTTCTTGGTGTTCACCATCGCCCGGCGTACGCCACGCCTCGACCGCCTGGGGTCGAGCAACTTCACGGTCGGAGGCATCCCGATCGCACCCGAAAAGCAGCTCGATACGCTGGTGACGACCGATCTCATCGCCGATGCCATGTATGACGTCTACGACATCGCCTTCCTAATTTCGGAGGACAGCGACTTCTGCCCGGCCGTGGAGTTCGTGCAGGACACGCGCAACAAGCACGTCGTCCATGTCGGCTTCGGCTCTCACAGCAACGATTTGCGCTCCAAGTGCCGCTTGCGCATCGATCTTGCCGGCAAGGATCAGCTCTACCGCCGCATGCAGACCAAGCCCGCCGGCGAGGCGGTGCCGGCGCGCGCCAAGGCGGACAACGGCGGGGGCTGAGGCGCGCTCAGCCCTTGAGCAACTCGCGCGCATCCCTATGAGCGAGGCCGAGGGCGTCCGCCACCACCGGATGCACGACGTGGCCTTGCATGATGTTAAGACCGTCCCGCAAGTGCGGATCCTCGAGCAGCGCGCGCTGCGGCCCTTTGTTGGCGAGCGCCAGGATGAAGGGCAAGGTCGCATTGTTGAGCGCGAAGGTTGAGGTGCGCGCCACCGCGCCCGGCATATTCGTCACGCAATAATGCACGACGTCGTGCACGACATAGGTGGGCTCGGCATGAGTGGTCGGGCGCGACGTTTCCGAGCAGCCGCCCTGGTCGATCGATATGTCGACGAGCACGGAGCCGCGCTGCATATCTTTGACGTGCTGCTCGGTGACGAGTTTGGGTGCGGCGGCGCCAGGCACCAGCACGGCGCCGATCACCAGGTCCGCCTCGATCAGATAGTCCTCCACCGCCTGGCGCGTCGAGAAGATGGTGTTGACTGCCGCGCCAAACTGCTGATCGATGGCATAGAGGCGCTCGACGTTGATATCGAGCACCGTCACCTGCGCCTCCAGGCCGATCGCCATGCGCACGGCATTGACCCCGGCGACGCCGCCGCCCAGGACCACCACCTTGGCGGGGGTCACGCCGGCGACCCCGCCCAACAGCATGCCGCGGCCGCCGCGCTCCATTTCCAGGCAGTGCGCCCCCGCCTGCACGGCCATGCGGCCGGCGACCTCGCTCATCGGCGCCAGCAAGGGCAGCCCGCCGCGCGGGCTCGTCACCGTCTCGTAGGCGATCGCCGTGCCGCCCGCCGCACGCAGGGCTTTGGCTTGTTCGGGATCGGGTGCCAGATGCAAGTAGGTGAAGAGCGTCTGTCCCGCGCGCAGGAGGGCGAACTCGGAGGGCTGTGGCTCCTTCACCTTCACGATCAGGTCGGCCTTGGCGAAGATCTCCGCCGCCGTGTCGAGCACGATGGCTCCCGCGCGCTCATAGTCGCGATCGGTAATGCCCTGACGCACGGCGGCATCGCGCTCGACGAAGACCTGATGCCCGTGCGCCACCGCCTCGCGCACGCTGCCCGGCGCCATGCCGACGCGATACTCGTGCACCTTGATTTCCTTTGGCACGCCAATGCGCATCACAATCGCTCCCGAGCCCGGTGGGGCTCTATTTGCCCGAAGCTCACGGCTGAGCCAGCAGCAGCTTAGGCTCCGGCACCTCTTCCACCTGATCGGCCAAGGCTTCGAGCCCGCGCGGCACTGGGCCACCATAGGCCCAGTCGAGGAGCTCGACGGTATGGGCGATGGGAATCTCCATGCCGTGGGCGAGCTGCACGATGCAGCCGATGTTGCCCGCCGCCACCACATCGGGGCGCACGCTCTTGATATGGTCCACCTTGCGGGCGCGCAGGTCGGCCGCGAGCTCGGGCTGGAGCACATTGTAGGTCCCGGCCGAACCGCAGCAAATATGTCCTTCGGGGATCTCCATCAGCGTGAAGCCGGCGTTGCGCAACAGTTTGCGCGGCTCCTCGCTGATGCGCTGGCCATGCTGCATGGAACAGGCGGCATGATAGGCGATCCGGAGCGAGGACCAGCGCTTGGGCGGTCCCATTTCGTAGCCGGCCAGGAACTCCGTGACGTCGCGCGTCATATCGGCGATGCGCTTGGCTCGATCCTGGTAGCCGGCCTCGCCCTTGAGCAGGTGGGCATAGTCCTTGACGGTCGTGCCACAGCCCGAGGTATTGACGATCACGGCGTCGATGGGTCCGGCCTTCTCGATCAGTCGGCTCCAGGCGTCGACGTTGCGCTTGGCCATGGCGATGGCGGCCGCTTCGCGGCCCATGTGTGCCACCAGCGCGCCGCAACAGCCCGCTCCCGGCGCCACCTCGACATCGACGCCGCGGCGGGCCAACAGACGGATGGTGGCGTCGTTGATTTCCGGGCGCAGCACTTGTTGGGCGCAGCCGGCGAGCAAAATCACGCGCTTGCGCCGCTCGAGCTTGGTGATGGCAGTGCCTGGCCCCGCAAAAGCCGCCCCACGCAAGAGCCCGATCGGCGCCAACTCCAGCATCGCCACCAGCTCGCGCAACCCGAGCCGGCGCAGGAGGCCGCTCAAGGGCTTGGCAAAGCGTGCCGCCCGCAGCGCCAAGCGAAAGCGGTCGGGATAGGGCAGCACCGCCGCCAGCAACGCGCGCATCGCCCGGTCCTTGAGGCTGCGCTTTCCCGTTGCCTCGATATGCACGCGCGCATGGTCGACGAGATGCATGTAGTCGACCCCGCTCGGACAGGTCGTCATGCACGACAAACAGCTGAGGCAGCGATCGATGTGGCGTTGCACCTCCGGGCTGGCCTTGCGCTCGGTCTCGAACATCTCCTTCATCAGGTAGATGCGCCCGCGCGGGCTGTCGCGCTCGTCGCCCAACAAAAGGTAGGTCGGACAGGTTGCGATGCAGAAGCCGCAATGCACGCAGCGGCGCAGGATCTTATCCACTTCCGCGGTGCGCGGGTCTTGCAGTTGCCTGGCGCTGAAGTTCGTCTGCATGATGTTCGCGTTCAAAAATCCGCATACATGCGGCCGGGGTTCAGGATCCCAGCAGGATCGAAGGCCGCCTTCAGGCGGCGCGAGATGACCTCGACGCCGGCCTCCAACGGTTGAAAGACGTCGACCGTGCCGCGCACCTCCGCGCCGGCTCGAATCAACGTGGCGTGGCCGCCGTGCGTGGCGATCACACGCCTGATGTCGGCGGCGCCCGCATCCGTGGTCGGCGGGATCTCGAGCCAGATCAGCCCACCGGCCCAGTCGTAAAAGGCGCTCACCTCCATATAGCGCGCGATGGCCGCGACCACATTGGGACCGGTGCTCGGCGCCGTCGAGATACGCCACAGGGGCGCGTCGCTGTTGGCCAGCAGGGCCAGGCTGCGCAGTTCCTGCCAGAGCGCCAGCGAGTTGTCATGGTCCAGATCATGGATCTCGCCGTAGGCCTTGAGGTGAGCCTTGAGCTTGGCCTTGCGATAGACGACGGAGCGCCGGAAGTTTTCCAGCCGGAGCGCGGTGACGGACCGGCCTTGCGCGGCGAGGCCTTGGTGCTCGAGACGGGCCACCATGGCACCCTGCAGGTGCACGGCCCCGCTCACCTCAAAGGGCGTGCCCATGGCCGACCCCAGCACCTCGATGGCGATCTCATCGGGCAGCCCGAGCAGCACCAGCGTCTCGGTGTGCTCGGGCAACGGCAGCACCTTGAAGGTCACCTCGCTCAGGACGGCCAGCGTGCCCCAGCTGCCGGCCAGGCCACGACAAAGGTCGACGCCCGTTACGTTTTTCATGACGCGCCCACCGGCCTTGAAGATTTCCCCACGCCCGTTCACCGCCCGCACCCCCAACAGGTGGTCGCGCGCGGCCCCGACCGTGATGCGCCGGGCGCCGGAGAGATTGGTGGCGAAGACGGCGCCGATGGTGGCGCTGCGCGCCTCTGCGCCGCAGACGGCAGCCAAGCTGGTTGGCTCGAAGGCCAGCATTTGGCCGCGCTGGGCGAGGCTGTCTTCCAGTTCGATCAGCAAAGTGCCCGCGCGCGCGGCCATCACCATCTCGTTGGGCTCATAAAGCGTGATGCCGTTGAGGGCCCGCGTGGAGAGGCACATCGACGTCGTCATGGGCCGGCCGACGTTATGCTTGCTGCCACCGCCCCGCAGCTCGAGCGGGGTTTTGGCCTGTCCCGCCTCGCGCAAAATCCGCGCCACCTCGCGTTCGTCGACCGGGCGCACGTCGCTCAGCACCAATCGCCCCCTCAGGCCGCCGCCACAGATGGTTTCGGCTCAGCCTGCGGGCGCCCTTGCAGTGGGAACACCTTGGCCGGATTGAGCAGCCAGCTCGGATCGAACACGCTTTTGACGCGCATCTGCTGCTCCAGATCGCTGGCGTCGAACTGGACGCGCATTAAATCCCGCTTCTCGATCCCAACGCCATGCTCACCGGTCAGACAGCCGCCCACCGCCACGCATAACTCCAGCACCTCTGCACCCGCCCGTTCCGCCTTCTCGGCCTCTGCCGCATTGTTGGCATCATAGAGAATGAGGGGATGTAGGTTGCCGTCGCCGGCGTGGAAAATATTGGCGACCTTGAGCCCATGCGTGTCGCAAATGCGCGAGATCTCCACCAGCACGTGCGCCAGCTTGCCGAGCGGAATGGTGCCGTCCATGCAGTAGTAATCGGAGATGCGGCCGATGGCCCCGAACGCCGACTTGCGGCCTTTCCAGATGGCGGCGCTCTGTTCGGCGCTCTGGCTCACGCGCACCTCGCGTGGATCGAAGGGCTTGGCGAGCTCGGTGATGCTGTCGAGCAGCGCCTTGATCTCTTCGTCGGAGCCCTCCACCTCGACGATCAGCAGGGCTTCGACGTCGGGATAGCCCGCCTTGGCGAAGGCCTCGCACACGCGAATGGCGGGTCGGTCCATGAATTCGATGGCCACGGGAATGATACCCGAGCCGATAATGGCGGCCACGCATTGGCCGGCCGCCTCGCTGGAATCGAAGCCGATCAGCATCGGCCGGGCGCCCTCGGCGGCGCGCAAAATCCGCACCGTTGCTTCCGTGACGATGCCGAATTGGCCCTCCGAGCCTACGATCAAGCCCAATAGATCGTAGCCCGGGGCATCGAGGTGCGGGCCCCCGAGCTCGACAATGCTGCCATCGACGAGCACCAGCTTGAGGCCCAACACGTTATTGGTCGTCACGCCATATTTGAGGCAGTGCGCGCCCCCCGAGTTCATGCCGATGTTGCCGGCCAGCGTGCAGGCCAGCTGGCTCGACGGATCCGGTGCGTAGAAGAAGCCGCCGGCATTGACGGCTTCGCTGATGGCAAGGTTGGTGATGCCAACCTCCACGCGCGCCACCCGATTGACGTAGTCGATTTCAAGCACGCGGTTCATGCGCGAGACGGTGATCACCACGGCGTCCTCGGCCGGCAGGGCGCCGCCCGACAGCGAGGTACCGGCACCGCGCGCCACCACCTTGATGCCCCAGCGATGACAGTAAGCGAGGACGCGCGACACCTCCTCCGTCGTGCTGGGCAACACGACCGCCAGCGGCAGCTTGCGGTAGGCCGTCAGCGCATCGGTCTCGTAGGCGCGCCGGCCAATTTCATCGGCGATGATGGCCTGAGATCCGACCAGGCGCGTCAAATCCGCCACGATGCTCTCGCGTCGGGCGAGGATCGCGCGGTCGGGCTCCGGCAGGATCACGCGGGACATGGGTCGCTTGCTCTCCAGCACGCCAAGCGTCGCGGGCGAAAGTATAGCCGCAACCCCCCCGCGCCGCCATGACCGTAGGGCGCTTGTCCCGTGGCAGCTCAACGCACCGCCGGCGACGAGGACCGCGCTGCCGCAAAGCCCCTGGCGCGGCGGCGCCTTGGCGGCCGGCGCCCCCGCAAGGTCGGCCTGCCGCGCCAGCAGGTTTGCCGCAACGCCAGGCAAGCTCGCCACGATCACTGCGCGGCCCTGCGAGGCGGCGAGGCCTTGGTCGCCCGCTGACCCTCACCGCGGGGGGCGGCGCGTCGTCTACTTGAAGAGCTTCGCCGAATGGGCCTGGATGTGGCCGAAGTGGCCCGTGGCGCGCCCGAACGGGGTCGGCGCGCGGGTGCCACCGGACAGCGAGGAGCGGCGCCGGGTCGACTCGCGACTGCGGATGCAGCCCTCGAGGCAGCGCTGCAGCTGCACTTGACAGCGCGAGCGATCGTGCGTCGACTTATAGCAGGCCCCATAGGCGGTGCGGCAGCCCGACGAGCAGGCATTCTGCGCCGCCGCCGGCCCTGTCAGCGCGAGCGCCAGCAACCCGAGCGCTAGCCACAGCGCGGCGCAACGTCCGGGCAGGTGGACCGGCCCGGCCGCGTCGCCCTGCCCCTGTGCGCCGGCCATCCCCTGTCGACGTAAAGTGAGCCGCATCGGCGCATTGCTACCCTCGAAAGCATGAACGTCACCTGAATGTGGCCTGGGCTCGGCCGGCAACTCGGCGCCCGTGCGGGGCGCCGTCCGCGCTAAAATGCAAACTCAGTAAACAGTGGATCAGTGCTCCGGCTCCAAACCGTCTCGTAGCGCTCGAGCATCTCCTGGGCCGGCGTCAAGCCGCCCTTGATGATGGCCTCGACGGGCTCCAGAAAAATCGTCTCGTCCTGGCCCTTGTTGTTGTGGCGGGCCCGTCGCGCCAACCCGGCATACGCCAGCGCCGTCGCTTGACGCGCGATCTGCCAAGCCGTGGTGCCGTGGATGGGGGCGGCGAGCGCCAGCCTCGGCACCAGGTCGCGCAGCCCCTGGCGGTCCGCCGCGCTCCAGGGCTTGACCAGGTCCCAGGCCGCAGCGAGGGCTTGAGCGTCATAGAGCAAGCCGGTCCAGAAGGCGGCCACGGCGCAGATGCGTCGCCAGCGTCCACCGTCGGCGCCGCGCATTTCCAAGAATTGCTTGAGGCGCACCTCGGGGAAGAGCGTGGTGAGGTGATCGGACCAATCATCGAGCGTGGGTCGCTCACCCGGCAGGGCGGACAGCCGGCCCTCCAGAAAATCCCGGAACGAGGCGCCGGCGACGTCGATATAGCGCCCGTCGCGGTAGACGAAATACATCGGCACGTCGAGCGCGTACGCCGCGTAGCGCTCAAAGCTCATGCCGGGCTCGAAGGCGAACGGCAACATGCCGGTGCGGGCTTGATCGGTGTGGCGCCACACCTCGCTACGCAAGGACAAAAACCCGTTCGGTTTCTTCTCGGTGAACGGGGAACAGGCGAAGATGGCCGTGGCGATCGGCTGCAAAGCCAGCGACACGCGCAGCTTCTTGACCATGTCCGCCTCGTCGGCGAAGTCCAAATTCACTTGGATGGTGGCCGTGCGGTACATCATGTCGAGACCGCGCGAGCCCACGAGCGGCATGTAGCGGCTCATCACGCCGTAACGCTGCTTGGGCATGCGCGGCGTCGCGTCGAATGTCCAATTGGGCGAGAAACCGACGCCGAGAATGCCGATCCCGAGCGCATCGCCGACCGCGCGTACCTGATCAAGATGCAGCTGCGTTTCCGCACCCAGCTCGTGCACCGTCTGCAACGGAGCCCCGGACAGCTCGAATTGGCCGCCCGGTTCGAGTGAGACGGTACCGCCGTTGACCTCGCCGCTCGGGCGCCTGAGCGCGATGATGTTGTCGCCTTCCATGATGGGGACCCAGCCGTAACGGCTGATCAACCCTTCCATCAGGCTGCGGACCCCGCGCGGTCCGGCATAGGGCACCGGGCCCAGCGTATCCGTATGGAACAAAAACTTCTCGTGCTCGGTGCCGATGCGCCAGCGTTCCTTCGGCTTCGACCCGGCGGCGATCCAGGCGACCAAATCGTCGAAGCAACCCACAGGCGGGCTGGGCGCACTGTCCTGGCGGGTGGACATCCGTCGGCTGTTCCCTAGCGTTTGTCGGGCTTAACCCTACGAGGGTGGCTTTGGGCCCGACCCTTGTTATGGAAAAGCGTGGCCGTGCACAAGCCTTTGACGCATCGGCCCTCAACGCCAATCACCAAGCGTGGCGTTCACGAGCGCGAGAGCGGCAACGGCGGCCGTATCCGCGCGCAGAATGCGCGGGCCAAGCGAGATGCTGAGCGCGAATGGCTGGGATCTGATGAGCTCACGCTCGCCCGCGTCGAAGCCGCCTTCCGGTCCGATCAGCAAGGCGATGGGTCCGGGGGCCAAGCTCCGCAGGGCGGCCAGGGGATCGGCCGCTTCGCTGTCCTCATCGCAAAACACCAGGTGCCGCGCGCCTTTCCAATGCGCCAGCGCCGCGCCAAGCGTCTGGGGTTCGAATACCTCCGGAATGCGCAGGATACCGCACTGCTCGGCCGCTTCGATGACATTGGCGCGCATGCGCGCACTGTTGATCCGCTCGGGCGTGGTGCGGCGGGTAAAGACGGGACGCAGGCGGGCAACGCCCATCTCGGTCGCCTTTTGCACCATGTAGTCGAGCCGCGCGCGTTTCAAGGGTGCGAACAGATAATCGATGTCGGGGGCGCCCTGTTGGGGCCGCACCTGCGCCTCGGCGTGCAGCGTCATCGCCCCCTTGCGCGCCTCGCCAATGCTGGCCTGCCATTCGCCATCGCGCCCGTTGAAAATGAGGATCCGATCGCCAGCATCAAGGCGCAGCACATTGCGCAGATAGTTGACCTGATCGGGGCGACAGGTCACCAGCGCGCCGGTCGCCAGATCGGTCTCGACGTAGAGGCGGCTGGCGGTGAAGTCGTAGCGGCGCATGGCCTCCTCTGGCGGGCGCGCCTTGAGCCGGACACGCCGCCGGCCTCGGGCCTCGGCCCCTAACCCTAAACCGCCACGCCGAGCATCAAGCCGATGTTTTGCAGGGCTTGGCCGGCCGCGCCCTTGCCGAGGTTGTCGAGCCGCGCCACCAAAACGGCCTGGCGGTGCTTGGCGTTGGCGAAGACCCTGAGCTCGAGGCCATTGCTGCCGTTGAGGCCTTCGGGCTCGAGGCGCTGCGGCCGGTCGGCCGACTCAGCCGTGGGCAGCACCTTGACGTTCGTGCCCGCATAGTAACGGGCCAAGGCGGCCTCGAGATCGGCGGCGCTCGGCGCGCCCGGCAGCGTGTCGAGGTGCAGGGGCACGCTCACCAGCATGCCCTGGCGAAAGTTGCCGACCGAAGGCACAAACAGCGGCCGACGCGTCAACTTGGCGTAGGTTTTGAGCTCTGGCACGTGCTTGTGTTCGAGGTTGAGGCTGTAGAGCTCGAAGACAGGAGCCTCGCCGGCTTCGTAGGCCTCAATCATGCTGCGGCCGCCGCCGCTGTAGCCACTGACCGCGTTCACCGTCAGGGGATAGTCGCAGGGCAGCAGGCCCGCCTCTACGAGGGGGCGCACGAGGGCAATGGCGCCCGTCGGGTAACAGCCAGGGTTGCTGACGCGACGGGCCTGGCGCACGGCCGCGGCCTGCTCTTGGCTGAGTTCAGGAAAGCCATAGACCCACCCCTCAGCCACACGGTGGGCCGTGCTGCCATCGACGATCCTGGGTCCGCCGCCCGGCAAAGAGGCCATGAGCGCAACCGCCTCCTTGGCGGCGGCATCAGGCAGGCAGAGGACGACCAGGTCGACCTCGCGCATAGTGGCCAGCCGAGCGCGCGGGTCTTTGCGCTCGGCGGGGGCCACGCTCTTCACCTCGAGGCTCGGCACGGCCTCAAGCATGCGGCGGATCTCCAGGCCGGTGGTGCCGGCCTCCCCATCGATGAAGACTGCGGGTCTTTTGGCCGTAGCAAGGGCGGGTCTGGGCGCTGAGGCTGTCTTGGTCGGCATGGTGCTAATCTCGAGGCAGAATAGACAACAAAAAAGCCGCGCTTGGCACGCGGCTGGCGAAGCGGACGCCCGTCTCGACGAGCGTCATCGCAGCCGCGGGTCGAACCAGCGGCGTCGGCGGGCGATCTTCGCGTTCCTCGTCATGGCCGCTCTTATGGGGTGCGGCGGCGAACCTGTCAATGCCCGGAACCGCCGCCGTCACCGCGCGCGTCAAGGGCGCTTCGGCCGGAGGTTGGCAGCATCGGCAGGAGAAGGGCCGCCAGGGGCACCGTGCTCAGCACAGCGACGGCAATCAGCAGCATGGCGGTGGCGACGCCGAAGCCATCGCCGATCAAGCCAATGAGGGGGGGCATGGCCGCCGAGGCGGCAATGGCCCCGGTGTAGAAAATGCCGAAGGCGCGCGTGCGGCGCGCCGGGGCCACCAGTTCGGGCACGGTGCCATAGAGCGCCGAGGAGGTTCCATTGAGGCCGATGCCGAGCAACGGCATGAGCAGGAACGCCCCCGCCATCGGTAACGGGATGAGAGCGATGATGCCGATCGCCGTCAGACTTTCCGTCAACAGGACGGTGTTGAAGAGCCCGACGCGCGCCCCGAGATAACCGCACACCAACTTCCCCGCCGCCCCACCCACGAACAGCAAGGAGAGCGCGCTACCGATGCTGGCGATTGAGGCCTCCTTGGCCTTCAGCAGGAAGGGCAGAAACGTCAGAAAGCCGCTGCGGCCGGCGCTGTCGATCATGGCGATGGCCATCAGCAGCAGGAAGCCCTGGCGCGAGTGGGCCTCGGGCGCGCTCGATGCGGCTTTAGGCGGGGCGGCGGCCTCGCCGTCCCGGCGGGGCGCGTTCCCTTGCGCCGGCGCCAGCGCCAGCACGAGGACCGCGCAGGCGATGCCAAGACCGCCCAGCACCAAGAGCGCCGAGCGCCAGGGCATGGTGCTCAGCAGCAGCGCGGCCGAGAGCGGCATCGCCATCTTGCCGAGATCGCCAGTGAAGTTATAGACGCCGAGGGCCGTGCGGGAGCGTGCGCCGGTAAAGGCGGCCGACACCAGGCTTGAGCCGATCGGGTGTTGCACGCTAGCGCCTATGCCGCCCAGAATGAGGACCAGCAGCAGGCTGACGAGGCCCAGCGAGGCGCCGGCGAGCAAAAAGGCGAGGGCCGACACAAGCGTGCCGGCAACCAACAGCAAAACCGGGCCGCAGCGTTCGGCCAGCAGCGCGGCCGGGATCTGCAGCGCCGCCATCACGCCGGTGTAACTGCTGCGCAGGAGGCCGACCTCGGCGTATCCCAATCCGAATTCCGCCTGCCAAATCGGCAGCAGCAGGTAAAGCAGGTCCGTGTAGCCGTCGTGCAGGATGTGGGCGCTGCCCGCGGCCGCCAGCGTCCGCCGCGCCTCGACCGGGGCGCTTGGGCGCGTGCCGGCATGAGCCTTGTTGCTTGTCATGGGGCTAACCGTCCTCGTCGGCCGTGCGCTGCCGCCAAAGGTCGGGGCGCCGCGTCGCGGTCAGTCGCTCGGCCTCGCTGCGGCGCCAGCGGGCGATGCGCGCGTGGTCACCGCTTGTCAGCACCGCGGGGATACTTCGACCTTCCCACTCGCGCGGCCGTGTGTACTGGGGATATTCGAGCAGGCCGGCCGCGAAGCTTTCCTCGGCCAGCGACAGCGGTTGGCCCACAACCCCCGGTAACAGCCGCACGACCGCGTCGATCAGCACCATGGCAGGAAGTTCGCCGCCGGCCAGGACGTAGTCGCCGATCGAGATCTCGCGCAGGCCGCGCGCCTCGATCACGCGTTGATCGACGCCCTCGAAGCGGCCGGCCAGCAATAGGACGCCGGGCCCTTGCGACAGCCGCTGGGCCGTCTCCTGGGTGAAGCGTTCGCCACGGGGGGAGAGGTAAATCGCCTCGGCGGCGGGATGCTGACCGCGCGCCGAGTCGATGGCGGCGGCCACGACGTCGGCGCGCAGCACCATGCCGGCCCCGCCACCAGCGGGGGTATCATCCACGCTTCGGTGCCGACCCCGACCGAAGCGGCGAAGATCAACCGTCGCAAAGGTCCAACGCGCCTGCCGCAAGGCTTCGCCGCAGAGCGAGGCGCCAAGCGGACCGGGAAAGAGTTCGGGGAACAGCGTCAGCACGGTGGCGTGCCAGGGTGTGGGCGGTGCGGCTGGGGATCGAATGGACACGGGAGAAGAGAGAGATGGCTAGGGGTTCGCTGCGGGCCGCAGACGGACACTTCATCCCATGCCGGACCTCGCCACCGCAAGGGCGACGGGGGCGCTCGCTTGACCGCGGCGAACTCAGCTCGGCGGTCCCAAGGCACGCCGGGCGAGGGCGTCATCGATCTCCGCCACGAAAGCCTCCGCCGCCCGGCGCGGGTCCGGCGCGCTGCTGATCGGCCGTCCGACCACCAGGTAATCGGCGCCGGCCAGAATGGCGGCGCCGGGAGCGGTGATGCGCGCCTGATCCCCGGCTGCGTCGCTCGCCAAGCGAATGCCGGGGGTGACGATGGCGACGCCGGGTCCCACCAGCGCCCGCACGGCCGCCGCCTCGCCACCGGCGGCAACAATTCCATCGCAGCCCGCGCTATGGGCAAGCCGCGCGCGCCGCGCCACCACGGCCTCGGGTGTCTCGCTCAGTCCCTGTTCGGCGAGATCGGTGGCGGTGAGGTTCGTCAGCACCGTCACGGCTAGCACGCGCAAGGGCGTGCCCGCCTTGCCGGCCAAGGCCGCGCGCACGGTCTTGCGGTCATGGCCGTGCACGGTCAGGAAGGTGGCGCCTGTGGCCGCGGCGCTGCGCGTCGCCCGCTCCACGGTGTTCTCGATGTCGAGCAGCTTCATGTCGAGGAACACCCGCTTGCCGGCCCCGCTCAGCCGGCGCGCGAGATCGAGCCCGCCGGCCATCGCCAGCTCCAGGCCGATCTTGTAGAAGACGACGCCGTCGCCGAGCTGCTCGACGAG
>Ga0075425_100005081_pt1 | contig 13634 bp, 13 predicted proteins | sample SoiMethybrSBSTD4_FD_75300 | JGI IMG/M metagenome (GOLD analysis project Ga0075425, IMG submission 75300) | Bulk soil microbial communities from a Populus tree surrounding site in Tennessee, USA - Soil MetaG P. TD hybrid SBSTD4 | ecosystem: Environmental > Terrestrial > Soil > Tree plantation...
ACACATGGCCCTGGATCACCTGCACAAACATGTTGACCTCCCTTGTGCCCATCCCCCGGGCGGGTGCCGATCGGTCGCTTCGACGCTACTCCCGTCCCCTCGCACCGGAAACCTCCACCAGCCCAGGCTCTCCGCTCACGCGAAACGCTGATCCCCCGGCTACCCAGTACGCGCAAGGGCATCTCCACGCGAACGCCCGGAGTAGCCGCATTGACGCTGGTTCACTGCTTGGCGACCTGGCCTTCGGAGCGCCCTCCGACAGTGGCAGCCCGGTCTACGCGAACCCCGGTATGTTCTTGCGGAGCTACTCCCCGAGCCCGCACAACCCTCAAACGCCAGAGGCCGAGCGGTCATGCACGTTTCAGCGCACGGCATTAGGGACGGCACAGGCAGAACTCGTTGCCCTCTGGGTCTGCCAGGACGAACCAGTTCTGGGCACCCTGGCCGACGTCCACCTGCCGCGCGCCCAGCGCGAGCAGCCGGTCGAGCTCGGCCGCCTGATCGCGATTGACAGGTTTGACGTCAAGGTGCAGCCGGTTCTTGGTCAGCTTCGGCCCGTCCGGCACGAGCCGGAAGTCGATCTCGAACGGGCCACCGTCGGCCCCGATCGAAACGCCGTAGCTACCGCGGTTCACCACCTGCCAGCCAAGTGCTCCGGCCCAAAATTGCGCGAGCAGCTCGGCGTCTGCCGCATCGACGACGAGGGAAGCGATCCGATTTTCCACCTGCACGTGGTAGCACATCGCGGGCGGATATTGCCAGCACGCGATGCCCGCTCATGCCGCAACAGGTGCGTTGGCGTTGGCGTATCGGTGTCGGTGCGGCTGCCGAGATCGGACAGCCTGGCGGGATACCTACTCGGGTGTGAACAGCGTCAGCTGCATCCCGTCTGGTGCCTGTACGCGGGCGTTGCGGTCGCCCCACGGTGTCAGGACTGGCGGGGGCGGCCCGCGCGGCGTCGGCCGCGACGAGCCGCCGGGCCATGTCTTTGCTGTCTGCGACCTTGGCTGCCAGCCGGACCGTTCGGGGTACCCTGCGGTCGGCCTCGATCGCGTCGACCGCCTTGGCCTGGGCATCATCGACCAGTTCGAGAGTCGCCCGGCCTGCGTTGAGAAGGACGACCCGCCCGGTCCCGGAATGGGGCGCGGGGCGCTAATGTCTCGGCACGCTGCGGATCAGGCGGGCCCGTTTGGCGCGCCCGGGCGGGGGCCGGCGCTGGCTTCGACGATGGGGACGCCCGGTGCCACCGCCGCGGCCACGGCAGCGAAGCGCTCACGGTCGAGCCGCCAGCCAGTGATCTTGTGAGCCGCCGGGGTCGCGCGGCCTGGCGCCGGGATTGCGCTGTCTGGCGGCGGGGGCGCGGCCTCTTCCCGCCGCTGGACCGCGATGTACTGGATCCGGGCCGGGGCGTCCGTCTCAGACGGGCCGGACGGGTAGAGGATGATCTGTTCGACGTCGGCCCACGGAATGAACACCGTCGAGCCGCGCAGCAAGGCCAGATTGTCGGGCAGGGTGCCGAGCATGATGCCCGCGTAGTCGGCGCGAAAGGCGGTCTTGCGGCGGGCCATCGCGATCAGCCCGGGCATGGCCAGGAGAACGGCGATCGCGGAGAAGATCACCGGGATCGCAAGGACGACCGCGGCCGCGGAGATCGGCGGCTGCCACAAGACGCCAAGGCCAACGGAAATAAGGCCGATAGCCAGGCCCGCGGCGGCCTGGCCGGTCAGCCGATAGCGTTCTTCGTAGCGGCCCGGGTCCGGCAGCATGCTTCGATGTTCCCCCCGGCGACCGGCAACCGCCAATAGCTTCCGCCAGCCGGGGCGGCTGTGGCGCGGAAGCCCTAGCACCGCCCACCGCCCACGGGCACGCGTGACGCCGGCCTGCGCGGGCACCGTTGCCCGCGCAGTTGTCGCCGATGGTGAGTTCGCGGTCCCGAACCCGGCCTCCTGCCAAGCACGATCCGCCACCCAGCAGGCGAGGTCGGCACGACCCGCAGGTAAGAGCTGTCCTGGCAATGTGGTCCCATCCCTTACGAAGGGTGGAAAGCTCCTACGAAGGGTGGGAGAGGATGGCGCACCGAGCCGGCGCCGACGGTCCCGTACGCGATCATGTCGTTCTTGCCTCGGCGGACAGCGAGGCCTTTACCTCGTTGCGGCGGCGCTCGACGTCGCGGCTGGACCGGTACCGGATGGGCAGAGATTTGCGACGACAGGTTCCGCGCCGCTCGCTGGGGGAGTGGAGGGTGCAGGTGGACCGGCCCGGTCCGGTGCAGCTGATCATCGAGTCTCATCGGGGCAGGCTTGACTGGCTGGTCCCGGTCCGGGTCGGGCGGATGGCCGCCACACCGTACGGATTCCTGCGTGGTGCCGCGATCGTGATGGCGGAGGATGTTGCCCAGTTGCCGTCCACCGGAATCACCCCCGTGATTTGCGGGGATGCGCATCTGGGTAACTTCGGCTTCTACGCATCCCCGGAACGGCATCTCGTCATCGACCTGAACGACTTCGATGAGGCGCACCCCGGGGCATGGGAGTGGGATCTTCGCCGGTTGGTCGCGAGCATCTGGGTCGCCGGCCGCCAGAATGGCACCAGCGAGCAAGAGTGTGAAGCGGCGGTCGTGCAGTGTGTCGCCGGGTACCGCGCTGAGGTCAGTGACCTGGCCTCGACCGCGCTGCTGGCCCGGTCCTACCAGCGCATCAACGTCGATCAACTGCGGCAAGGCACGGCGGGCAAGGCGTTGCGGGCCGAGATCAAGCGTGCGGCAGCTCGTGCCCGCCGCAGAACCAGCGACCGGGCGCTGCCTAAGTTCACCAGCGAACGTGACGGGCAGCGCCGGATCGTTGAAGACCCGCCGCTGGTGACCCGGATCAACTACGCCGAGGCTGACCAGCTGGCCCGGGGACTGGATGACTACCTGGGCACCCTGGCCCCGCACTGGCGCCGGGCTCTAGGCGGTTACACGGTGATCGACATCGCCCACAAGGTAGTGGGCGTCGGCAGCGTCGGGCTGCGCGCCTACGTGGCGCTGCTGGAGGGCAGCAGCCCTGATGACGTGGTATTCCTCCAGCTGAAGCAGGCCCGCCGGTCGGTCCTGGCCCAGCATGTCCACGGCAAGTCCGCCTGGCACGCCCACCAGGGCCAGCGGGTAGTCGAATACCAGCAGGCCTTGCAGACGGTCAGCGATCCGCTGCTGGGCTGGACGACCGTCGGCGGACATCAGTATTACGTGCGCCAGTTCCGGAACATGAAGGGCAGCGTGACGCTGGATTCCATCGACGGCGCGGCGCTGGCGGACTACGCCGCGATCACCGGGCACCTGCTGGCCAAGGGCCATGCCCGTACCAGCGGAGCATCGATGATCGTTGGTTACGTCGGTTCTTCCGACCGCCTCGACATAGCTCTGGCACGGTTCGCCCGGCTGTACGCCGACCAGACCGAAGCCGATCACGCTGCTCTGGTCAAGGCCGCTAACCGGGGCATCGTACCCATCGAGCACGGTCTATGAATCGGCCAGCGTCATCCGGGCGGCGGGCGCCGCGCCAGTAGGCCAACAATCCGGCCAGACTACCAAGTCGGAGGCCGCCCCTCCCGGCCACTACCAGCGAACTATCCCAGCTGAGCAATCGTCCGGCTGGTCGGCGCAGCAGGTCGCCTAAAACGATGGACGGGATCAGGTAAATGGCGCGGCTGACATCATCGGCGTGACTCTGGCGATGAATTTGGTACGTCGCCAGTAAGCCGTCACCGCAAGCCTGCAGCACACAGAACTACAATTCCGTGCGCGGGCTGGCTGTCGACTCGCTGGTCCGGAACGGCCCTCGTAATGGCGGCTCGGCGCGCGGTTATCAAGAGCCCCCCGCACCGTTAGCAATCCCGACCACGGCCGAGCAGATAGGCGGCCAGGCCGTATGTTTATGCATCGCCAACGCTGGTCGTGAACGCCCGCATCTGCCGCGGAGGGGGCGATGGCGAGCGAAGTTCTTCTGGACTGTTAGTTCTCGGCGGTGCGGCCGGGCCCAGGTCAGTCGATGTGCAGCACGGCTTTGCCGCCGATGCGGCGGCCGAGCAGGGCATCGATCGCCTCGGCCGGCTGGCGCCAGGAGCATTCCAGCTCGACCTGGGCGTCGAGGCGGCCGTCTGCGGCCAGGGCGCACAGGCGCGCCAGATCGCTGGACCCGCTGGCGTGCGCGGTGAGCTCGCTGGGCAGGTCCAGCGTGTAGATCCGCGCCCCGAAAGCACGGTCGAAGCCCTTGGCCCGGAAGGTGACAGTCCCGGCATCATCTTGGGTGGCGATGTTCACCAGCACCCCACGCGGGGCCAGGTGCTCGATCGCCCGCCCGAACGTCGCCCCGCCGACGCCCTCCATGATGACCTCGAAGTCACCGCCGAGTTCGGCGGTGACCACCGTGGCGCCCAGACGGCGCAGCAAGTCAGCCGAGGCGGCCGGGTCGCGCACCAGCGCGGTCACCTGGGCGCCAGCCAGATGCGCGAGCTGGACCGCCATCCGGCCGACCCCGCCAGTCGCGCCGGTGACCAGCACCCGCTTGCCCAGGACCAGGCCGCCGACCTCCAGCACGCGCAGCGCCGTCAGCCCGGCGGTGGGCAGGGCGGCGGCCTGGGCGTCGGACACCTGCGGCGGGATGGGCGTCATCCGGTCGGCTGGCACCGCAGCCAGCTGCGCCCACGCCCCGCTGCGCACCAGCCCGGCCACCCTGGTCCCCGGCGGCGGCCCGCTGCCATCGGCGGCAGGCTGTTCAACGACACCCGCCACATCCCACCCAGCCGCCGACCCCAGCGGCTTCCCCGGCAGGTCCAAGACCTCGCCCCGGTTCAGTGACGAGGCCACCACCCGGACCAGGACCTGACCAGGCAGGGGCACCGGATCAGCTACCCGGGCCAGCGCCACATGCGGCGCAACCCCCATCGTCCTCAGCGCAAGCACCACCCGACCCTAATACCGCCTCCGCCACTCGCCGGAACCTCTTCCCCGGCGGCGGATTCTCCAGCACCCGGCCGACGCCAGCGTTGCTCGCCACGGCTGCAAGCAGAGGACCTGAATCACTCCGGCGAGCGCAATCCGGTTGCATGACTATGCGGCGGGCTCGGGGCGAGAACGCTCGCTCATGCATGTGAGCGGGCGGCTGAGCCGCTGCACGATGTCCAGCCGACGCCACCGGGCGTTACACGACGGCGTTCGCTGACTGTGCAGGGCCGGTCATGGAAAGAAGAGGCGCCGGATGCGCCGCCACTATGTCCGCCCATCTCGCGGACCATGAGCTCAGGATTTCATAACCCGGATCCACAGGCCCAAAATGACCTTGTCGGGCACAGATCAACTACCGATGAGGAAGTCACCGATAGGCCGGCGTGGTGCGGCAATGGCCTGCTCCGGGAATGAGGGGACTCCTAGGCGACCAAGGATCAACGGGCGGCCTTCACAGTCATCGACAAGTCGGCGCAAAGCCGGCAGAAGCGTGGGGATCTCGGACGGGCCTGCGGCCAAGCAATGGCTGAGCCCGAGCACAGTTGCCGTCACCAAGACACGTTGCAGGGTCCGACCGCCTGCTATCCAGCCGGGAAGCGTGTCGGTGCGGCTACTGACCACAAAATGCAAGGGGGCGTGCTCAAAGCGCGCCCGCGCAGCCTCGGCCTCTTCATCTGCGCTCGCCAACTCCAGGGCCCATTGGCTACCTGGTACCTTAGTCGACGCAGCAGGGTTCAATGACTCAATCGGCATCCCGATTCTACGCGGGGCATCGGCACTCGTGAACACGAACGGAGCGAGGTCCCGGCGCAACTCCGGAACGCTAAAGAGGACATGCATTGCTCGTGCCGCAAGATCAGACGCCGCTGATCGATCGGCCGCGCCAGATATCAGCGTCAAGCTGGTTGCCGGCTCGCAGGGAACAGCCCGCAATTGCTCAGTGACTCCGGACGGAAGGATGGACTCGTATCGACCGCGGTTCGTCCGCCGCCGTTTGGCCCCTTCCAGCATAATTGCTGCATGGCCGCTGGGCTTCGCTCCGTCGCGAAACCGCACCGTGATCTCTGACGTACGGCGAGGCACGGTGGGCAGCTCGTCAACCGTTAGCCTGTATCCGTCAACAGCTGCGGCAATGCTCATATTTTCGATAAATGCACCAAGCGCAATAAATTGCACACGGTCCGGCCCAAGCAGCGGGAGCAGCTGATGATCAAGGCGCAAAATCATGCCATCAGGTGCAGCCCTTGCCACCCAAGGCTGGTTGTTGTGCGGCGAGGGCGCCATACAGGCGACCTCCAGCCATGTGGCGATCATTTCGCGATCGATCATGCGCCGTACACCGCCTTCAGGCCGGCCAGAAACTCGGCTTCGTCGAGCTCATTCCACCGGCTGGCTTCGTGCGCTCTGGCGCCCAGCAGGATCTCGTCAAGATCGACCCGGTACCGCCCCGACGGCAGCGGGACCCCGCAGGCGATGTATCGGGCTGCTAGTGCTCCAAGCGCGCCACCGACGGTAGCCGCGGTGCCGAGCTGCGGCCAGGATGGCAGGGTCCGCCCAACCTGAGTGAGAGAGAAGCGTGTCCGGGGCGTGATCTGGCTCCCTACGATCGCGCTGGCGATGTTTACTCGCTGAATGGGATCGTTGAGGTCGGCAGGACTCGCCGCGAGATCTCCTGCAAGCCCGTGAAATAGCGGATAGCCGGAGTCGAGATCGAATCGTTCAACATCGAGGATCGCATTGTCCCCGTTGTCGGTGACCATCACGACCGGCACGTGCGCCGCTCGCGCCTTGAAGCGAATGTCCACCTTCAAGGCGAGATCATCCATTTCCTCGACAAGGACACTGAGGCGTTCGGCATCACCCGTGCCAATGAAGGCATCAGCAACCTCGGGTGCATAGCCAGCTGGGAATGCCTCGAGATCGCTGTAGGGATCGGCCTCAAGCGTGCGGCGCATGGCCAACGTCAGTTTGGGCTCCCCGAAGTCGCAGACCGAGCCCGCGAGCCGGTTGAGATTCGTTGGGCCGAGGGTGTCCCTTTCGGCCAGCCGAAAACGCCGGGCCCCAGTAAGTGAGCTTGCCGCTAGCACAGATGCGCCCACGCTTAGACCTGTGATCCCAATTAGCGCTGCCGACCACTCGCGTTGCTCACCCTCATCTATTAGATAGCGATTGCGTGCTGTCCGGAGCCTCCAGAACAGGTCGGCGTCAGGGAGCCGGACGATCGTGCCTCGCCATGGGAAGAACACGTACCTGCTAGCAGCCTCAATATTGGCTTCAGTCCAGACGGTTCTGAAATACTCGTCAAGGCTTGCTTTTGCGTCTGCCGATCCAGGGCTGAGGTGGGGCAGGTCGAGGCTCGCGAGTTCTGGCAGGGCGGCTTCCCATGCGCTGACCAGCCTGATTCCTGTTGCTGAATCGAGCAGTGACTCTATGCGCAGCCAGTCGGTCGCTGGGTCGAGTATCTCGATCATCCGGGCTCGCCGGTCCAGCGGTGCTTGATACCGTGAGCGAAGCCGTCCGTTCCGAAGCGGTGCAGGCTAATCGTCGGTTCGGCCCGCTGGCCAAGGGTCTGGTGCAGTTGCCTGTACTCGCTGTTGGTGCGTAGCAGAGAAGCAACGACGAGTTTCTGAAGTCGCGATGCGAGGCCCTCCTCGGCGGTGGCGTTGGCTCGCAACTCGATGTAGAGTTTGAGCGTTTGCTCGTATGCCTCGTCACTTTGGGTCATCAGGTAGAACTTCCCGCTGACGGTCCCCGCAATCCCAGGGTCCTCCAAGGCCGCGCGGACGCTCTCTGGAAAAATCTTCAATGCGTAGAATGTCGCCGCAATATCGGCGCGTCGGCCTAGCGCAATGAACCCCGCGTCTTCTGTCGAGGTCTTTACCACGAGTTCGTGTCCGCATTGACCAAGGAGGTGTGCCAGTTCGGAGGCGGTGACCACGCATCCGCAGTCGTTGATGCGATAACGAATCAGCGGAAATGTGCTATCAACTGTGAAGAGAAGATAGCCATCCAGGTCCGTCTCGGTGAATCGGAAGTTAGGCTGATACTCTACAAAGGTCGGCTGGACATCGTCGTCACCGAAGAGCGCGACATTAAGCCGGGGATCGTTGCGGGCTAGGCGGCGAGCGGCGATGGTGGTTGGGGTTTCGTGGCCCATGATTCCTGCGTCAGCTGTACCATAGATCAGGCAGGTATGATCGGCCTTGCCTTCCTTGCCAATACGCTTGAGGATGTAATCACGCCATGCCTCGGAGATGTTCTCTCCGGCCATCAGAATCCTGAGATCCTTATTAATCACTGGAGACGGGGCCTGGTCAAGGACGTCCTTCAGAAACGGCGGATAGCCTACCAGCACAATTTGTTCGTAATAGGGACCGAGGTCGGCGATGTTCTCAAGTATCGTAGCAACGTCGATGCCAGGCGCGATCACCGACAGTTTGTGTCCGAGGCCGCGGAGATGCTGGATTCCGGTGAAGGTATAGGTACCACCGATCCAGTTGCCCATGGCGAACCCGATCACTGCCAGAGTCGAGCGTTCGTCGGATTGAAAGCTCTGTCTGAAGATCTTGTCGTAGAGGTCGACGCTCTGTTCCAGCGAGAGCAGGCCGCGTGGCCAGTAGGTGGGCTTGCCGGAGGAGCCGGAACTCGTCGACCACGTACCGGCCTCCGTCATGTCACCACGCCAGGCCAGCATGTTCAACGGATAGTGATGCAGGTAGTTGGCCTTGGTCACGGGCGGAACGCTGGCGAAATCCCGTGGCGTTTGAACGCGTTCCGCCGCCACCCCGTTGCGACGCAGGAAATCTGCATACGCTGGTACTTCGAGTGCAGCGCGTCGGAAGGTGCCGAGTGCCCGTTCGAAACCTGGGGGCTCAATCGTCATCGCTGATGTCCGCAGCCTGTGATCGCGAGACGCTCAGAAAGATCATGCCCGGTGGCGGCTGGCGCCGCGCTGGGTACTGGGAACCTGTGACCGCGGGTAGATGACTGCAAGCCCCTCTGGATGCTGTTTGCATCGGGTGACCGCAGTTTTTCTCCCGGAACTCTGCCATCCTGGGTACCGCCGCTCCTACGGTCGCCGTGTGAGCCCATGGCCTGGTCCGTTCCAGATGATAGTGGGACGCAGGTGCGGTACCAGAGCCTGAAGTGATCCTGGCAGCGGCGCGCCGTGGCAAGCTGCGCGGGGGTCAGATCGACACCGACTGGCCGCGCACCCCGCCTGGCCAGCCAGGCAGAAAAGTACGCGGTACCGCAGCCAAGCTCGACCACGTCCAGGCCGGCCACCTCGCCGAGCACGCCAAGCTGGCGTTCTGGCACGTTGAACACACCCCAGTGATCTCCAGTGCTGCCCACGCACCCAGAGCATGATCGCCGGTGTACCCGGCATTCACCTCAGTCCATGCCTCACGGTTGACAGCGGCGTCCCCGCCCGCCGCGGGCCCCTGACCAGGATCAGACACATACTCACCCACCGTCTCGCCGGTGCCTCCCCCACATCAAGCAACAAAGCAGGCTCGCTGAAGGACTGCCAGACTGCATACCCGGGCCAGCACGCGCAGCTGCCACCAGCACCACCTGCGCTTGCCCTTGGCCAGCCGGCGTTGCCAACCTGTGTCATGGTGTCTGCGTGGGTGAGGACCTGTGGGATGCCTACGACAAGATGGGCCGGGGCTTTCAGCAGCACGCGGCGGACAGTGCGGCCAACGCACACTACGACCGGCCGGCGGTGCTGGCCGCGCTCGGGCCGGTCACCGGGCGGCGGGTCCTGGACGCAGCCTGCGGCCCCGGCCTGTACCTGGGCGAACTGCTGAAGCGAGGGGCCGAGGTCACCGCCTTTGATGCGAGCCCGGTCATGGTGAGCTTGGCCAGGCGCCAGGCGGCAGGCCAGGTGCGGATCGACCGGGCGGCGCTCGGGGAGCCGCTGCCTTACCCCGATGGCGCCTTCGACCTCATCGTCTGCGCGCTGGCCATTCACTACGCCAGCGACCGCGCGGCCGCCTTCGCCGAGTTCTGCCGGGTCCTGCGCCCGGGCGGGGCGGCGGTGGTATCGACGCAGCACCCGGTGATGGACTGGCTGCGCAAAGGCGGTTCCTACTTCCAGACCACGCTGGAAACCGATATCTGGCATATCCCATGGGGAGAGCAGCCGGTGCAGTTTTGGCGTGAGCCGCTGTCAGCTCTGTGCGCGGCTGCCACCGATGCTGGATTCCTCATCGAAAAACTCATCGAGCCGGTCCCAGCCGAAACGATGCGCGAACGCTATCCCGAGGACTACGAGCAGCTGAGCAAAGAACCCGGGTTTCTGATCCTGCGCCTTCTCAAACCAGCTAGACCGAATCCCAGCCCTTCGAACTGACTCAGCACCACTGCCATCCCGGGCAGGACACGCAACACTCGCTCACACCGCCGGGAGCGCGGGTCAGTCACCTGCTGCTGTTCAACGCGCCGGCTTGTCCGGGCGGCTGTCAAGCCAGAGTGCCCAGGGCTCTATCGTGCCGATCCGGAGCAGTCCGGCCGCCGCCCAGGGATCTGCGGCAAGATGTGCCCGTATCTCGTTCTCATCGGCGGCCTCGACGGCGTGCAGGGTCTGCTCGCCGTCACCAACCGGGCCGCCGAGAATGATGAAGCCATCGTCGACGAGCCCGTCCATGAATGCCGCGTGCCCGGCCCAGCCGTCCTGGTCCCGGATCTGACGCGAGGGGTCCCAGCCTGGGCCGTGGACCAGCCGCACCGCAAAATTGGACATGCCCGCAGCGTACGGGCCATCGCCGACACTCACAGCTGCCCCTGCGCGGCTGGCACGCCGGCCATCTCAACGTCCGGTTATGCCACTGATAGTCCGCGTTTGCGGAGGTCCCGCAACGAGAGGTACTGATAACGCCTACCGTGGCGGATGCACGGTCGATACGACGACGAGAGGACTGGCCTATGTCCCATGTACGACGCTTCGACCACGTCGGCCTCACGGTTGCAGATCTCGACGTCGTGACCGCCTTCTTCGTGGCGCTGGGCCTGGAGGTCGAGGGCAGGACGTTCGTCGAGGGAGAGTTCTTGGACACGGTCTGCGGCATTCCCGGCTCCCGCACCGAGATCGTCATGCTGCAGCCGCCCGGCGATGGCACCCGCCTGGAGCTTTCGAGCTTCGTGCGACCCGACTCCGTGCCGGGCTCACCGGCCGCCATGGCCAACGAGCTGGGATTGCGCAACGTGGCCTTCGAGGTCAACGACCTGCAGGCGGCGGTCGATTGGGCAGCTACCGAGGGCTATGGACTGGTCGGTGGCATCGGCGAGTACGAGGGCGCTTGGCGGATGGCCTACGTCCGGGGGCCGGAAGGGATCATCGTCTCGCTGGCCGAGCGCATCGGCTGAGCCTCGCAACGCCCGCATCTGCAGCGTGGCCATGCGCCCGGGATCGATCTCCCACGTCGCGAGGGTGGGCAGGTCGTCGTAACGCATGCCGCACCAGCGCAGACGGCCGTTGTTGCTCCGCTGCGTCGCACCGAGTAGAACGAAACAATGGGAAGACAGGCAGCCGTGGTGCTGTACGTGCTCGCGCTGGTCGCCGCCGTGGTCGGCGTGGACGTCCTGTTCTTCCGGCACCACCTCTGGGAGCGGCTGATGGTAAATGCCGGGATTGTCCTGGTGTTCGCGGCGTTCGGTTTGAGGTTCCTGAAGCGTCCATGAGCGCATCTGTCGCTGCTAGCGCGTTCCAGTCCTTGAGTGCGGGCCGCGGGAGAGACTTATCCTGGCCGGGTGCTGGACCTGAGCAACATCGATCTGGAGGAGATCGCGAACGCGCTGGCCGACCAGACCGACTACGAACACCAGTGGCTGATCAACCCGGACACGGGTGAGATCGCGTTCTGGACGGCCGACACCGGCATCGACGGCCAGACGCCGGTCGACCTCGACGAGCTGGACCTGGTTGTCATCGACCCGCTGCCGTCCTGGGTCTGGTACCAGGACATGGCCGACTTCGCCGACGGGATAACAAATCAACGCGCCGGGCGCAGGCTGGCACGTGCGATCCAGGGCAAAGGAGCCTTCCGCCGGTTCAAAGACGAACTCCACGAGGAGCATCCGGACCTGCTGCCAGGGTGGTATGCGTTCCGGGACACCCGGGCCAGGCGCCGGGCCGTGCAATGGCTGGCTGATAACTGCCTCATCGACGACAGCTCTGCGGATCGCTTCCTCTCCGGGCACCCAGATCCCGCCCTGCCGTGAGCCTGCGGATGCCGTGACCGGCGCACTGTGGTGCCGCCGATCGGGCGGGGTGGGTCATGGCTGGGCCGGGTAGCGTGTGGGAGCCGCGGGGTGGGTGGGCGGTGGTGGCGGATCTTTGGCTAGTGTCTGGTTCGCGTCCGCGGCGTGGAGGGGTCATGGCGGCGATCGGTGACGGGGATGAGGCGGCCGGGGGCGGGTACGTCTCGACTGGCCACCTGCCGGACGCTGGGGATGTTCAGCGGGCGGTCGAGGAGGCCTACCAGCGTTACCGTGAGCTCCCCGGCGGTCGGGTGGCGCAGGTCTATCCGGCCCTGGCCCGTGTGCCGGCTGGGCTGTTCGGTATTTGCGTCGCCGGGACCAGTGGCCGCCTTTACCAGGTGGGCGACGCCAGCCATCTGTTCGCGATCATGAGCGTGGCCAAGCCGTTCGTGTTCGCGCTGGTCTGTGAGGCCTGCGGCGCTGAGGATGTCCGCCAGCGGCTGGGGGTAAATGCGACTGGGCTGGCGTTCAACTCTGTGGCGGCCATTGAGCGGGGCGAAGGCGGCAGGACCAACCCGATGGTGAATCCGGGGGCGATCGGCGCGACGAGCCTGGCGCCGGGTGACACGGCAGAGGCCAAGTGGCGGTTCCTCCAGGACGGCCTGTCGCGGTTCGCTGGCCGGGCACTAGAACTCGGCGACGAGGTCTACGCGTCTGCGTCAGTGGCCAACTATCACAACCGCGCCATCGCGAGCCTTCTGCAAGGCGCCGGCCGGATCTACTGCGATCCGGCCGAGGCCATCGATTTGTACACCCGGCAGAGCTGCCTGATGGTGACGGCCGCCGATCTGGCGGTCATGGGTGCGACGCTGGCCGATGGCGGTGTGAACCCGCTCACCGGCGCGCGGGTTGCGCAGCAGGCCGTCTGCCACTACGCGCTGGCGGTCATGGCCACGGCCGGGATGTATGAGACCTCCGGCGATTGGCTCTATGACGTCGGGGTGCCCGGCAAGAGCGGTATCAGCGGCGGGATTGTTGCCGTGGCGCCCGGTAAAGGAGGCCTGGGCACCTTCTCCCCGCTCCTCGATGACGCCGGGAACAGCGTCAAGGGACAGCGAGTGGCGAAATTCCTGTCGCAACGGCTGGGACTAAGCCTGTTCACATCCACCACCGACAGCTGAACACGCCCCGCCCTGCCCATACAGCCGGCTGTGCCCGCAGCACACACCGCGTTTCACAACGCGTGGGTAAGGGCCGCTCAGGCATGGCAGGGCAGGGTTGCTGTGGCACTGGCGCACCGGACCCGCCCGGCCGGGGGGAGCGGAGCGGGGGTCAGTGCTCGCGTTCGTATTTGAACGAGAGCTGGAGCTTGGTGCGGTAGGTGATCGCCCCGCCGTCGTCCAGGTGGATGTCTTGCTTGACGACCTCGGCCACGCGAAGGTCGCGG
>Ga0075425_100005084_pt1 | contig 13632 bp, 16 predicted proteins | sample SoiMethybrSBSTD4_FD_75300 | JGI IMG/M metagenome (GOLD analysis project Ga0075425, IMG submission 75300) | Bulk soil microbial communities from a Populus tree surrounding site in Tennessee, USA - Soil MetaG P. TD hybrid SBSTD4 | ecosystem: Environmental > Terrestrial > Soil > Tree plantation...
GTCCTGAAGACCGCCAACACGCTTGAAGGTCTTCTCCTCGAGGAATCGCAGCAGCTTGGCTTGCAACCCAGGTGTCATCTCGCCGATTTCGTCCAGGAACACCGTTCCGCCGTCGGCCGTTTCCAGGAGCCCGCGCTTCTGCTGCCGCGCGTCGGTGAACGCGCCGCGCTCATGGCCGAAGAGCTCACTCTCGAGCAATTGCTCCGGCAACGCAGACATCGTGATGTTGACGAACGAGCGACGCGCGCGATCGCTGTTGTAGTGGATGCTCTTGGCCGCGAGATCCTTGCCGGTCCCTGTAGCACCTGTGAGCAGGACCGTCGACGCGGGACTCTTCGCCACCCGCGCGAGCAGCGCCTTGATCGCCTGCATCGCCGGCGATTGGCCGATGATGGCGTCGAAGGAGTACTCGCGCCCCTGGCTGGAACGGAGCGCGCGAACCTCGCGACGGAGCTGGCTGGTTTCCAGCGCCTTCTGGACCAGCATCTCAACTTCGTCGAGGTTGAAGGGCTTGTTGACGTAGTGGTACGCCCCGAGCTTCATCGCCTCGACCGCCGTCTCGATAGACGAATAGCCGGTCATCAGGATGACCTGTATTTCAGGCGAGGCTTCCTTGATCTTCTTCAGGACGGAGAGTCCATCGCCATCGGGCAGCTTGAAGTCGAGCAGTACGAGGTCGATGTCGGCGCTGCCGATGCGCTCGAGCGCGTCGGCGGCCAGGCCAGCTTCGAAAACGTCATATCCAGCCGCGGTCAGTCGCTCGTTGAGCGACCACCGGACAAGTTGTTCATCGTCAACAATCAGGATGCGCGCAGAAGCCACGCCCAAGTATATCGATGAGAAACGTCGAGACGGCAACCCAGCTCGCCGATCTGAAACGAGCGCTCGATCACGCGGCTATCGTCGCGACGACCGATGTCACGGGCAAGATCACGTACGTCAACGACAAGTTCTGCGAGATTTCCGGCTACAGGCGTGACGAATTGCTTGGTGAGGATCACCGCATCGTCAACTCCGGCCTGCATTCGAAGCAATTCATGCGCGATCTGTGGGTGACCATCGCGAACGGGCGGGTCTGGCACGGCGAGATTCGCAACAAGGCAAAGGACGGCCACTTCTACTGGGTCGACACGACGATTGTTCCGTTCCTGGACGACCGCGGGAAGCCCTACCAGTACATCGCCATTCGCGCGGATATCACCGCGCGCAAAGCGGCCGAACAGCGCCTGGCAGAACAGGCGGCGCTGGCGCGGCTCGGCCAGATGGCCGCCGTTGTCGCGCACGAAGTGAAAAACCCCCTTGCCGGCATCAAGGGGGCCATTCAGGTGATGCTCTCGCGGGGTAGGCGGGACGATACGGAATCGGTCGTCATGCACGATATCGTCGCCCGCATCGATGCGCTCAACGAACTGATTCAGGACCTGATGATGTTCGCGCGGCCGCGGCCGGCGCGGCTCGCGCCCGTCAACCTTCGCCGCGTGATTGACGAGGCGATAACCACCCTACGACGTGATCCTGTGGCCGCGGCCGTCGAGATCGACGTTATCGACGTTATGGACGTCGGCGATATCACGGCCGACGCGGACATGATGCGCGCCACGATCGTCAATCTGTTATTGAACGCGGCCCAGGCGATGAACGGCCAAGGCCGCATTCAGCTCGCCATGTCGCGGCAGGATCGGAACTGGATGATTGAGGTGTCGGACAACGGTCCGGGCATACCAATCGAGCTCCGCGGACAGGTGCTCGAGCCGTTCTTCACGACGAAAGCGCGCGGCGGCGGGCTCGGACTGCCAATCGCGAAGCGTGTCGCGGAGCTGCATGGCGGTACACTGACACTTCGCTTTCCGGAGACCGGCGGCACGACCGTAACGATCGCCGCGCCCTTCCGCCTCAGTCCGGCTCAGGCGGATACGGACAACGCGTCGTCGTGATCGTGATGACGCGCGCGTAAACCAAACTTCTCGATCCGATAGCGCACCTGATCGCGATTGATGCGCAGAAGTTGGCCCGCGTGCGTCTGATTCCAACGGCAGCGATCAAGGGCCTGCACGAGGAGTTGACGCTCGACATCCTCGAGATGCACGCCCTCAGGTGGTAGCCGGAACATCGATGTCGACCCAGACTGGCGCGTCAGCGACGGGAAGTCGTGGGGCGTCAGCCACTCCCGATCGACCAGCAGCATCGCGCGCTCGATGGCGTTGCGCAGCTCGCGGATGTTCCCAGGCCAGCGGTAATGCTCCAGCACGGCCATCGCCTCGTCGTTGAGACCGCGGACTTTCTTGCGGAACTCGCGGTTGAACCGATCGACGTAGTAGTCGATGAGCAGCCGTATGTCGCCGTTTCGTTCCCGCAGCGGCGGCAGCGTGAGCGGCATCACGTGCAGACGATAGAAGAGATCCTCGCGGAACTTCCCCGCTTTCACTTCCTGTTCGAGATCGCGATTGGTCGCCGCGATGACACGAACATCGACGTGCACGTCAGCGAGACCCCCAACCCGCTTGAACGTCTTCTCTTCCAGAAAGCGCAGCAGCTTGGACTGCAGGCCAGCCGTGATTTCACCGATTTCATCGAGAAACACGGTGCCGCCGTCTGCGGTTTCAAACAGGCCGCGCTTCTGCTGACGCGCGTCGGTGAAGGCACCGCGCTCATGGCCGAACAGCTCGCTTTCCAGCAGCTGCTCGGGCAAGGCCGAGCAGGTGATGTTCACAAACGGCCGCGCGGCCCTGTTGCTGTTGTAGTGAATCGCCTTGGCCGCGAGATCCTTGCCCGTCCCCGTTTCACCCGTCAGCAGCACCGTCGACGCTGGGCTCGAGGCGACGCGCGCGAGCATTGATTTGATCTCGAGCATCGCCGCCGACGTGCCGACAATCGAATCGAAACCGTATTCGAGACCGGCGCTGGAACGCAGCGTCCGCACCTCGCGGCGCAGACGGCTTGTTTCGAGCGCCTTCGCGACCGAAATAGAGACTTCCTGAAGGTTGAACGGCTTGTCGATGTAGTGCCATGCACCCAGCTTCATTGCTTCAACTGCGTTCTCCACGGTCGAGAACGCCGTCATCAGAATGACGAAGGTTTCTGGGGACAGCTCCTTGATGCGGCGCAGCAGCGTCAGCCCGTCGCCGTCGGGCAGCTTGTAATCGAGCAGGACCAGATCGATCGAGCCGTGCATCCGCTCCAGCGCTTCGGCCGCAGTTCGCGCCTCGAGGACGGTGTACCCCTCCCGGACGAGGGCTTCGCGTAATGACCACCGCACGAGGTCTTCGTCATCGACGATCAGCAGGGTTGGCGCGCTCATACAAACCTCGAATCCGAAAAATTCCGCGCACGTGGGGAACTTTTCGCGTAGAAACCAGGCTATCCGGTAACTGAGAGGTAGTTGAGCAACAACCGAGCCGCGGCGGCAGAGGCGTGTTTTAAAGCGACCGCACGACGTCTTCGAGATCGTGCATGTTGAACGGCTTGTTGAGGACGCGGGACGCGCCCAGCTGGAGCGCGCCGGCGGTGACGTCCGGCGTACCGAACGCGGTCATCATGACGACCACGGCGCCGGGTGCCGTTTCGCGAATCTTCGCCAGCAATCCGAGGTCGTTCGAATCCGGCAGGCGGAAATCAAGAAGCACGAGGTCGGGACCAGGCTGCTCCGCGATCGTACGCAGCGCCGAGGCCGCATCCTCTGCTTCGGCCACCTGATGCCCGGCCGCGCCAAGAGTCTCCGCAATGGACCACCGGATTAGGGGTTCATCATCGACGACGAGAACGCGAAGGCAACGTGCCGCGGTAGCCATGTCGGGCCAACTGCTACAAGATTCGATCCGATCTCAATGGGTCGGCAACTGCACGATTACGGTTGTGCCACCCTCGGCAGGACAGCGCACATCGATGGTACCGCGGTGCGCCTCGATCAGTCGCTTTGCCGTGGGAAGGCCAAGGCCCGTACCGCGTGATTTCGTCGTGAAGAACGGCGTGAAGATCTTCTCACGCACGTCCGATGGAATGCCAGGGCCGTTGTCGGAAACCGCGATACGGCACGTTCCGTTGCTCGCTTCGACCGACACCTTGATCTTTCCCTGCCCTCGCATTGCCTGCGCGCTGTTCACCATCAGATTGAGAAACACGATCTGCAGCAGACCTGGATCCGCCTGCACCGGCGGAGCGGTGCCTTCCACTTCGATCTGCACGGCGTTGAGCGCCGGGTCTTCGCGCAGCAACTCCGCCGTCGACGACACGAGCATCGGAATCGCGACCGATATCGGATTGGGCCGAGGCGGCCGTGCGAACAGGAGCAGATCTTTCATCAAGGCGTTCAGCGAATCGACGCGGCTCACAATCTCTTTCACGATCGCCGCATCGCGGCTCCCCGCAGGCAATCGCGTGCCGATGACCTCTATTGCGCCGCGCACCGCCGCCAACGGGTTCTTGATTTCGTGCGCGAGTACGGCGGCCATCTCGCCGAGGCGTGCCAGCGCCGCCTGTTCGCGCAGCTGCTGTTCCATGGCGACGCGCGCGCTCAGATCGTGAAGGATGCCGGTGAATTTCCGCGTGCCGTCAACCGACGTCTCGCCCACCGCAAGATGCAGCGGAAACCGTGAGCCATCCTTCCGCTTCCCCGTCACCTCGCGGCCGATGCCGATGATCTTCTTCGCCCCGGTGTCCAGATAGCGGTGCAGATACCCGTCGTGCTCCTCGTGATATGGCGAGGGCATCAGCATATTCACGTTGCGCCCGATGACTTCCGGCGCGGAGTACCCGAACAGGCGCTCCGCGGCCGGATTGAACGCTTCGATGCAGCCGCGATCGTCGATGACGATGATGCCGTCGACGGCGGACTCGACAATCGAGCGCCAGCGCGCAGCATCGTGGGCGGCCGCAAAATCGTTGTCGCGCATGGCGATTTTCGAGGGTGTGTAGTCTACAACGGCGTGCGGATGCCCGAAGTTCACGGGCCAAACGGTGGCATCTGTCGGCCGCGCGTCCGATACGTTGCCTGAGCCTACTCAGGAGGCGGACCGCTCTCAATCCGCCGCCTGATCTCGCTGAACACGCCGGCGCTTTCACTCTTCAGTCGACCTTCCAACAGCGACCGCTTCCACGGCCCGAAGATGCCGCCGAGCAGGTCGAGCTGCGAGCGATTGACGTAGACCAGGTACCTGTGTCCTGACGCGTCTTCGGTAAGTGCCGTCAGTCCTAACGAGGCGTTCCGGTAGTGAGTGGCAAAGACCTCGCGGATGACGGCGGCGACGCGCATCGAGCCGGCAAGGCGGGGACGTACGATGTCAACATGAGTGAGGCCAATCACGGCCTTCCCGGCGCCGTACTGTTCCTTCGACCAATAGAAAAAGGACTCGACGTCGGCGGGGGCAAACGCGCTCGACTGTAAATATGGCGAGTGGTCCACGAGAACGCTGAAGACGCTGTTCGGCGCGACCGTCCGGTGCCGATCTGCGTACGGTTGGAGTCCCCTGAACCCCGATGTCTGGTAGGACGTGATCCGATCCCAGACGACACGCCTGAACTGCTCCTGAACTGCGTCCTTCCACTCCGCGCCGCTCACATCAGCGGCGTGTCGGAGCGCCTCGATATCCTCGATCGTCAACTTCACGCTGCAGTCGCCGGGCCGGCAGCGCCGCAAGTCCTCGAGATCCACGTCGTCTAGCGATATATCCTGCAGGTCCTCGAACACCGGCGGATCCGACAGGCGGCGGACGCCAATCACGAAGCGGCTCTTCTTCAATTGGGCGATGGCGTTGACCCACGTGACGAACATCTCCGGGTCGGCGTTGACGCGCGACGCCGCGAAGACGCCCAGCTCACCATCGGCCGATGGCAGGACGCGAACGATCACCTCGCCGCGATCGAGCCGGCTCTGGGCGGCAGCGTCGACGCTGATAGCGGGACGGAGCCAGGAGAACGCATCCAGGCTGGTACCCATGGCCACTCCAGACAACAACAGCAGGAGCGCAGCGGTGCAACGCGCGATCGGACTCACGACGCGGCATCATGCGCGGCAACGCCCATGCCGTATCGCGGTCGCAAATATTCGTGAAGCGATGGCGGTGCGCAGTCAGGTGATGCGGGATTTTCCGGGTGACGCCCCGAATTTTCGAGCCGTAATCGAGTCGCCGTTAGACGCCCTGATCGATGTCGGGCGATCTGTGGGCAGATTCGCGACCGTTGTAACGGGTACAGGCCTTGCTCATGTCGCCTGCACAATCAAAAAGAGATAACGATGACGACCGACGATCGTAACCTGCACGTGCGCATCCACGCGGAGTATCAGGAGATGCCCGGGCTGAAGCTGACGCTGGCTCAGGCCTCCCGCCTGTTCAACCTCGAACCCAGACGCTGCGCCGAGGCGCTCAACGCGCTCGTCGATGTCGGCGTTCTGCGCACGGACGGACAGACATTCCTCCACGCACGCGGCGGAAGGCAGTACGTCTGAGCACGCGATTTCGCGGCCCAAAAGCTGGACGCCACGCGGAACCAATCAGCTCTCAGGCGTGTCCGGCTGGTGTGCATTGATGCCGGGCACTCGAAGCGACTCGACGTCGCAGCTCGCCACCGGACGTGGGCGCGAACAGGAGACTGAACGTTCGATCCTCCTTGCGGAGCGCGAACGCGCGATCAGCGCGCCACACCCGACGTTGGAGTACGCGCAGCGGCCTGACGCGGCTTGATGCCGCGGTTCTTGAGCACAGGTCGCGGCGCCGCTTCCATAGGCCGCTGCGTTCCGCGGCCGATCAGTTCCAGCAGGTCCACGACCGTCACGATCCCTTTCAGCCGGTCGCGACCGTTGAACACCGGCAGACAGTTGACCGCGTGGCCGCGCATCAGATTGGCGGCCTCGCGGATTGTCGTCTCGGGGGTGCAGACCACCAGCTTCTCCGTCATCAGATCACCAACCCGCCTCCGGACGCGCACCGCGTCACCGTGCTTGCCGCCAAGATCGCTGGCGGAAATTACGCCGATGACGCGTCCGTCGCCGCCGGTGACAACCAGATGACGCGTGCGCCGGAATCGCATGGCGTCCCATGCGGCCGTCGCCGCTTCGTCGGCGTCGATGGTATAGACCCGCGCACTCATGATCTCGTTGACGCGCATATGTCCTCCCTGCTCGCTACGCCACGCTGCGACCCTGCTGGGCGGCAATCCGCCGCACGATGTCGTTGGCGGAACGGGCGACCTGGTCCCAGTTGGTGAACTCGTAGTCCCTCGTCGTGTCCGTCGGTTGCCCGTGCTGACGCGCGATGCGCTTCATCACGAAGCGCGTCAGCCATCCGTACTGCGTGTACGCCAGCCTGCCGGCTACACAGGTCACCGCCGCAGGCGTCCAACCCGTGATGTTGACGAACTCCTGCGCGATACGGGCGGCCGCACTCCTCTCGGCCACATCGTCCGATGCGACTGCGAGGCTGACAGACAGAAACGCTGAAGGACGCACGTTGAGTTGTCGCGCGTGCTTACGACAGAACGCGGTCGCGGCGCGCTGATGCTTATGCGCGTGGAGCGACGCCGTCACGACCACCGCCCGCGCATAATCCCAGTCGACGTTGGCCGCATCCGACCCCGCCATATCGGTTGCCAGGCTGGTGAAACCTTCGTCGCGGAAGATTGCGACGAGTCTTTCCGCAATGCGCCGCGTCTGCCCGTGCGTCGTTGCGTAGAACACCGGGATGTCACAAGCCACGCGAAAGGGGCGAATGCGTGTGCTGTTCGTTGGTCGCGCGGCGCGATGTGCCGTCGCTTCTACCGCCCAGACTTCACCGAGACCGGCGGCCACGAAGATCGCGCCGACGATGCCGAGGAAGAGCCCGTAGCCGCCGCGCTCGACCTCGCCGATCCATACCAGTCCGCCGCCAATCGCGATTCGCAGTAGGCCTTCGGCCCATGATTCGATCAATTGAAGGAATGCCATGAAGTTCACCGTCGCGCGAGTGCTGCGATCGGTCCGAGGCGCCAGCCCTGCGTCTCGCGGCCACAGTCCGCGCATTTGAGAAACATGCGGCCAGGTTCGGTATGAAACAGGAAGGCCTGACCCGATATGCCGCACAACGTTTGGCGAACGGCCCTGGCCAATGTCGTTCGCCGTTGCTTTGCGCGCATGGTCCACGGGTGAAGCGCCGGCAACACTCCGGTGAACATGCCGATCGCAGCCGCAAGAGATGTGCCCCGCGGGTCAGCCGTCGACGCTGGCTAAGATGCGCCCCGATGCGGACGAGACGCTGAATCTTTCGCGGGATGTGCGGACAATCGCGCGGCGGCGAACTGATGCGCGACACACAGGATGGGTTCGTTGTGCAAAGTCGGCAACTCTGGAGGTACGACCGTTGCGACTGTGCAGCATGTAACAGGAGCGGTCATGTTCTTCGCACCTCGAATGCAAGTCGCGGCGCTCGCGGTATTCATCACGGTCGCATCCGCGGCAGCGCAGAGCCTCTCGCCGAAACAACCGCAGACGACTCCGTCGCCGCAGACGCCCGAGGTGCCGCCTGGAAATATGTGGGGCCACGATACGACGTTGAATGTGTTCGCCGGTGCCGCCGCCTCCGCGGGCGATCGCGCGGGTGTTGCCGGCGGGCTGCGGACACGACTGATGTCCCTTCGCAAGCGTAGTTCGCACCCGCACGGGTGTGGTGTCGCGCGGAGCTAATGTTGACATGCCCTACCCTGTTTCAATCACGGTCGAGACGAAGCTCGATGCGCGCAACCGCCTGACGACAGCCTTTCGTCCGATCCTCGCGCTCCCGCATTCGATTCTCGTTGGTCCGGTCTACTGGTCTTCGCGCAGCGGCGGGTTCGGACTGATCGGCGCGGCCGCTTACGTGCTGGCGATCGTCAGCTGGTTCACGCTTCTGTTCACAGGCCATCAGCCTCGCGGGATCCGCGAGTTCACGATCTACTACCTGCGTTGGAGGACTCGCAGCCTCGCATACATGGCATTGCTGCGCGATGAATATCCTCCGTTCGGGGATGACTCATACGCCGCCGAGATCCAGGTCGGCGAGCCAGCGCAACCGCGACCACGCGACGTCATCGCCCTCCGGCTACTGCTCGTCATTCCGCATCTGGTCGTGCTTGCGTTCCTCTTGGTTGCTTGGCTCGTGACGACGGTGGTCGCGTGGTTCGCCATCCTCGTTACCGGTGCGTATCCAGCGTCGTTGTACCGGTTCGGCCTCGGCGCCATGCGGTGGGCATTACGCGTCGAGGCGTACGCGCTTCTCCTCGTCGACGACTACCCTCCGTTCACTCTGCAATAGGTGCGTTATGTCATCAGCCGACAGCATCCTGTTATGGGCAACTTCAGTCGCGAACGCGTGGCGTTGGCTGGCGATCTGCTGGCATGTCGGCCTCGCCGTCGTGCTGGTGGCGGCGGCCATGCGACCGCGCGTGTCCGAGCGTTCCGCCGCGTTCCTGTGTGTACTGCCCGTCACCTCTGTGGCCGCGGTGGCGTGGATGTCGGGCAATCCTTTCAACGGGACGATGTTCACGCTGCTGGCCGTCGTGCTCCTGCGCGCCGCCGCGAAACTGCCGAAGCACGTCGTTGTTACGTCCGCATCGTGGCCGTGGTTCCTCGCGGGCGCTGGTCTCGTGGCCTTCGGGTGGCTATATCCGCACTTCCTCATCACCGATACGCCGGCGGCGTACGCCTATGCGTCGCCTTTCGGAGTTCTGCCGTGCCCGACGCTGTCGGTCATCATCGGCGTGATGTTGGCTATTGGAGGCTTCCGCTCTGCGGAGTGGAATGCAGTGTTGACGGCGGCGGGTGTGCTCTACGGGTGGATCGGTGTGTTCATGCTGGGGGTGACGCTCGATGTCTGGTTACTCGGCGGCGCGATTCTATTGGGTGGGCGCGTGATGACGCGCACCCGCGCCCTCACTCATCGTGCCGATCGCCGTGCCCCTCGAACAGCCGTTCCATGAATGGGAGCAGCGCGAGAACAACCAGTGTGAGCGTCGCGCCGGCAGCCGCGGCTGCGTAGGCGCCGAGTCCGGCGGCCATCCCGATCGCCGCATTCACCCAGATCGTGGCGGCGGTTGTGAGGCCACGAATGCTTTCGCCGCTCCGCAGGATGGCGCCCGCCCCCAGAAACCCGATCCCCGTCACGACCTGCGCGGCGACACGATCGGGCGATCCTGCCGCCGTGCCCAACTCAACCGAGAGGATTGAAAAGAGCGCCGAGCCGAGGGCGATCAGCATGTTGGTCCGCAGCCCCGCCGGTTTGTGGCGGAATTCGCGCTCCAGCCCGATGGCCCCGCCCAGACCTGCCGCAAGCGCGAGCCGCAGAAATATGTCGGTGACTGTCGTCGGCGTCATGCCGACTAGGGTAGCTGCTTTCGTCGCTAGGCGGCGATGACGTGCGGAAACAAACGACCGTAGACGCGATCGCGCGCCTTGAAGAGCACCGCAGAATCAACTAGGGCGTCGAGGACAGCCTCGCACGTGATTTCATCGGCGCCGAAGCGGCGCTGCGCCTCCGCGACGGTCAGTCTCAATCCTGGTGTGTCGAGGAATTCTCCTTCGATTCGCATCACGAGATCCTCGAGCTGTCGTCGCCGTGCATCGGAGGTGAGGCTGTTAGTCACGCCGAAGGGATGAGCAACTTGCGTACCGCGACAGTCGGTCTCACCTGCGACGCCGATGCGCCGTCTGGCGCCAGGGCACCCGCGGATTGATCAACACATCAGTGAGGTTTTTCGCTCTATGCCGCGCTCCGCCGTTCAGCCGCGCGGCATTCGCGCTCGTGACCGGCGACGACCCTGCGGCCGCGGAGCCCACCACGAATTGCTGTGATCACCGTATATTGTCGCTGCTCGTCACCCTTCACCTGTACGTAGATGACGACCCAATCGTGCGTCCGGCCGAGTCGGTGGGCGCGCTCGGTGTTCGAGAACAGCGCGGTGTAGCGGCGCGATCCCCGGGTCGTGTGCAGCACGGGAAGCCAGTATTGATTCGAAGAGTTGAAGTGGTGCGGCGCCGTCAACGGTAACTCGTCGGCCGCCGCTTTGCGGCGATACTCGCGATCGACGTCGAGTATCTCCTCGACATCGAGGTGCGTGTTCGATGTTTCACCCTGCAACGCCGTCAGCGGCGGTAGCCGGTGGTGTGTCAGCAGCTCGCGAATGACACGCGCGATGCGGGGCCCAACCGAAGGCACCTCCTCGAGTCCCTGAACGCCGCGATGCGCGTACATGACCGCAAGCGAAATCGGCCAGCGGCGGACCGCATCCGATGCGGCGCGATACGCGCGCACGTATACCGCGTCGGCGCCGTCGTGTTCAAGCATCTCCGCCGCGTCGTAGAGGTGCCCCGCGATCAGGCGGTTGATCGACTGTGACATCGGATGCGTTGCGCGACGAAAGACGCAACGGCTGTGCCCGATCACGACGACCGTGATTAACGCGACATCGTGCGGCGTCTGCGCCACACGTCGCGGGAATACTCCGGCGGCGCGCGAAAAATCTCGTGGTACGTCGGCCAGACGGTACGCAATACGCGTGGATGCTTTGCACCGTCATCCGGCTCTGTTCTTGCTCGATACGCGGTCGCGATGATTCGTTTCCAACGGATACTGTGTGCCGTTGACTTCTCGCAATGTTCGCAACACGCCTTGGATGAAGCCATCGCGATCGCCCACCTGTACGATGCTGCGATCACGGTTCTGACCGTCTTCCCTCAGGCAATCGCGTCGGACCCGTTTGCCGGGCTGCCGGAGTTTCAACCGTTCCGCCTGACCGATCACCACCGCGCGCATCTATTTCGTCATCTGAAGACATTTGCCGAACGCGAAGGCGCGGAAGCCTCGCGGATGGAATACGCCGTCCGCGAGGGCGTGGACATTCACGCAGAAATTCTCGAGGCCGCCGAGCAAATCCAGCCGGACCTCCTCGTCATCGGCACGCACGGGAGAACGGGATTGCAGCATCTGATGCTCGGTTCGGTCGCCGAGAAGGTGCTGCACAGGGCGAGCTGCCCGGTGCTCACGGTCGCGCAGAAAGCACCCGATGCGGTGCCTGCCGGAGGGTTTCGACGCATTCTGTGCGGTGTCGATTTTTCGGAATGCTCGGAGTCGGCGCTCCGCTACGCGGCCTCGATCGCCAAGCAGTCGGCCGCGCATCTCGAGGTGCTCAGCGTCGTGCAGCTGATTCCGATGTACGAAGTAACCGGCGCCGTGCCGCTTTACTATCCGGGTCTGCTCAGTGAGCTCACAGCTGAGATCGGCAACCAACTGCAGGCTGTGGTGGGCGCGGCGGCTGCAGGCGTCGACGTCGATTCGCTCGTGACGGCCGGGACGCCGCATCGCGAAATCGTCCGGATTGCCGACGAACGACAGGTGGATCTCGTGGTCGTCGGCGCGCACAGTCACTCCGCCGTCGAACGTGTCTTGTTCGGCTCGACAACCAATCACGTCGTCCGCCGGGTGTCGTGCCCTGTTCTTACGGTACGGAAGTAGGCGACGTCGTGCGCCACGAGGAAAGGATCTCGGCGAGATCGACATCAGGAGCAATCAGACAGATGTGGCCATGCCCCTCCAGGACGCGGACCGTCGCGTTCGGCACGCGCGCCGCCATCAGGCGCGCCTGCGTCACCGATGGAACGAGGTGGTCCTGGTCGGCGGCAAGAAACAACGTCGGAGGCCGCAACTCGTGAAGCCGCCCACGCAGGTCATAGGACATGAGCAACTGCAGCCGATTCAGGTACCCGGCACGGCTTGCCGCAGCGGTCATCTGCATGAACCGGCGGATCTCGTCGCGATGCGTGTGGGCCGAATGGAGACGAAAAGCGGTCGCACGACGAATGAGCGACAGGGCGCCCCACGGAATCAGTCCAAGACCATAGCGCGCCAGTCGCAGCCGGAATTGCGGAGCGAAATAGGGAAACGAATTCAACACGACGAGACGATCCACCTGACCGGGCCTGGCGAGCGCAAAGCTCATGGCCAGAGCGCCGCCGAACGATTCGCCAACGACGGTTGCTCGACGGGTCTCCGGAGCCACGGCGACGATGACGCGTTCCAGATCGTCCACCAGCGTGGCCATCGAGCTGGCATCGTTGCGCAGCGCGTAGGTAGCCACGCGAAACGATCGCGCCAGCAGCGGTACCTGGCGATAAAACAACCGACCCGTGCCATCCATCCCGGGCACCAAGACGAGCGGCTCGCCCGAACCTTCGATCGCCAATCGCCAGTCGTACTCAGCCATGGTGAGCGGCTATGAAGGCGTTCCGCATCTGTGTCACCGCCGTATCAATCGTTGTCGAACAGACGATCGTCTGTGCGGTCGCGCTCGCACCGTCGGTGTTCGTCTGGCGCGCCGCCCTCGATGCCGCCCACGTCGATTCGGTTTCGCATCCCGTCGTCATTAGTCTGCTGATAGTTCCATCGTACGTGCTGTTCGCGTTGTGTCTGATGCCGGTGTCCGCGGCGACAACGTGGATGACCGGTGCGCGAACGCCCCAACGCATGACAGTGCCCATCGCCGATATGTCATGGCCTTTGATGCGGTGGGTACACTACATGACCGCCACGCACATCGTCCGCCTTTTCGCCGGGACACTGTTCCGCGGCTCGCCGATGTGGACTGCCTACGTACGCATGAACGGCGCCCGCATCGGCCGCCACGTCTACATCAACA
>Ga0075425_100005085_pt1 | contig 13631 bp, 14 predicted proteins | sample SoiMethybrSBSTD4_FD_75300 | JGI IMG/M metagenome (GOLD analysis project Ga0075425, IMG submission 75300) | Bulk soil microbial communities from a Populus tree surrounding site in Tennessee, USA - Soil MetaG P. TD hybrid SBSTD4 | ecosystem: Environmental > Terrestrial > Soil > Tree plantation...
CTACGGCGCTACGAAAGGTCAGCAGGGATGGCGCTCACGCGGTTACTAGGGCGTCCGCAGACGCGGACGGCGGATAGCGGTCCGGCAATGGCCCGGGTGATCGCCTTCGCCAACCAGAAGGGGGGCGTCGCGAAGACGACGACGACCCTCAACCTCGGCGTGGCGCTCGCCGAGCAAGGGCTGCGCGTGCTCCTGGTCGACCTCGACCCGCAGGGCAACCTGACGATGTCGCAGGGCTGGAACCCGGACGAGATCGACCGCTCGATGTTCGACGTCCTCGTCCACCGGCTGCCGATCACCGAGATCGTGCGCTCGAACGAGCTCGACGTCGCTGTCTCCTCGATCGACCTCGCCGGCGCCGAGCTCGCCCTCGCCTCGATGATCGGGCGCGAGCGCGCGCTGGAGAAGGCGCTCATGCCTGTGCGCGAAAACTACGACTGGATCCTCGTCGACACGCCGCCCTCGCTCGGCCTGCTGACGATCAACGCGCTCGTTGCCGCGGACGGCGTGATCGTCCCCGTCCAGTGCGAGTATCTGTCGCTGCGCGGGCTCGTCCAGCTCGAGAACACGCTCTCCATGATCCGCGAGAACCTCAACCCGAACGTCGGGATCCAGGGCATCCTCGCGACGATGTTCGACCGGCGACTCCTCCACTCGCGCGAGGCGGTCGAGATCCTGAAGGAGAACTTCGGAGATCTCGTCCTCAACACGAAGATCCGCAAGACGGTGCGTTACGCGGAGGCGCCGGTGAAGGGGCAGTCGATCTTCAAGTACGACCCGAGCGGCGAGGCCGCCTCGATGTACCGTGACCTGGCGAAGGAGGTGCTCAATGGCACGTCGGCGCGCCAGCATGCGTGAGGGCCCGCTAGCGGAACTGTTCCGTGCGACCGAGGCCGCGCAGCAGCAGGCGGAGCAGCGCGGCGAGACCGGGCAGCCTCCTCCCGAGGACGCCGCGACCGCCGCTCCGGAAGCGCCTGCCGAGCCGGACGAGCGCACGGTCGAGCACGTCCCGAGCTGGGAGGAGACCGGCGTCGAGACCCCGCCGCCGCCGACGCCTTCGCCGGACCCGCAGCCTGGACCGCCGCTGCCCGATCCGCAGCCGCCGGCCCCGACTCCGGATCCCGATCCGCTGCCGCCGTCTCCCGGGCCCGAGCTTCACCCCGAAGACCTCCCGCCGGTCTCGCGCTACCTCGAGTCGCTGCCGGAGTCGCCCGCGCGGCTCCACCGGACGGGCGCTGAGACGGGCGCGTACCTCGCAGTCATCAAGGTCGTGGGCGTCGGCGGGGCAGGCCTCAACGCCGTCAACCGGATGATCGACGCCGGCATCAGCCAGGTCGAGTTCATCGCCGTCAACACCGATATCCAGGCGCTCCGCACCAGCGATGCGCCGGTCAAGATCCACATCGGCCGCGAGCTGACGCAGGGACTCGGCTCCGGCGCGGACCCCGACGTCGGACGCCGTGCGGCCGACGAGGCGTACGACGAGCTGAAGCAGGAGCTGCGCGGCGCCGACATGGTCTTCGTCGCCGCGGGCGAGGGAGGCGGCACCGGCTCGGGCGCGGCGCCAATCGTCGCGCGGATCGCGCGCGAGATCGGCGCGCTCACGGTCGGCATCGTCACGACGCCGTTCCGGTTCGAAGGCACGAAGCGGAAGAGCCAGGCGGAGCAGGGGATCGCGGAGCTCCGCGGCGCGTGCGACACGACGATCGTGATCCCGAACGACCGGCTGCTCGAGGTGCTCGAGCGGTCGACCTCCATGCTCGACGCCTTCAAGGTCGCGGACGACGTCCTGCGCCAGGGCGTCCAGGGGATCTGCGACCTGATCACGATGCCCGGCCTGATCAACCTCGACTTCGCCGACGTGCGCACGATCATGTCCGACTCGGACACGGCCCTCATGGGCATCGGCTTCTCCTCCTCGACGAGCGACGGGCGGGCGCGAGAAGCTGCCGAGCGGGCGTTGCGCTCGCCGCTCATCGACGCCGAGATCACCGGAGCGCGCGGCATCCTCCTCTCGATCGCGGGAGGCGACGACCTGACGCTCGTGGAGGTGAACGAGGCCGCGGAGGTGATCCGCGCCGCCTCGACCGACGACACGAACATCATCTTCGGCGCGACCGTCGACGACCGCCTGAACGGCCAGGTCTGGGTGACCGTCGTCGCCACCGGCTTCGGGGGCCGCGGCCGCCGTCCGCGCGGCGACGCATGGGCGCCGCCAGCGGAGCAGCAGCGTCGCCCGCAGGGCGAGGGGAACGGTGACCTCGACGTCCCGTCCTTCCTGAAGAACTGACGCGGGCGCCCGGCGGTGGATCCGTACCTCGCCATCGCCTCGAAACGCGACGAGCGCGCGTACGCCGACACGCCGATCCCCGACGAGGTCCGGCAGCGGATCCTCGATGCGGGCCGCCTCTCTGGCAGCTCGAAGAACCGCCAGAGGTGGGAGTTCGTCGTCGTGTCCGGTGGGGCGAAGGGCCGCCTGGCGGAGGCGGTCTACGCGCCGGAGAACGTCGCCTCGGCGGCGCTCGTGGTCGCGATCGTCGGCGAGGCGGGAGCCTTCGACACCGGCCGCTGCGCGCAGAACATGATGCTCGGGGCGTGGGGCGAGGGCGTCGCGTCCTGCCCCAACGGAGTCCGCGACGCCGACGCCGCGGCGGAGATCTGCGGCGGCGAGGTACGGGCGATCCTCTCCTTCGGCTACCCGGCACGTCCGCGCGACCCGGCGAGCCGCAGCGCGGAAGAGTGGTCGGCGCGGGCGAACCGCAAGCCCCTCGACGAGCTGGTCCGCGAAGTCGACTAGACAAGTAACAGTCTGTTACTAAGTTCGCCAGTGGCCGGTCGCGCCGTGTCTGGCGAGCAGCCGACGTGCTCCGCGAGCCACTTAGTAACAGTCTGTTACTTGGAAGGACTTGTCGCTTCCGGACAGCGCGGCGTGGTGTGGGAGAAGGCGTCGAACAGGCTGGTCGCGTCAATGTCGAACCCGATTCGCACGGTCGCTGCAGTACGGGTCCGCAACCGGAGCAGCCCGCCGGGCGCGCGCATGAGGCAGCCGGTCGAGGCGTGCCAGTACGGCGACCAGCGAATTGCGACGTGATACGTCCCGCCGCGCGGAACGCGGAGGCGGAGCAGTGACTCACGGAGCGCGAGCACCGTCGGCCGTCCCGGCCCCGTGACGATCGCTCGCGGCCGAGGCACCGCGTAGATCGAGACGCCGCGGCTCGCGAAGACCTTCTTCAGCCCGGCGTGCCCGTCCCGGACGAGCCTCGCCTCGTGTCGCGAGGTGTGGTCCGGAGGCGCGTCCGTCAGGACGACGTACTCGACGCCGAGCCGACGCAGCCAGCCGACGTACGCGGCCGAGGTGAAGCGGTGATAGAGGAGACCGGCCACGGGATGGTCGTCCTGCCGGAACCAGCCGCGCACCAGCGGTATGTCCGCCCGGGCGAGATAGAGCGCCGGCCAGTGGTCGACCGTGTCCACCGCCTCCACGCGGTAGCCCGTGCGCAGGTGCGCTCGCAGATAGGACACGGGAGCGGGCCATACTTGTGCGTTCGCCGAGCGGTCGGCCGCGCTGCTCGCCCAGGCACTCGCGAGGGGGAAGACATTCCAGGCAGCCGCGAGCCCGACCGCCGCCAGCACGAGGGGGAGCGGGCGCCAGCGCCGCAGGGCCGCGACGAGCAGCGCGATCGGGAGGGCAACGAGGCGCAGGCGCGCGATGTCGTGACCAAGCCCCGTCGGGATCACGTAGATCGCAACGACGGCCACCAGGTAGACGGCCAGCACACCGCGCAGGCCTCGCGCGCGTTCTAGCCGCCAAGTCAGAGCGAGCAGGACCACGCAGAACGCGGCCGCCTGGACGGCCTCAGCTGCCGGGAAGGCGAGGGTGCCGACCGGAAAGAGATGCAGCGTGACCAGCTCGGCCGCAGTCGCGACGACGACCGCGATCGCGGGCACGGCCGCGGCGCGAAGCCGAAGAGTGGGATGGCGACCGGCTGCGACGCCGCCGAGCACCACGACGAGCAGCACGAATGCGACCGGGCTGGCGGCCAGGCTGAGCACGATGAGTGTCGCTCCCGTCCACCTCCGCCCGGCCCGCAACGCGAGCAGGCAGAACAGGGCGAGGGCGACGCCGAGGGCGAGCGGAAGCTCCGCTGCCAGGATCACTCCCGGCCAGAGGAGCGCGAACGAACGGCCTGCCCAGCGGGCCGCGGACCCCCACTCGAGCTCGAGCAGGCGGGCGAACGCGCCACCTGCGAGCGCGACCGTGAGCACGCTGAGCAGCCCTATTCCGACAAGTGCGGCCAGCGGGTAATAGAGGACGCTGTAGTTGACGAAGGCGTAGCGCCCCGCGTACCAGAAGTTGTCCCAGAGCGTGAAGCCGTGCAGGAGGAAGAGCCGGCGTTGGTACTCGTGCGCCGCGAGATCGCCGCCGCGCGGGCCGAGCCAGACGAGCAGCGACGCGGTGACGGCCGCGAGCCCCGTGCAGAGCAGGGCTTCGCCCGTGATCGGCACGCGCCAGGACCGCCACGACGCGCGTCCGTCGGCCGCGAACGAGACGTCCCCCATGGCCGCAGCGTACGCTCGCGACATGAAAGGCGCGTTAGCAGCCGGTCACCCGCTCACCGCCGAGGCCGGAGCGGACGTTCTGCGCGCGGGCGGCAATGCCGTGGACGCTTGCATCGCGGCCGCCGCGGTCTCCTGGATCTGCGAGAGCCCGCTCACCGGCCCGGGCGGCGGGGGTTTCCTCCTCGCCCACACCGCGCGGGAGGCGCGCACGCGGCTCCTCGACTTCTTCGTCGCCGTCCCCGAGCGAACTGCCGCGCCGGAGGACCTCGTCGGGGTCGTCGTCGACTACGGCGACTCGCAGCAGTCCTTCTACACCGGCCCGATGTCCGTCGCGGTGCCCGGCGCCGTCCTCGGGCTCTGGGAAGCGCACCGCCTCTGGGGGTCGGTGCCGTGGGGGGAGCTGCTTGCTCCCGCGGCGAAGCTCGCGCGCGAGGGTGTCGTCCTCAACGAGGTCCAGGCATTTCTGCACCAGATCCTCGACCCATTGCTGCGGTATTCGCCCGAAGGAGACGCGCTCTACGGGCCGGGCCGCGCGCTCGTCGAGGGCGAGCGGTTCGCCGTGCCGGAGCTGGCGGACACCCTCGAGCAGATCGCGGCCGAGGGCGCCGACTACTTCTACCGTGGCGAGCTCGCGGAGCGCATCGCCGCCCACGTTCCGGTCACGCTCGCCGATCTCGCCCGCTACGAGGTGATCGAGCGTGAGCCGATCGCCCTGTCGTTCCGCGGTGACGAGCTTCGCACCAACCCGCCGCCCTCTGCCGGCGGACGTCTGCTCGCCTACGGTCTCCAGACGCTGGGAGCCGCGGAGGCGACTCCGCTGGCGATCATCCAGGCGATGGAGGCGCAGGACGCGATGCGTCGTGGGGTCGGCGGCACGACCCACATCAGCGTCGTCGACGCGAAGGGAGACGCGGCGTCGCTCTCGTGCTCTCTCGGCTCGTCGGGCGGCATCGTCGTTCCGGGCACCGGCATCCAGCTCAACAACATGCTGGGGGAGCCCCAGCTGGTCGGCGAGGAGCCCCCGGGTGAGCGGATGACGTCGCTCATGGCCCCGTCGATGCTTCTCCGCGACGGACGGCCTCGGCTCGTCGTCGGCTCCGCGGGCAGCACCCGGCTGCACGGCGCGATCATGCAGGTGGTGGCGAACGTGGCCGCGCGCGGGCTCGGAGTCGAGGAGGCGGTCGACGCGCCCCGCATTCACTTTGAGAGCGGCGTCGCACACTGCGAGGACCCGGCGGTGGCCGACGAGCTCGAGGCAGCCGGTTACCCCGTCGTCCGCTGGCGCCAGCGGAACCTCTTCTTCGGCGGCGTCTCGGCCGTCGAGATCCGGGACGACGGCTCGCTCGCGGGGGCGGGGGACCCGCGGCGCAGCGGCGCTGCGGTAGTAGTGGAGTAGTGAGCTTCCAGATCCGGCACGCCGATCCGTCCGATGCGGAGCAACTGACCCGGCTCGCCGACGCGGTTAGCGCGGAGCCGGAGGGCTGGCTCATCAGCGTCGCCGGCGAGTGGCGGAGCCCGGGAGACGAGCGCCGCTTCCTCAAGGCCCTGCGCCGCTACCCGCACGCGGCCGTCTTTGTTGCGGAGCACGACGACGGGACGCTCGTCGGCCGCCTCTCAATCGGGCGCGACCCGCATCCCGCTAGCACCCACGTCGCCGACGTCGGCCTGATGGTCGCGCTCGGTGCCCGTCGGCAGGGAGTCGGGACGCAGCTTCTCGAGGCGGCCCTCGACTGGGCCCGCGAGGCCGGGGTGCGCAAGCTCGAGCTGCACGTCTTCCCCTGGAACGACGCCGCGCTCGCTCTCTACGAGGCGTTCGGCTTCAAGCGTGAGGGCTACCGGAAGCGGCACTACCGCCGCGGCGGTGAGTTCGTCGACGCCATCCTGATGGCCTACGAGCTGGACGTGGAGTAGGAGAGCTCGACCGGGACCCCGCCCGCGAGGGTCTGGAAGACCACGCAGTAGCGTTCGGTCAGCTCGAGCAGCTTGTCGAGCGCCTCTTTCGACTCATCAGAGGCGAGGTCGAAGCGAAGTCGGATCGCGGCGAAGCCCACGGGCGCTTCGCGGTCGACACCGAGCGTGCCGCGGAAGTCGAGGTCGCCTTCGGCGTGGACGCTGCCTGTGACGTCGAGCTCCATAGACGTCGCCACCGAGCGGAGTGTCACGCCCGCGCAGGCGACGAGCGCCTCGAGCAGCATGTCCCCGGAGCACGCGAGGGCGCCGGTGCCGCCGGTCGCGGGATGGAGGCCGGCCTCGACGAGCACGCGGCCGGTCTCGACCTTGCACGCGATCTGCTCCTCGTCGAGCTTCCCGTCCGCCCGGAGCGTGATCAAGGCCGCCGCGGGCTCTTCGCGGTAACGCTCCTTGAGCGGCTTCTGCACCGCCTGCAGCTCGGCCCGGTCCACGCCCGCATCCTAGAAGCCGAACCGTTCTCTGGGCTCGAGCGGCCTAGACCCGGCCGTTGGCAGGCGCCCGCACAAGCTGCGGCGAATTAGCCAGGAATTACCGCCGCTTTACACGAACGGGACGACAATTCGGGTCGGGGAGGGAATGCGACGCGTACAAACGAACACAAATCGGAGGGGATTCCGATGCGAAAGCTTCTCGTACCTCTACTCGCTGTCGTCGCGCTCATAGCGGCAGGCGCCGCCGCCGGCAAGACGTCGACGACGGTGACGATCAGCAAGACCGGCTACACGCCGACAGCCGTTTCGATCACCGCCGGCGACGAGGTGATCTTCAAGAACACCGACACCGTCGCCCACACCGTCAACTTCAATGCGACAACCGGGGTGAGCTGCAGCGCCACGCCTCCGCTTGCGATTCCGGCGGGGCAGAGCGCGAACTGCACCTTCTCGAACGCTGGCAAGTTCAGGTTCTCGGACCCGGCGAGCAACAAGAAGGCGTTCCGCGGCACGATCACCGTGTCGCCGTCGCTTGTCTCCAGCCTCAAGGCCACGCCGAAGACCGTCGTGTACGGCACCAAGTCGACACTCGACGGCAAGCTCGCCAGCGGGCTGTCGGGGCAGTCTGTCCAGATCCGCCAGCAGATGTGTGGCGAGACGAAGTCGACTGCGGTCGCGGCCGTCACGAGCACGGCCGCCGGGGCCTTCACGTACGAGGCGCAGCCCGTAAAGAAGACGACGTACACCCTGAGCAACAAGGGCGCAACGGCCAGTATCGGCGTCGGAGTGGCGCCGAAGCTGCAGCTCAGCAAGGTCGGGCGGCACCGCTACGGCGTGAAGGTCTCCGCGGCCGAGAGCTTCGTGGGCAAGGTCGCGACCTTCCAGCGTTTCCGGCCCACGCTCCACCGCTGGGTGAGGGTCAAACGAGTCACCCTGAAGACGAGCAAGGCCGGGACTGCTCCGACCATGATCACGTCGGCGAAGTTCCGCTCGCGCGTCAGGACGGGCCTGCGCGTGCGCATCACTCTCGGGCCGAAGCAGGTCGGCTCCTGCTACCTCACCGGCCGCAGCAACACGATCCGCAGTTAGGCGAACCACCAGGGAGAGCCGGGACCGCCCGGCTCTCCCTGCCCCTGCGGCGGCCGCACGGCAGGCGATACTGCATTGGGATGCCGTCGAAGCGCCAGCTGACGGTCGCTGCGGGGTACGTCGCGGCCGCGGCCGTGTACGTCGCCGTCGGCGTCTGGTACACGGACTTCCTGCTCTCCTTCTGGGTCGGCCTGGCCTACCTGTTGCTCGTCGCCTGGCTCCTCCCCCTCGGCGTACGGAGGCTCTTCTGAGCTGGGCTGCTCACGACCTCGAGCCGTACGCGATCCAGCGCCATACCCGGATCAAGATCGCGTTCGTGCCGCTCCTGCTCGGCTCCTACGCGCCGGACATGATGAGCAAGTGGTTCGTGTACGGGATCCACATCGGCGGCTGGGACCTGAAGGCTTCGGATCCGGTGCAGTTCCATCGCGGGTGGCCGGGTGTCGGCTTCACGCACTCACTGCTCTACGGCGTCGTGATCGCCTTCATCTTCTGGCGTGTGCTGGGGAGCAAGACGTGGGCCATCAGCTTCCTCATCGGCGAGTGGGCACATGCCATCACCGATACCGGCGACACGGTCGGGACGATGCTGTTTTTCCCGTGGACGATCCACATCCACTTCGGCGCGTGGGCCTATGCGGGGCAGACGGGCCGCCTGACCGACGCCGCCGCGTACTTCAGCGGGCCGGGTGCAGTCTGGGACCTCGTCTGGATCGTGTACGGCATCTTCTGCTGGCGGGTGCTCACCCGTTCGTACTTCGAGCGGCACGTCTTCACGGCTGACGCGTTCTGGAGCAGGGCGAACCGGGTCGTCCCCGTCGCTGCGCTCCTCATCCTGTACCGCGCCGCCTTCTTCTACGGCACCTGCCGCTGGATCGCGTGGAGCCTGTGGGCCCACGTCGTCCACCACTATCCCTACGACATCTCGTGGGGCGGCCCCCACTGGGTGCCGGCCGAGCACTCGCCGAGCCTGACCTGGCTGCAACTGGCGGGGGTCGGCGCGATTATCGCGACCGGGGTGGCGATCGCCTTCGCGTCCCGGCTCGAGTTCGGCAGGAGGAGCTGGGCTGCGATCTCGAGGACGTTGGGCCTGACGTGAGCGAGGAGTCCGGGCTCGAGGGGTGGGACCGCTTCATAGGTAGCTGGGAGACCGAGGGAGCGCACCCGCTACTTCCTGGCGAAGCCATCCGCGGCACGAGCACCTTCGAGTGGCTCGAAGGCGGGCGCTTCGTGATCTGGCGCTCGGCATACGAGCATCAAAGGATTCCGGACGCGATCACGATCATCGGCGTCACCGACGGGCAGCTGTCCATGCACTACTTCGACGAGCGCGGCGTTTACCGGGTGTACGCCGCCAGCCTCGATCAGCACTCGTGGCGGTACTGGCGTGACGCGCCTGCGCCTGATCTCTCGCAGCGCTTCACCGGCACCTTCAACGACGACGGCAACACGATCACGGTTCGAGGTGAGCTGTCGAAGGACGGGAGCACCTGGGAGGACGATCTCGCTCTCGACTATCGGAGGGGTGCCGTGAGATGACCCGGTATCTGATGCGTTCGACGCGCCGGATCGGGACGATCGCGCGGCCCATACGTACCCTGGAAGCGTGATCAAGGTCTCCTGCGAAGCGTGCGGTTGGGTTGCGATTACGAGCCAGCCCGTGAACGACGTCTGGCGTGAGCACGAGGCTGGTTGTCCTGCCTTCGGTGGTGCCGTTCGCCACCTGCCGGATCTGCCGCCGCTGCGGCGCCTCCAGCCGCCGGTGAACCTATGCCGTCACCGGCCGGTGCACCGTCAGATCGCGGTGACTCCCTCGGGCGTGAAGAAGTACGCGGTCATGTGCGAGCTTTGCGGTCGCCTCGTCGGCTGACCGCGCCTGGGCCAGCGTTCCGGCATTACCCCTGGGCCACTGCCAGCATCGATGGCGCCTATGCTCTGAGAGATGGCGGTTCGGAGAGCATCGATCGCCCTCCTCGCCTCCGGCTTGATTGCGGTCGGGGTCGTCTCTGTGTCGGCAGCGCGATCGACGACGAGGCAAGGCCACGTCCAGGTAATCGCGCGAACGGATCACCATGCGATTCGCAGCCGAACGCTCGACTGCACTGGCGGGACCGCCAACGCTCGATTGTGCGCGCGAGTTCTACCGCTACTCCTCAGTTACGCCCGGCCGCAGCGTGCGCGGTGTCTACAGGTATGGGGCGGCAAGGCTTCGGCGCGTATTACAGGAGTCGCTCAGGGCGACTCCGTACGTGTTCGTTTGAGCCGCGCAAACTCATGTGAGATTCACAGGTGGAATTCCCTGGAACCTCTGCTCTCCGGGCGATAGAGACAAGACCGTCGCCTGGCGAGCGTCCTTACGTCTGACGAGCGGCTAGCGGCGCGCGACCCAGATCGCGGTGCTCGCCGCCCCGACGGCGGCGGCTGCGCCCAGCACCGTCCAGCCAAGGCCGTGGCTCGGCGGCACTGCAGACAGGGCGACGACGAGCGTCGCCACAGCGAGACCGGCGAGCGCGAGCGCTGTGACCGCCATGCCGCGCCGCCAGGTCACCTCGGGCTCGGGACGGATCTCGAAGCGCTCGTCGACCGACCACGCCGCCAGCTCGCCGCAGAGGAGGAGCAGCACGGCGACGAGCGGCGCGCTCGCGTCGGCGCCGCCTCCGGAGGCGGCAACGGCGGCGACATACGTTGCGCCGGCGAGGAAGAGGGCAGCGCCGAGGCCGCCGCCGCGGAAGAAGAGCGCGGCGACGAGCAGCACCGCCCCGAGGCCGACGCCCGGCACGAACGCGACCACGGGCGACGGGGCACGGGCGAGGGCGTCGACGACGGCGCCGCCGTAGGCGGCCAGCGCTCCCGCGGCGAGTGCTACGCGGGCCTTGCGAGATGCCTGAATGCGTTCACCTCCTCGAGCGGGACGGCAAGCGGCTCGTCTTCACGCCACGTCACCACGGGAACGCCGACCTGCTCGTAGCGCCAGCGGAGCGCCTCGCGCGAGAGGCGCCACAGGCGGTGCGCGAGTTCCAGTGACGAGCCGGGATCCGGCGTGACGAGTTCGAACGGGGACACCTCGACCACGATCAGGTCGTAGCCGCGGGCGCGCAGGTCGAGCAGCGCGGCGGCTGTGCGGTTGTCCAGGAGCGGGGTGAGCGCGAGCACGAGCGCCTTCGGCGGGAGCGTCCGCGGCGGCAGCACGTCGACGCCGCGGAGGGCAAAGCTGTGCACCACCTGGCTCGTCAGCAGCGCCTCGACGATCGCGTACAGCTGCCGCGTGCCCGACGCCGGCACCAGCCAGGAGAGGAAGCCGCCGAAGCCGACGAGCCCCACCCGGTCCTTGCGCTGCAGGTAGAGATGGGCGAGCGTTGCGGCGGCGCGCACCGCGCGGTCGTTCGTGCTCCGCCCCTCTGCGCGCGCCTCGGCGAAGGTGTCCAGGAAGAGGACGACGTCCGTGTTCTGCTCGGGGTTCTGCTCGTTCACCCAGAGCGAGCGGCGGAGCGCCGTCGCGCGCCAGTTGACCCGCCGCAGCCGGTCTCCCGGCTGCCACTCGCGCAGGTCGGCGAACTCGATCCCCTCGCCGCGGGCCCTCGAGACCTGGTTGCCGGCGAAGACCTGCGTCTCGAGCGGTGGGACGAGGGCGCGCAGCGTCTCCTCTCTCGGGAAGACGCGCAGCGGCTGCGGCTCGCCCGCGGCGCCCTCCCAGGAGCGGAAGCCGAAGGTGTCGCGGGCGCGGAAGAGCACCCGCCCGACCGAGAACAGGCCCCAGCGCTCGCAGCGCAGCTTCAGCTCGACCGTCCTCTCCTCACCTGCACGCAACCGAATCGCGCGCGCGGTCCCTCCCTCGCCACTGAGCTCGGGCGGCAGCGGGACATAGAGCTCGAAGCGGTCGACGCCGCGCGCTGAGGTCACCACGATCGTCGCCGTGACCTCGTCGTCCTCGATCACTCGGTCACGGTCGAGCGACACTCGGACCGAGACCTCCGGCCGTTGCTCGGCCACTGCGGCGACGAGCGCGAGCAGGAAGGGGGCAGCGAGGGCGACCGGCTCGACCCGGCCGAGCGCGAGGCCCGCGACGAGGCCGGCCGCCGCGAGCGTGGCGTACGCGAGCAGGCGCCGGGAGGTGTAGCCGGTCACGCCTCGGCAGTGCGCAACGCGTCCTCCGCGGGCGGCGTCGGGACCGTCTCGAGCGCCTCCTCCACGACGTCCTCGGCGCGGAGCCGCTGTACCCAGAGCTCGGGGCGCACCATCAGCCTGTGCGCGAGCGCCGGCACCGCGACTGCCTTCACGTCCTCGGGAGTAACGAAGTCGCGTCCGGCCAGCGCCGCCTTCGCGCGCGACAGCTTGACCAGGGCGATGCTGCCACGCGGGCTCGCGCCGACGGCGAGCCGCTGCGACTCGCGCGTCGCGGTCACGAGGTCGACGGCGTACCCCTCGATTGCGTCTGAGACGTGCACCTGCTCGAGCGCGCGCTGCATCTCCACGAGCGCCGCGCCGTCGATGACCGGCGTCAGCTCGACCTCGTCGACGCCGCGCTGGAGACGCCGCTCGAGCATCTCGATCTCGTGCTCGCGAGCCGGGTAGCCGATCGAGATGCGCACGAGGAACCGGTCGAGCTGCGCCTCGGGCAGCGGATACGTCCCCTCGTACTCGATCGGGTTCTGCGTCGCGAGCACGAGAAACGGACGCTCGAGCTGGTTCGTCTTGCCCTCGATCGTGACCTGGCGCTCCTGCATCGCCTCGAGCAGCGCGGCCTGGGTCTTCGGCGGAGCGCGGTTGATCTCGTCGGAGAGCAGGAGGTTCGTGAAGATCGGGCCGGGCCTGAATTCGAACTCCGACGTCCGCTGGTTGAAGATCGAGGAGCCCGTCACGTCGGACGGCATCAGGTCCGGGGTGAACTGGATCCGCGAGAACTGCATGGTCGTCGCCTGCGCGAACGAGCGGGCGATCAACGTCTTCGCGAGCCCCGGGAAGTCCTCGAGCAGGACGTGTCCGTCGCCGAGGATGCCGAGCAGGATCAGCTCGAGCTCCTCGCGCTTCCCGACGATCGCGCGCTCGACCTCGTCGAGCACACGTGAAGAGAGCGCGCCGACTTCGTCCAGCGTCATCGTCTCGACGGCCACGCTCAGATCCTCTCAAGCGCGTCGACGACGCCGCGCAGCTCGGAAAGCGGCGGTCCGGAGGCCCAGCGGTCGCGCGGCTCGGGACGCTCAGGGCGCAGCCACTCCCACGCCTCGTCGCCGAGCAGCCGATGCGCGGCCTCGGGGCTGCGGTCGAGCTCGATGCCGTGCCGCCGCAACAGGCGGTGTGCGGCGATCTCGCGCAGGACCGGCCGGAGACGGTGGTGCAGGTAGAACGACGAACCGAGCGACAGGTACACCTCGCGCTCCAGCCGCTCGAGCTCGCGCGGGCGCTGCGGCGGGACGTCGAGCGGGTCCTCGAGCTCCGCGGCGAGTGACGGCTCGTGTACGTCCGGCGACGCCGCGCGCGTCGCGCGCACCGCGGTGACGAGCCCCAGGGCGCCGAGGAACAGGATGTACACGTCGAGCGCCGTGTCCCGGCGGCCGGGGAGGAGGAAGAGCGCTGCGCCGA
>Ga0075425_100005086_pt1 | contig 13629 bp, 11 predicted proteins | sample SoiMethybrSBSTD4_FD_75300 | JGI IMG/M metagenome (GOLD analysis project Ga0075425, IMG submission 75300) | Bulk soil microbial communities from a Populus tree surrounding site in Tennessee, USA - Soil MetaG P. TD hybrid SBSTD4 | ecosystem: Environmental > Terrestrial > Soil > Tree plantation...
GGCAATCCGGATCGGCTGGCGATCAGGCCCGCGGTGAGGTTGCCGAAGTTGCCGCTCGGCGTGCAGAAGGTCAGCGCCGCGCCGCCCGCCTGCGAGGCCGCGTGAAAGTAGTACACCATCTGCGGCAGCAGGCGCCCGACGTTCACGGAGTTCGCCGACGTCAGCCGCATGCGTCGGCGGAGATCGGCGTCAGCGAAGGCCTGGCGCGTCAGCCGGTGGCAATCGTCGAAGCTTCCCGCCACCGCGTATGCCTTCACGTTGGTCCTCATCCCGTTGAACATCGTCAACTGGGCTTCCTGCGTCGGACTGACGCGGCCGTCGGGATAGAGGATCACGACGCGCGTGTGCGGCACGCGATGGAAAGCATGCGCCACCGCGCTGCCCGTATCGCCGGAGGTGGCCGCAAGCACGGTGAGCGGCTCGTCCGCCTGGTGCAGCGACGCCATCATGCGCGCCATCACGCGCGCGCCGACGTCCTTGAAGGCGAGCGTCGGACCGTGGCTCAACTCGAGCGCCGCGATGCCTGGTTCGACCTCGACGAGCGGGATGGGAAAGTTCAGCGCTTCGACCACCACGGCCTCGAGCGTCGCGGCATCGAGGTCGCCGCGTGCGAACGGGCGCAGCGCGCGCAGCGCGATTTCGGTCAGGGTGCGATCCGGGAGCCGCGCGAGATCGTGCGAGCTCCACGGCTCGATCGTCTCGGGCATGTACAGCCCGCCGTCCGGCGCGATGCCGTCGAACAGCGCCGTCGTGAACGACACCGCGGGCCCGGATCGCGTGGTTACGAAGCGCATGGACGAACGATGCGCGCACCCTCCGCGACAATCGGCGAGACGTAGGTGCGCGGAGCGGTCCCGACGTGCGCGGTGACGGCGGCCGTCATCGCCGCGGCAACGCGATCCGCGGCGGCCTGGCCGCGGCAGAGCGCGAACAGCGACGGACCGGACCCCGACAGGCTGCAGCCCAGCGCGCCGGCCGCGACCGCGGCCCGCTTGATGTCGGCGAAACCAGGGACGAGCGATGCCCGCCGCGGCTCCGCGATGCGATCCTCGAGCGATCGCGCCAGCAGGTCGAAATCCGCGCGGTGCAGGGCGTCGACGAACGCGCCGAGATTCGCCCACTGCTGGATCGCCTCGGGCAGGCGCACGGTATCGCCGAGCAGCGCGCGTGCGTGCGCGGTTTCGATTTCGAGATCCGGATGCACCACGACCGAGACGAGGCCGTCGGGGACCGGCAGCCGGACGACATCGGGCGGCTGCGCGCGGCGGACGAGGACGAACCCGCCGTAGAGACAGGGCGCGATGTTGTCGCCGTGCGCCGAGCCGGCGCCCGCGCGCTCGCCTTCGAACGCGCACGCGAACAGCGCGTCGAGCGGCGTATTCGCGCCAAGGAGCGCGTCGACGGCGAGGACGGCGCCGACGGCGCTGGCCGCGCTCCCGCCGAGCCCGCTGGCGAGCGGGAGCCCCTTGCGAATCGTCAGCGTGACACCACGACGTTCGCCGAGCAGCGACAGCAGCGCCTGCGCGGCAATGCCCGCCGTGTTCTTCGACGCGTCGCGCGGCAGCCGGCCGCCGTCCCCCGTGATGTCGTCGATCCGCACGCCGGAGGGCCCGAGGCGCGCGGTCACCTCGTCGCCCGGCGATCCGAGCGCGTAGCCGAGCACATCGAAGCCGCAGGCGACGTTGGAAACCGTCGCCGGCGCGAAGGCCGTCACGCTGTCCATGTGCCCGCGATCTTACTTGTACCGCTCGCGGATCGTGGGAATGAGATATTCGCGGAACGCGCGATCGAAGTCGTACTGCGGGCTGAAACCCCAATCGACGCGGGCGGCCGAATCGTCGACGTCCGCCGGCCAGGAGTCGACGATCGCTTGCCGCTTCGCGTCGACCTTGTAGCCGATCTGGGCGCCGGGAAAAGCGGCCAGCACCTCGTCGTGGATCCGCCCGGCCGATGGATTGAACGCGGTCACGTTGTACGCGGTCCTCGTCAGACGCTCGCGCGGCGCCTCGGCGATCGCGAGGAGCGCGGCGACGCCGTCCGGCATCGCCATGAATGGAATCGTGGTGTCGGGCCGCACGAAGCAGTCGTAGCGCTCACCTTTGGCGGCCGCGTGAATCATTTCCGGCGCGTAATCCGAGGTGCCGCCCGCGGGAACCGTCACCGCTGAAATCAGGCCCGGAAACCGGACGCAGCGGAAGTCGACGCGCGGGATGGCGTCGGCCGACAGCTGCTTGTAGCGCGTGGCGTAGTAGCGCCCGAGCTGCTCGCAGTACAGCTTGTTGCAGCCGTACATCGTGATCGGCTGCGCGCAGTCGTCTTCGCGCACGCGTCCGCCGCGCTGTTTCGCGTCGAGACTCGCGAGGCCGTACGCGGCGATCGACGACGGATAGATGAACGTGACCGCGCGGCCGTGGGATTCGCCCTGCCGCTGCGCGAACTCAAGCAGATTGAGCGTCCCTTCGACGTTGACGTGGTGCGCGGTGGTCGGCGTGAACTCCGAGCGCGTCGAGAGCAGCGCCGCGAGGTGGAACACGCGATCCACTTCGAATTCCGCGAGGATGCGATCCAGCGTCGCCGTGTCGGTGATCGATCCCGTGAATTCGCGCGCGACGAGCGCCGCGAGCGACGGGTCGAGGCGATTGACGTCCAGCGTGATGATCGACGCGCTGCCCGAGGCGAGCCGCGTGACGAGACCGTGGCCGATCTCGCCTTCCGCGCCCGTGATCAAGATGACCGGTTTACGCATGCGACGCGGTGACCGCCTGCTCCTCCTGACGGCTGGGCGCCGTGAGCAGCATGTTCAGCGAGGTATAGATGACGACGATGATGACGAGCCACCGGACGGCCGCGATCGGCAGCGAGGTCACGAGAAAGGCGGCGATCAGGACGGCCGGTACCCCGCCGAGCGCCAGGCTGAGCGCCGCCTGTTTGTCGTACGCCTGCGAGCGAATGAAGCGCACGCATGCGACCGGCATCAGAAACGCGCACGACCCCATCATGATCGGGAACGCGGCCGTCGGGTTCATGCCGAGCAGGCTGATCAGAATCATGCACGGTCCGTAGAGACCGATGCCCAGCATCATCAGAACGCCAAGGACGAAATTGCCGGCGAGGCCGATCGCGAGGCGCGCGCCGGTGAGCCCGAGCGTGTCGCCGCCGCCCGGCATGAGGTTCAGGGCCTGCATCAGGAAAATGAGCGCGGCGCCAAAGAGCGCGATGCCCATGCCGATCTGAATCTTGCGCCGCGACCAGTGCACGACGAAGCCCACCCCAAGCCACGCGCCAAGGCACGCGGCGGCGATCATCAGCACGAGCGTCTGCGATTCGACGGGGACCAACTTCGTGTAGATGAACGCCTGCGTGATGGTGGCCAGCGTATGGCCGACGTTGAGCGTGCCGGGAATCAACCGGACCGGCACCAGGTTTCGCAGCTTGAACACACTCGTCGTCGTCGCGAACGATCCGATGCCGAGCGTGTCGAAGAAGGCGGTCACGAAGCCGATGGCGGTCTGGAACGGCGCCGGCATCACGAGACCGCCGCGCACGAGCGCCACCGCGTAGATGGCGAGGAACACGGCGAGGCCGACGAAGAGCAGCTGTTTAGCGTCCATTGATGAATTCGTTCGTATACGTGTTCGAGAGATTGATGGTGGCGCCGCGGACCTTGTCCATCGAGCCCGCGAGCAGTTTGTGAACCGCCTCCGCGCCGTCGGGCGTCATGACGCCGTCAGGCGAGAACATCGGCATCGAGCTGCGGAGCGCATCGACGTAGAGCCCTTCGTCTTCCCCGCGAAGCGACGGCGGCGTCTTGGCCGCGATCTCCTCGGGCGTGTGTGTCTGCATCCATTCGAGCGTGCGCCGCACTGCACGCGCGAGCCGCGCCGTCACATCGCGGTGCGCGTCGACCCACGCCCGCGGCGCGTACAGGACGGAGGCGGGATACGCGTGCGCGCCGATCGCGTCCTGCACGCCCGCGGCCGTCCGAAAATCGGCGAGCACACGCGCGGACGGGTTCCGCTTCATCACGAGCGTAAAGGCGGGATCCGCGAGCATGCCGGCGTCCACCTTGGCGCGCTCGATGGCCGCGATCGCCGTCGCTGCGCTACCAATCGCCGTGACGCTCACGGAATCGACCGGCACGCCGTGACGCTGCAGGAGATACGTCATCAGCATCTGCGACGACGACCCGGCCGTCGTCACGCCGGCGACCCGTCCTTTCATGTCTTCGATCTTCACAATCTCGCCGGCCTTCTGGGGCGCCGTCACGAACACGAGCCCGGGGAACCGCAGCATCGTGACGAACGCGACGAGCTCGCGCCCTTCGGCCGCCATCTGGATCGTGTGGTCGTAGAATCCGGACACGACGTCGGCGCTGCCGCCGACGAGCGCCTGCAGCGCCTTTGATCCACCGGCAAAGTCCTGCAGCTCGACGTCGACGCCTTCCGCCTTGTAGAAGCCGAGCTCCTCGGTCAGCGTCGTCGGCAGATAGACCATCTGATTCTGGCCGCCGACGGCGAGGCGAACCTTGATGCGGCCGCTCTGTGGGGTTCGAGCGCACCCGCTCGTCTCCAAGAACGCAAAGAGCGCGAAGACCGCAAAGAACTTCTTTTTCAATACTTCCACCTGAGCAGCCAGCGCTCGAGCCTCGTCACCAGCGCGCTCGCCGCAACGACGACGATCGCGAGCACTGTCATGCCGGCGAAGACGCCGGTGGTGTCGAAGGTGCCTTCGGCTTGCGAGATCACGTAGCCGAGGCCGCGCGTCGCACCGAGATACTCTCCCACAACCGCGCCCACCATCGCGAACCCAAGGCTCGTCTGCAGGCTCGAGAAGATCCAGGTCAGGGCGCTCGGCACCAGGACGTGGCGCACCAGCTGGCGCTCGGTAGCGCCGAGCATGCGGACGTTGTCGACGAGCACGGGATCGGCGTCGCGGACGCCCTGGTAGGTGCTGAAGAACATCACGAAGAACACGAGCGTGACGGCAAGCGCCACTTTGGACCAGATGCCGAGCCCGAGCCACAAGAGGAAGAGCGGCGCCAGCACGACGCGCGGGATCGCGTTCAGCATCTTGATGTAGGGATCGCAGACCGCCGCGACGAACGGCGCGCGCGCGAGCGCGAAGCCGAGCGAGATCCCCAGCGCGGCACCGACCAGCAGTCCGAGCAGCGACTCCTCGAGCGTCGTGGCCAGATGTCCCCACAGCGTCCCGATCTGAATCCAGGTGGCGATACGCACAGCGATCGCCGATGGACGGCTCACGAAGAACGGGTCGAGCAGATTCGCGGACACCAGGCCCTGCCAGAGCGCCAGAACGGCAACGCCCGTCACGATGCGCCAGAACGTGACCGATCTAGCCACGCGACGCCTCCTGGCTTCTGACGACTTCGTCGCGCAGCACCGCCCAGATCGCGCGATACACCTCGACAAATGCCGGTGCCGTGCGCAGTTCCATGAGGTCGCGCGGGCGCTCGAGCGTCACTGCGTGCTGGTCGACGATGCGGCTCGCCGGGCCGGCCGAGAGCACGACCACGTGGTCCGCCAGCGCGATCGCCTCCTCGAGATCGTGGGTCACGAACACGACCGTCTTCTTCGACGACTCCCACAGCGCCAGCAGCTCGCCTTCCATCCGCTGCCGCGTGTGGACGTCGAGCGCGCTGAACGGCTCGTCCATCAGCACGATGCCGCGATCGATGATCCAGTTCTGCGCCATGGCGGCGCGCTTGCGCATGCCGCCGCTCAACTGCGACGGATAATGCGATGCAAATGCCGTCAGTCCCACCCGCGCCAGCCAGTCGCGCGCGCGGGCGTGCGCCTCGGCGCGCCCCGTCCCCGCCAGAACGAGCCCGAGCGCCACGTTCTCGGCGACGGTCTTCCACGGCAGCAGCCCTTCCTGCTGAAACATGTAGGTCGCCGCCCGATTGAGTCCCTGCAGCGGCTGATCCCCGACGCGCACTGTGCCCGCCGTCGGCGGCAGGAGCCCTGCCGCGATGTTGAGCAGCGTCGATTTTCCGCACCCGCTGGGGCCCACGATGGCGGTGAAGGCACCGGAACGCACGTCGAACGAGATGTCGTCGAGCGCGCGATACGTGCGCCCGCCGGGCGTGACGAAATCCCGCGTGACGCGATCGAACGTCAGCCGCATACGCGATCGATGAACTGCTCTGCGATTCTGGTGACGTCATCGGCCGTTGCACGTTGACTGTGCGGGCTGTGCCGGCCTTCCGGCACAATCGCGAACGCCGCGGTCGGCAGGGCACGCCGCAAGGCGGCGAGCTCGCCCGGTTCCGTGCGCGGATCGACGGCGCCGTGCACGACGAGCACGGGAAGACCGATTTCACTGAGGCGTCCGTCGTAGAAATCGTCCGTGTCAGACGCGGCCGCATCGGCGATCGCATGCCACGCACGCGAATGCCGCACGACTACCTCCCGCCATGCCGTCCCATGATCGCGCACCATCGCGGCGGCGACATCTGCGTCGAGCGATACCGGATCCGCGATCAGGCCCTCGAAGAAGGCGCGCGACGACGGCTTGCGCTTGTAGAAATGCGTCGCCTCGACGATTGCCGCCGACACCGCGTCGGGCCGCGTCAACGCGAGCAGCAGCGCAATGATGGCGCCGTCGCTATGACCCCAGAGAACCGGGCGTTCGATGCCGAGCCGATCGAGCACGAGGACGGTTTCCTTCATTGCGCGCCGATGAAAATCCGGCGGAAGCTCGACGATCGGCGACGACTTGCCGTACCCCGATCGATCGGGAATGACGATGCGATGGCGCGACGCGAGCGACGCGATCTGCCGATCGAATGGATACCGTTCGTAACCCCAGCCGCCGTGTAGAAACACGAGCGGCGATCCCGCGCCGGCGTCGCGATAGTGGATGCACACCGGCGACCTCCCCGGCGCGAGCGGGGAGGCCGCCAGCTCGATGAAAGGCACAGAAGTGCCTATGCTAAGGTACCTCGCTCTGATTTCGAGACTCGCGCTCGCGCTGACGAACTGGACCGAACGATGGGTGCCGGACGCATTCATCTTCGCGCTGATCGGCACCGTGCTCGTCTTCGCCGCGGCCCTCGGCCTCACACCCTCCTCGCCGGCGCAGGTCGTCGACGCATGGGGCCGGGGATTCTGGGAACTGATTCCGTTCACGCTGCAGATGTCGCTCGTGATCATCACGGGCCACGTCCTCGCCTCGTCGCGGCCGGTCGGACGCGTCATCCGCGTGCTGGCGGCGTGGCCCACGACGCCCAAGGGCGCCGTCACGATGGTCACGTTCTTTGCGCTCGCCAGCTCGTGGCTGAACTGGGGCTTCAGTCTCGTCTTCAGCGCCGTGCTCGCGCGCGAGGTCGCGCGGCGGATGGAGGATGTGGACTACCGCGCGCTCGCGGCGGCGAGTTTCCTCGGACTCGGCAGCATCTGGGCGCAGGGGCTCAGCGGCTCGGCGGCGCTGCAGATGGCGACGCCCGGCGCGCTCCAGCCGCAGATCCGCGCGATCGTCGAGCACGGCGGGGTGGTCCCCGGCGGCCTCATCACGTTTGAGCACACGATCTTCCTGTGGCAGTCGATCGTCTCGGTGATCGTCGAAATCATCGTCGTGACAACGGTAATGTGGCTGGCGACGCCGCCGGCCGGACACGGCAAGACCGCGCGCGATCTCGGGATTGATCTTGGGCGATCGGGTGTAGGGGCGGACTCGCGGGTCCGCCCCGCGCCGGGTCAATGGCTGGAACATTCGCCACTCCTAACGTGGCTGATCGTCGCGCTGGGCGCGACGTATCTGGTGCGCTACTTCAAGGAAGCCGGCGACCCGCTGAACGCGCTGAATCTCAACATCCTGAACCTGGCGTTCCTGCTCGTGGGATTTCTGATGCACTGGACGCCGGCGCGGCTGATGCGCGCGGTGCAAGAGGCGACGCCGGCCGTCTGGGGCGTGATTCTGCAGTTTCCGTTCTACGCCGGCATCGCCGGCATCATCACGAGCACGCACCTCAACGAGCGCCTCGCCAGCGTCTTCGTCCGCCTGTCGACGCCGGCGACGTTTCCGCCGCTCGTCGCGATCTATTCAGCGGTCCTCGGCGTGTTCGTTCCGTCCGGCGGATCGAAATGGGTGATCGAGGCGCCGTATGTGATGGAAGCGGCGCACACGCTGCGGACGCACCTCGGCTGGGTCGTGTCGGCCTACGATCTCGGGGAAGCGCTGGCGAATCTGGTGCAGCCGTTCTGGATGCTGCCGATTCTCGGGATGTTCAGGCTCGCGGCACGCGACGTGATGGGCTACACGCTGGTCGTGTTCTTCGCGCTGGTGCCGGTGGTGCTACTTCTGGTGACCATGCTGGGTCTCACCTTGCCCTACCCCCTCTAACGCGCCCCAGGTCTCGGGATCCTGACTGAGCAGCGTGCTCAAGTAGAGGTCCACGTCGCCTTTGGCGAACTGTGTCGAGAGGCTTTCGACCGCTGCCGGTATCTTGTCCTTGTCAGGCTTGACGCTCTCCTCCGAAATCAGGCCGTTCTCGTGCGCGATGCCGAGAGCGTCGAGAAACGCGCCCATCATCGGCCGCTGCTCCGCCAGGTGATAGAGGATGAGCGCGCGCGCCGCCAGGTTGTCGGGCAGCGAGACCATGGTCGCCAGGTGCCGCGCCTTGCGATCGACGTCGAGGCTTACGACCGTCTTCGGGCGGAATTTCTTCTGCTGCGCGATGAGAAAGGCGGCCTGCAGTTGATCGTCGGTCGCGTCCGGATCGGACCAGAAGGCCAGCGCCGCGCGCTGCCGCTGCTCCAGGGTCATATGGCGCCACAGGCGCGAAGGCGTAAGCGTTTCGGTCATTCGTTGCTATTCTAGTCTCGTGACAACAGCGGTGCGAACCGGCGCTCTCGCGATCCTGCTCGCCTGCTCGGTTGCGGCGCAGTCGCCGGGCGTTCATCCGATCAGCGGACGGCGCTACGCGCCCGTCATGGGCTACCAGGGAGCCGCCTGGCTGGAGCGCGCCGAACGGCTGGAGGAAGAAGAACCGGACGTCGCGATCGGCCGACTGAACATTCCGAAAGGCGCCTCGGTGGCCGACATCGGCGCGGGCTCCGGCTACATGACCGTGCGTTTGTCGGACCGCGTCGGTCCGACCGGCACGGTGTACGCGACGGACGTGCAGCCGCAGATGCTGGAAATCCTGCGACGCCGTCTCGCCGACAAACGGATCACCAACGTCGCGCTCGTCCAGGGCGCGGTCGACGATCCTCGGCTGCCGAAGGCATCCGTCGATCTGGAGCTGATGGTCGACGTGTATCACGAGCTCTCAGAGCCGCAGGCGATGCTGCGCGGACTACGCGATGCGCTGAAGCCCGGCGGCCGGCTCGTGCTGCTCGAGTATCGGAAAGAGGATCCGGCGATCCCGATCAAGTTCGAGCACAAGATGAGCGTGGCCGAAGCGAAGCTCGAGGTCGAGCACGAAGGGTTCACGCTGTCGAAAGTCGACGAAGTGTTGCCGTGGCAACACATCCTGATCTTCACGAAGCGCGAGCCCTGAACATAGTCTCAGGCGGCGCAGACCTCTGACTCAGCGGCGGGATCCGCCAAGAATCGACCCGAGCGCGCCGCGCAGGATTGCGCGGCCGACGCTCGATCCCATCGATCGCGCGGCGCTCCGTGCCGCCGACTCGAGCAGGCCGTCGTGATGGCCGCCGCGCGGACCCGTTGTGCCTATCAGAATCTTGCCGAGCGCGTCGGAGAACCCGCCGATCGTCGTCGACGCCTCCGAGGAAGGAGGCGCCGTCGGCAGAGGCACTTCCCCTCCTGCCTTTCCTGCCCCTCCCGCCCCTCCTGCCTTTGCGGCCGTCCTAGCTGTCAGTTTCTCGTACGCGGATTCGCGGTCGACCGTCTGCTCGTAGTGGCCGTATATAGCGTCGCCTCGCTTGCGAACGGCGTCGCGATCCGCATCGCCGATGGGCCCGATCTGCGACGCGGGCGGCACGATCCACGCCCGCTCGGTCACCGTCGGCGTGCCTTTCTCGTCGAGCACCGACACAAGCGCCTCGCCGACCGCGAGCTCCGTGATCGCCCGCGCGATGTCGATCTTCGGGTTCGGACGCAGCGTGTCGGCGGCGACCTGCACGGCCTTCTGATCGCGTGGCGTAAACGCACGCAACGCGTGCTGCACGCGGTTCCCGAGCTGGCCCAGCACTGTCTCCGGCACGTCGGCGGGATTCTGTGTCACGAAATACACGCCAACGCCCTTCGACCGGATCAGGCGGATCACCTGCTCGATCTTCTCGATGAGCGGCGCCGGCGCGTCGGTGAAGAGCAGGTGCGCTTCGTCGAAGAAGAAGACCAGCGTCGGCTTCTCGGGATCGCCAACCTCGGGTAGCCGCTCGAACAGCTCGGACAGCATCCACAACAGGAAAGTCGCGTACAGCTTCGGATTGCGGATCAATTCGTCCGCGACCAGGATGTTGACCATTCCGTTGCCGTGCCCGTCAGTCTGCATGAGATCGTCGACGTCGAGCATCGGCTCGCCGAAGAACTTGTCGCCGCCCTGCTGCTCGATCTCGAGCACGCCGCGCTGGATGGCGCCAATCGAGGCGGCGGAGACGTTGCCGTACTGCGTGCGGAACTGCGCGGCGTTGTCGCCGACGAATTGCAGCATCGCGCGGAGGTCCTTCAGATCGAGCAGCAGCAGGCCGGAATCGTCGGCGATCTTGAAGACAATCGCGAGCACGCCCTGCTGCGTCGGATTCAGGTCGAACAACCGCCCCAGCAGGAGCGGACCGAGATCCGAGATCGTCGCGCGCACCGGAAAACCGCGTTTGGTGAACACGTCCCAGAAGACGACGGGGTTGGCGCGCCACGCCGGTTCGGCGATGCCCGTCGCCTTCAGCCGGTCGCGCATCTTCGGCGTGGCGGACCCGGCGGCCGCGAGACCGCTCAGATCGCCCTTCACATCGGCGAGAAACACCGGCACGCCGAGGCGCGAGAAGTTGTCGGCCAGCACCTGCAGCGTCACCGTCTTGCCGGTGCCGGTCGCGCCCGTGACGAGTCCATGTCGATTCGCGAGCGCGGGGCGAAAGCTCACATCGGTCCCTTGCGCGGTTCGAGCGATTTGAAACGGTTCCGCCATGCCGCCAATCATAATGCGGGCGAAACATCGCTCGGCGGCCGTTCGTCTATGATTCGGTCGGAGCCAGCCCATGAAGATTTGGCAAGACCTGCGGTACGGCGCTCGTATGCTCGCGGCCAGCCCCGGGTTCACCATCGTGGCCGTGCTCTCACTGGCAATTGGCATAGGCGCGAACTGCGCGATTTTCAGTTTCGCCGACGCGCTGCTGTTCCGGCCGCTTCCCGTCGCCAGGCCGGGCGAGGTGATGACCGTCGGCTCCACCTCGTCGCTCGAAGCGCTCAACGCGTCGTCACTGGTGTCGTCGTACCCCGATTATCTCGACGTGCGCGATCGGAACAACAGCTTCGACGGCCTTGCCGCGTTCAGGTACATCACGGTCGGGTTCGCCGCCGATGCCACGGCGACGCCGAAGCTGAAGATCGGCATGCTGGTCAGCGAGAACCTCTTCCCGCTGATGAGGGTCGAGCCCACCATCGGACGCTCGTTCCATGCCGACGAAAACCGAGTCCCCGGCAGAGACGCCGTCGTGGTGCTGGGACGCACGATGTGGGAACAGGAGTTCGGGTCGAATCCCGGCGTGCTCGGCCGCACCGTGCGGGTGAACGGCGTGCCGATGACGGTCATTGGCATCGCGCCGCCGGAGTTCACCGGGATGAACCAGTACGTGCGCTCCGACTTCTTCGTCCCGCTGATGATGGCGCCGCGCCTGACGAACGACCAGAAAGTCGGATCGCTCGAAGCCCGCGACGCGCGTAATCTGACGTTGAAAGGACGTCTCAAGGCGGGCGTCACGCAGGCGGCTGCGCAGGCCGAGCTGGACGCGATCGCGGCCGACCTCCGCCGCGCCTATCCGGAGACCAACAAGAACCGCGGCCTCTCGGTGCGTACGGAGCTGCAGGCGCGCATCGCCTCGGACCCGCCCGACGCGATGCTGATCGCTATGCTGTCGACGCTGGCGCTCGGCGTGCTGATCGTCGCGTGCGGCAACGTCGCCGGGCTTTTGGCCAGCCGCGCGCCGGCCCGGGCGCGCGAGATGGCGCTGCGCCTCGCCATCGGCGCCGGCCGCGGCCGCATCGTGCGGCAGCTCGTCACCGAAAGCTTGCTCGTGGCCATCGCCGGCGGCGCCCTTGGGCTGGCGGTCGGCTACGCGGGCATGCTGCTCTTCCGCCAAATCGAAATCCCGACGGATCTGCCCATCCAGCTCGCGTTCCGGATGGATCGGCGCGCGCTGCTCTTCAGCCTGGCGGTCGCCGTGGCGAGCGCGGTGATCTTCGGCATGATTCCGGCGATTCAGGCGTCGCGCACGGATCTCATGGGCGTGATGAAGGCGAGCGACGCAATCAAACCCGGACACCGGCGCCGCTGGGGGCGCGCGATTCTCGTCACCGCGCAGGTGGCCGTCTCGGTGGTCCTCCTCGTCGTCGCAATGTTCATGTATCGCGGCTTCGGCGCGGAGCTCACCGCCGGACCCGGCTATCGGACGGACCATCTGCTGACGATGTCGTTCGATCCGACGCTGGTGCATTATTCGGAGGCGCAGACGCAGCAGTTCTTCGATCAGGTCGCCGAGCGCGCCCGCACCGTCTCCGGCGTCACGTCGGTGACGATGACCACGGGCATTCCGATGGCGAACGACGGCATCAACATCGTCGCCATGGCGCCCGAGGGATTTCAGTTCCCGGCCGGCAAGGAGCACGCGAACACCCTCGGCTCGATGGTCGACGAGTACTACTTCGACACGATGGGCATCGCGCTCGTCGCGGGCCGCAACTTCCGGCGCGGCGACGACGACGGCGCGCCGAAAGTCGCGATCGTCAACCAGCATCTGGCGCAGCACTACTGGCCGAACCAGGATCCGATCGGCAAGCGCTTCCGCCTGAACGACGTGGAGAAATCGTGGGTCGAGATCGTCGGGCTGGCGAAGACGAGCAAGTACATTTTCATCGCCGAGGCGCCGACCGACTTCGTGTACATGCCATACCGCCAGCGGAAACCGCAGCAGATCGTGCTCGTCGCTCGCTCGGCCGGGGATCCCGCCGGTCTGGCCGCTCCTCTGCGCGAGGTCGTCCGCGGGCTCGACGTCAACCTTCCGATCTACAACGTCCGCACGATGGAGGAGTTCTACCGGATGCGCGCGGTGAGCATCTTCAACGTGATCGTGACGACGGTGGGGGCCATGGGGCTGATGGGGCTCGGGCTGTCGATCGTCGGGCTGTACGGTCTGGTGGCGTACGCGGCGAGTCGCCGGACACGCGAGATCGGGATCCGGATGGCCATCGGTGCGACACAGCCGACGGTCCTGCGCATGGTGCTTCGCCAAGGCCTGGTCCTTGCGCTGGCGGGACTCGTCGTCGGGCTCGCCGCGAGCGTGGGGGCAGGACAACTGCTGAACGATGCCTTCCCGGGCGGCGACAATCGACAGGATTTCGTGGCGCTCGTCCTCGTCGCGCCGGTGGTGTTCGCGGTCACGCTGCTGGCGACGTATGTGCCGGCCCGGCGCGCGTCGCGGATCAATCCGACAG
>Ga0075425_100005087_pt1 | contig 13628 bp, 12 predicted proteins | sample SoiMethybrSBSTD4_FD_75300 | JGI IMG/M metagenome (GOLD analysis project Ga0075425, IMG submission 75300) | Bulk soil microbial communities from a Populus tree surrounding site in Tennessee, USA - Soil MetaG P. TD hybrid SBSTD4 | ecosystem: Environmental > Terrestrial > Soil > Tree plantation...
GCGGCGGCGAGTCGCGAAATGTCGCCCGAGTTGCTCACCTGCAGCCCATTTAGGGCTTCGGGCGAGTCGGCTACCTCCTCGGCGATATGGAGGTATTCGTCGAGATACGCGACCAGGGTGTCGAGGCGCACTTAAGACACCGTAAGCACAGTATCGCAGCAGGGCCGCGACTTTCCACATTTCGGATGCACGTAACGTGCTGTGCTACAATTAGTTAGAGAATCCACACGAGGCTGGAGCGGGCGTGTGGATAAGTCTACGCGGGCGCCAAGGCTGAGGCCGCTTTGCGAGCAGTCGGCTGTGGCGGTTGGCCGGCATCTTCTCCCATGCGCAGCACGCCGTTGATCTCGCCGCCCTCCTGGATCAGCAGGCGCTTGGTGTGCACGTCGCCATGGACGACCGACGTCGTCTGAAGCTCGACGCGCTCTTCGGCGTAAATGGCGCCACGGACGTCACCGCCGATGATGGCTTCCCGGCTGATGACGTCGCCTTCGACTTCCCCGCCCCGTGCGACCAACACCTGTTTGGCCGCGCGCACCGTGCCACTCACCGAGCCCTCGATTTTCACGACACCGTCGGCCGAGATGTCGCCGATGACGCGCATGCCGGCGCCGATGATGGAAAGGCCCGGAACGCCTTCGCGCGCACTCGCGCCGGAGCTTGGGGTTTTGTCGGAGAACACCGCCATCAGCTTCCCTCCTTCACGAGATCGAGCGGATCGATCGATTTGTTGTCGTGTCGAATTTCGAAGTGCAGGTGCGGCGCGCTGGACCGCCCTGAGTTGCCGGACAAGCCGATGACCTGCCCCGCTTGAACTTCGTCGCCCTCGGTCGCGATCAGCCGTGATAGATGACCATACATCGTCTCATACCCGGACGTATGTCGCAAGAGGACGAACAAACCGTAGTCGGGATCATACCCGGCGGCGGTGACCTGGCCGCCTCCCGAGGCGCGCACGGGCGTGCCCAACGGGACCGCGATATCGATCCCGGGGTGCGACTCGTCCACGACCCCGGGCCGGACCTGCCCCCGCGTCACGAACCCCTCGACATCGAGCGGCCAGTGGAACAACGAGCTGCCCCCGCTCGCGAACCGGTTCACGACGCCGGGAATCGTCGCGCGAATCGCGACCGCCCGCATGCTGACCGGCAGATCGGCTGGACGCGCGACGCTGCCGCCGCTGCGCGACGCGGGAGCAGGCGGGGGCGGAGCCTTCACGCCGAGCATTTGACGCAGCTCTTGATAGTTGGCTTCCGCGCGGTTCAGCGCGGAGGCCAGCTGTTGCACGCGGCTGTTTTCGATTTTGAGTCGAGAGACTTCGCGCTCGAGTCCGGGGACGCGCGCGGCATTTCGAAAAATCGGACCTGCGAATGCAAAGAACCCTACGACCGAGACCGCAATTGCGCCCGCACCCCACTTCCCCGCCACGAGTGCCCAGCGCGGGATTTGGTACTGTTTGGACTCGAGGTCGCCGTCGGCGTGGACGACGATCGTGACGTGGCGACTGGTTCTCGTCATCCGTCGAACGGCTCGCCGAGTATCAGCTCGAGCAGCCGCGCGAGATCGTCATTCGAGTAGAACGACACATGGATCTGACCTTTTCCCTTGGCGCGCAACGAGACGCGCACGTCGGTGCCGAGCCGGCGGCGTAGCGCGTCCTCGACGCGGCGCACTTCGGGCGCGACACCAAGGCCGCGTTTCATCCGCGGCCGGCGTTCCGGGGCGCGGCCTCCACGGACGCGATCCTCGACCTCTCGCACCGACAGACCCTGTGCGACTGCTTCGCGTGCGAGCGTCGTCACGATGCGCGGATCCTCGAGCGCGAGTAGCGCGCGCGCATGACCCACGGACAGATGACCCTCATGCAGCATCTGCAGCACGACTTCCGGCAGCTTCAGCAGCCGGAGCGCGTTGGCGACGGTGGACCGATCGCGGCCGACGGCGTCGGCGACGTCCTGCTGCGCGAGCTTGAACTCGGCGATCAGTCGCTCGTAGCCGCGCGCCTCATCGACCGGCGACAGGTCGTCGCGTTGCAGGTTCTCGATGAGTGCCAGCGTGAGCAGCGTGCGGTCATCCGCATCGCGCTGCACCGCGGGGATGCGCTCCCAGCCCAGTTGCTGGCAGGCGCGCAACCGCCGCTCGCCGGCGATGAGCTCGTAGCCTCCATTGGCGGGAGCGCGCCGCACCACAACAGGCTGGAGCAAGCCGGCCTGCTTGATCGAGGAAACGAGCTCCTCGAGCGCCGCCGGATCCACCGTCTGGCGCGGCTGGAACGGATTCGCCTTGATGTCCTTGATGGGGAGCTCAACAAGGCTGCCCTCGCGCTCGGCTTCTTCGCGCGTCGGTCCGAGCAGCGCTTCGAGTCCCCGGCCGAGACGGCGTCTTCCTGCGGCGGTTTCCGTCATGCAGGCACCTCCGGAGAGGGCAGCGACTCAATGGCAGGCAGGCTGGGCGATGGGGGAGTACCCTGCTCCACGCGGCGAATCAGCTCTTGGGCGACCGCCAGATAGCTCTTGGCCCCGATCGACTGCACATCGTACAGAATGATCGGTTTGCCAAAGCTCGGCGCTTCCGCGAGGCGGACGTTGCGTGGAATCGTGGCCGTAAACATCCGGCCTCCGAAGTACTCTTTTGCTTCGTCGGCGACCTGTTTGGAGAGATTGAGTCGCGCGTCGTACATCGTCAGCAGCACACCTTCGATGGCCAGCGCGGGATTGAAGTTCCGCTGCACGAGCTTGACGGTGTTGAGGAGCTGTGAGAGTCCTTCGAGTGCGTAGTACTCGCACTGAATCGGAATGATGACGCTGTCGGCGGCGGTCAACATGTTCAGCGTGAGCAGGCCGAGCGACGGCGGGCAGTCGATGATGACGTAGCCGTATTCGTCGCGCACGTCGCGCAGTGCTTCGCGCATCCGGGTCTCGCGCGCATTCCGATTTACCAACTCGAGCTCGGCACCCACCAGGTCTTGCGTCGCTGGAATGACATCGAGAAACGGGAAGTGCACGTGCGGAAAGCGCGCTTGTGTCAGCGGCTCGTTGTCGATGAGCGAGTCGTACAACGAGTGGCGAATGCGATCGCGCTCGATCCCGACACCGCTCGTCGAGTTGCCCTGCGGATCGGCATCGATCAGCAGAGTCTTTCGCTCGGCGGTCGCGAGCGATGCGGCGAGGTTCACCGCCGTTGTCGTTTTACCGACGCCGCCTTTTTGATTCGCGATCGCGATTACACGTGGCATTGTAAGTCTTTATTTACCAACTAGTTATGTGATGAGCGATTTGCGGTCAGCCCAATATATGTTCGTTTCACGTGAAACGAAAGACGGTACGTTTCACGTGAAACTGCAACAAATCGCTATGCGACCCTCCGCCGCCACCGGGTGGCTTCAAGCACCAGGTTGTGGAGGTCGCTCGGCGTGACACCCGGAATGCGCGCGGCCTGTGCCAGCGAGCCGGGTCGCACGCGATCGAGTTTTTGGCGCGCTTCAGTCGCCAATGTCCGCAGCTCGAGATAGGGGAGGTCACCCGGCAACACGAACGACGCGAGCTCCGCGAGCCGCGCCGCAGCTTCGCGTTCACGAGCGAGGTAGCCGTCGTACTTGATTTCGATTTCCGCGGAAACGATCGCCTCGTCCGGTGTGCCGGCACTGACGCCGGCCGCCGCGAACAATGCGCCGAGTGATACACCTGGTCGCTTCGCGACGGTGGCAATGCGCTCACTCTCCGTCAGACTCGTCCCGCTCTCAGCCAGTGCCTCGGCTGCCTGTACAGGCGTGATTGTCGTCTCGCGAGCAAGCTCGAGTGCCGCTGCCTCGGCGGTGAGGCGACGCTCCGCCGAGCGCAATTCGTTGTCGCTGAGCAACCCGAGTCGCTCGGCGAGCGGCAGCAGACGACGGAGTGCGTTGTCCTGGCGAAGCAGGAGTCGAAATTCGGATCGCGACGTGAACAACCGGTACGGTTCATCGACGCCGCGCGTCACGAGGTCGTCGACCAGTACGCCGACGTATGCGTCGTCGCGACCGAGGACCACCGGCTCAGCGCCCCGAATCCGCCGCACGGCGTTGATGCCGGCGACGATCCCTTGTCCCGCGGCCTCCTCGTATCCCGTCGTGCCGTTGATCTGGCCGGCGAAGAACAGATGCTCGACCGTCTTCACCTCGAGCCAGGGCGTGAGCTGCGTCGGCGGATAGTAGTCGTACTCGATCGCGTAACCGGGACGCGTCATGCGGGCGCGCTCGAGGCCCGGGACTGCGTGCAGAAACTCCAGCTGAACGGCGACGGGCAGGGAAGTGGAGAGTCCGTTGACGTACAACTCCGTTGTGTCGAGTCCCTCCGGCTCGAGGAAGATCTGATGCCGCTGCGCGGCTGGGAACTTGACGATCTTGTCTTCGACGGACGGGCAGTAGCGCGGTCCACGTCCGCTGATCGCGCCGCCATAGAGCGCGGATTCCTTGATGTGCCGCTGGATGATTTCCTTCACTTCGGTGCCGGCCCAAGTAATCCAGCAGGGCACCTGGCGCGGCCGATCCACGCGCTCGTGGAACGAGAAGCGAAACTCCGGACTGCCGCCGTCCTGGCGCTCGACCTTGCACCAATCGACGGAGCGACCGTCGATGCGCGGCGGTGTACCGGTCTTGAAGCGTGATACTGTAAGTCCAATGTTTTCAATAACTTGCGCCATCTCGACGGATGGCTGATCTCCCGCGCGCCCGGCCGGAATTTGTGTATCGGTGCCGAGGTGAATGCGGCCGCGGAGAAATGTGCCGGCCGTGATAATGACGGCGCGCGCGGTGAAGCGCCGACCGTCACCGATCTCAACGCCGGTGATGCGAGTCCCGCCACGATCGAAGAGCAGATTTGTAACCATCCCCTGCGACAACTCCAGGGTGGGGAACTGCTCGAGCAAGGCCCTCACGGCGCGCTTGTACAACGTGCGATCGGCCTGCGCGCGCGGCGCCCACACCGCCGGACCCTTCGAACGATTCAGCATGCGGAATTGGATAGCCGCGCGGTCGGCGGCGCGGCCCATCAGGCCGCCGAGTGCATCGACCTCTCGGACGACGGTACCCTTTGCAATGCCGCCGATGGCGGGATTGCAGCTCATCTGCCCGATCGTCTCGAGATTCGAGGTGAGCAGCAGCGTGCGGGCTTCAAGGCGAGCGGACATAGCCGCAGCCTCGGTGCCAGCATGACCGCCACCCACCACGATTACGTCATAGTCGGACATAGCTCGAATAATAGTGAGCTAGATCTTCAGACGTCGAGGGAGACGCCGAGCCGCCGCAGCCGCTGAGCGGTTATTAGGGGCGAGGAGCCGGTTTGCCCGCAGACCCGCTGATTCGCTTTAACAAGCCCCAAAGCGTGCGACCGGTCTCGTTGCTCAACGCTTCCAGACGAGCAAAGTCGGTGGCGGACAAATACTCCAGCTCTCGAGCCATCTCGAGGATCGTTTCAACCTCGGCAAGTGAGCCACGCGCGGTATCTAGAAAACGCCGGCATTCGCGCGAGCCATAGCGCGTATTCCCTTCGGCGATGTTTAAGGGAACGCTCTGACAAGCCCTGCGAAGCTGATCAGCGAGGCCAGTCTGCTCGTAATCAGGAAACCGGCGAGACGCGCGCACTCCCTCAATCGCCAATCGTTGGGCGTGCTGCCAAGCTTTGAGTGTCTTGTAATGAGCCATGGAGAATTCTACGACACCAAGAGACAGGCACGGCATCCGATTAACGCATGCCGTGCCTTTCTAACTCCTCGCCCCTGGAATCCGCTCAGCGGCTCGGCGGCTCAGGCGTCTGCCTCGGCGTCTAGGCTCGCACCCACCGCATCAGCTCTTTGAGGTTCGGACGCTTGCCCGTCATCAGAATGCCGACCCGGTAAATCCGGGCGGCGACCCACGTGACTCCCACAATCGCGACGGCCAACATCGCAAGCGAAACGACAAGCTCTCCCACGCCCATACTTCCCCCCGCCCACCGGACCGGTGTCGCGATCGGAGAAGTAAACGGCACAATCGAGAGCGTCTTCGCGAACGTCGAGCTCGGATCATTCGTCAGTCCGATGAACGACAGGTACGAAATCATCAGGAGGTAGGTCACCGGCTGTTGCGCTTGCCGCGCTTCCTGCTCGTTGCTCGACATGGCGCCGACGGCTGCAAACATGGCGGAGTAAAGCAGGAAACCGCCCAGGAAGCACGCCATGAATACGACCAGCGTATCGAACGGAATGTGCGGCAGCGTGATGTCCTGGATTTGTGAGGGATCGGCGCCGAGCGCGCGCGCAATGGGACCGCGAAGACTGATCACAATTCGTCCCGAGACGCCCCAGATCAGGAACTGGAAGAAGGACACGGCCCCGGCGCCCGCGACCTTGCCCAGCATGAGCTGGAATGGTCGGAGCGACGACACCAGGACTTCGACGATCCGGTCTCGCTTCTCTTCAAGGACCGAGCTCATCACGTTGACGCCGTAGAGCAGAATCGCCATGAACAGGAGGAGAGAGATGAGGTAGGCCACGACGAACGATTGGCCCGCGCTCTCGCTCGTACACGCGCCCCGCTGACACTTCTTTTGATCCAGGGTGACCCGCAACGCCTGCGACCAGTCGACCACCTCGGGGTTGACGCCTTTGCCCTCGAGGCGCGCCTTCTCGATCACCCGATTCAGGGTTCGCTGCAGCTCTTCGATTGTCTGCATCGAAAGATTCGATGCGCGGTATTCGGCCTTGCCCTCGGTCGGCAGAGAGTCATCCACGATCAGAAAGCCGTTGAGCTGCTTGGCTTCCACGAGCCCGGCCAACGAATCGAACACGCCCGGCGCGAACGTCGCGGCGTCCGCGCGAATCGATTTACTCGGGCCCAGTGCCTCTATGATGCGCCGGCCGTAGCCCACGCGCCCGGTATCGACGACGGCGATGTGGCGAACGCCGCCCCCCAGCGACTGCGCGATCTGGAACACGATGATGCCGGCGAACAGGACCGGGCCGAGAATCGCGGAAACCCAGAACCACCTGGTCCGCACGCGCTCCACGAACTCACGCCGGATCACCGCCCAGACCTTATGCACGGGCGTGGCCCCGGTCGTTCCCGGTACCGGGATTTGCGGCGGCGATGGCTGCCTCCGGTCCTACCAGGTCGACGAAAATCTTGTGCAGCGACGGGCTCGCGAGCTCGAAATGGGACAGCCGCGCTCCCGAGCTCACCAGCGCCTGCAGGATCTCCTGCGCGTCCGCTCCCGGCGCGAGCTCGAGCTCGGCCTGTTGACCAAAGTCCTCGACTTTGGAGACGAGCCGCCGATCGCCAAAGATTTGCTGCGCGGCGCCCTGCTTGCCGTCGAAGGCGATCACCACGTGTTTGCCGCCATGCGTCCGCTTCACATCAGCCAGAGAACCGTCGATCAGCTTCTTCCCGCGCGCGATGATGCAAAGCCTGTCGCAGAGTTGCTCCGCATGCTCCATGATGTGCGTCGAGAACAGCACCGTTTTGCCCTGCCGCCGGTACTCGATGACGGTATCGAGCAGTACCTGGCGATTGACCGGATCGAGCGCTGAAAACGGCTCGTCGAGCACGACGAGCTCGGGATCGTGCAGTACCGCGGAAATGAATTGGACCTTCTGCTGCATGCCCTTCGAAAGGTCGGACACCTTCCGCATGCCCCAATCGCCGAGCCCCAGTCGCTCGAGCCATTGCAGCGCTGCCGCGCGGGCCGCGCGGCGAGTGACACCTTTGATCTCCGCCAGGAATATCAGGACATCGAGCACGCGCATTTTCGGGTACAGGCCGCGCTCTTCGGGGAGATACCCGATTCGGGCGGAATGCGTGCGTCCTCCGGCGACGTCGTTGAACAATCGGATCGAGCCATCGTCCGGTTCGTAGATGTCCATGATCATTCGGATCGTTGTCGTCTTTCCGGCTCCATTGGGACCGAGCAGGCCGTAGATGACGCCGGAAGGAACGCTGAGGGAAAGCGCATCAACCGCGGTATGTCCGGCGAAGCGCTTGGTGACGCGATCGACAATTACCGGTTCTGGCATCCGGGGAAGCTAAGAGGAGGGTGAAGCGACGCTAGGGTGAGGCGACGCTACAACACTACGACGCCAGGACTCCGAACAGCTCGCCGGCCTTGCGAACCGCAGTCACCAGGACGTCGATGTCATCAACGTCATTATAGATGTAGAAGGACGCGCGCGCCGTCGCCGCGACGCCGAGCCGACGCATCAGCGGCTGGGTGCAGTGATGACCGGCGCGAATGCAGACGCCGTCCCGGTCGAGGATCGTGGCCAAGTCGTGCGGATGGACGTCGCCGAAGGTGAAGGGCACGACCCCCGCCCGATGATCGCGCGGGCCATAGACGGTGACCCCCTCGATCTGTGTCAGCCGCTCGATCGCCACATGGGCGAGCTCCTGCTCGTGCTCCGCGACCTTGTCGAGACCGATCTGCTCCAAATAGGCGATCGCCGCGGCCAGGCCGACGGCGGCCTCTACATTGGGCGTTCCACCCTCGAACTTGTGCGGGATCTTGTTCCAGGTAGACCGGTCGTCCCAGACCCGTTCGATCATCTCGCCGCCCCCGTGATAGGGCGGCATCGCCTCCAGTAGCTCCGGTTTGGCGATCAAGGCGCCGCTCCCCATGGGGGCCAGCATCTTATGCCCGGAGAGCGCGTAGAAGTCACAGCCGATCGCGCGGACGTCCACGCGTAGATGCGGGCTCGACTGGGCACCGTCCACGACCGTCACCGCCCCGGCCGCGTGCGCCAGCCTGGTCAGCTGGCCGGCGGGATTTACGGTGCCGAGCGAGTTGGACACGTAAGGAAAGGCGACGAGCTTCGGCTTCGCCTCCAGCGCCCGGCCGAAATCGGCCAGGTCGATCCGACCGTCCGCCGTGATCTCCACCATGCGGAGCGTCGCGCCCTTTTCCTGACACAGGATCTGCCAGGGCACGATGTTCGAGTGGTGATCCATCGCGGTCACCACCACGGTATCGCCGCGTTGCACGTTGTCGCGCCCCCACGAGCCCGCGACGAGATTGATCGCCTCCGTGGTACCCCGCGTGAAGACCACGCCGGCACGAGTCCACGCGTTCACAAACTCGGCGACCGCTGTGCGCGCAGCCTCGTAGGCATCCGTCGCCTCGACCGCGAGCGCGTAGGCACCGCGATGGACGTTGGCGTTGTGCTCGGTGTAATAGTGCGCGATCGCATCGAGGACGCGGCGCGGCTTCTGGCTGGTCGCCGCGTTGTCGAGATACACGAGGCGCTGGCCATTCTCCTTCCGCGCAAGGATGGGGAAGTCGGCGCGGATGCGTTTCGTGTCGAGCATCAGAAGTCTTTCGCCGATTCAGTCGACACGGGCGCGCTGTCGTTCTGAAGCGCCGCGTGCAACGCGTGCCAGGCGAGGTTCGCGCATTTGATCCGGCTTGGAAATGCGCGGACACCCGAGAAGGCCGCGAGTTTCCCGGCTGCAGTGGCACCGCCTGCAAGCATGTCGCGGAAGGCCGCAAACAGCGTTTCCGCTTCGGCGACTGATTTGCCCCTCACGGCCTCGGTCATGAGCGAAGCCGACGCCTTCGAAATCGCGCAGCCCGAGCCCTGTGGCATCTGGAATCCGATGTCGCGGATGGTGTCGCCTCGCTCATCGAGCTCGACGTACAGCTGAATGCGATCGCCGCAGAGGGGATTGTTGCCCTCGGCTCTGCGATTGGCGGACTCGAGGCGCTTGAAATTGCGCGGACTGCGATTGTGATCGAGGATGACCTGCTGGTAGAGCTCTCCGAGGTCCGTCATTACTCGGCCAGGCGACCGCGGACGATGGCATCGAGCTGCGCGCGCAATGGCGCGACCTCCATCCGGCCGAGGATCTCAGCGGCGAAGCCGTAGGTGAGCAGCCGGCGCGCTTCGTCTTTCCCGATGCCGCGGCTCTCGAGATAGAACATCGCCCGCGGATCGAGCGGGCCCACCGTCGACCCGTGCGTGCACTTCACGTCGTCGGCGTAGATCTCGAGCTGTGGCTGGCTGTCGGCGTGCGCGTTGCTCGAGAGCAGGAGGTTGTTGTTGGTCTGCTTCGAATCCGTCTTCTGGGCACCGGGACGCACGACGATCCGCCCGGTAAACACGCCGCGCGACTTGTCGTCGAGCACACCATTGAAATACTCGTGACTCTCGCAGTGATCGGCTGCGTGATCGATGGTGGTGTGGTGATCGGCGTGTTGCGCGCCCGCGAGCAGATACAGGCCGTTGAGGATCAGCGTGCCGCCCGGGCCCGCCATCACCGCGCCAATGTCGTGACGCGCAAGCGCTCCGCCGAACGCCACGAAATGCAGATTGACCGTGCTGTCGCGACCTTGATGTGATTGCGTCGTCGCGACGTGATAGGCCCGATGGCTTTCACGCTGGACCCGATGGTGATCGAGGCGGGCGCCATCTGCGACGACGATCTCGGTGACCGCGTTCGTCCAATAGCTGTGCTCGTCCAGCGCGGCGTAGGTCTCGACGATGGAAGCGCGCGCCTCACGTTCGACTACGACGAGATTGCGCGGATGTGCAACCACCGGCTTGCTTCCGCTCGCCAGGAACAGCAGTTGGATTGGCTCGAGGATCGTCGTTTTTGCCGGCACGTGCACAAATGCACCATCGCTCACGAACGCCGTGTTCAATGCCGAGAACGGCCGTTCCTGAGTGGCGGCGTACTTGCCAAGGTGCGCGCGCACGAGATCCTGGCGGTGCGAGACGACGTGGGCCAGGCTCTGAACGTCATCAAAAAAGGGCGTCGAGAGGGACTGCTGAAAAAATCCGTCAAGAAAAACCAGCCGGTACCCGGCCTCGAGTAGCAGGAAGGGCCGAATCTCTTCGAGCGTCGGAATTCGAGCCGGCGTCTTGGCGAGCTCGAACGAACCTTCAGCGATCGGCGCGACGCTGGTGAAGCGCCACGCCTCCTGTTTCATGTTGGGGAAGCCCAGGTCGTGAAAGCGGGCGATGCCGCCTTCGCGCAGATCCTTAAGCCAGTCGGGCACCCCGGAGGCGCCGTTGGAAGCCCACGCGCGATACGACCCGACCAGCTGATCTACATGAGCCATCGTCACGACACCATGGCGGCATCACGAAGCCAGTCGTAGCCTTTTGCCTCGAGTTCGTGGGCCAATTCGGGGCCGCCCGATTTCACGATCCGGCCATCGGCCAGCACGTGGACCACGTCTGGTGTGATGTAGTTCAGCAGGCGCTGGTAGTGCGTAACGATCAAGAAGGACCGCTTGGGGTCGCGAAGTTGGTTGACCGCCTCCGCCACGGTTTTGAGCGCGTCGATGTCGAGCCCGGAATCGGTCTCGTCCAGGATCGCGAGTCGCGGCTCGAGCACCGCGAGCTGCAGGATCTCGTTGCGCTTCTTCTCGCCGCCTGAGAAGCCTTCGTTCACCGGACGGTTCATCATCGAGTCATCCCAGCCGATCGACTTGAGCTTCTGCTCGAGGAACTGGAGGAAATCGATCGGATCGAGCTCAGGTTCTCCCCGCTCCCGCCGCAGCGAGTTCAGCGCGGAGCGCAGGAAGTAGGAGTTCGTGATGCCGCGGATCTCGACAGGATACTGGAACGCGAGGAAGACACCGGCACGCGCACGGTCCTCGGGTTTCATGTCGAGGAGATCCTTGCCCTCATACGTCGCGCCGCCGGCGAGCACCGTGTAGGCCGGATGGCCGGCCAGTACCTGCGCGAGCGTGCTCTTGCCCGAGCCGTTCGGCCCCATGATCGCGTGGACTTCGCCGTCGCGAATCGTGAGATCGACACCCTTGAGGATCTCGTTGCCCGCAACGGCGGCCCGCAGGCCTTTGACCTCGAGCAAAACCTTTCCCTTAGCCAACGCTCCCCTCCAGACTGATTCCCAGTAGTCGGGTTGCTTCGACCGCGAATTCCATCGGCAGCTCTTTGAACACTTCCTTACAGAATCCGTTGACGATCATCGACACCGCGTCCTCCGACGACAGGCCGCGTTGACGCAGATAGAAAATCTGGTCCTCACCGATCTTCGACGTGGACGCTTCGTGCTCCATGATCGCGGTGCTGTTCCGCACGTCGATGTACGGGAAGGTGTGCGCGCCGCATTTGTCACCGATCAGCATCGAATCGCACTGCGAGTAGTTCCGCGCACCCTCGGCGCCTTTCATGATCTTCACGAGACCGCGATAGGTGTTTTGCCCACGGCCGGCGGAGATCCCCTTCGACACGATCGTGGAGCGGGTGTTCTTGCCGAGGTGAATCATCTTCGTCCCGGTGTCGGCCTGCTGCTTGTGACTCGTCACCGCAACCGAATAGAACTCGCCGATCGAGTTGTCGCCCTGGAGAATGCAGCCGGGATACTTCCACGTGATCGCCGACCCGGTCTCGACCTGCGTCCACGAGATTTTGGAATTCACGCCGGCGCACTTGCCGCGCTTCGTGACGAAGTTGTAAATGCCGCCGCGCCCTTCCTCGTCGCCCGGATACCAATTCTGAATCGTCGAATACTTGATCGTCGCGCGATCGAGCGCGACGAGCTCCACGACCGCGGCGTGCAATTGATGCTCGTCGCGCATCGGCGCCGAGCAGCCTTCGAGGTAGCTCACATAGCTGCCTTCCTCGGCGATGATCAGGGTCCGCTCGAACTGACCGGTGGACGACGCGTTGATCCGGAAGTACGTCGACAGCTCGAGCGGGCAACGCACACCTTTCGGGACGTAGACGAACGAGCCGTCAGTAAACACTGCGGAGTTGAGCGCCGCGAAGAAATTGTCATTGGCCGGAACGACGGTGCCGAGGTACTGCTGAACGAGATCGGCATGCTCACGGATCGCCTGCGAGATCGGCATGAAGATCACGCCGTACTTCGCGAGCTCGGCCTGGAAGGTGGTGGCGACCGAGACGCTGTCGAATACGGCATCCACCGCGACGCCGCTCAGACGCTTCTGCTCTTCGATGGGGATGCCAAGCTTCTCGAACGTCGCGACCAGCTTGGGGTCGACTTGATCGAGCGATTCGAGTTTGGGCTTTTGCTTTGGGGCAGCGTAGTAACTGATGGCCTGGTAGTCGATGGGGCCGTACTTCACATTCGGCCAGTGCGGCTCGCTCATTTTCAGCCAGTTGCGATACGCCTTGAGGCGCCAATCCAGCATCCAATCCGGCTCGCCCTTTTTGGCGGAAATCAGCCGGATGACGTCCTCGTTCAAGCCGGCCGGCACGACCTCGGACTCGATGTCGGTGACGAAGCCGTACTTGTACGGTTGCTGGACGTGCGCTTCAATGCCCGTCATGATGCTCCCGGAAGTCCTTAATGGACATGAACTTGGCAGTCAGATTGACGGCCCAGATCGGAATCCTAATGGTTTTGTCGGGATTCGTCAATTGACCACAACAGCGTAGAAAGACGCGAAAAAGCGCGGCAGGTGGACATCACTGCCGCGCCGTTTAACCCGCGTTTTTGCGCCTTTCAGTATATGTCCCGATTCCACTCTCGCACGAGACGCTCGTAGTCCTCCGGCTTGTTTACCACGTCGATAACCGCCGGATCGTCCACGGGAACGGTCACCACGTCCCTCTCATGAGCCCGCAGGACGGCTCGGGCGCCCTCCCGGGTGGCCTCCGGGCTTTCGAGTAGCTCCGAAAACAGGCGGTAATCC
>Ga0075425_100005089_pt1 | contig 13624 bp, 8 predicted proteins | sample SoiMethybrSBSTD4_FD_75300 | JGI IMG/M metagenome (GOLD analysis project Ga0075425, IMG submission 75300) | Bulk soil microbial communities from a Populus tree surrounding site in Tennessee, USA - Soil MetaG P. TD hybrid SBSTD4 | ecosystem: Environmental > Terrestrial > Soil > Tree plantation...
GCCGGTGACTACGACAACGCGCTCGCGGAGCTGCGAACAGCGTCAGCAAGCGATCCGCTAGTCACCGATCCGGCAGCGCGATCCGTTCCGATCATGCGAGCGGTGACCGCGCTGCGGGACGGGCGAGTAGCAGAGGCGAGCTCGCTCTTCGATCAGACGAAAACACTCCCCGACTCGTCGGAGGCACACCGCATACTCGGCCTGATCTATTGGGCGAGTTCCGATTACGAGAAGAGCGTCGAACAGTTCACCATTGCCATCGACAAGGATCAACGCGACGAGCGCTCGCGGCTGGCGCGTGCACGGGTGCTGAGCCTGTCCGGGCGTGACGCCGATGCGGAGCGTGCCCTGCGCGAAACGGTCGAAGCTCTTCCTGATTCGTCCCTCGCGCACTGGGGGCTCGGACTGCACTACGAACGGCTCAATCGCCATGCCGACGCGAGGCGAGAAATTGAATCCGCGACAGCGGGTGCCATCGTCGGGCGGACTGGCCTCTATACCGCGATCGGTCGTCTCGCCGGTAATGCCACAGAGGTAGCGGCTGCGATCGACGCCTTCGCGCATGCGGTCGCCGCGAATCCAAACGATCCCGGCGCACACAAGTACCTGGCCGGTGCGTTTCTACAGCAGGACCGCGTGGACGAAGCGTTCATCGAGTTCGTGGCCACGTTGCTGATCGATCCGCTGGACGCGGACGCGCACGCGGGGATCGGCCGGATTCATCTCGACGCGGGAAGATATGCCGATGCGGTAGAGGCACTGAGACGTGCGGTCGACGTGGCGCCGAACGATACCGAGGCGCGGTATGCGTTGGCGACTGCACTCACGCGACTGGGCAAGACGCAGGAAGCCGCGCAGGAGTTCGACCGTGTCGAGGAAGCGCAGCGCCGGGCGTTCGCCGAGCGCCGCCGCAAGATGTCTCTTGATGTACTGAAGGAGGAGGCCGCGAGGCGCGCCGCCGAGGTGGGGAGGTGAATCAGACGGCGTGCGCGGTCGCGGCGATGATAGCGACCGTCGGGATCACCATAGCGGCCGCCGTCAACCGGCAGACGACTGGCGGAACAACGTCAGCCGCCGGAGCCGCCGTGCGATTCACCGAGATCAGCCACGAAGCCGGTGTCGACTTTCTGCACATCAATGGAGCGAGTGCAGACAAGCACCTGGTCGAAACGATCGGCTCAGGTGGCCTGTTCTTCGACTACGACAATGACGGCTGGATCGACATGTTTCTCGTGGATGGCGGATCGTTGGCGCATCCGGCCGTCGCGCAGCGGGCGCGCCACCGTCTCTTTCGAAACCGCGGTGATGGCACCTTCGAGGACGCGACAGTCCGGTCCGCCATTCGCCATCGTGGCTATGGGATGGGCGCCTGCGCCGGCGATTACGACAACGACGGCTGGGTCGATCTCTACGTGACCGGCTTCGGGCCCAATACGTTGTATCGCAACACCGGCACGGGAAGCTTCACCGACGTCACAAACATCGCGCGTGTCGGCTCGTCGTCGTGGAGCACGGGTTGCGCGTTCGCGGATCTCGACAGGGACGGGGACCTCGACCTGTTCGTCACGAACTACGTCATGATCGATCCGAAGCACAGTCCGTTCTGCGGTAATGCCAGCACGAAGACGCGCTTCTACTGTCACCCGCTCAATTTCGAGCCGCTGGCCAACGTCGTGTTCCGCAACGACGGGAACGGGACCTTCTCGGACGTCAGTGCGGCGTCAGGGATCGGCGGGTATCGCGGAAACGGCTTGGGTGTCGTCATTGGAGACTTTGACGAGGACGGATGGCCAGAGGTGTTCGTCGCCAACGACAGCCTGCCGAATTTTCTGTTTCACCGCACGGGCGCCTGGCATTACGGCGACGTCGCATTGCGCGCCGGCGTGGCGGTGGCAAGCGACGGACGGGCGCGAGCGGGTATGGGTATCGACGCCGGTGACTACGACGGCGACGGGCAGGTGGACCTGGTTGTGACGAACCTCGATTCGGAGATGCACAGTCTGTATCGAGGCCTCGGCAATCAGCTCTTCGCGTACGCAACCCCGGAGAGTGGCATTGGGCCAGCGACGTTACCATTTGTCGGATTCGGCGTGGTCTTCTTCGACTTCGACAACGACACGCGGCTCGATCTTGCCATCGCCAACGGCCACATCATGGACAACGCGCCACAATATCGCGCCGGGGCTACCTACGCGCAGCGTAATCAGCTGTTTCGGAACGTCTCGCGCGGACGCTTCGCCGATGTGAGCCGCGATGCCGGATCCGGCTTCGCCGTCGAGAAGGTCAGTCGCGGGCTGGCAGCGGGCGACATCGACAACGATGGCGATTTGGATCTCCTGGTCACGAACAATGGCCAATCGGCGGACCTGCTGCGCAACGAGGGTGTCAGCGGCAATGCGCTGCTCGTTCGAACAATCGGGAAGCAAAGTAATCGTGATGGCGTGGGCGCGCAGCTGAAACTGACGATAGGAACCCAAACCCAAAAGAGGGAAGTGAGAGCCGGATCGAGCTATCTAGGCCAGAACGATCAACGGCAGCATTTTGGTCTCGGGGCGGCGACCCGGGTCGATCGAATCGAGGCGCGATGGCCGAGCGGACAGACCGATGTTCTTCAGAACGTCGAAGCGAATCAGATCATCACGATCCGGGAAGGCGACGGCATCGTCAGCGCTCGGCGGTTCGTACCGTAGCATCATTGAGCCTCTTCAGCCCCCGTCGGTGGAGCTCTGACTCCTCGTGTCGTGGACAGCGTAAACACGATCTCACTGATGAAGCGTTGAGGCGTAAGGGAGGTGGGTGATGAAGCGATTTCTGTTCGTCGGCGTCGTCTTCACGATCGCGGCTGCCGGTGTTGGAGAGTGGCGTCGACCAGAGGTCCTTGCGCAACAGACCGCGCCTGAGCGCTCCGCGACGGTCGTGAACGCGCCAGAGATTCCATGGGATTCGAACACGGAGTTCCTGAAGTATTCAGCCGACATGAATCTCGGCGAAGTGCTCGGTGTGGCCGTCAACTCCAAGGGGCGGATCGCGGTCCTCAATCACCCCGGCAGTTCGACGTCGGGGCCGGTGTACGGCAATGCGTCGACGCAATTACTGGAGTTCGACCCTTCAGGTAAGTTCATCCGCGAAGTCGGGAAGGGCGTGTACGGGCTTGCCTATGGTCACGGCCTTCGCTACGACCGCTTTGACAACCTGTGGGTCGTCGACAAGGGAACGCATGCGGCGGTAAGGTTCAACCCCGCTGGTTATGTAACGCTCAATCTCGGTCGCCGCCCGGAGGGACCTGACGAACCTGACTATTACGTACCTGTCGGTCGAAACGGGGCAGCGCCGCCAATGCACGTCGACGGGTACTTCGGCGGACCGACCGATGTCGCTTTCGACTCCGACGACAACATCTACGTCAGCGATGGCTACCGGAACTCGCGGGTCGCGAAGTTCGACAAGAACGGCAACTGGATGATGTCGTGGGGGTCGCGCGGATCTAGCGGTCCGCAGGCCGACCAGAATCCGTCGCAGTTCAACACCCTCCACAACATCGGCGTCGATCGCCAGAACAACGTCTACGTCGCCGATCGCAACAACCGCCGCATCCAGGTGTTCGACCGCGACGGAAAGTTCCAGCGTTTCATTCATCTGAACGTCGCGTACGACAAGACGCGTCACCCGGTACTCGGCAATGTGCCGGCGACTCGTCCCGATCAAACGCAACCGTGGACGCTCTGCATCACCAACACGCCCACTCAGTATCTCTACACGTCCGACGAAGAGCCGGGACGGATTTACAAGATGACCCTCGACGGGAAGGTTCTTGGCTGGATCGGCGAATCGGGACGAGGCCCCAGGCAGTTCAACTGGATCCATGGCCTCGCGTGCCCATCCGAAAACGAGCTGCTGGTGGCTGACATGAACAACTGGCGGCTACAGAAGGTGACGTTGCACCCGGAACGGCTCGCCAGATCAACCGCCAGTAATCGCTGACGCGCGGACACGCGGCAGGCGGTGTTCGTTCGACATCTGGTTTAACCCGGCTGCGGGTGTAGGATTGCGCCGGATCGCGCGAGGGGAAATGCCATGAGACTTCGCCTGGTGGTCGCCGCAGCCTTCTGCGTCACCACAACTGCAACCCATGCGCAGGCGCCTGTGCCGGCCACGCCCGACAACCTGATAATCGCCGCCAAACGCGCCGCGGGCCAGGACTATGCCGGAACCTTTCTGCGCATTTGCGTCGCCCCCGACAATCTTGCCAGCGGAAGCGGAGGCCCTGCAGGCCGCGGGGCAACGAACGCTGCTCCCGCCGCTGCCGCGATACCCGACCGCGCCACCTGGTACGCCCAACCCTATAAGGTGTTCGACAATCTCTATTTCATCGGGACCAGGATCCATTCCGCCTGGGCGCTGACGACCAGCCAAGGCATCATCGTCATCGACACGCTGTACGCCTATGCCATCGAGCCGGAAATCGTAGACGGACTGACAAGGCTCGGTCTCAATCCGCGTGACGTCAAATATGTCTTGATCAGCCACGCCCACGGTGACCATGACCAGGGTGCGGCGCTGCTGCAAACCCGTTACGCGACGAGGGTGGTCATGGGCGCTGCGGACTGGGACGCCACCCTGCAACGTCCCGCCACCGCTGCCGGTGGCGTGCCGAAGCGTGACATCGTCGTCGGGCCGGAAGGCCTGAAGATCACGCTGGGTGATATCACGGTGGACGTCATCGCAACGCCGGGCCACACGCCGGGCACCCTGTCCTACATCTTCCCCGTCAAGGATAGCGGTCGCACGCTGACGGTTGCGTACTCAGGCGGCACCGCGTTCAACTTCCCGCGCCAGGCGCAGACGTTCGCCGTCTACCGCGACAGCCAAAGGAAGATCGCCGACGCTGCGCGCGTGGCGGGAGCCACGGTCCTGCTGTCCAACCACACCGAGTTCGACCGTGCGTACGACCGCGTTCGGATCGCCCAGCTACCGCGGGCGGCGGGTGAGAAGCACCCGTACGAGAGTGACGTCCTCACCGTGCAGCGCTATTTCGAGATGACCGCTAACTGTGCCGAGGCGCAGCGCCTGTCGATGAAGTGACTTTGTTGTGAGGTCGGCATGAAGCGCAGTGACCATCGCATTCTGACGACGCATGCAGGACGGCTCGACGGGCCGCCGGAATTGGTGAAGCTCTCGCGCGACGTGATGGCTGGCCACGTCGCGGACGCGAGCGCATTACGGCCGGCCGTTCAACGCGGCATCGTCGACGTGATCCGCAGGCAGGCCGGCGCCGGTGTCGATGTGATCAGCGACGGGGAAGTCGGCAAGTTTGGGTTCGGCAGCCTCACGTATTACGGGAGGCGGTTGAGCGGTCTCACCACGCGGCCCCTGAAGCCCGGTGAAGCGCCGTTCATGGCGCTCGAGACGAACGAGCGCATCGAGTTCGCCGACTTCTACAAGGACCTGCAATTCCTGCCGGCGCCCTCGCAGCGCGTTGTGTGCAGCGGTGCCGTGACCTATATCGGGCAGCAGGAGATCCAGTCGGACATCCAGCTTTTCAAGTCAGCGTTGGCGGAGGCGAATGTCGCCACTGAAGACGCGTTCATGTGCGTCCTGGCCCCCGGTTGGCTGGAGCACTTCTTCTACAACGAGCACTACGCGACCGACGAGGAGTACCTGTTCGCCCTCGCCGACGCGATCAAGCACGAATACAAGGCCATCGTCGACGCCGGTTTCATTCTTCAGATCGATGACCCCGCCCTGCCGGATACCTACGACATGATCGTGCCGGCCCCGGGCATCGACGAGTATCGAAAGTTTGCAACGGTGCGAATCGATGCTGTGAATCACGCGTTGCAAGGCATTCCAGAAGACCGGGTCCGGTATCACATCTGCTGGGGAAGCTGGCACGGACCGCACACGCATGACTTGCCTTTGAAGCACGTGATCGATCTAATGCTTCGGGTGAAGGCCGGCGCGTATTCGGTCGAAGCCGCGAACCCGAGGCACGAACACGAATGGAAGATCTGGAAAGGGACCACGCTGCCCGAAGGCAAGATCCTGATTCCTGGTGTCGTCAGTCACGCCAGCAACGTGGTCGAGCATCCGGAGCTCGTGGCCGATCGCATCCTTCTTTATGCGAGCCTCGTCGGCCGCGAGAATGTCATAGCCGGTACCGATTGCGGGATGGGCATGCGCGTTCATCCACAGATTGCCTGGGCAAAGCTGAAAGCGCTAAGCGAGGGCGCGGCATTGGCGAGCAAGGAACTCTGGGGCTGAGGCGGCAAGGAAGAGTGCGAACTTGCCAGACGTCGCGCCGCAGAGGTGCTCGTACCGATGCGCACGATGAAGTGATGAGCCATGGTCGTGGTCCTCTGGAATGTGTCCGCTAGAACGTGTCCGCCACGTCGAGACTGTCCACGCAGCTGGTGCCGAAGTCCTTCGGCCCGGCGTTGCCACTGAGGGTTCCGCGCCGGCCGTTCGCCGAGCCGCCGACACGGCAGACGACCCCTCGAAGCACGTTGTTCAGGATGGTTCGATTCGGCGCGTCGAAGAGTCCAGCGCCCGAATCGCTGCCCAGGTTCACGACCGAGTTCTCGGTGACGTAGATCCCGTTCTGACCGTTGGCGTCGATGGTGTTGTCCGAGATCGTTGCTTGCGACGCGCGCTCGACGTTGACGCCATGCCGGACGTTGTTGCTGATCGTGTTCCCGGCGATGCCGCGCCTGTCGGTCAGGTTTCTCGAAAGCTACCTGGTGACACACGACGGCTTCGACTTGTTGTCGTTTACGCCGATGACGGATGCCCTGTTCCACGGAACGGCTTTTCGTTGAACGATTCGATCGAGGTCTTCGCTGACGCGGCGCAGATGGTGTGGGGTGAAAGCGTGCACCCGCTTCGCGGGATCAGCGTCGGCATCAACACGCACTTCAGCACCCGCCGCGCAGCACCGGGACCAAGGACCAGGGACCAAGAACGGACCAGGAACCAAGGCCCAAGGCCCGGGGACTATGGACGCGGCCAGGCGGAAACGAAACTGCTTTAGGGATCAGCGAGGCGCGACGATTCCCATCCACCACAGCGGCTTCTGGCCGACGGCGACGTCGTAGCGCTGCACGAAGGCGAGCTTTCCATCGCTCCCGATGCGGAACACCGCGAGATTGGCCGGCACTCGCGTCGTCGACGCGCCGTCGCGGATCGACACCGAATTCTGGTTGCCGACGACGAGCAGGCGGCCGGAGGGATCGAGCGCGAAGGTGCGCGGCGTGAAGCCGTGTGTGTCGACATTCTGAATGAGCGAGGGTTCGCCGGTCGCCTCGTTGATCCGGAAGACGGCGATCTCGTTCAGCCCGCCCGTTGGCGCGCCGCGGTTGCCGACGTAGACGAATTGCCCGCCTGGATGCACGTGCACCGTGCTCGCGGTCTGACCCGATCTGACGCCGCCGCCGTCAGCCAGCGTGCTTGCACTGAACAAGGATATCGGCTCCAGCCCGACGTCACTCCTGCGGTAGACCTGAAGCCTGTTCTGCGCTTCGATCGTCAGGAACACCCACGGACGCGTCGGATGGAAGTCGAGATGGCGAGAGCGGAAGCCGAGGCCGTTTTGTGGCGCGATGGAGATCTCGTCCGACAGCTTGCCGCCGTCATAGTGGAAAACCTTCAGCGCGCCGGGGTCTTCGCGGGAGGACGCAGTCGGTTCATTGCCGCGGGTGACGAGGACGACCGCGCGGTTCGAGGGCAGCACGCGGACCTGATGCGCGTAGATACCGGCATCGATCGACGAGGCTTGAGCCACTTCTGCGCCCACGCTGCCGTCGGCGTTGATCGCATGGACGGACACGCCGCTCGGATCGTTGTATGCCACGAGCAGATGTCGTCCGGGTCCATCGCCGGTGATGTGGATGGGACGTGAACGCAGTGACGCTGGCGGACCTTGCTGTTGTAAGACACCACGAGAGTCGACGCGGAAGGCGGTGATGCCGTGCTGATCTCCCCGTGGTTCGACGCCGGATCCCGCGTAGCTGGAGCCGCCGTTGCTCCACGCCACGTACAGGAACGTGCCGCTTGGCGAGGTCCAGGCCTCCTGGATGAAGCCTGGAAGCATGAGCGACGAGTGCCGACTGAGCGTCGCGTGCTCCACGTCGACCCCGAATGTGACCAACTCTTCGCCGACGCCGGCGTAGAGTGCGACGCCCGTCTGTGCGTGCGCGACGTGCTGCGCGGCGAACGCCACCAGACACATCAGCGCAATCGTTGCTCCGATGCCGAGCCGGGCCACATGTATCGGCATGACCGAGGTGCCCAGGATAGTAATGCCGAAGGGTGCTTGCCGGTGCAGAAAACAAACGACGCCTCGCCGCCTGATTCACGGCGAGGCGCCTAGGCGGGAGCCAGAGGCGGGTTGACGCTGGCGCGCGTGCGCGCCTTACGCCAGGACCGGCCGTGTGCGGCGAAACAGCACCACGGCGGCCGCGATCATTGCGGCGAACGTCACCAGGACGAACACCGTCATCCCGGTTTGCAACTCGTGCGACTCGAGGACCTGTCGCACACGGTCGCCGTAGTGCTGTGCCAGCGCCGCGACGATGGTGAAGCGAGTCAGGCGCATTAATCCGAACACGAGAAAAAACCGCTTTCGGTCGAGATCGAGGGCACCGCAGGTGAGAACGAACGCGGTCAGTGGAAATGGCGGTGGAAGCACAGCCGCGGCGGCCAGTCTGCCGGCGCCGGCCTTCTCCACACTCGCCTTCATGCGGTCGAGCTGCCCCGGCGCCAATAGCCGCGGCAGACCTGCATCACCCGCACAGCGCCCGATCCAGTACGTGAACGCATTGCCGACGAGCGATCCCACTGTTGCGATGAGCGGGAATACCCAGAAGACCTCGCCATACGTCGAAGCGAGATAGATCACCAGCGCGTCTGCTCCAAATGGCATCACTACACCCGCCCCGAGTTCGTCATGCCAGGAGGAGCGATGCCATCCGGGAAAGAGAACCCGACCTTGAAACCCCGAGGTCGCGAGAAACGCGACCGTCACGCGTATTAAGGGCAATGAGTGTGCCAAACAAGTACGGAGTGATCGTTTACAACTTTTCAGAGACGGAAGCACGCCAGCGCGGAAGAGGGAAGAAGTTTTGGGCGTCGTTACTCGATCCCGGTGTGACGACTCACGCGCTCACAAGCCTGCGAGTTCCGTCGCGAAGAACATTGCCATTCCGCCGCCGCGGTCGTCGCGGCCGAGGATGGCGGCACGACGGAGGTACTCATCGTCAGTGAGGCCGCGCGTGCCTGTGCTTTCGCAGACGTCCACCAGCCGGCCTTCCGCGCCGGTTCGCGCGAGGATGGCCTTCCAGGCTTTCTGGACGAGCGGCTCATACGTTCCGCGGTCGATCCACCCGTTGCGGATGCCGCGCAGCATCGCGGTCGCAATCATGGCAGTTGCGGAGTACTCCGGATACGCGCCCGGCCGATCGATGACGTTGCGCCACATGCCGTTCTCGTCCTGGAAGTGCGCGAGCGCCGCCATGTGGGCGCGATACGATGCCAGCAAACGCGAGTAGTCCGCGTGCTCTTTCGGAAACTCCGATAGCGTCAGCGCGAGGCCAAGAGCGGGGAATGCATTGCCGCGCCCCCATGCGGCGTCCGTGGACGCCTGGTGGCGATAGAGCCCATCCGGCCTGAGCACGATCCGTTGCATGAAGGTCACGTGGCGGGCAGCCATGTCGAAGTACCTGCGCTCGCCAGTGAGCGCGCCGGCCATGGCGAGGATCGGCACGTCCATGAACAACGAATCGCTCCAGCCGCCATTGAGCGGCATGAACTCACGAAGCTCGCCGCTCTCCGTGAAACCACTGGCGGCCGCGCGCAGGACAAGCGCGTTCGCGCGATCATCGCGGGCCCGGCGCGCGTACTCGAAGAACAGCGCATGTGCCGCGAGAGAGGACTGCGACGGCCGCTCGAAACTGTTTTTGACGTCATTGAGGTAGGGCTGCAGGATGCGCGCGATGTCGTCACGCTCGCCGAGTCGAAGCCGGCTGATGAGGGCCATCGCGGCGATGTAGGTCGGCGTCGTGAATTCGTGGCCATAGATGCGCGCCAGCTCTTCGGCGAACGCACGCGGCGATCGCGCCAGCCGGCGATCGATCTCCCGATGTGCGCTCGAGGTCGTGATCGAGTCAGTCATCGAACGAAGGAACGGTGCCGACGGATCTACCCGCCGCGACGGGATCTGTCCGACATCGATCACCGCGTTCTGCGAGAGCGCGTCCAGGAGTCCAGGATCCGGTCCGGCGATCAGGACCAGGTCAGGTGCGTGCGTGCCGATCCATCGCCAGAGAAGGTGCGATTCAATGTGCTCGCGGTAGGCAACGCCTGAGGGCGGGAACTGCAGTGACTGAGCATCGGGATTCGCGCGTGCGATGACGATCAGCCGGAACGCTCGCTGGTCCTGCGGGATGTTTTCGAAGGCGGCCACTTCGCGCGCGACCGCGTCGCCTGACGGATCCGGTTGCTGAAGGCCACTCACGAGGAGCACTGTCGGCGACGAAGCGGAGCGGCCGTCGATCGTCACCGCCTCGATCGATGCTCCACTTGTGGAGAGCCCAATCGTCCATCGTTCGCCCGCGATGGCGTCGGCATAGAACAGCAGACACGCGAAGAAACAGGGGAGAAATCGGCGGATCGCCATGGTCTGACATCGTATCCAGGTTTCGGGAGTTGTCCACCAAAAGGGTTCAGCCCTTCCTTGACAGCCTGTGTCGAAAGGTCCATAGTCCGCCCATTCCCGCGTCCCGAAAGGGGGGCCCATTCGTAAACCCAAATGGTTGTGGAGGTTCTCGCTCATGCATCGAACGCTGATCCGATTGTTGGTGATGGCGGTCATCCTCGTCGCGGCGCCCAGTCTGGCGACCGCGCAAAGTCTTGCTGGAACTGTTCGCGACACATCGGGCGCGGTGCTCCCGGGTGTCACGATTGAGGCGTCGAGCCCGGCGCTCATCACCAAGGTCCGAACTGGCGTCACCGACGACACGGGGCAGTATCGCATCCCTGATCTGCCTCCCGGCACTTACAAGATCACCTTCACACTGCCCGGTTTTGCCACCGTCGTGCGCGAGGGCGTTGAGCTGTCAGGCGGCGGGGTCATGACGATCGGCGCTGAGATGCGAGTCGGAGCGCTCGAGGAGTCTGTTACGGTGACCGGCGAGTCGCCGGTCGTAGACGTTCAGACTGCACGTCAGCAGACGGTCATCGATGGAGACATCGTGCGCGCGCTTCCGGCGTCGCGAAGCTATGGCAACTACATCGCGTCCATTCCCGCGATTCAAAGCACCTTCAACGCCGGCGGAAACAGCGGTGCGTCGACCATCAACAACTTCTTCTCGGCGCGCGGTGGGAGAAGCACGGAAGGTCTCATCCAGTTGGACGGGATGAACGTGGGCGCGCCTGGTAACGGTGGCGGCGTGTCCGGGTACTTATACGACATGTCGAATTCCTCTGAAGTGCAGGTGGCCATTTCCGGTGGCCTCGGCGAGGCAGACCGCGGCGGCCCGGCTTTCAACATCATCCCGAAGACCGGGGGCAACACGTTCAGCGGCACCGGCTTCACCAGCTATGCGGGCGAGTGGGGACAGTCGAGCAACATCGACGACCACCTGCGCTCGCTGGGATTCGATGAGCAGGCAGCGCTCATCAAGAGCTACGACGCCAATCTCGCCGTAGGCGGCCCGATTCTGAAAGATCGCGTGTGGTTCTACGGCAACACGCGCGCCATCGGTACCTATCAAGAGCAGCAGAACCTCTACGTCAACGCGAATGCCGGAGACCCGAACGCCTGGACGTGGGCGAGAGCCGATAGCCCGAGTGTACGCAACTCCACCTCCAAGACACTGAACGCTGTGCGCCTGACCTACCAGGCCACGCAGAAGAACAAGTTCGGGTTCTACATCGACTACACGAAGAACTGCAGTGCCGGCGCCTACAAGGAAGGCGGCGATCAGTGCCGGGGCCCCGGTAAAGGCTGGATCGCGACGGGACCCGGTGTGACTCCGGGCACGGCGACGGTGTCACCCGAATCGGGAAGCATCTGGGACGCACCGGCGAAGATCATGCAGGCGACATGGACGTCACCGTTCTCGAATCGCATCCTCCTCGAGAGCGGCTATTCGGCGTTCTATACCGACAACGGCGATCCTCGACCCTACGGCGTGCTGACGGACTTCATCCCGGTGACGGAGCAGTCCACAAATGCCGGGGTGCCCTTCGCGAATTTCATCTATCGCGGTTTCAATCCGGCGCCGTCGAGCAACCAGATCCACGCGACCTGGAAGGCTGCGATGTCGTACATCACGGGCACTCACAGCATGAAATGGGGCTACCAGGCCGGCTATATGAACGGGGAAAACACAACCTACGTCGGCCGGCAGATCAGCTACCGGTTCAACAACGGCGTGCCGAATCAGCTGTCGCAGCGTGTCGGAACGAACAACGTCAGCAACAGCCTCCTCTACAACGGCTTCTACATTCAGGACCAATGGACGCGTAACAGGCTCACGCTCCAGGGGGCGTTACGGTACGAAACGGCCTCCAGCTGGGCCCCCGCCGGAGACAACGGCATCATCGCCGACAACGAGTTCGGAGGCCCGGTACTGCTGGGTCGCACTGAAGGCGTTCAGGGCTACCACGACATCTCGCCTCGGTTCGGTTTGGCCTACGATGTCTTTGGCCACGGCAAGACGGCGCTCAAGGTGAATGTCGGGCAGTACCTCCAGGGCGCGTACACTGGCGACGCGTACACCATCAGCAACCCGGGCCAGACGCTCGTGACGTCGATCAATCGCTCGTGGTCGGATCCGAACGGGAATCGTGTGGCCGAATGCAACTTCCTGAACCCGCTGGCCAACGGTGAGTGCGGTGCGTGGTCAGCCAACAACTGGGGCTCGTTCAACCAGACGACGACGGTGAATCCCGACGTGCTGACGGGTTGGGGCACTCGCAACCGGGATTGGCAGTACGGCGTGAGCGTGCAGCAGCAGATCGCGCCGCAGGTCGCGGTCGAGGTCGCTTACAACCGGCGGGTGTGGAGCAATTTCTTCGTCACGCACAATCGTGCGCTCACGGCCGCAGACTACGACGAGGTCACTCTGATCGCGCCCTCGAATCCGGCCCTGCCCAACGGCGGCGGCTATCCCGTGACATTCCTCACCCGCAACACGAGGAGCGCTCTTGGCGCGACGGATTCGTACTACACCACCACCGACGACTACGGAGACGAGACGCATTACTGGCACGGCGTTGACCTGTCGTTCAACGCCCGGACGAATTGGGGCCTGACGGTTCAGGGCGGCACCAGCACGGGCCGCGGCGTGAACGACACGTGCGACTCGTACACGGGACGGTTCGGACGACCAATGTCTCCCACGCTCGGAACCGCCGCCGTACCGGTCATCGAGCAGGGCATCGTGAACGGTCAGACCGCATGCAACGCCAGCGAGCCCTGGCTCACGAGCGTGCGCGGGCTCGGCTCCTACACCGTGCCGAAGGTGGACGTCATGGTCAGTGCCATCTTCCGCTCGCAAGCCAATGCGCAGCCCGGCGCCGCCGTAGGCACCAACGGCTCGTCACGAACTGCGACCTATCGCCTGAC
>Ga0075425_100005091_pt1 | contig 13622 bp, 12 predicted proteins | sample SoiMethybrSBSTD4_FD_75300 | JGI IMG/M metagenome (GOLD analysis project Ga0075425, IMG submission 75300) | Bulk soil microbial communities from a Populus tree surrounding site in Tennessee, USA - Soil MetaG P. TD hybrid SBSTD4 | ecosystem: Environmental > Terrestrial > Soil > Tree plantation...
GGCATATCCGAAGCGAAGACGATGTTGTCCACTCCAAAGAAATCGAGGCCGCATTTGGTTGCGGGACCTGCGCCGAACAAAGCCGTGTCGGCATAGAAGTGTTTGAAGTAGTCCACCGGCCGCTTCTTCATGGAATGGAGCAGGCCTTCGTAGTCCTCATCGGAAGTGCGCGTGCCAAGTTGATCCCAGCCGTATCCAACGCGTCCCTCAAAGTACGGGATCATTCCACCCATGTGGTGCGTGATAACCCTGAGATTCGGATACCGATCAAGCATGCCTGAAAAAACCATCCGCGACATCGCAACGCTCGTTTCGTAGGGCCAACCCAGCGCCCACCAGATTTCGTATTTCGATTTAACTTCCGTCATGTAATCCGGGAAATTGGCTGCGCGGGTCGGATGCATCCAGATGGTAATGTCGCGTTTCGCAATCTCGTCGAACAAAGGCCGAAATTCGTCAGCGTCGAGTGGTTTTCCTGCCACGTTCGTATAGATTTGGACGCCTTTCGCACCGAGCGTAGTTGTCGAGCGAATTGTCTCCTCGATTGCCGCATCAACATTGTTCATCGGGAGCGAAGCGGCAAAGCCGATGAACCGGTCCGGATATTTCAGAACAATCTCGGCGAGTCCGTTGTTTCCTTCCTGCGCCAGTTGAGGCGACTTCTCAGGGCCTGCCAGAATCTCTAACGGAGGCGCCGGCAGTGTGAGCACCTGTAAGTACTCGCCGAACTCATCGAGAATCCTGAAGCGCTTTTCCAGGTCGACCATGGTTGGAATGCCACGGGCGCGCTTTCCCAGATCTTTTTTATTGGAATCGACGTTGATGTATTTGTCGTAAAAAGATTTCGGAAAGAGATGATTGAAGATATCAATTTTCATTCACGTTCTCCTTTTTTCGAATGGCCGCCACAGCGAACGCCGCTGTCGTAGCAATAAGGGCCGGAATTGCCGCAACCCAGAATACACGTCGGGCCCCGCCGCCCATCCCCAGGAGAATCCCGCCGAGAATGGGACCTGTGATTCCACCAATACGGCCGATTCCGAGACACCAGCCTACTCCCGTGGACCGAATCGATGTTGGATAGTAGTCTGCCGCCAATGCGTTTGAAGCCGTCTGACCACCCACAACGCAGAATCCGGCAGCCGAGACGGTGCAGATCAGCAATGCGATGGAGACTCCGGATTCCCCGATAAGAAATACGCTGATGGCTGCGCCGAGGTAGGCGCCAGCCAGGATTTTGAACGCGCTGTTGGAATGCTTGTCCATCAATCTGCCTAGCGTAATTGTTCCGACGACGCCCGCTATCTGAAAAAGCGTTGTGATCATGATGGCTGTTTCAATTTTGATTCCGGCATCGTTCATTACCGTCGGCAGCCAGTTCTGCAGGAAATATAAATTCAAAAGCGTCATGAAGAACATGAGCCATAGCAGCGGTGTGACCAGCGCACGCCTGTGTCGGAACAGTTCCTTCATGGGAAACCCGCTGGATTTCTTTTCGTCCGGGCCCGCGGATAACTCGGCCTGAACAGGCGCGCTGGGTGAGATTCTCAAAAGATATTTTTTCACCTTGTCCTGGTGGCCGCCCTTCAACAGAAGAAATCGTATGGACTCCGGCAGTAAGGCGAAAGTGAGAAGCGCGATCAGCAACGGTATCGAACCGCCGACTATAAATACTGCCTGCCAACCGAAACGTGAAATCAACCCTGCGGCGATAAAACCTCCTGCGGCCGCACCAATCGAAAACCCGCAGAACATGGTCATGACGGCGGTCGCTCTGAATTTCTTGGGCATGTATTCGGAGGTCAAAGCGATGGTGTTCGGCATGGCGCCTCCCAGGCCGAAACCGGTGATCAACCGAAAAATCCGGAACGACTCGATAGAATTTGCGGTTGCAGTAACGAGCGACATCACCCCAAAGGTGAGAATGCAAAATAGAAGGATCGGCTTTCGTCCGAAATGATCTGCCAGCGGACCAAAGACGAGAGCGCCGATCATCATTCCGACCAAACCGATCGAAATCAACGGGCCGAGGGCAACGCGAGCGATTTGCAGCTCTGACGAGAGTGCAGGCGCGACATAACCTATGGATTGAGCATCGAATCCGTCCATGAATGCGATCGCGCCGCACAGGATCGCGACGAGTAGCTGAAAGCGACTGAATGGCTGCTCATCGATAAACTGCCGGACATCGAGAACTGCCGTCGTCCGAAGTTTCTGTTGCGTCATATGAAAGCGATCGCCCGACCCGCAAGCCCAACGCCGAGCCATAGCGTGAAACTGACTGCAGCAGCCACGCGGGCCTTCAACACCGTCGGCGGTTGATCCTGTGTCCTCGTGATTCTGCGGTATATGGTGAAGTGAAAGGCAACCGTCAAGAAGAGAAACCCCATCTTGATCCAAAACGGATCGCTGCCGTAACACTTCATCGCCTCGGAGAGGAAAAGAAGGAGTCCCGAGCTGAGCATCACCATAAGCGCCCAGAAGGTCCATGGCGCGAAGATCTTTGTCACTTTTGAAACGGGGTGTTCCTTCATGATGAAGCCGCATAGCCGCAGGTTTTGCATCGCAATGCTACCGAACAACAACGTCAGGGCCAGCAGATGAAAGGTTTCAATGGTGGGAAACGCGATAACGGACTTGCGCACCGCTACCGCAATGAATGTCTCGTCGCACCACCGGAAGAATGGAAGAAGTGAAGACCTCAACTCGACCCCTATGTCAAATGGTAGGCCGTCGCCCGGCCAAATGTGATGACGGCAATCCACAACAGGATGGAGAACAACCCAGCAAGCTTTACCTTTCGTGGTATTGCCGGCGCACTGTCCCAACTCTGAATGCTGCGCTTGGTGGCAAATTCGAATGCGATGGCGTTACACCCCGCCAGGACCAGAAACAGAAACTTCAGTCGGAAATAAAGGCTGGTGTAAGCCTTCAGGGCGTTTGCCCAGAACAAAAGCGATCCACTGACGAACATGAGCACAAAACCAAGCACAGCCCACGGCATGACTTGTCGATGGAGTTTGGAAATTGGTTCATCCGGCATGACTACGCCGAGCAGACGCAGATCGAACCATACGAGCGTACCCACCGACAGTCCCAAGGCTAATACGTGGGTCGCTTCAATAATCGGAAATACAAAAAGTGATTCTCGGATGCTTGTGCCGATCTGGCTGTTCTGAATCAACTCGCAAAGGCTATACAACTGTTGCTTTCCTTCTGGCCAGGTCTAATTTCGGGGACGAATTGAACGCGGGCTGAAGCCCGCGACTACGAGGTTGGCAACGACGTTATCGCAAGCACGTAGTCGCGGGCTTCAGCCCGCGTTCAATTCGTCCCCGAATTAGACCTCTGCACGCATCCAAAATTTGGAAGCCGCATGATGCGCTACCGCGCCTTCAGCGCGCAAGGGCAAAACGGACCATTCGTTTGACAACCTTTGATGATCTGATAGACTCCGCCAATATCTAACGGCGAATCAGCAACTAATGGGTATGGGGGGAATTCATGCGTATCTTCGCGACACTTGGAAATGCAGCGCTTGTCTTGATGTTGGGTTGTGCGGTCGTTTGGGGACAGGCGACAGCGCAAATCAGCGGAACGGTACGAGATCAAAGCGGAGCCGTTCTGCCGGGAGTGGAGATCAGTGCGACGCAAACCGACACCGCCATCGTGCGGACAACGGTTACGAATGAAACCGGTTCCTACGTGTTGCCCAACCTTGCAGTCGGTCCGTACAAGCTCGAGGCGGCGCTTCCGGGGTTCCGAACATTTGTTCAGAACGGCATCGTGCTGCAGGTTAACGGCAGTCCGGTAATCAACCCCGTCCTGGAAGTCGGCCAAGTTTCCGAACAGGTCGAAGTGCAGGCGAATGCCGCGCTGGTTGAGACACGCAACGCCGGCGTGGGACAGGTGATCGAAAACCAACGGATTCTCGAACTTCCTTTGAACGGACGGCAGGTCACCGATCTCATTACTCTCGCCGGAGCTGCAGTACAAACCGCGACCAGCCGGGTTCAGAATGGCTCGACTGAAGCCTACATTCAAGTCGGCGGGGCGTTGGGATATGCCGTGGATTACACACTCGACGGCGCCAGCCACATCAATTTCGTTACGGGCGCGAACATGAGCCTGCCTTTTCCTGACGCGCTTCAGGAATTCAAGGTGGAAACGACCGGCGTCAATGCACAGCATGGAAATGCGTCGGCTGTTGGCGGTGTAACCAAATCCGGAACCAATGAATTACACGGGGACTTGTTCGAGTTCGTTCGAAACGACCTCTTCAATGCGCGGAATTATTTTGCGACGAAGCAGAGCACTCTCAAGCGCAACCAGTTCGGCGGCACCGTCGGTGGTCCTATCATCGGAAACAAATTATTTTTCTTCGGAGGTTTTCAGGGAACAACCATTCGCCAGGATCCTTCCGATACACAGGCGTTTGTTCCGACTCCTGCAGTTCTGGCCGGAGACTGGACGGCATTCACTTCTCCTACATGCAATGCCGGGCGACAGATCACGCTGCGCGCGCCATTCGTCAATAACCGGATAGATCCGTCGCTCTACAGCAAAGCGGCGCTGAACATCACCAACAAACTTCCAAAGACCAACGATCCCTGCGGCCTGGTGATCTTCGGAAATCGTACGAAGAACAACACGTATCAATCCGTCGGCCGCGTGGATTATCAATTGACCGCGAAGCAGTCTCTATTCGGACGCTACCTTCTGACATCGATCAAAATACCGAACCCGTTCAATACCTTTACTCCTGACAACATCCTGAATACACGCACGGACGGCGCGGATAACCTGAACCAGTCCCTGACACTCGGCGACACATTTCTCGTGGGTCCGAATACCGTCCAGGCATTCAGATTTGCGTATAACCGGGCTGCAGCTCATCGAATCGGATCCCAGTTCTTCTCGTATTGCGACATGGGAATCAAAATCGACTGCACGTACGCGAAGACACGCACCGGCGTGCTGACGGTGACAGGCGGTTTCGCTTTTGGAAACGGAAGCACTGTCGACGACAACCGTTACAAGACTTACTCCTACCAATTCAACGACGACGTCAGCATTGTTCACGGCGACCATCAGTTCTCATTTGGCGGAAACTTTATGTACGCCTTTCATGATGACTTCACGCACTTCGTGTCCGGCGGCACCATGGGTTTCAACGGTCAGGCAACCGGATTGCCGATGGGAGATTTTCTGATCGGTAATCTCAGCACACTCACGATGGGTGGTCCCGCTCGCAATTACGTTGACCAACATATGTTCGCGATGTACGGGACGGATACGTGGAAGGCCTCACGAAACCTGACGCTGAATTACGGTGTGCGGTGGGAACCCTACCTGCCGCAGCGGATGATCGATGGACGCGTGTACTCGTTCGATTACACGCGATTCCAGCAAGGAATCAAGAGTACCGTTTATCGGAACGCGCCGGCGGGCTTCTATTATCCGGGTGATCCCGGGTTCCCCGACAAGTCGGGAATGTACAGGAAGTGGGCCAACTTTGCACCGCGAATCGGAATGGCATGGGACGTAAACGGTGACGGAAAGACCTCTGTACGAGCATCGTATTCCTATTCCTACAATTACGTTTCCGCGCAGTGGCATGAAGATCCGATTGCGTCGCCACCGTGGGCCAACATTACATCGGTCACGAGCGTCAGTCTGGATGATCCTTGGGCGGGCTTCCCCGGAGGCAACCCGTTCCCGGTGATCCAGGGAGCCAATGCGCGCTTCACATCCTTTGGAAATTTTCAAAGTGTTCCGTACGACATTCAGACCCCGACTGCTTCTGCCTGGAACCTGAGCGTTCAACGCCAGGTCGCGTCGAGCTGGTTGGCATCCGCAAGCTACATCGGAAATCTGGCGACTCACGTGTGGGCGCAGAAACAGTTGAATCCCGCGATCTATATTCCAGGTGGTCCGTGCACGATAAACGGCGTTACCTACAGTCCATCGTGCTCTTCAGCTGCCAATACGAATCAACGGCGTCGCTTCAACCTTGAAAAACCGGGTGACGGTGGGCTGATGGGATTGGTCGGCGAAATCGATGCCGGAGCAACCGCGAATTATCACGGGATGCTGTTATCGCTACAACGGCAGGCTGCACGCGGTATCACCGTTAGTGGGAACTATACCTGGTCGCACTGTATCAGCGACTATGCGGACCTCAACTCGATTGGTCCCGATCAGGCGGAAACCTACACCGACCCGAACAACCGTCGTGCCGATCGCGGAAACTGCAACTCCGACCGGCGTCACATCTTCAACTTCACTGCGGTTGCTGAAACGCCGCAATTCGGTAACGCGACGCTGCGCAAGGTAGCTTCGAACTGGAGGTTCTCGACGATTTATCGATGGTCTGCAGGGCAACCTTTCACGGTCATCAACGGCTCTGATCGCAACCTGACCGGCATCGACAATCAGCGCGCGAACCAGGTGCTGGCCGATCCGTACCTGGACAAGTCCGGGCGCCCCCTCAGCCAGTTCCTGAATCCCGCGGCGTTTGCGCTTCCAGCGCTTGGCTCCACCGGGAATCTTGGTCGTGGAAACATTCAGGGACCGCCGACCTGGTCGTTTGACGTGGCCCTGTTGCGTGCATTTCGCGTCACCGAAAGTCAGCGAGTAGAATTCAGGGCGGAGGCTTACAACCTCACCAATACTTTCCGTCCTTCGTTCACCACCACCGGCGCCTCACTGCTAGGGCTGAGCTATGCAGGCAACACGTTCGGTCAGATTCGTGGCGCGCTCGATCCGAGGATCATGCAGTTCGCTGTGAAGTACGTGTTTTGAACGAGGCATGGGAATGAGAACAACCAGCATCACACTTCTATTCCTTGCAGCTGCGGCTACCCTTTTTGGTCAGGCAGAGATACCCGACAAAGAGTTTCCAGCGCACAAAATTATCGGCAACATCTATTTTGTCGGCAGCGACACACATAGTTCGTTTTTGATCACAACACCGCAGGGCCACATTCTCGTGAACACGATGTACGAGCGAACCGTTCCGTGGATCCGCAAATCCGTTGAGGGCCTCGGTTTCAAGTTCGAGGACATCAAGATCATTCTCGGAAGTCACGCTCACGTCGATCACATGGAAGGAGACGCGCTGGCAAAAGAACTGACGAAGGCGCCCGTGATGGTCATGGACCGTGACGTTCCGCTCGCGCAAAATCTGCGGCCCGGCGGGAAAGCCCATCCCATCGATAGAATCCTCCACGATGGCGACACCGTTTCGCTTGGCGGAACGACGCTGGTCGCGCATTTGACTCCGGGTCACACGCCGGGTTGTACGACCTGGACAACCCGCACTCCCGATGGTGGGCGCAATTATGAAGTTGTGATTATCGGATGCATCGCTCCGAACGACCGCACGGTTCTTGTCAATAACCGCGCCTATCCGGAGATCGTCGAGGACTTCAACCGAAGCTACAAATTCCTGCGCACACTACATCCCGACGTGTATCTCGGCTCGCACACAGAGCACTACAACATGCAGGAAAAGTACGCGAGGATGGGCAAAGGATCGAATCCCTTTGTAGACCCGCAGGGATATTTTGCGGGCATCGATAAATACGAACGGCAGTTTCAACAGGTCCTGGAAGCGCAGCAGAAAGTGGCGAGGTCGAGTCCCTAGCACCCCCTCCGGGGTGCAATCCTTCTGGTTACACCTAACCCCGGGTGTCGCACAAAACGCTCCACCCGGGGCTTATCTCCTGCCAGCCCTCCGGGCTGTGCACGCCAGAGGCGTGCAAGTACATTAGCCCCGGGTACGCGTTCTTTGCGTACCCGGGGTGAGACAGTCAACCCGAGAACCGCACCCCGAAGGGGTGCGAGGAGTTTGATCCTAATAGTCCGCGTCTGCCGCTGTATCAACTCCAAGCCTTCAAGATGGTCGATGATTTGAACCAGCGTCGCCTTGTCTATGGCGAGAATGCGGCAAAGGCGTCTCTGCGACATCGCGCCGTCGCTTTCGAGCGCACAAAGAAGGCGGAACTCACGAGTCATGATTGCCTCGGAATCCAGGACATCTTCCGTCAGGCTGTAAATCTCCTTCGCACACCTTCGAAGCAGGAAACCCGTTCGGTGTTGTAGACCTCTGGGAATTTCATTCTGATCGGTCGATTTCACAGAGCTGCGCCCGGCGGGAAAATGGCGAAACACTTGTTCGAGTTGAAAAGATAGCTCTCGATCCACACTGTCCACGAAGCTCTTCGCTTCAGTTCCGACATGGCGCCTACAAGACAAAACCAATTCAACATTTCCTGCTGGCCGGAGTCCTCGATCGCCGAGAGAGGGGTATTGCGCCATTTGTCGTAGTCCGCCTCCGTCAAGGCGTGATACAAGGCGCGGTCTGCTTCGGTATCGGGAAACATATGCCAGCCTTTGTCGTGCAAAAATGCGTGAGACCAGCTCGACGAGGCCATTAGAGCCACTCGATATGGACTGTCTTTCAATACCCTCGCGGTTGCCGCACCGAGATCAAAACATCGTGTCGGCGACGGGGATGGGGGATCCAGCTGTTCCGGTGGAGGCATTTCACCAAATTTGGAGGCTCCGCCTTTGTGCGTGATCACTTTTCGACCGTAGCAATTCACGGTGATACACACGAGAGAATGATCAAAACCTTTGCGATCGTAATCGAGGTATGCAACCGAGTTGAGAAATGCGTGGCCAATGCCATGCTGATGCAGTGGCAGGTACGCATACGCGATATCAAACCCCGCGCTCAGCAAACCTGACGCCAGAAATTTGGCGCCTTCGCGATGCGACTTGAGAGAATAAACGTGATCCAATCCTTCCCTCCATACGTTCGCTGATCCCGGCATTCCCGGCGCTTTCAATCGCCATGGCTGCGCTTCGATTTTGTCGTACGCGAGAATGCAGAAGGCTGGAATGACGTCCTCGGTGAAGTTCTCGTGCTGATCATCACCCCAAATCAGAAGGAAGTCGGGCTTGAACGCGTCCAGTTCTGCACGAACTCTTTTCATGCCGTCGAGAAGAGCGGCACGATGCGCAGCCGCCGCAGTTTTCCCTTCATCGTTTCCAAGTTCTTCTCGCATTCGCGCAGGCCAGGTTGCGGGGTCCTTGATCGCGGCCGGTATATTCGGATCTCTCAGGGTCCCCCTGAGAATTCCCATCATGCGCTCGTCCATGCCGGCCAGTGGAGGATAGTGAGTGATGCCCAAACCCAGGATTTCAGCCATATCGCGGATGAGACTAATGGCGGCTGCGGAAGTTTGTCAACGAAGTTTGGATGAAAGTTCGAAAACGAACGATTCAATTTCAAACGAGTCGGTGTCTTGACAAGCTGGCTCTGGCATTGAAATACTGCGGCAACTTTTTAGGAGCTAACAATGAAAGTATCGTTGTCATTGCTGTTGGCGGTAGTACTCCTGACGGCAGGCGCCGCCGTCCACGCACAAAATCAGCAGCCACCGGCGCCGGTGCCGTCGAGAATTCAGAAGATCACCGATGACTATTACGTGCTGCTCGGAGAAGGTGGCAATACGTCGGTCTATGTCACTGACGAGGGCGTGGTCCTGGTGGATGTGAAATTCGAACGCAACTTCGATGATATTCAGGCCAAGGTCAAGTCGATCACCGACAAACCGATCAAGTACATCTTCAATACACATGCACACGGTGATCACACCGGCGGGAACCAGAAATTTCTGCCGACAACGCAGATCATCGCGCACCGTAATGCACGCGCAGCAATGATGCAGGGCAAGCTGCCGGGTCCGCCGCAAATCACGTACACCGATGAAATCGGCTTGAACCTCGGCGGCAAAGAGGTGATCGGACATTATTTCGGCCGCGCGCACACCGATGGCGACACGTGGGTGTACTTTCCTGCCTTGAAACTCCTCGCAGCGGGCGACTCATTCAATACAGGCAATGGACAGGGTCAGACTGGTTCCATCACGTATGGGTTATTCATTGCGCCGGGAGGCAGCCTGGTCGACATCACGAGGACGCTCGATGGAGTTTTGAAATGGGATTTTGATGTTGTTGTACCTGGACACGGCCCCGTGGGCAAGCGCGCCGACATTATTAAATGGCGTGCCGAAATCGAAAAACTTCGCAACCGGCTGACCGAGATGGTCCATCAGGGAAAGAGCAAAGACGAAGTCACTAAAATGTTGATCGATGAATTTGGGTGGGATCCCAAGGGACGCGCAACGACAAACTCCGTCGAAAGCATGATGGCCGAGGTCAAGTAATGCCGCTGACGATCAGCGCTGCGACGAACGAAAAACTCAACCTTTATGATTGGACCAGACTACAGGAAAACTTCTGCGCTCCCATCGACGAGGTCGATTTCAATCAGCGGTGAGGAATCCTCCGGTATTCCTGAGTCGAAGTAAGTAGTAATAATCCTTCCAGGTTGAACCTGCCCTATCTCTGTCCAGTCATTCTCAAAACTCATGATATTTAGAAAAGATTTCGTTTTACAAGGCTACTGTTCGAAGAGGAAGATGCGCGTAACTAGCGCTCAGCACAGGTAAATCTCCCACCGGTGCGTCCCGACATCAGGAGGGGACGGTGAACAGTGAGAAGAGCAGGTTAATGGAATTGAGCATGACCATTACAGACCCGAAGTATTACAGTTCGCTGTGAAGTACATGTTCTAACGGAGCAAGTATGAGAAAACGTTTGGTCGCATCGCTCATTTTCGCAGCACTGGCAGTCGTCGGACAATCCGCTGGCGCGGCGGCTCAGGCCATACCGCGAACGGCGGATGGCAAACCCGATTTCACCGGCGTGTGGGCCGGACCTGCGTTCACGCACAAAGTCGGACCGAATGACACGGAGTCGCCTGCGGTCATCGTATATGACGTCAAGCAGATGGCTCCTTTGACGCCGCTGGGGAAAGAGAAGATGTTCCGTAAGGCAACCGGCGATGTCGCAGTGGAAAACCCGACCGCCGTGTCTGCCGGCCGGGTTAATGCTCGAGATTCAGTCGCCGTATGCCCAGCAGTGGGTTCAGGCGCCTGGCTACCTGGTGATCCGCTACGAATACCAGGACAACGCCTCCCGGATAATTCCCATGGATGGACGCCCTCACCGCAAAGATGTGGACCTGACGTGGATGGGTGATTCGGTCGGCCATTGGGAGGGAGACACCCTCGTGATCGATACCATCGGGGTGAAGGAGTGGGCGCTTGACGATTCGATACATATGCCGCCCATCGGCGGCTCGCGATGGCACAGTGACGCGCTGCACGTCATCGAGCGAGTTCGGTTTACGGGGCCGAAGACCGCTTCCTACGACGTCACCATTGATGACCCCAAGTACTTTACGAAGCCCTGGATGCTGAACTCTCAAATGAACCTCCATCCGACATGGAACCTTCAGGAATTCGTCTGTGCTGAGGACAACAGGTGCGCGAACGGGAAATGCACTCCATCGGATGCGCAGAAAGAGCGATGATGACTCGCCTGTTGAAGCTAGTCCGAATTGGAGGATAGATAATGATTCGAGTGGGTACAACAATTCGCTATGCCTTGAGTACGGTATTGGGCATCGGAGTGTTCTCGCTGATTGGGATTGCCTGGCAGGTGCCGTCAATCACCGATGGTGTCTATTCCACTACGCAGGCAGAGCGGGGCCGGGCGGTATACCAAGCCCAGTGCGAGTCATGTCACGGTGATGCGTTGCAGGGAGCCGGCGTCGGCCCCCCGCTAACCGGAGATGCTTTCATGTCGAATTGGAGCGCCCGCCGGTTGTCCGATGTCGTCGATAAGATTCAGAAAACGATGCCGTTCTACATGCCCGGAAGCCTTTCCCGGCAGCAGTCCACCGACCTCACCGCCTACATTCTCCAAACCGGCAAGTTTCCCGCCGGAAAGGCCGATCTGAGTGAAGGCCTACTGACGCAGATTGCGCTCCCCACGGTGCGCGTTGCCACACCGTCCGTCGCGTTGTCCGGCACTTCTCTTCCACCGCCGCTGGGCACCCTTGCCGAGTTCATGAGAGCCGTCGCCTTCTATAATGCGAACATCATATTCAACCTTCAGCTCAAAGATCCCTCGGCCGAGCCGAAAAAGCCGATGCCCGTACCGTTTGACTATGTTCAATGGGGATACACCATGTATCCGGGATGGCTGGCTATCGATCAGGCCGCCGTTGCTCTCACCGATACAACGCCTCTGCTTTTGACGCCAGGGCGCCTCTGTCAAAACGGCAGGCCTGCTCCGGTGGATCGTGAGGATTGGAAAAAGTACGTGGCGGATCTCGTGGCGGTCGGCAAACTTGCTTATCAGACAGCCAAGACGAGAAATTACGAAGCAATGTTGGACGTCAGCGACAAACTGAACGACGCTTGCGCCGCCTGTCATAAGGTTTACCGCGATGTTGGCGGGACCGAGGGAAGTGGAGGCGACCGATGTCGCGCCAATTAACCGTGAGCACGCTATCGACTTCAGGAACGAACATGAGACCTATGGCATTAGCAGCGTTGATTGCGATCGTACTCTTTTCTGCGTCGGGGACCTCTTTCGCCCAGGAGTGGCGTGAGTTCGTCAGTAAGGAGGATCTGTTCGCCGCCAACTTCCCGAGCGATCCCATCGTAATGCCGATCGTATGGGAAACAGAATACGGTGTCTCTTTGCCGGGTCGTGTCTATACCGTGAAGCAAGGTCCGAGCAGCTACTCCATGACCGTGGTCGATTACAACTCAGTCAAAGACATACTTACAGCGAGAGCGGCAACGTGTCCGCCGGGACTTGAACGTTGCAATGGAGACACAGCGTTTAGCGGTCCGGGGTACTGGAAGAATGATGTGCGTGGGGCGATGATCTACGCGGCTTTCCGGATGATGAAACGCGACGTCAAGGTCACGTACTACATGTGGAACTACCTGGGTCAAGGAGTCGAGGTGAATGAACTGCAACTCCTCAACAACGCCGATAAGTCCCGGACATTCGCGTCGATCTACATGCACCATAACAGGCTGTATGTAATGGAAGCCACGGTACCGGGAAACTATCCGCCGCCAGGTCTGTTTCAACAGTCCATAGTCCTCTTCGAGACGGACGGAACCAGAGCAAATCATGGACATGTCGTGTTCAACGGAGCTGAGATTGAACCGAACGAGACATACACAGGGCGAGGTGGTGGTCGAACGGAGGGGCAGCCGCAAGACTGATAGATATGATGATCCCGCCCATCGCGTCTTTCATCGAGATTCAAGGGTGAACATGAGACATACAGCACTGGTTGCTTTGATTGCGATAGTCGTGTTTTCTATGTCAGGGACTTCTTTCGCCGAGGAGTGGAAACAATTCACCAGCAGAGAGGATCAGTTCAGCGCCAACTTCCCCGGCGAGCCGGTCGTAACGAACATGTCCTGGCAATCAGAATACGGCGCGTTTCTCCCCGCGCATGTCTATACCGTGAAACAAGGCCCCGCCACCTACTCCGTGACCGTGGTCGATTACACCCTCGCCAAAGACCTCCTGATAGCCAATGCGAAAAGGTGCCCGCCGGCTCTTGAACGCTGCAACGGACTGACCTCCTACAGCGGCGAGGGCTACTGGAAGAATGATGTGCGCGGCGCCATGATCTACGCAGAATTCAAAATGCTGCAACGCGACGTCAAGGT
>Ga0075425_100005092_pt1 | contig 13622 bp, 11 predicted proteins | sample SoiMethybrSBSTD4_FD_75300 | JGI IMG/M metagenome (GOLD analysis project Ga0075425, IMG submission 75300) | Bulk soil microbial communities from a Populus tree surrounding site in Tennessee, USA - Soil MetaG P. TD hybrid SBSTD4 | ecosystem: Environmental > Terrestrial > Soil > Tree plantation...
GGCGCTGTCTTCAATCTGCAAACTCAGAAACTCGACTACCTGGGCCAGAACGGTTTTAGCGAGTCAGCGCGGCGTTTGCACAAACTCAACTTTGGACCACGCCTGGGCATTGCTTACAGTCTGAACGACAAGACTGTGATGCGCGCCGGCTATGGTTTGATCTGGATTGAGATGGCGGGAATCACAACGCCTTTCACCACACCGCAATTCCCGTTCATTCAGACGGTATCGCAACGGACGCTCGACAACATTGTCCCGGCATTTGTGCTTTCGAATGGTCCAACTGTCGCGCCGATACCGCTGACGCCTGATGCGGGGCTGGGCCAGGGAGTATTTGCGGTCGACGCAAACCTGGGCAGCGGCTACGCACAACAGTGGAACTTCGCAGTTCAACGCCAACTGATGAAGAACATGGTGATTGAAGTCGCATATGCCGGATCGAAGATCACGCACGTCGGCATTCCGGATACGAGCATCAACCAACTCACTCCCGAGCAACTTGCGATGGGCGCGGCACTGCTGCAACGAGTTCCAAATCCGTTCTTTGGCCAGATCCCGCGTTCTTCGAGCATCGGAGATCCGACGATTCCGTTGGCCCAACTGCTTAAACCTTTTCCGCGGTTCACCGCGGTCAGTCTCTATCGCAATAACGTCGGAAACACGAACTACAACGCGCTTCAGGCGAAACTCGAGCAACGATTCTCGCGTGGTCTCTCGTTTCTGGTTAGTTACACGCGTTCAAAGCTGATTGACGAAGCGTCGTCTGTCTTCGATGCCTCGATACTTACTGGTCCGATCGCAAACTTTCCCGTAGCTGACAGCTTCAATCGCAGGCTGGAACGAGATCTTTCAAACGGTGATATGCCGAACGTGTTCGTCGCGAGTTTTACTTATGAGTTGCCGTTCGGAAAAGGGAAGCGATTCAATCACGGCGGATTGCTGGGAGCCCTTCTCAACGACTTTGAATTTGCCGGTGTGGTAACACTGCAATCGGGGTTGCCACTCGCAGTCACGCAGGCGACGAACTTTAACGCTTTCGCCGGATTTGGCACGCAGAGGCCCAATCGTGTCTCGGATCCAAATCTGCCGGCCTCGGAACGCACGGCTGCGAGGTTCTTCAATACCTCCTCATTTGTGACGGCTCCGCAATTTACCATCGGGAATAGTTCACGCAATCCCGTGCGCGGACCCCACTATCGCAATGCCGACGTCGCGCTGATCAAGCACGTCTATTTTAGCGAGTCGAAAAATCTCGAGCTGCGCGCTGAGGTTTTTAATCTGACCAACACGCCGCCGCTCGGCGTTCCAAATACTGTTGTTGGCACACCTGGATTCGGATCAATCACAACTGCAGGTGATCCGAGAGTCTTTCAATTGGGAGCCAAGCTTAATTTCTGAAGGTAGTGGGTGAGTTTGATGGAAATCGAATTAATACGCCGAAGGCGTTGGCCAATTCCAGCCCAGGGTTGGAGCGTAGCGACAACCCTGGGTACAAATACGAAGAGAGATATAAACCCTGAAAGGGTTAGGCGTGTGCGACGCTAACCCTTTCAGGGTTCAAAATTATTTGATTGGCAATCCCAGGGTTGTCGCTACGCTCCAACCCTGGGCTGGAATTAGCCAACGCCTTCGGCGTATCACTCCGAAGTCAAACCACTCACTACCTTCTGATGTGTGCATTGTGTGCCGCGGCGCGCTGCTGATCATTCTCATATCCGGGGTTGTGTTGCTGACGACGTGTCGATCGTCAACTTCATCGCGGGAGGCGCCAATCACCCTGACAGTTTCCGCCGCCGCCGACCTTACGCCACCTTTTGAAGAGTTGGGGAAACTGTTTGAGAGCGAGACCGGTGTAAAAGTGATATTCAATTTCGGCTCTACCGGACAACTCACACAACAGATCGAGCAGGGAGCACCGGTCGATCTCTTGGCTGCTGCGAATGTCAGCTTTGTCGAAGAGCTTGAACAGAAGAATCTAATCCTCTCAGACACCAAGGCGCTTTACGCGCAGGGACGCATCACACTTTGGACACGTAATGACAGTCCATTAAAACTCGAGCGCGTCGAAGACCTGGCACGAGACGAAGTGAAACGAATCGCGATTGCCAATCCCGAACACGCTCCGTACGGCGAGGCCGCACGCCAGGCATTGCAATCAGCCGGTATTTGGGAGCGCGTGTCTTCACGACTCGTTTTTGGTGAGAACATCCTCCAGACGCTTCAATATGCGGAAACGGGGAATGTCGATGCGGCGATTGTCGCGCTGTCATTAAGTGTTCAAAGTAACGGTCGCTGGACATTGATTTCAGAGAAAACGCACCAACCATTGAATCAGGCGTTGGCAGTTATTAAAGGCACGCGGCATGAAGCTGAGGCGCGACGCTTCGCAAGCTTCATCAACTCTCCGCAAGGTCGGACGATTATGCGGAAGTATGGTTTCATATTGCCGGGCGAGGAGCCGATTAAATGAACTGGTCCGCCCTGCTGTTGTCGCTGCAAGTGACTGTCGTGGCGACAATCATTCTTTTTCTGATCGGTCTGGTTCTAGGCGTGCTGCTGGCCCGGTATCGACTACCCGGCCAAATTATTATTGAGACAATTATTTTTCTTCCGCTCGTGCTTCCGCCGAGTGTCATTGGATATTTCCTGTTGCTCGCGTTGGGGCGTGGTAGCCCTGTTGTCGAGTGGTTTCATGTTAGTTTGTTATTCACCTGGCAGGCAGCGGCAATTGCGTCGGCGGTGGTGGGATTGCCGTTGATGGTCCAGTCGGCACGGGCTGCGATAGCAAATGTAGATCACGTGCTGGAGAACGCTGCGCGAACGCTCGGGTCATCAGAGCTGCAAATCTTGTGGCGTGTGACACTGCCACTCGCCAGGCGTGGAGTTATCGCCGGCTTAATCCTGGGAGGGGCGCGAGCTCTCGGCGAGTTCGGCGCCACCTTGATGGTCGCGGGCAACATTCCCGGGCGAACTCAAACGCTTCCGCTTGCTATCTACGATGCGGTGCAGGCACGCCGCTACGAGCAAGCTCAAATGATGGTGATTGTAATGACTGCGATAGCGTTCGTTGGCCTGTGGTGCGTGCGGCAGCTCGAGCGACCGCTGCCTAAACGAAGGCGCCGCTCTGTTGAGTGATCTGTTAATGAAACCTGTCCGTCTCAAAGTGAATATCGAAAAGCGACTCGCAAACTTCAATCTGTCTGTGCAGATCGAAGTCGGTGCGGAAATACTCGTGCTGTTTGGACCATCAGGAGCGGGCAAGACGCAGACGCTAAACGCAATCGCCGGGCTTACGACGCCAGATGCCGGCGAGATTACTTTGGACGGCACCGTATTCTTCCGCTCATCAGGTGCACCGAACAAGGCTTCGACAGTGAATCTGCCGGCGCGAAAGCGACGCGTTGGATACGTTTTTCAACAGTATGCACTCTTCCCTCATCTCTCTGCGTTAGAGAACGTCGCGTATGCTCTGTGGCGCCAGCCTCACGCACAACAGAGGGCGAAGGCATTACTCGAACGAATGCGACTCGCAGAACTGGCGCATCGCTACCCACACGAGTTGTCAGGTGGTCAACAGCAAAGAGTCGCTATTGCACGGGCGTTGGCGATGGAACCGCACGTGTTGTTGATGGACGAGCCCTTTTCCGCGCTTGACAGTGAGATTCGCGGGCGACTACATCAGGACTTGATGAAGTTACAAGCAGAAGCGGAATTGATCGTCATCTACGTGACTCACAGCCTCGAAGACGCGTTCACGGTTGGACATCGGTTGGCAGTCGTGCGTAACGGAACGATCGAACGGATCGGCGAGCCGCGTGATGTATACCCACATCCTACGAACGCCGCACCTGCCGAAGGAGTCTGCGACACGTTGACTCTTGCGTCGACGCAAAGCCGCTGATTGCTGCCTACTAATGTAGAATACGCGCCGCCCTCGGTGTGAGAAGTTCAGAGTTCAGCCTTTAGGCTGGGCTTTACCGACAAGCTAAAGCTTGAACTCTGAACGTAACTTCACGCCAATTGACAGGGTGTACGTTGCGAACCCACTTGCTTAAACCAGCAGCGTCCTCATTCGTCGAGGTTCGCCTGGATCCGACTCAACTTCTTGAGAAGGCGCTGATCGGAGAAAGTGCCGCGGGGTGGCTTGATGCGCCGTCTTGCTCGGTCGTCATCTACGATGGTGACGGCAGCCGTGGAGGGACTACCTAACTGCGCGTTCGACGCATCACTCAATATCAGGTCGAACGTTTCATTCCCTTCGACTGCAACGTCATCGTTTATTGACACTGTGAAACTTTTAGACGACTCGCCGGGGGCAAAGGTGAGTGTCCCGGAGACGGCATTGTAGTCGCTGCCGCTTAACGCAGTCACATCAAGAGACGAGTAGCTGACACTCGCGCTCACCGCAGTATTACCCGTACGAGTAACAGCGATAGTGACGGAACCCGCATCTTCATTAACGCTGTAGGACGCGGAGTTGAATTGGATGAATGCATTTTGCTCAGGTGTCGGCGTTGGCATGGGAGTTGGTGCTGGCGTTGTCGAGTTCTGCGCAGCCAGAAGTGCGTCTATATCGGCGCCTACATCTTTCCCGTCAGTCGCCGCATTTTTGAACACACTGCTCGACGTCAATCGATAGTTTCCGCCTGCATAGTCGACGAAGCCGACTTGAGGAGTAAGTACAAAGCTATTGCCGCCAGGGTATAAGGAGCCGTCTCGACCCGCCACGTTATTCTTCGTAAAGACATAAGAGGAATAGAAACCCTCGAGAGCGGCCGTACCTTCACCAATCCCGCTACCGAAGAAGCCATAGCCACCCTCTGAAAACAAGTTGTCTCGAATGACAAGTCCCGAGCCTTTCGGAGTCCCTGGATTGGCATCCAGCGTCGCTGCGCTCCAATCCTTAAAAACGGTGTTGTGGAAGATCTGTATGTAGTCGGGGTTGTTGAGAAGAATGAATGCGTTGAAAACGCCGATTTTGTCAAACACATTGTTTGAGATGGTTATGTGACTTGTAATCGCGCCATTACTTTCAGCAGACGTTCTTAGAATGTTCACTCCTCCCTGTGTGTTCGTCACAGTGTTATTAGTAAACAGAACGTCCTCAACTACGCACCATGGAGCATTCCCATCTTGATTCCTTGCCGTAAACACAACGGGTATGCCTGACTGTGCGTCGACCCAGTTGTTCTCAAAGACATTTCCCTCGATTGTTACACGCCGGGCATTCTTTAGTTCCAACAGGTTCTTTATGGCCCAATGATGGCCCAGGTACGAAGGATCACCAACCTTCCAGGTTAATGGTTTGAAAAAATAGTTAGCCCGAATCTCAATATCAGCGGGCACCAGGTTGGGAATCTGCGGGTCGGCGCCTCCGAACATTATGTTTACGCCGGCGGCCTCAATATAGTTGTTTATGATGTGGTAGGGACCGGGTCCATTCCATCCACCTATTCCGTGTGTTTCGGTCTCGATGTCATGAACGTCGGAGATGTAAGAATTAATGATTGATGTTTCGGCAGTGTTCAGGCTGATCCCGCGCTGAAACTGCTGTGTTTCAAAACCGTGAATCCACAAACGATCCAGGATCAAGTGATGCGGAACGCTTGAGAGATCAGACTGGGTGGAATCACCGCTTCCGAGTCTCACGAGATCGTAAATGAAATCTGAGGAAGTGAACGTCGAGATCTCGAGCCCGATTAATTTGTAATGATGGGCGCCGGGAGTTGTTTTGATTATGGGTTCAGCGACCGTGTTGGAACGTAATTTTGCAAGCAGATTGCTCTGTGACGGCGACACGCGTCCCGTAATCTCGGAGGCTCTCGAAGACTGAATCGTTATAAACGACTCACCCGATTTCGGAATCAATGTGAATGGGCCGCGGTAAGTCGCGCCGGCTTCCAGGACAATTGTGTCTCCGGCGGCAGCAGTATTGATAGCAGCCTGCAGATCTCCTCCGGCGGGTACAGCAAGCGTAGCACCGAAAGTGGCTGTGGCAAATATCAATAAGGTTGAAATGATGGCAAAGGCATTAGTTATTCTGGGAGAAACGCAGCATTGCGCCGCCGCACGCGGTTGGGAGATAAACACTATTTGCTCCGTTGAATGATGACAAGGGATTTAGATCAGGTCGGGAGTAGATAATCGGTAACGAATCGCGAGCACACTACACGAACGCAGCGTGATTGAAGGTTGTAGGGCTGTTATAAAATTCTTGCAGGCGAGTAGAGGAGATCCTCAAATTATCTCTTCCCGCTCTTTGTGCTTTTGTGCCTCTTTGTGGCTAGCACATCTTCGTTGTTACTTTCATCCCAACTCAGCTAGAATCCGGGTCCGTGCGAGCCAAAGGCTGGCCTCTTGCTAGCGATTCCAGTAAAGTAAACGCCCAGGTATACAAGTAGTTTGTTCTTGAAGATTCGGTTTCGGCTCGTCGGGCACAACTGCCTGTTAACCTTATGGCTGAATCTGGAACCGTAGTGCAACGTAGTCGTTTCGGCGCGTCGATGCGACGCGATTCATGGTGGCTCGAACTCCTGCCCGTAGTTCTCGTCCTTGGCGCCTTCAGCATCTACGCGACCTGGCGGGCTTTCGAAGGCAAATACTACGAATGGGGTCCATACCTTTCGCCGTTCTATTCGCCTCTAATCCAACCAAAATGGTGGCCACTCTCGCCCGCTCTGTTGATTCTGTGGGCACCGTTGGGCTTTCGTGCCACCTGCTACTATTATCGCAAGGCTTACTACCGCGCCTTCTTTCTCGATCCGCCCGCCTGCGCAGTTGGTGAGTCACGCGCGCACAAATACAGAGGCGAAACTGCATTTCCTCTGATACTCCAAAACCTGCATCGCTATTTTCTCTACGCCGCGCTTATCTTCCTGATCATTCTGTGGTACGACGCCATTCGTGCTTTCTGGTTTGACGGGCGCTTCGGCATTGGCGTGGGATCGCTGGTACTGACTGCCAATATCATTCTGCTTACGCTTTACACCTTCTCATGCCACTCCTTGCGACACATCGCCGGTGGAAACGTCGATTGCTTTTCGTGTGTCTCATTCGGCGGTCCACGGCGCACGACCTGGCGCGGTCTCAGTTTTTTGAATGAGCACCATATGCTGTTTGCGTGGTTGAGCTTGTTTTCCGTCGGTCTCGCCGATCTCTATATCTGGCTAGTAGCGAGCGGTTCGATTCAGGACTCGAGATTGCTGTGAATGAAAAGTTCGAAACTCACGAACACGATGTTCTGATCATTGGCGCCGGGGGCGCCGGTCTGCGCGCGGCCATCGAAGCGCTCGGGCAGGGTGCGAGCGTTGGTGTGGTCTGTAAGTCGCTGCTTGGTAAAGCGCACACGGTGATGGCCGAAGGAGGCATCGCGGCGGCGATGGCAAACGTTGATATCGCCGACGATTGGCGCACTCACTTTCGCGACACCATGCGCGGTGGTAAGTTTCTCAACAACTGGCGCATGGCGCAGATTCACGCGCAGGAAGCGCCGGAGCGCGTCCGTGAGCTGGAGCAGTGGGGCGCATTGTTTGATCGCACCAGCTCCGGCGACATTCTGCAACGAGCGTTTGGCGGACATACGTTCAAGCGTCTATGTCACGTCGGCGACCGCACCGGCCTGGAGATGATCCGCACCTTGCAAGATCGTGGTGTGCATCTTGGCATCAATGTTTACATGGAGTGCGCCATCACCAAGCTGTTCAGGGATGGAGAACGCATTGCCGGCGCCTTTGGTTATTGGAGGGAGACTGGGCGCTTCGTTGTCTTCAAGGCCAAGTCAATCGTGATTGCGACGGGTGGCATCGGCAAAGCCTGGCGGATTACGTCGAACTCGTGGGAATACACCGGCGACGGAATGGCGCTCGCCTATGAAGCCGGCGCTGAATTGATCGACATGGAGTTTGTGCAGTTTCATCCTACCGGCATGGTTTGGCCGCCGGGCGTGCAAGGCATTCTGGTCACGGAGGCTGTCAGGGGCGAAGGCGGAATCCTGCGCAACAAGGATGGCGAACGATTTATGGAGCGCTACGACCCGGAGAAGATGGAATTATCGACTCGAGATGTCGTGGCGCGCGCGATCTACACGGAGGCACGCGAAGGGCGAGGGACGGAGCATGGCGGAGCTTATCTCGATATCTCTCATAAGCCGGCGGACTACGTAAAACGAAAACTGCCCAGCATGTATCACCAGTTTCGTGAACTCGCCGATGTGGACATCACTCAGGGACCAATGGAAGTTGGACCAACCTGTCATTACATGATGGGTGGTATTCGCGTAGACGCAGAAACCGCACAAGCAACACTGCCGGGTCTGTTTGCAGCGGGCGAAGCAGCAGCAGGACTGCACGGCGCAAATCGATTAGGGGGCAACTCGCTCTCCGATCTGCTGGTATTCGGCCGGCGCGCCGGACTGGTCGCGGCACAACATGCAAACCAGGCCGGAACAATTACCATCGATGCTCAGCAGGTAGACGAAGCTGCGAACGAGATGCTCGCGCCATTTGATCGCGTTGACGGTGATGGTCCTTACCAGATACATCGAGATCTGGAAGACACGATGCAGAACTACGTCGGTATTTTTCGCAATGACGAAGATCTGGAAAAGGGACTGGCAGAACTCCGGCAGTTGAATGAGCGCGCAGCGAAAGTGAAAGTCAGTGGTTCGCGACTCTTCAATCCGGGCTGGCACCTCGCGCGCGATCTACAATCGATGCTTACCGTGTCGGAAGCGGTCGCCTTGAGCGCTCGCGAACGAAAGGAGAGTCGCGGCGCGCACAGTCGAATCGATTATCCGAACTACGATGAAGCATGGGGCAAACAGAACAACGTGGTCGTGCGCGACGGCGATCAGATGAAGTTGAGGCAGTTGCCGATAGCAGAGATGCCGGCGGAGTTGAAGGAGATTGTTTCGTAGTTCTCTGTGATGCACAGAGAAAGACCAAAAGACATGCCAAATGCCACATTCAAAATCTTTCGCGGTGATCGCAGCGGTGGCGAATTGGTTCAGTACCAGGTTCCAATCGCGCCCGGCATGGTCGTGCTCGACGCTTTGCATTATATCCAGAGCCACGATGCGCCGGACCTGGCCGTGCGTTGGAACTGCAAGGCCGGCAAATGTGGCTCCTGTTCAGCGGAAGTAAATGGGCGTCCCCGACTGACCTGCAAGACACGCCTCGATGCGTTGCCTCTCGATGAACCCATCGTCGTACAACCGATGAAGAGTTTTCCCGTCATCAGAGATTTGGTGACAGACGTGTCATGGAACTACCGTGTCAACCGGAAGATTCCACCATTCAGTCCGCGGGCCGGTGTCGAATGGAAGATGGACCAACGCGACGTCGATCGCGTGCAGGAATTTCGCAAATGCATCGAGTGTTTTCTGTGCCAGAATGTCTGCCATGTTTTGCGGGACCACAACAAGCAGGAACAGTTCGGCGGTCCACGCTTCTTCGTTCGCATCGCCGGGTTGGAGATGCATCCGCTTGACGGTTTGTCGCGAACTCAATTACTGAAAGAGGAACTTGCGATCGGTCTCTGCAATATTACCAAGTGCTGCACAGAGGTTTGTCCGGAGGATATCCATATCACCGATAACGCCATCATTCCTTTGAAGGAGCGCGTGGTCGACGACTATTACGATCCAGTTCGGTGGTTCTTGCGTAAACTGAAGACAAGAGAAAAATAGAGTGCGAGGTGTTCAGGTTGGGAGAGGAGGCAATACATGGAACTCAAACTGAAACCAATATCTAAGGCCGGAATCACGGAGGCGATCTCGAAGGCCGAACTCTACCGATATTTGAACGAGCCTGGCGAGGCAGAGTCGATCTGTCGCGACATTCTGGCGCAGGAACCACACCACCAAACGGCTTTGCGTCTTCTGGGTTTGGCAATCACCGATCAGTTTACCGGTGGTGCTTCTGATCGACAGGCGGAAGCGGCACGCGCATTTAACTCATTGACGAGCGACTATGAGCGCGCTTACTACACTGGAATACTCCGGGAGCGAACAGCGAAGGCCCAGCTACGCGCCGGCCGTCCACCTCACACTGTAGCACCCACCTTTGAAGATGCGATGAGATGCTTCGAGGCAGCAGAAAAGATCAGCCCGCCTGACAACGACGACGCTATCTTGCGTTGGAATCGCTGTGTGCGTCTGCTGCAAAGCCGCAGTGGCGCCGAGTGGAAGAAAGAGATGGAAGAATTTGACGCCAGTGAAGGCCCGCCCGTGTAATGCAGGAGCAGGTATCCACAGATTACGCAGATTTTGATCCGTGTAATCTGCGTAATCTGTGGATACCTGCTCCTCGCTTTGGTCGACGAGAGTTAGCTACTTTCGCTTAACGAGTTTTGCTTTCTCACCAACGCCTTCTAACTTATATTCGTCATGCAGCTTCTTTGCTGATTCTGGCTTCGCCAGTTCGTCAGGAACATCGATTTCATGTACCTTATGTTCCTTTTCCGCAACAACCTTGTTGTAGGTAGGAGCATTACCCTTCCCTTTAACCGGAAACGCGGATGCGATGATCCGACCTGACTTATCTGTGATTACAGTGCCTTTCATTGCATTACCTCCTTCGGTCAAGTTAGACCGCCGCCAACGAGTTCGAATGTTGCCGTGTTCGGGCCGTTGTTAGTTATGCTAACAAAGTACCAGACTGCGTTACTGGTATCACGGAACAGCCCATCATAGTTTATTTTAAGTTTGTTATTTCGCGTGCTGCCAGTGAACTCCCGTGGTTGAGCGATCTGAGCACCATGATCATCGCCCCATCCATACCACCATTCAATAGATGCGCCAGGGGTGAGCGAGATGTGAAAGGTATTCCATGACATAGCGTCCTCCTTTTGATTTCTCGGCTAGAGAAATGTGTTGAAGTATTTCAATCTGCGCCTTCAAGCTGAGTAAGCTTTTTTTGAAGCAACGGTGAGCTAAAACTTGTAAAGGCGAGTTTCTCGGAAGTTGGCTTTGGCTTGATCAGGCTGTCGCCTTCAACGAACCTATGAGGTTGAGGTAATAGCTCATGTGAACGCGCAAACTATAGAACCAGCAAATCCGGCTGTCAAGCTTTGCTATGGCCCAATGTTGAACTGAGCGAGATTCCGCCTCTCCGACAGCGATGGGTCGTCAACTTCGGACAACCTATTTCTTATCCGCTGATTGCCGATGGCAAGGTTTACGTCACAGTCAGGAATGCTGTTTCCGGAACCACGCTCTATGCATTGAATGCGACAGATGGGGCGACTATTTGGTCGTCCGCACTCGGAGGAAACTCCTGGTCTGCGGCCTGTTACGAGAATGGCCGCGTGTTTGTGGTGAACGGCTTTGGTTTGTTGCGGGCCTTTGATGGCGCGACGGGTATTCAGATTTGGAGTGTCCAGCTTCCCGGCCAGTCTTCGTTCTCTGCGGCGCCGACGGTTGTTCAGGGCGTGATCTACCTCAGTGGTGTGGGATCGGGCGGGACTCTCTATGCCGTTAACGCAGATACTGGTGCTCTTTCATGGACCGCGCCGGTTATTAATGGCGATCAGAGTTCACCGGCCGTGACAAGCGACGGACTATACGTCTCGTATTCTTGTCCGAACGTTTACAAGTTCAATCCCGCGACAGGCGCCATCAAGCGCAGCCATAGTTTCAGGAGTTGGCAGCAACCCGCAGTGGTTTACGGGTCCGGTTTCAGTGACATTGAACGCTTCGGACAATCTCGCCGGAGTGGCAGGCACTTTCTACAGCGTCGATGGTGGACCGGCTCAGACTTACACGACCACGTTTTCAGTAGCAGGCGAGGGTGTTCACACTGTTGAATTCTGGAGCGTCGATGTGGCCGACAACACGGAAGCGACGCACTCGCTGGTTATCAAAATCGACACGATCAATCCGCTTGTTACGGCGGCAGCGAATCCAACAACTGCTGCAAAGAGCCCGAGACCGGTTACTGTCACGATCTCCGGAAATGTGACGGACGGTCTCAGCGGAGTGAGCAGCGTCAACCACGTCGTGATTGACGAATATGGCGTGACACAGCCCAGTGGCGCCGTCACGTTGAAAGCAAACGGGAACTATTCGTTCACGCTCACGTTGCCCGCGACAAAGAATGGTCCGGACAAAAACGGTCACCTGTACACGATTCTCGTGACCGCCACTGATCAGGCCGGCAATTCAGCATCGGCAACAGCAACGCTAACGATCAACTGAGCTTCAAAAAACTGACCAGGCGCGAGTGGTTTGCACGTCAGCCGGCGGAGCATGAACATTGACGTCATCTTAGCTTTACACAGGACGCATACGCGCCGACGCGATCGGGTCCGTCGCTCGGAAAGACGCGGAGCCGGATGTCTCCTTCTCTTCCGGAATAGATTTCCGCAAAAGGTTGCAGAGTCCCGGCGCTGCGAGTGCTCGACCACGCACCGGTAATGCCGGTGATGAAACAGAACACATCGCGCGATTGAGAAGCAGGCACCAATTGAACATCAGATTCTGAAAGGATATCTCTTACTGCGTAGTTAGGTGCCCACGCGTTACAGCCGTTTGTCCACGATTCCCCCGTGAGAGGCCCAATCCTAAGTGGAGGCGGAGGATTATCAGTATGGCGTTGCGATAGCAACACGCGTCCAGCTTCTTCTGAGATCCTAAGCGTGTCCGGACGTTGGTCCATGCCAAATGCTGCCTGGGCGACGTTTCCAATGAAGCCGCTTAAAACGTTGACAGTTGTTCCGCCCACAGTTGCGTCAACGGAATCAGTCAAGCGAGTTCCGATTGGGTCAACGATAGTAGCGAACGCCGAAAAGCAGTTGTTGGGATCGGGGATTCCGGAAATATTTCTGAACACCATGCATTCGGCTGTCCCACCGGAAGGAGGCATCGCTGGTCCTCCCGTTGGATCGCTAAGTGCCAGCCATTTCCAGCGCCCGCCTTCTGCATAAATGCGCGCAAAGCTTCCACGATAATCGGGAGCGGCGATTGGAATACTCGAATCGGTTCTTTGCCAGAAAGGCCCATGAAGGGTACGCCAATAACAGAAACCTATCGGGCAATCACCGCTGGTACAAGGACCCAAGTCTCCACCTGTGACGACGCGATCAGACGTAGGGAGGGATTGCGTGGCGCCGTTGATTACGACGCGAATGGGTGTTCCCATCGGCGGCAGGTTGCACGTTGTGATAAGCGCGTCGATATGTCTCTGGTAATTCGGATTCCCAATGTCGCCAAAAGGCATAGTAGCTGCAGGAACGGGCGGCGTGGGGTCAAAGCCAATACCAAGAGCATCCCGCAAAACGGTTTGGCAATATCCGGGAAGTTGGGTTGACACTTCTGGAAACCTGATTTTCCGGAGATTTGAATGACACATCAGGCACGAACGATCAGTCGGATTGAGCCTGATACTTTCGAGCAACGTCGTGGGCCCAGGGTTTTGCGGCCAACGAGGATCGACCAACGGTTCGTACCATCCACTAGGTGTGATAGTGGTGCCCAGATCCATGGCGTCACCGGGATGCACAATGAACGGATTATGACCGGCATGACAGTCTGAACAAACGCCGTTGCCGCCAAACAAGTCAGCGCCACCGCCAAATCTCGACAGCGGAACAGTGTCTCCTCTGCCTATGTCGAACGGGAATCTGAA
>Ga0075425_100005093_pt1 | contig 13622 bp, 22 predicted proteins | sample SoiMethybrSBSTD4_FD_75300 | JGI IMG/M metagenome (GOLD analysis project Ga0075425, IMG submission 75300) | Bulk soil microbial communities from a Populus tree surrounding site in Tennessee, USA - Soil MetaG P. TD hybrid SBSTD4 | ecosystem: Environmental > Terrestrial > Soil > Tree plantation...
CCCGGTTGCCCTGGCAACTACGGGGGGGCTAGCCCGCGAAACTCAGCAACGGCGGCCGCTACTTCGGCGCGCTCGCGCTCGCGCCGTTGCTCCACGGCCTGCTCGCGCCAAATCCAGCGCATGGCGTATTTTGCCCGTAATGCGAGGGCTTGCAGCTTCGGAGCGCCCCACCCAATGAACCGCCGGAGCGCGCCGCCGCATGAGATCGGCTTGCGCGCGCCGTGCGGCTGCTCGCCGCGGCGGAGCCGGCGGGACACCAGCACACCGAGCTTTTTCGCTTGACGCACGGCCCGTTGAATGGTGCGCACTGAAATCCCGGCGAATTTTGCCGCGGTACTCTGGAACATCCACGAAATACGGCCTTGCGATGCCAGGCAGGCGAGCGCGTAGGCTCTTTTCCAGCTCATCCCCTGCGCCACGCAATGCTCGGCGACGGCGAGCGCTTCGCGGCGGAACGGTCCGGGGAGGGCTACGCCGGGGTTCAAACTGCCTCGTTTTGAGACGGCGAACGGACATACTCTGACCGTTCGGCCGAATGTCCGGGCGTGAATGCGCAGCTAACCAAGCGAATTACAAGCGCTTTTGAACCACTTTCAAAGGGTGTTTTGACCCCCTGATGGTCGCTTGCGTTCCCCCGGGGGGTGTGGCTTTCTGTTTGGCGCATCGTGTGGCAGGTCGAATCTGCTGGCCGGTGCATGGGCCCCTCGGCTGGTACCCGGGGGGCGCCTCCCTTTTCTCGGGAGTTTTCGGATCGTCGGCCGGGATCGATCACCGATCCCACTGCACAAAGCAACTGTGTTGTTTTTTGTCACACCTTCCGGGTAGCTTGGAAGGATGGCCAAACGTCGACGTTCATCCTCCCCCAAAGCAATCGTAGTGCGTGAGCGCGTTTCGTCGCCCGCGCCCATTCGCATCAGCGTCCCCCGAGCTCCGGCGCTCAAGAGCAAGCGCCGCCGCTCGCACTCGCGCTCGCGCTCGCACGGCGGCCACGTCGGCAGTGCAACGGGCGCAATGAGCATGAAAAAGTCAGGCGCGCTCGCGCTCGGCGGCTTCATCTACGGCATCATCGAAAAGAACTTCGGCGCGCAAATTCCGAGCGTGCCCGTGTTGGGCAAGACGGGCTCGATCGCGATCGCCTGCTACATGCTCGGCGGCAAGAATCCCGGCATCGTGGCCGACGTCGGCAACGCCGCGAGCGTCATCGCCGGCTACAGCTTCGGCAGCACCGGCAAGGTGAGCGGCTCGCTCGCCCCGCAGGTGAGCGGCATCGCCGCGCAAGTCTGATTTGCCGAGGGGCCCGAACCTCTCGGGGTAATGGCCCCTCGCGAACGCGTGCGCGCTTTGCGCACGTGCGTCCAACCAAACAGGAGCCACGATGCAATTTCAAGTAGTCGGCTACGACGACGGGGGCGAGCCCGTTTACAAGCCCGTGGGTTCGGTCATGGGTGATAGCGTGATGGGTGTCGGCGCCGCGCCGCACGCGCTCGCTCGACACCACGGCCATCACCCGCACCACGCGCCGCGCCACATGGCTTTGCCCCCAAAGCCCGACTGGCGCCACGGCGAGCTCGCGCACGGCGTCAACACGCCCGACACGGGCATGTTCCCTTTGCCCATGTCGGGCACGGGCGGCACGAACACGTTCACTTCGACGGTCAGCTCGATCACGTTCCAGGGCAGCTTGCAAAAGCCCTACCGCGCCGAGCGTCTGATCTTCGTGGTGACGCGCATCGGCACGACCGCAACTAACCTCCGAGTGCAGGGCCAGATTTTCGTCGGCACCGACCTGCAGCAAGGCGAGCTCGGTTTGCTCGACCTCGAAACCCTCGGCGCGGTTACCGCGTTCGGTACGCGGCTCACGCTCTCGCCGGCCAACCCCGGCGTGTTCGTGCGTCTGCAAACCCAGCTGGTCGGCGGAGCCCTCACCGGCACCGACACCATTCTGGTCAATACGTACTTCCTCGGCCAAGTCATCCACTGAGAGCGAGACCCACCCCATGCGCGTCAACGTCGCAATCCCCGAGAGCAACGTAAACGAGCCCGTCCTCGACGCCGCACTCGAAGCCGTAACACGGCTGAACGAGCAGCTGGTCAAGAGCGGCGACGCCACTACGTTCAAACAGGCACTGCCCCACGTGCGTTGGAAGCCCGAGCCCCCCGGCGCGGAGCACTTCGACCACGCTGCGATCGTGTCTGCTCGGGGTTGGGGTGACTGCGACGACTTGGCCCCGTGGCACGCCGCGAGCTTGCGTGTCACGGGCGAGGACCGCGGCGCACGCGCGATCGTCGTGCCGAGCGGGCCGCAACGTTGGCACGCCGTCGTGCAGCGCTCCGACGGCAAAATCGAGGACCCGAGCCGCGCGGCTGGCATGGGTTCGAACCATTCGATCGCAGGGGCCGCGCTGCCGCTCATGTGCGCGCCCGGCGCGGGCGTGGATGGCGCTTACATCCTGCGCCCGCAACTCGCGCTCAAGCCGTCGCCGAACGGCTGGCACGCGCGGGCCGACCTCCCTTGGAATTGGGAGCTCGCCCCCGACGCGAAGCCGAGCGACGCACAGTATTCGATGGCCGCGCTCCACCAGGCGCCGATCGCGAGCACCGCGCTCGTGGGCGCAATCGACGGCGCGATCAGACTCGGCGAAATCTGCGGGGCAGCCGACGAAGACCACCTCGAGCGCCTGCGCTGCTGCTCGGACTACGCCGCGGGCATGCCGCTGCACGAGCTCGCGCACGAGTACGGCCACGAGCACGCGCGCGCCGCCCATGCCGTGGTCGGTTCGTTCTGGAGTCACATCAAAAAGCTTGCGTCGCCAATCGCGCACGCCGTCACCGCTCCAATCACGAGCGCGGCGCACTTCGTCCAGCACCCGAGCCTTTCGAACCTGACTCACATGGTGACGGACCCCGCGCGCGCCGCGCTCCACGCCGCTCACCCGCTCGCGCACGCGCTCCACCCCTTTACGCCGTTCATGCGGTTCGTGCCCGGCATCGGGCCCATGGCCGCGAGCGCCGTGGACGTGGTCGACCACGGCCTGCCTACTTCGTTCAGCGACTTTGCGCGCATGGCCGCGCAGCAAGGCGCCGGATTCATTCCCGGCGTGGGCCCCGCGCTCGCGAGCCCGTACGGCCAAATGGCACAACAGTTTTTCCCCGGCGCGGCGAGCCCCTTCACGTTCGCGTGATTTCGCGTCGGCAACTCTTCCAACTCGGAGCTGCAACAGCACTCACAGGCTGCAAGGACCAAATGACCGCAGGCGGAACCGAACCATGGTTGATGTGGGGCAGCGAGCAGCCGTTGCTTCTCGACACCGCGAACAGCGGCGGCAACGCCATTGCCAACGCCTCGCAGCAGCTCGCCCAAATCCGCTACAAGCGCCCCGACACCTGGACGTTCTTTTTTTCGGCCATCCTCACGGGCGGCAGCGCGGCGAACATCCTGATCGATATCGCCTTCGATCTGACTTTCGGCGTGGGGCGCAGCACAACCCAAATCCCCAATTTCTGCCGGTTCAGCTTTGCCTATACGGGCGACGCTCCGGTGGGCTCGGCGCTCTACTGCACGGACGTGCCGAACCAGCGCACCGAAAACGGCAACCTGACCACGCCGCCCGCGTTCACGACAGACGGCCGCATTTCGACGCTGCCAGCTCAAACCATCCAGTGCGCCGCGCGCGGGACGCTCACCACGCTCGTTTCGGGGCCGAGCGCGCAGCTCGCGGTTGCCGCCTACTTCGCGCCGCGTACGCACGTGCGGCCCGATTGGGTAGTGGGCAAGCTCGGCTCGGAGCTTGACGGCCGATGAGCGACGACAAGCCGACAGACGTAGCGACGGCGCTCCGCACGTGGCTCATGAAAGCGCCGCGGCCGGTGAAGCTGCAAGTGTATTGCGCCGATGGCCGCGAGAGCGACGTGGAGCTACGGCAGGGCGAGCCGTGGAGCTCGATCGCGGTCAGCGTCGCGGCTCTCAAGCCCGAGCGTATCGAAGCGCTCTCGAAGGAAGGCAACATGCTCCGCGCGTGCATCGTGGCCGACCTCGTGCAGAAGGAAGAAAACGCCGCGGCGCTCAAGCAGTCGTCCTTTGTGGCGATGAGCGCGACCGACCCGGAGACGCAGCGGATCATAGTGTTCGCCGAGCTCTTGCAGCGCACGGCCGACAAGGCAATCGACGCGGTCGAGCGCAACTCGTCGGCCTGCTACGAGCGCCTTTTGGCTCTCGCCGAGTCGGCCGAGCGGCGCGCGGACACGCAAGCCGAGAGCGCAATGCAGCTCTCGATTGCGATCCGCAACCTGATGATCGAGCACGCTCAGGAGACCATCGAGCACGCGACGGCCAAGGAAGAAAGCCCGCTCGAACAGATGGCCTCCAATTTCCTCTCGGGCAAAGCCGCGGCGGAAGCCGAGGCCGGCGGCGCGCAGCAGGCACAGGCAAAACCGAACGGCAAGGGAAAACACTAGCCATGGAGCTCGGACTACTTTTTTTGATTCTGCTCGCGAAAGCGCAAGGCACTTTCGGCAATCTCTTTTCGAGCTCGCCCGCGGCGCCGCCTGCGCCGCCTGCGCCAAGCCCCGCGCCTGCGCCGGCAGCGCTGCCGAGCGCGCCTGCGCCGAGCTCGGGCCCCGTGCGGCCGCATACCATCCCGTGGCCGCAAGTGCTGCCGCCCGACCTGCCGCCGTTCCCCGCCGGCTGGATGCCCGCGAACCCCGTAACCGGCGCCATGGTGTCGCGCGCGTTCGCGCTGCTGAGCACGCTTTGGGCGAACGGGGAGGGCACGTGGGTTGCGGAAAAGACTGGCGACCGGTGGGTGGTCTACCAGGCGCGCATGACGAAGGGGCCGGACGGCGTCACCAAAACGGGCGTAGTCGCGTTCACCGCGCCGAGCCAGGCGCCCGCGGCGAGCGCTTTCAACACGGGGCCGACCGTCACCCCCGGGCCGTCGCTCTTGCCCGATGCCCAGCCCGCGCGCATCACGATCCATCCGAGCCCGCCGACACCTCGGCAAACCGAGGAACACACGGCAGCGGAAGCGGCCAAGGCAACGCAGCCGCAAGCGCTGCCGACGCTCCGAGTCGGCAGCAAGGGGCCGAGCGTCGTGTGGCTGCAACAGCGGCTCGGCATCGGGGCAGACGGCAGTTTCGGACCGAACACGCAACACGCGGTGATTGCGTTCCAGCAGGCGCACGGGCTCGCGGCTGATGGTGTGGTCGGCCCCAACACGTGGCGCGCGCTCGGGAGCACCGCGCAGGCGGCGTAAATGCGCGTGGTGCCCATGCTCTCGACCCCAATCAGCGCGGAGCACGCACGCGACGCACTGTCCGCGGCGATGCCTGGCATCGACCGCGACAGTGCGTCGCTGCTGCTCGCGCTGATTTGGGTCGAGAGCGGCCGGGGCAACCTGATCAACAATAACGCCGGCAACCTGAGCGCCGGCAGCTCGTGGCCGGGCGCCGCGTGGCGGCCGCCCTGGTACGACCGCACCGACACGCCGCACTTGGCCGACCTGCACGCGCGCATGCTCGCCGGCACCGCGCCGAGCGCCTTTCGCGCGTACGACTCCGCGCCCGAAGGGTTCGCCGATTTCGTGGGCGTGCTGCGCTCGCGCTTCCCTACCGTGCTCGCCGCGGCGCGCGACGGCAGCCCGGCGGATTTCGTGCGCGCGCTGCACGACTCGGGCTATTCGCGTGACTACACGCTCGCGCACGTGCCGACCTTCACTCAGCTCCGCGCCGAGTTTATGCCGCTGCTCGCGCACCTGCCCGGCGGCTCGGCAGGCGCCGCCGGCGCCGGCGCCGCTCTCGCTCTTGCTGCTCTCGCGGGCGTCCTGCTCGCACATCACACCAAGCGAAAGCGCCACCGGAGACACCTATGGTCCTGAACGTCCTAGCCACCGACCGCGCCGTGGATTCAATCGTTGCGCTCGTCAACGAAGACGGCGCCGCGCAAGACTTCATTGTTCAAAGCCCCGGGGGCGGCGCCGTCACGCTCACGCCGCTCTCAAATACAGCATGGGTCGACGCGAACAGCACCGCGGTCGGCACCCCCGACGGCTCGATCGCAAACCCGTTTCTGGACGTGCAGGACGCAATCAACGCGGGCTTCCAGAATGTGATCGTCTGCCCGGGCACGTACGGCACGCTGCTCTTGGGCGGAACGCTCACCGGGCAACCTTTCTCGCTGCTCGGGCTCGGCCCCGTCAACGGTTCGAGCGGGCGCGTGGTGCTCGGCAACGTCAACAACCTGCAAGCCACGGTAGTCACGCTCGAGAACTGCGAGGCCGGGCAATGCGACCTCAGCAACGCAGGCGTGTCGACGTTGCAGCTGATTGACGTGACGCTCCACGGAAACGTCATCGGCGACGGCCTGGGCAACAGCACGCTCCGCTTCGGCACGCGCCTCCAGGACGTGGGCGACGGCCAGCAGCCCAACCAATTCTCGGGCACGCTCGCTATGGGCGAGCTCCGCGGCTCGTACGCTCAATTTGCGGGCGACCTCGTGTGCGTCAACGTGGCCTTCCAGTTCGTCCACGGCGTGGGGATCAGCAGCACGGGCGAATGCGAGCTGATGCAAAATTGCCGGTTCGACGGCGACCTTTCTTTTTCGGCCGGTGGCGACCACGTGATCCGAAATTCGCTCGTGGTCGGGCCGCTGTTCATCGCCGGGGGCGGTACGCAAGAAATCCGCGACTCGCAGCTCAACAGCGGCGTGGACACTGGCACGGGTGATTGGGCCCTGCACTTGTTCAACACGTTCGCGGACCCCGTGGCCGTCCAGTGCTCTTGCGACTCGGCGAGCGAGCAGCTCATTTACCGGGGCGGCTCGCACTTCGTGGACGGCACGCAAAACAAGGTGCTGGACGGCGTGGCCGGCGACTTCCAGCCGGCGAGCGCGAGCGCAACCGTCAACGTGAGCGGACCCACGCGCGTCGTGCTGCAACCCGACTTGCCCGCCGCGCAGTTCGTCAAGTTCCAAGCGACGGGGAGCCCGCTCGACAACCAAGGCTTTTACGTCGACTCGTGGGCGCTCAACACGTGCGAGGCACAGGACTCGAGCGGCGGCCACCTTTTCACTATCCCGGCGAACGCTGCCGGCGCGGGCATGCGCTTTCTTTTCCAATTCGACAGCGGCACGGGCGAGTTCACCGGGCCGACGCAATTCTGGAAGCTCGCAGGGCCCCCGTGAGCGAGAGCGAAATCGTGCAGGCGACCACCAACCCCCTACCGCCCGGGCGCTATCAAGTCGACCTGTGGTCTCCCACGCCCGGCGTTACCGTGCGCGACGGCGTGCCCGTTTTCAACCGGTGGCGCGAGGCGAACGCCGCACGCGTGCGCGTGCTCCACGCCGAATGCTGGAACACGGAGCCGCGGCAAACCCGCGTGCTGTTCGAAGTGCTCGACCGCCCCGGCGCGTGGCCGTTCGGTCAGCTCGGCCCGCCCGAGCATGCGACCGTGAGCGGCGAGGTCGGCGAGGTCGGCGCGATTTCGTTCGCTGACGTGGTGTCGTTCCTGTTTGACCCGCTCGGCACGCTCGAGATGAGCGCCGCGCAGGCTGCCGGGCATTTCGTCGCTGACCTCTCGCGCCCCGAGCTCCAGGAGCTCCGCGCCGCACTGAGCGTCACCAAAGCCAACATTGCGATCATCCGCGCGAGCCTCGAGGCCATCAGGAACGGCACGGCGCCCGATCCGAAAGAGGCCATCGCGGCAACGCTGAACCTCATCGAGCAGAGCACCGAGCTCCTGGTCAAGAGCGCGGCGCGCATCCCCTTCGACTTTCCGCGGAACCTCGTAAACAAGGTGCTGCAAGACCTGCACGACCTCAAAACCGCAATCCACGACGCGCCGGCCAAAGCGCTCGGCGCGCTCGGCAAGGTGGCCAAGGATTTCGTGCTCCCCTACGAGGTCGCAAACATCGGCGGCGCGGTCGCGATCGGCGCGCTCGCGTTCGTCCTTTGGTCCGGCAAGCGCAGCAACGCGACCGACAACCTCATGCTGCTCGGCCTGGCCGGCGTCGCGCTCGGCGGCGGCACGCTGCTCAGCAACATCCTGCACCCGAAAGGCACTTGACCCATGACCGACAAATGCGAACGCCCCGAATGCGGCAACGACGCGAACGCCATTTTTTCCGACAGCGCGCGCGGCATCTACACCAAGCTTTGCGCGCCCCACGTCGAGCTCGCGAAACAGCACTACGAGCAGCAAATGGATCAGTACGCGATCGTGGGCCTGCCGAGCGAGCCCCCCGAGCCCGCGACCGGCACGGCCGCGCTGCCGTCGACCGTCGACCACACCGCACCGCCGAGCGCGCTCGTGGGCGAGCACCAGGCGCTCAAGGACAAGCACGCCGAAGCGCTCGCCGCGCTGGAGCACCAGAACGGTCTAATCACTCGCCTGCAAGCCGACCTGGAGCTGGCCCGGCAAGAGGCGCGCACGCACCAGCGCGAGCGCTCAATCGTGGAGAGCCAGGTTGCCGCGCGCGACGGCGAGATCAAGCGCCTGCGCGAAGCCGCGGCGGCCAAGCCCGCGACGGCGCCCGCGAGCAAGCAGACCACGCCGGCCAAGCCGGCCAAGTCAGGGCAGCAGACCTAGCGCCGTCTCGAGCAGCCGGCGCGCGTCGGCCACCGGCAGCGGCGCGAGCGCCTGGAGCACCGCCGCGAACGCGCGCAGGCGCTCGGCGCTCTCGCCGCTGACCTTGCGCTTTCGCGCGGCCGGCTTGAGCTCGCTCGGCAGCCCGATGGCCCGCCGCTCGGCCGCGATCTGTTTCAACGCTTTCGCGCGCGCCACGCCCTCACGGATGCGCCGCGAGTGTTCCGCGCTGCTGATTTTGAGCCGCGACATTCAGACCACCAGCGCCCGGCGCTGCACGTCCACCCGTTGCAGCGTTGCGAGGTCGAGCGTTGCCCCGGCGTGCGTGGTCGAGCCCACGCGCACGGCGTAGCGCGGATAGATGGGGGGCACGTGCGAAAAAAAAGCGTAGTCCTCGGTCACCCACTGCCCGCCGCGCACTTCGTCCTGAAACAGCGCGCGCGCCGTCTTGCCGTCGTGTTCAAAGTCGCGCTCCGGCCCGGCCCACTCGTAGGCGCGCTCAACAATCTCCTTGCTCATGGCCACGCATCCGAAGCCGGCCGCTTCGATGGTGTGCAAGCGCGCGCCGTTCGGCGTGCGCTTTTCGATGGCCACGCGCTGCTCGCGCATGTCGACGCGGTCCTGCCCGCGGAGCAGGTACGGCGCCGCCACGATGCACGGCTCCGCCCTGCACGCGGCAATCATCGCCTCCAGAGTGTCCCGAGCCACGGCCATGTCATCGTCAACGCTCACCCACACGTCGGCGTCGCTCTCGCGAAACTCGGCCGCGGCCAGGCTCCGCCCCTTGCCGATCACGGTGGCCCCGGCGTTCACGTGTAGTTGCATTTCGTCGAGCGTCGCCAGGCTCGCGATCGTGAACGCCGCCGGGATGCCGACGACGGCGCGCGCGCCGGCAGCGCCGCTCTTGAGGCCGTCGGCGCCGAGCACGGCTACTGCCTCTTGCACTTGCCGTTGCAGCTCGCCGGCAGCGCCGGGCAGGCCGAGTTTTTTCGCGAGCGTGTAGAGCATCGTGGACACGAACAGCATGAGGGGGCCTTTCAGGGAAGGGAGTCGATCACACGCACCAGGATACGAGCGATGGCCACCACGCCCGCGGCGACGCGCTCCAGGTTGAGCTCGGCGCGGTTCGCTGGTGACAGCGCCTCGGCGAGCTCGTGGAGCTCGGTGCGCACGTTTTGGAGCCGCGCCTTGTAGTTCAGCCAAGCGAACATCAGAACGGGAAGCCCTCTTCGTCGAGGTCGAAATCGTCGTCGTCGTCGTCGTCGTCGTCGAGCTCGCCGGCCTGGAAGCGTCGCTCAAGCTCGCGCGCCTCCGCGTCGATTTGCTCCGGCGTGGGTGGCACGTACGGGCCATCGTCGACCGAGCAGCCCACCAGCGCCACGTTGAACGGCGTGTCATGGGCCGTCCGGTTGTGCACGGCCATCACAATCGTTTCGCCCGGCGCGGTCGGCGCGAAGTAGAGCCGCGCGCCGTAGGCGAGCGGCGAGAAAAACTCAGCCGGCATCGACTCCTCAAACTGCGGCTCACCAGCGGCCGAGACGTTCAGGATTTCGAAGCCGGCGCAGTGCTCCGGCACCATGACGCGCTCCGTTCGAAACGGGCGCTGTGGCATCGCCGAGAAAATCTCCACGCCGCCCGCGCGCACCACGCCGGCCCCGCCACCGACCGGCGCGAGCGGCAAAATGTATTTCATCACTCGCGCAAACGAGCCCGGGGCAGCGAGCAGCGACGCGCGCGCCGCACGCGCAACCGGTGCGGCCGGCGCTAGCACGTGCTCAAGCTTTGCGAGCTGCGGAAGGATCGGCGCCGCGGCGAGCAGCGAGAGGAAGCTACGGCGGTTCATCGGAGCGAGTGCCCCCAAAGCAAAAGGTCGATTGCGTGGATCTCGTCCGCCGAAAAGTCGCGCGTGCGGTACGGCTCGCCGTCGCGTGGCTTCGCGGTCATCAGCACGCGCACGTGAATGCCCGGCCTGACCGGATCCCACGTGCCCCAGCTCGGCGGCGCCTCGCCGGCATCGAGCTTTTTCACGATGTCAGCAAAGCTCTCGTAGTGCGCAAACCAGCGCGCCGGCACGGGCGTCACGTCCGTTGCGAGCTCTAGATCCATGCCGACGAACAGCTGCACGCGCGCATCGCTCGGCGCGCCCCAAATGATCAGCCCCTCCGGCTTGAACACGCGCATGGGCGACGCGACGAAAAACAGCTCGCGCGCGCTCCCTCCAACCCGCATGAACGGGCAGATCGCCTCGGCCGGCTCGGCCGGGTGCCGCTCGTACACGCTGCCGGCGCGGTGCTTGTAGGCGTACGCCACGCGCTCGGCGTGCGGCTCGGGGAGCTCGGCGCCGTGCTCCCAGGTTTCGGCGTACTGCACGACGGCGCGGCAACGCTCCCCCGCGTCGACCTTGCACTCAGGGCAGCCGACGAACATGGCGATATCTGCTTCTTTGGTCATGGGCTCCGAGCCCCCGCTGTAAATTGTCCCATGTCCGGAAAGCACCATTCCCGGACAGGGGGGGGTGCAAGTGCCGGCGCGCGTGGAAAGGGGGGGGCTTTCACGCCACGCGCCGGCACCCGGCAGCCTACCCCTTTCCGGACGGTTTGGAACGGCCGTTTGCCGGCGCCTGGGCGGGCCGTCCGTTCGCGTGCGCCTGGCCGAGGGGGTCAAGCCTCAAGAGCTCGGCCAAGAGCTCCCAGCGCCCGCGCACCTCCGGCGAGAGCTGCTCCCACGGCCCGGCCAGGTTGTCCATGCCGTCCGGCCACGAGATTACATCCACGCCGGAAACTGACAGGACGCCGCGCAGCAGCTTGCCGCGCAGGCTCACGGACGGCCCCCGGCGAGCCCGTCTCGGATGAGCTGGCAAGCGAAGCAGGGGGCCGCGTGGCGGCCTTCCAGCTGCGCTTTCAAGCATTCACCCATGCGCAGGCCCACGTGCAGCGCCGGCAGCGCCGGTAGCGCCGCGTAGGCGAACCCTTCGATCGGCTTGCACTCGCGCAGTTTGAGCCCGCGCGCGCGGGCTATTTCCTCCTCGGCTTTGCGCTCCGGCGTGCCCGGTCGCGTTGCCCAGAAGCTCATTTCCCGCCCCCAAATGCGTCGTAGTCGACCGGCTTGCCCTTGACCGTGAACCGGACGGCCACGCCGCCATTGTCGTGGCTGATCACACACTCGCCCCCCGGGTGGTCGAGCACCCAACGGAACACGCGCGCGCCGAGCAGTTCCACGGCGCGCTCGGCCATGTAGGCGCTCACCTGCCGGAGCGCCGTCGCCTGGAGCTGCTTTCCCCGTAGTTTTTCCTTCATCGTGGCCATTTTCAGCTCCCGTTGATTGCGCGGTGGGCTTCGAGAACGGCGTCGAGTTTGAAGATGCGCCGGGCAACGTCGCGCTCCCACGAGCCCGGGCGGGCAATGCCGTCGACAATCGTGCGCAAAATATGCTCCACGGTGGTGTCAAGCGAAAAGCCGGCCGCCTGCTGGCCGACGACGGTTAGCGCTTTGGCGGCGCGTGCCTCCAGGTTCACCAGGGGGAAACCCCCGCCGTGGAACCGCGTCAAGAGCGCGCTCGTGGTCTGATGCATGGCGCGGATCGCGTACACCAGCTCCACGAGATCATCCTGCTGCGGGCCGCTCGTGCGCGCGAGCACGCCGTCAAGCCCCTTGTCCATTTCGCGCACCGCGCGTTGCAACCCCTGCAATAATTCCCTGATTTTGCTAGTTTCCATTTGCTCGAACCTCGTACGTTCGGGTGAGGGCGTGCGCCGGCTGACCCATTCAGCCGGCGTCCGCTCTCTTTTTTTCTACTTGACTTCGTCAACACGCGGCAAACCAAGGGTTTCCGCGCGATGGTTGAGCGCTCGGCGCGCAAACTCGCTCCAGTTCACGCCCTCGCGCTCGGCGGCCGCATCCCATCGGATCCAGTCCGCCGGGACCGATTCGACTAGCCGGCGCGGGTTTCGCTTCTGTTTGCGGCGTTTAAACCGCACTGTTTTGCCCGGTCCGGTCTGTTGTGGCTTGGTGAGCATATACACGGGTATATACGCCACCGGTCCGGCGTCGAATCAGGGTCTCCGTCGACCCGGCCCCCACTTTTGTGGGATAGTGTAGGCCTAGCGCTCCGTAGCCCGCAAAACACGGGCAATTGCATCCTGCACGGTCGAGCGCTTGAGTTTTACCGCCATTGCAATCGAGCGAACGGAACGCCCCTCGCTCGCCAGCGCCGCAATCCGGGCGATCTGCTCGGGCGTGACCTTGCTCGGCCGGCCCCACTTGCCCCCCCGCGCCTCCAGGGCGGCGCGGGCCGCGCGCTGCCGGTCGAGCTGGGCTTCGAGCTCGCCGGCAGCGGCAAAGCCCAGCATGGCCACCAGGAGCTCGCCCACGGCCCCGGCGAAATCGAAGCCCTCGGACACGCTGACCAGCTGGCAACCGGCCGACCTGAGCCGCTCGACCGTCGCCAGAGTGTCGGCCGGCCCTCGCCGGGTGAGCCGGTCGAGCCTGAACACGTAAATGCGTGCGTGCTGGCCCCTGGCTGCCGCGCTGGCGAGCTTTTCGAGCTCCGGACGAACCCACGAGCGGCCCGACCGCGTCTCGCTGTACCAGGCCAAATCCGTGTCACCGCGCGCCGCCGCGGCGCGCTCGATTGCCGCCCGCTGGAGCTCGTAGTCTTGCTCGGGCGTCGAAACCCGCACGTATGCCGCGTTTTTAGGCTCTTTCGGGGGGTGTAGGGGGGCCACCGGCCCCCTTACCATCGGCCACTCTCCCGAGGCGCGCAAGCGCCGGCCACACCTCCCCCGCTCTTGGCCCGTCGCGACACCTGACAGGTAGGATTGACCTGTAAGAGCAGAGGATTTGTCTATTTTCTTCTGAGAGGGTCTCCTAAGCCATGGGTTAGGACAGATTGGGCGACGGGCCGGGGCCGTTTTTGGGCCCCGGGTCACTTGTTCACAGCTGAACCGGCAGCACTGGACGCGCAAACCGTGCTTTTCCAGGCCAAAAAGCCGGCGGCCGGCCGGTAGGCCCATGGCCTCGGTCATGCGTTGCCCTGGCAACGGGCCC
>Ga0075425_100005094_pt1 | contig 13622 bp, 7 predicted proteins | sample SoiMethybrSBSTD4_FD_75300 | JGI IMG/M metagenome (GOLD analysis project Ga0075425, IMG submission 75300) | Bulk soil microbial communities from a Populus tree surrounding site in Tennessee, USA - Soil MetaG P. TD hybrid SBSTD4 | ecosystem: Environmental > Terrestrial > Soil > Tree plantation...
TAAAACGAGATCGCGCCGTACAGATTGCCGTGATCGGTTACGGCTACGGCACGAGCGCCAAGTTCCTGGGCACGCTGAGCGAGGGGCTTTATTTTGATCGCTCCGTCAAGGAGACTGAAGTCGGTGTGAAGATGAAGGTGGACAAAATCTTTTTCGTTCATTGTTTCTTTCGTTGCGGCTCGGGAGCCTGTTGTTCCTGGAGCAGGAGGACTGGGCCCAACTCGATCTCTTGCCCGAACGCGACCGTGCGCGCGCGCGCGACGAAAACATGTTCTACGGGTTCGCAGTCTAGCACAGCCGGCGATAGGTGTATACCGCAAGTTGTAGGGGAGCCCTTCTGAGGCACAACATATTGATTGTGTCGCTTGATCTTAGCCTGCTATCGATATAATCTTTCCGACGTTGCGGACGGAAGAAACCATCTGAGGAATTGATTTGTACCAGTTGCCGCAAGGATACAATCTTTGATGACTTCAGCCGCAAGTGTGGAGTATGCTATGCGGCACGGTCTTTTGATCGATGGCCGCAACCGATTGGATGAGAAATCGCGGGCCGATGTCCGACAAACTTCAGTTTGTCGCAGGCTGATTACCGGAATTCCCGTCTCACGACAAACTTAAGTTTGTCGGACATTTTTCTGGGAGTGATGCAATGAAGACCAGACCTCACAAGATTCAACTCGCAGCTTTGATTCTCGCAATCGCGTCTATGGCCTCGACTGCCTTCCCGAACATCCGGTCTGGAGCTGAGCCGCCTGTGATGCAAGGCCGCGGCGACTACTCCGAGGAACACACAGGCGCCCTTGCCGCGTCTGCTGTGTATGAAGCTCGCCGGCGGATGCCGCTGAGCTTCGAGACAAATCGCGGCCAGGCTCAAGCCGATGTGAAATTCGTCGGACGCGGAGATGGGTTCGCCCTGCTTCTCAAACCAAATGAGGCGGTACTCTCGCTCCACAAGCGGAGGCAAGCTTTGACATGCGGGGAGGCGGCCACGCCTTTGAACGATGAATCTTTGGCATCACAAATACTGAGCATGAAGCTCGAGGGCGCCAATTCGACGCCGCTGATTTCGGGTGAAGAGCAGCAGCAGGCCCGTGCGAATTACTTCCTCGGCAATGACCCGGCCAAATGGCTTCGAGATGTCGAGACCTTCTCACGCGTCTCATATTCAGATTTATATCGCGGCGTTGACCTGACCTTCTACGGTAATCAACACCAGCTCGAATACGATTTCACGTTGGCCCCGGGCGCAGACCCTCGAGAAATCAGGCTGAGGTTCGAAGGTGCGGATGACCTGGAGTTGAATTCCGAAGGCGCGCTGATCCTGCACACGGCTGCGGGCGCGGTGAGGCACGACCGGCCGGTTGCGTATCAGGAGAGGAACGGTTCGCGGCTCGAGGTGCCGGCCGAGTTCAAACGACTGGATGATGGGTCGGTCGGTTTCGAGGTTGGGTCATACGATCCAGCGCGGCCGCTGGTGATCGATCCGGTGCTGGTCTACTCCACTTATCTGGGTGGCAATGCTGCCGACTCCTGTAGTGGGATAGTCGTCGATTCGGCGGGAAACTCCTTTCTGGTTGGGGATTCATTCTCCTCGAATTTCCTTCGCAACGCCTCCCCGACAAACTCGGATGTGTTCATAGGTAAGCTGAGTCCAAACGGGTTATTGCTGACTTACTCATTTTTTGGTGGGAGCAAGAACGACTCGGCAACAGGGCTTGCCGTCGATAGCGCGGGTAATCTGTACTTTTGCGGCACGACCGAGTCTCCCGATTTCCCAATCTTCAATTCGGTCGGTGCGACCTTGCTGGGCGCGTCGGACGCGTTTGTAGTCAAACTGACTCCGCCGGGCGATCAGTTTTTCTATTCGAGTTTGGTCGGCGGCAGCGGCACAGAAAGCGGGGTCAGCATTGCTGGCGACAGTGCAGGCAACGCTTACATCACGGGACGAACTTCGTCGCTTGATTTCCCGATCGTCGGACCGATTCAACCTGTCTATGGCGGCGGCGACTCTGATGCCTTTGTTGCGAAGCTGGCGCCTGATGGAAAGGTGCTGACCTATTCAACATTGCTTGGCGGAAGTGGGACTGAGAATGTGCTCGGCAGATCTGGAATAAGCGTTGATGCCTCCGGGAATGCTTACGTCACCGGTGACACACAGTCGACAAACTTCCCGACCAGGAACGCGTTGCGGCCGGCCAAGAACGGCTCGGCGTCGAGTTCGGATGGCTTTGTCGCAAAGATCAATCCGAGCGGCTCTGACTTCGTTTACTCGACGTATGTTGGCGGAAGCGATGACGATTCCTGTTTTGCTATCGCAAACGACCAGGCAGGCAACGCCTACGTGACTGGACGAACCAAATCGACCGGCTTCACTGGCTCCAGCTCGACTCGAGCCTCGACCGTCACCAGTGATGCTTTCGTGGCGAAGCTCAACGCAACCGGGTCGGCAATCTCATATCTGACCTTTATCGGAGCTGCCTTTAGCGACGAGTCTGGCAACGCCATCGCCGTGGATTCCGCCGGCGATGCGGTGATGGCGGGCGCCGCGGGAGATGGAACTGCGACGGTGAACTCCATCCAGTCGTTTTCTCGTGGCAACGCGGACGCTTTTGTAGCGAAGCTCGGACCCGGCGGAGCCGTGACGTTCTCGACTTATCTCGGTGGCAGCAACGAGGACACCGCGCTGGCGGTTGCTCTAGCCGGAGACGGGACCATATATATTACCGGGGTTACAGATTCCACTGACTTTCCGACGGTGTCACCTCTCGTACGCAATAACTCCGGCCAGCGGGACATCTTCATCGCGAAGATCGATCCGAATGCGACTCCTAATCATCCGGTCCTAATACAGGCAGTGATAAGCGGGAAAAATCTTATCTTGTACGGGCAAGGCTTCGATTCCGGCGCGGTGCTGCGAGTTAATGACGAGCCGGTCAAAACTAGAAACGATGTCCCGGACCCGACACAGGTCCTGTTCGCCAAGAAGGCTGCTAAGCGGATCGCGGCTGGAGAGACCGTCCAGTTGCAAATTGAAAACACGAGCGGCAAGAGATCCAATCTTCTGTTCCTGACGAAACCGTAGCGACCGCTGTGGCCGGAACTGAATTAGCGCAAGTTCTCTGCCAGCGACTATTCGATTCGAAGCCCAAAAGTTTCTGATTGCCTCTTTCTCCGCCTTTGACGTGGTGATAGAATCCCGCCGTCAAGAACAAACCACAATCAGAGCTGATGTAGCATAGACTTCAGTCTGTGTCCGGTAACTTCGCTTCACGTTCATCATCGGAACACAGACTAGAGTTTATGCTACGCACATCGCCCGGGGGACCATGCTATGCGAGAGATTACAATAGGAATCGGAGGCGCGGCCGGAGATGGCCTGGACAAGTCCGGCGATACGCTGGCGAAAACGGCGGGCCGGCTCGGGCTCTATGTCTACGCGTATAACAGCTACCAATCGGTTATTCGCGGCGGGCACATCTGGCTGCGCGTGCGCGTTGCCGAGGAGAAGGTCTTTTCTCACGGTGACGGCTTGAATGTGCTCATCGCCCTGAATCAGGACTCGATAGAACGACACGCGCCGGAAGTCAATTCGGGAGGCGCGGTCATCTACAACTCGGATAAGTTCAAACTTGATCCGGTGCTCCTTAGAGACAACGTGTTACCCGTCCCGTTGCCAATGGTCACGCTCACAAAACCGTTTGGAAAAGTGCAGCCAGTCATGCAGAACACGGTTGCGCTGGGCGCTTTGATGTTTCTTGCGGGACTTGATTTCGACACCAACGTAGGCGTGCTGGAAGACACCTTCAAACACAAGGGGCAGGCAGTGATTGACCAGAACGCCGGGATCGCGCGAGCTGGTTACGATTACGCTCGAGACACCTTTGTGCCGCTCGGCTATGAATGGAACTTCACACGAACGCGCAGGCCGTTCGTCACCGGCAACGAACTGATCGCGCTTGGGGCCGTCGCCGCGGGGTGCAAGTTCTACTCGGCGTATCCGATGACGCCGGCCTCTTCGATCCTGCACTGGATGGCTTCTCACGGAGAGCGCTGCGGCGTCGTCGTTAAGCAGTGCGAAGATGAGCTCGCGGTCGCCAACATGGCGATCGGCGCCGGGCACGCGGGCGTACGGGCGATGTGCGCGACGTCAGGCGGGGGGTTCGCACTGATGACCGAAGCTATCGGCATGGCCGGAATGATAGAAGCTCCGGTTGTGATCGTCGAAGTTCAGCGCGGCGGGCCTTCCACCGGCGTGCCGACCAAGACCGAACAAGCCGATTTGAATCAGGTGTTCGGCGCCTCACAAGGTGATTACCCGCGAGCCATAATCGCGCCGACCGACACGACTGATTGTTTCTACTCGGCGGTTGAGGCGTTGAACCTTGCGGAGAAGTATCAACTGCCGGTGACGATCATCAGCGATCTGCTGGTATCGGAGCACCCCGAGACCATCGAGCCCGATGCGCTCACCAATGATGTTCCAATCGATCGGGGCGAGATCGTAAGCGACTGGCCGAAGTCCAACGGCACGTACAAACGCTACGCCTTCACCAAATCTGGAGTCTCACCACGTGCTTTGCCTGGTACCGAAGGAACCCTTTACGTCGCCGCGACCGACGATCACGATGAGGAAGGAATATTGATCAGCGATGTCTTCACGACGTCAGCGGTGCGCCGCAAGGTTCAAGAGAAGCGAATGCGCAAGCTTGATGGGCTGCTGCGGGACACCCAGGCACCAGTGCTCGAAGGCCCCCCGAATGCCGATGTTACGCTGATCGGGTGGGGCTCAACCAAGGGAGTGATTCACGAAGCGATCGTCCAGCTTGCCTCCGAAGGCATTCGAGCGAACCAGCTTCAGATCAAGTACCTGGTTCCATTTCACTCGAACGAAATCACGCAGATTCTTCGCAACTGCAAGAAGACGATTTGCATCGAAGCCAACTACACGGGCCAGTTCGCCCGCCATCTCAGAGCCGAGACGGGGATAACCGTAGACCACCACATTCTCAAGTATGATTGCGAGCCGTTCGAGCCACATCAGATCCTCGAGGAGGTGAAAGCCATTCTCGAAGGCAGAGAAAGGAGCAGAGATGTGACGATGGAAGAAGCTCGCGATATGGCTTATCACTACATCCGCTCGCGGCTCAGCGAGACACTCCGTCCCGGAAGAATCGAGCAGCGCGGCGGGAATGGCTTTGACGAAGCTGTGTGGGATGTTGAGATCGTGTCGCGCGAATCCGGGGACAAGCGAGGCGAGCTGCTGATCGGCGTCGAAACCGGCTCAACGTATTCGTGGCAGCCGGTGGCGTAGACTTCAGTCTGCGCCTTGATGTTTTGTCAAACACGAACCGCACAGACTAAAGGGTCTATGCCACCTCAGGAGGACTTATGGCAACGGTCATCGAACTACCGATCACATCCTATGAAGGAATTATTGACTCTGACTGGTGTCCGGGCTGCGGCGACTTTGGCGTTTTGAAGGCGCTCAAGGTGGCAGCGGGCAAGCTTGGGATCAAGCCCAAGGACTTGATCGTGGTCTCAGGCATCGGATGTTCGTCAAACCTTCCGGGATTCATTCACACGTATGGCGTTCACAGCCTGCACGGGCGGGCGGTCGCCGTTGCCGAAGGCATCAAGCTCGCCAATCACGACCTGAACGTGGTTATCACCGGAGGCGATGGCGACGGTTATGGCATCGGCATCGGACACTTCATCCATGCGATGAGGCGCAACATCGACATCACCTACATCGTGATGAACAATCAGATTTATGGCCTTACAACCGGGCAAGCTTCGCCGACGACCATGAAGGATATGCGCACCAAATCGACGCCGCGCGGGAATGTCGAGATGCCGATCAATCCCATCGCGCTAGCGCTTGTGTCGGGTGCGACTTATGTTGCTCGGGGGTTCTCGGGAGTGCCGGAACACATGGCGAGTTTGATCGCCGGAGGCATCTCCCATCATGGGTTTTCATTGATCGACGTCTTCAGCCCGTGCGTCACCTACAACAAGCTAAACACTTATCCCTGGTTCAAGGAGCGGGTTTACAAGCTTGAAGATGAAGCGAGCTACGATTCTTCAAACGCTGAAGTGGCTGTGCAGAGATCATTTGAATGGGGAGACCGGATTCCGATAGGTCTCTTCTATCAAGACGAGCAGCCTACTTATGAGGATAGCGAACCAGCTTTCAAGGAAGGGCCGCTTGTGCATCAGAAGCTCGGACTCGACCGTGAGATTTTTGAGGGCTTAATGCAGGAATTTATTTGAGATTCCGATAACAGACGGCTTTACCGTCCTCAGGCATGCCCGCACGCAATACTCAACGCGTGATACCGAGCCGCTGAATCAGGTCAACAAACCGTCGGTCTGTCCGAATTGTCCCACGTCGGTTCAAGGTTAATCTCCAGTAGCCATCCTGACCGTTCATCGAAAGCTTTCGCGAGCCAGGCAAAAAGCTTGATCTTTGTCTCCAAGCTCCGCGTAGTCCATCGCAATGAAAACCGGCGAGATATAACTTTGCCTAGATTGCTGCTTAAGCAACCGATCAAGGACTGCCAAGGGGGCACGCTCCCCACAAGACCGAGGAGAAGTCGAATGAACGCGAGGACTCACTGTAGAACACAGGCCCAACTCTCGTGCTGGCTGGGCTCAACTGGCTGCTCAACTCCTTGACTTGCATCGATGCGAGCAATAGCATCGCGAGCTAACGATATAGCTTGCACGCGGCAAGGGGACGTCGGTGAGCCTGCCAGAACCAGAGCAAATCAGCAGAGTCATTCGCACAATATTGTCTCTGTCGCTGGTGTTGGCCGCGCCCGCCGTCGCGATCTCGGAGCGCCTGCCGATCAAGACCTACACTACTGCCGACGGCCTTGCGCGCGATCATGTCGGGCGCATTGTTCGAGACTCTCACGGCTTCCTCTGGTTCTGCACGTCGGACGGGTTGAGCCGCTTCGACGGTTACAACTTCACCTCTTACCGAGTCGAGGACGGGCTGCCGTTTCCAGCCGTCAACGATATGTTGGAGACAGGTAACGGCATCTACTGGTTAGCCACGAACGGCGGCGGGGTCGTTCGTTTTGATTTGAACGCGGGCTTGGCCTCTACGGCGGAGGGCAGCAGTAAACCAGGATTCGCCACGTATTCAGTCGGCGAAATGGCTGCGGGCAGTCGAGTCAACTCTCTTTATCAAGACCGCGCTGGCAATCTGTGGGCCGGCACGGACGGTGGCTTGTTTCGTCTGGATGCCAGCGATATGGACGGCACATTTCGCCGCGTCGAAATCGGCCTCCTCTCGCACCCCGATGAGTTGGTGCAGGTGTGGACGATGCTCGAAGATCGTGAAGGGAGCCTTTGGCTCGGAACCAAGTTCGGTCTTGTGCGGCAAACGCCCGATGGCCAAGTGATGCATTACGCAGTCCGACCATCCGCGAGCAGCGATCATGTCCTCGCGCTGCTCGAAGACCGCGAAGGGAGATTGTGGATAGGGCACGAAGCGGGATTGGTTGTATTCAAGCCCTGCCCATCGCCGCCTTCTAATTGTGGATCACCGAACAGAAAGAGTTTGGCAGACGCCGCAATTCTTATGAACCCGAAATCTCCAAACGAGCGGGCCGCAATCCGCAGCCCGCAATCGGTGACGCTGCCGAATGCGGAAGGAGAGGCCCGGCGTTACATAACGGGAGAAGGCTTATCCGGCAAACGTGTCTCTACTCTTTATCAATCTGCCGACGGAGTGATATGGATCGGCGCCGCGGATGGCGGACTGAGTGAGTTCGACGGCGTGCACTTTCGCAGCTACACGATGGCTCAGGGGTTGAGCGACACAACTATTCTAACGATTGCGGAAGACGGCGAAGGCGGGTTGTGGCTGGGCACCTATCGCAGCGGGGCGATGAGGCTCGCAAGAAACGGCTTTGTGACGTACCAGGAATCCGATGGCCTCGGTCCGTCGGTTGGAGCGGTTTTTGAAGACCATTCCGGCGAGCTGTGCGTCGTCAGCGGCAATGTTCTAATCAGTCGGTTCGACGGCAGCCGCTTTGTTGCAATAAGACCAAACCTCCCGAAGTCGATAGTGTTGTGGCGGCCTGCGCAGAACTGTCTCGAAGACCACACAGGCGAGTGGTGGTTCGGGACCACCGACGGTCTTTATCGTTTCCCGAAGGTGAGCCGCATCGAGCAACTGTCCAAGGTGAAACCCAGCGCCGTTTACACGTCCCGGAACGGCTTGCCCGAGAACGACATTGCGCGCCTTTTTGAAGACAGTCGGGGCGACATATGGATCGGGACTTTCGCTCCGGTCCGGGAGGTATTGACCAGATGGGAGCGTGCGACGGGAACGTTTCATCATTATTCGGAGGCCGACGGACTGCGCCCGTTCAGCGCGCCGGCTTCTTTCTGCGAAGATGCGGCGGGCAATATATGGATAGCGTTTCGTGGCGGAGGACTCGTGCGCTACGCGGCCGGACGCTTCACACTCTTTACGGAAGCTGACGGGCTCCCGCCAGGTAGTGTCGGCAATCTTTATCTCGACCACGCGGGTCGGCTTTGGGGTCCGGCATCTCGCGGGCTGGTTCGGATTGAGGATCCGACCGCGGCCCACCCGCGCATAACCACATATTCGGCCAGCGACGGATTGATGGGCGGCAACATCTATCGAGTCGTAGAAGACGCGCAGGGGCGGATTTACATCGCGACGAGCCGCAGCATAGATCGGCTCGACCCTGCCACCGGCCAGTTCAGGCACTTCACCAACACCGCGGGAATCAGCAACACCGATTTTAGTTCGGCTTTCCGCGATCGCAACCGAGTGCTTTGGTTCGGCACGAACACGGGGCTTCTACGCTTCGTCCCGGAGCCTGATCGTCCGGCGCAGCCTACGCAGATCCTCATCGCCGGACTCAGCTTCGCAGGCGTGCGACAGCAGCTTTCCGCTTTGGGCGAAACGGAAGTTGGGGCTCTCGAGCTTGGACCGAATCAGAATCAAGTGCAGATTGATTTCTTCGGCTTGGGCTTTGGCTCGAGCGGTCCGCTGCGCTATCAATATCAGCTCGAAGGATTGGACGCAGACTGGAGCGCGGCCACCGATCATCGGACAGTGAATTACGCCAGCCTTGCGCCGGGTGCGTATCGTTTTCTGGTGCGAGCAGTCGCCGCAGACGACACACTGAGCCAATCGCCCGCGACAGTGAGCTTTCGTATTCTTCCTCCGGTCTGGCGGAGATGGTGGTTTATAGCCACCGCGGCGACGGTTCTCGTTTTCTTGATTAGCGCTTTCGCGCGTAATCGGTATCAGCGGTTGAAAGTTCTCCGGGAGAGTGAAAACCGCTTTCGCACGCTGGCCGAAACAGCTTCCGATGCGATCATCACGATCGACGAGGACAGCCGAATTGTCTACGTCAATCAAGCGACAGCAAGAATCTTCGGCTATACCGCGGATGAGCTGAGCGGCAAAGAGATGACTATGCTCATGCCCGAGTATTTGCGTCATCTTCATAAGGCGGGGTTCAAGCGCTACAGGGAGACAGGCAATCGGCACATCTCATGGGAAGCGGTTGAATTGCCGGGACTGCACAAGAGCGGGGCGGAGATACCGCTGGAGCTTTCTTTCGGAGAGTTCATCAAAGATGACAAACGATTTTTCACAGGCATCGCGCGAGACATAACAGAACGCAAGCGTGCGGAAGAAGACCGCGAGCAGGCGGAAGAAGCTTTACGTCGCAGCCGCGAAGAACGATTCGCCGAACTCGAGAAGGTGCGGCAACGAATAGCTACCGACCTGCACGATGACATTGGCTCAAGCCTTACACGTATATCCCTTCTGAGCGAAGTCGTGCAGCGACAGGTCGACGGCACTGAAGCGCCGGTTGCCCGTTCGCTCTCGTTGATTGCCAGACTCTCGCGCGAGCTTGTAGATTCTATGAGCGACATCGTCTGGGCCATAAACCCCAAGAAAGATCAGTTGAGCGACCTCTCTCAGCGCATGCGCCACTTCGCAAGCGACGTGTTCACCGCGCGAGGGATTGATTTTCACTTCCGCGCGCCTGACGCCGAGCAGAATATCAAGGTTGGCGCAAACGTCCGTCGCGAGCTTTTCCTGTTGTTCAAAGAAGCAGTCAACAACATTGTCCGGCACTCGGGATGCTCCCACGCCGACATTGAATTCCGCGCCGAAGCCGACGGCTTGGTTTTGAGGTTGAGCGATGACGGGCACGGCTTCGATGCCTCGCAAAAGAGCACCGGCCACGGTCTCGCGAGCATGCGCGAGCGAACGGAAGGACTCAACGGCACGCTTGAAATCGTCTCAGGGGAAGACGAGGGAACTACGCTTTTGTTTGCGATTCCTTTGATCCATGAGGATCAAGGTTCATCAGCAACAGCCGCTGGAGAGAATTGACCGGAACAACAATCGAAGCTACTGCATAAATATGCGGTGACAAGCGACAGCGTACGTCGTAGGCTGTGAAGCGAAGGAAGTGAACGGATGCCCAAGGAACCTCAGATACAGTCGAGCTTCTCGGCGGCGCCGCCTGCGACCGTGATAAAGGTGGCTATCATCGAAGACCAGCGCGACATACGCGAGTGCCTGACATTTCTGATCAACGGCACTGAAGGCTACTCGTGCACCGGCAGTTATCGCTCGATGGAAGAAGCTCTCGATAAAATCAGCCATCAACTGCCTGATGTGGTGTTGAGTGACATTGGCCTTCCGGGTATGGATGGCATCGAAGGAGCTCGTATCCTCAAAGAACGCTACCCAAATCTGTTGTTATTAATGCTGACGGTCTACGACGACGACGAGCGCATATTCGATGCTATGTGCGCAGGAGCTTCGGGTTACTTGTTGAAGAAGACGCCACCCGCGCGACTGATCGAGAGTCTTAGAGAGGCTGTGCAAGGTGGCGCGCCGATGTCCCCCGAAGTCGCGCGCCGCGTTATCACGTTGTTCCGCGAGATTCGCCCCCCTGAGCGCGCCGATTATGAACTGACGCCGCACGAGACGCGAGTGCTGAAGTTGTTTGTCGAAGGACACAACTATAAGACTGCAGCCACAGAGCTGGGCGTCTCCGTCAACACAATCAACTTCCACGTCCGCAGCATCTATGAAAAACTGCAGGTCCACACCCGCTCAGAAGCCGTAGCGAAAGCTCTCCTCAACAGACTCGTCTAGAGCATTTGTCAGCGGTCAATTGGTTCCACTACTTTGCAGAAGGAGAGTTCGACAGGCCGTTGAGGAGCCTTCCAACCACGGCGGTCCGCCACTGTCCACCTTGTCTTTCCTGACTACTGCCCACTAACCACTGGCCACTCGTTTTTTCCCTACTTGCGTAAGCGGTGACCCACCCCCTCGTTTGAGGTATTCCTATTCCCGCGACGAGGGGACGCGTTTAACCAGCCCTAAGTCCACGAAGAAAGTTATTAAGACGTCAAAGGAGAAGGAAGACCATGAAAGCCAAAAGCGGACTCGAAAAGCTAATTTCACTGGCGGTGTGGAGGACAACAGGTATAGATGGCGACCAAACCCTGAGAACAATTCGGATCGCCTTGGGTTTAGCATTGTTTGGGGTTCTATCCGTAACCCAGGCATCTGCCGGCGCGTCTACACGTTCGTTTGTATCCGGAAACGGCAACGATAACAACCCGTGTAGCCCGGAAGCGCCCTGCCGTACATTTGCTCACGCTATCACTCAGACGGATGCTGGTGGAGAAATCATTGTAATGGATTCGGCGGAGTACGGCACCGTTGCAATTGATCGAAACATAACGATCGACGCGCCAAAAGGGATTTACGCGGCCGTTAACGTTGCGCAGCAGGGGACGGGCATAACCATCTCCTCGCCAAACGTAACTCGAGTAGAACTCCGCGGGCTAAGGCTCATTTCGCAAGGCGCTGACAGCACCGGCATTTCCTATAACGGCGCTGGATTTCTTTACATCGACAACTGTGTAGTGGACGGCTTCTATGGGTTCGTAGCAAGCAAGGGAGTTGGAATCGCAATCCTCAATGCGGGGTATATCTTCGTCAAAGACACCAGTGTGCGGAATGGCAGCACAGGCATCCTGACCGCTCAGGGTGGCTTCGGCGCGTCGATCACGCTTGATCAAGTGCGTCTCGAGGGAAACAACTATGCAGGATTGCGCCTTAGCGATAAACATAAAGCTACGATTCGCAACAGTGTCGTGAGCGGTAATGTGAGCGCCGGCTTCGTCGCCGATGTACAAACGAGCCCGTCTGAATTGAACATCGAGGCTTGTACGATCAGCGGCAATGGAACCGGTTTGAAAGCCACCGGCCCGGGCGGCAACGCGCAGGGTATGGTGCGTATATCCAACTCAATTGTGAGCCACAACGATGTTGGTCTGCTCATCCAGGGCAGCACCGTGCTTTCCGCTGGCAACAATACAATCCGCGACAATCAATCAGTCTTTGACGTCACCCCTCATGACATCGTTGGGGTAATGGTGATCTACAAACAGAGATAAATTGAACGTTGCCCATTTCTCATCACGATTACTGAAAGGAGAGATCATGAAGATTATCAGACTAGCAAGCTGTTCGATTTTGTTTGCGGTTTTGCAAGTGGCCGCGCAAGGCTACGCGAGTACCTTGGCTGCGACGCCGCAAACGTTTGTGTCGGGAGTTGGCAATGATAATAACGCGTGCAGCCGGCAGCAACCTTGCCGGACATTTGCACACGCTATCACTCAGACCGATCCGGGTGGAGAAATCGTCGTACTGGATTCGGCGGAGTACGGCACCGTTTCTATTGATCGGGAGGTAACGATCGAGGCTCCCAAAGGAGTGTACGCCGGCGTTGACGTGCCGTCGGGAAGTGCCGGTATCGAAATCATGCCAAAAGCAACCCGGGTAACGTTGCGAGGGCTCCGGATAAGGTCGACCGGTGCGAATGTGAACATCGGCATTGCTTTCAGGAGTGCGGGAACGCTTTACGTCGAAGACTGCATTCTGGACGGCTTTCCGGGGCTCGCCTTCAAGGAGTTCGGGATTACAGTTTCAAATGACGATCCTTCCACTTCGAATGCCGGAACTCTATACGTGAAAGATACAGCCATTAGAAATTGGGACGTCGGCATCAAAGCGGAGGGTTTCTACTTGCAGAACGATAAATTTGGATTCGGCGCAGAAGTCACATTAGAGCGTGTCCAGCTCGAGTCCAACAATATCGGGTTGCAAGTGCTTCAGAGGCATAAGGCCACCATTCGCGACAGTGTCATAAGCGGGAATGGAACTGGTCTGAGCGTTTTCGCGGGCGATTTTCATTCCGCGAAGATGGTAATCGAACGATGCTTGATCGCGTATTCTGGAGGCAACGGTGTGGAATCATTCGGAGCTGATCCTAATTATCCGGGTATAGTCGTGCTGTCAAACTCGGTGGTTGTGAATAACTCAACGGGGGCCCTCCGCGGCGCTGGGGGTTTGCTTTTCTCACGCCACAACAACACGATTGAAGGAAACGCGGTTGACACACAAGGATCGCTCCAAACTGAAACTGGGAAATAGCTATGGCGTTTGGCTCCACTCAGCACCTGGCCGCTGTCCACTGATCGCTGACCACAGACATTCCTACTTGCTTAAGCGGCGACGCGAACCGCCAT
>Ga0075425_100005096_pt1 | contig 13618 bp, 12 predicted proteins | sample SoiMethybrSBSTD4_FD_75300 | JGI IMG/M metagenome (GOLD analysis project Ga0075425, IMG submission 75300) | Bulk soil microbial communities from a Populus tree surrounding site in Tennessee, USA - Soil MetaG P. TD hybrid SBSTD4 | ecosystem: Environmental > Terrestrial > Soil > Tree plantation...
TTCGTGCCGTACCCTCCACCGGCGGGCACGCCGTTGCGAAGAATCGCGGAACCTGCACCAATGGTCCAGATCGCGCCGGTGTTGTCGACGATCTGTGAAGCCGTCGTCGGCACCGTCGTGCCGTCGGCTGATGTTGTTGTCGACGTCGTACCACCGGTAGTGCCGCCCGATGGCGGCGCGCCCTTCACCCATCCCGATCCCGTCCACTGCCACCAGTTGCTATCGGTGCCCCACACGTAGATGGTGCTGCTCTTCCAGTAAATCTTCGTCCCGTAGCCGCCTGCGGCTGGCGCGCCGTTGCGAAGGATTATGGAGCTGGCGCCGATCGTCCAGACCGCCCCCGTGTTGTCGATGATTTGAGAGGCCGTTGTCGGCACGGTCGTCCCGTCCGCTGACGTCGTCGTGGACGTTGTGCCGCCGGTGGTGCCGCCGGATGCAGGTGGAGCACCCTTCGTCCATCCCGACCCGGTCCACTGCCACCAGTTGCTATCGGTGCCATAGACGTAGATCGTGCTGCTCTGCCATTGGATCTTCGTACCGATGCCGCCAGCGGCCGATGCACCGTTACGGAGAATCGAATACGAGGGACCGATGGTCCAGATCGCTCCGTTGTTGTCAACGATCTGTGTTGCCGTGGTTGGCACCACCGTGCCGTCTGGCGAAGCGGTCAGGGAGACGGGTGCAGCGACGGAGACGGTGATTTGAGTCGAGCCGGTGAGGCCGCCAGAATCGCGGGCCGACGCCGTAATGACATGACTCCCCGCCGATAACGATCGGCTGATCGTCCCTCCCGAGCCAATAGCGCCGTCGATGCTCGAAGTCCATGCAATCGACGACGTCATGTTGCCGTCCTGGGAATCGCTCGCGGAACCTGCAAACGAGATCGTGACGCCGTTGGCAAACGATGCTCCATTGCCGGGCGCCGAGATCGACACAGTAGGCGCGGTGTTCTTACTAACGGAGGTTGGAGGATAGAGGGACTCGATACCTGAAATGTCGTCCGATTCCAGCGTCATCTGGGTCATGTCGCACGCACCGGGCATCGTGGGGTACATCGTGGCGCCCCCAACGCCTGTGTGCCCGAGACCGAGAACATGACCGAACTCGTGAACAGCCACATCTTCGACATAAATGCCGGAGCCTGTGCATCCCGAGCCTGCGTAATACTGCCAGTTCTCGTGCAGCACCATGTCGGCGTCAACGAGATGGCCCGTGTAGTCGTACCACCAGTACGTCTCGCCGACGTAGCTGCTCGAGTCGTTCCGGAAAAACACTTCGTTCTTGTTATTCAACGTGAGCGACGTGCCGTTTGTCGTTCCGCCATAGACCAGTTGAATGTTGGCGAGTGTTTGAGAGCTCCAGGGATATGCACCGTTCTGGAAGGCCGAGATGGCGGCGGTATTCGAGATGTAGATATTGGTCGGGTTGACGTAATAGAGGACCTGGTTCGTTCCCCAGGTGTGACCATTGGTTACGTAGCCGCTAACGTCGATTCTTAGTAAGAAGAGGATTGCAACGAGGCCGAACGCGAGAGTAAGAACGCGGCGCATCATTTGTCTCATCATTGGCTGCCTCCCCACGTCACTTTCCGGAGGAAGCTGCCACACGCCGGATTTCATCAAGCGAGAGACTGCTGCCTTTTACGAAATTCTGCTCATCGAGCTTCAGAATCCCTTGACCCCTCAGATGCGGCTGAAAGGCGCCGCCCGATGCGAGGTCGAGAAAGAAGACGGCGCGTTCGCCGGCTGCCAGCGCAGGCAGACTCGAGACCTGCAGCGTAAAGCCATCAAGGGTTCCACCTTCCAGATCGAACGCCACATCGCGACCCGGGGCGCCCTTGAGCGTCTCCTCGACGTGGAGGTTGAAACGGGAAACTATGAGCCTGTCACCGAACGCATTTTCCTTCCAGCCGGCACTCACGCTCGTGGGAGTCGCAACCACGACGACGCCGGCTCCTTGAATTCGTTCGGCCAACGGCACCGCCCGTCCTTGAGCAGAGGCCACGGAGCCGATTGCGGAAACGAATACAACGAGAGCAAGCGCACATGTCCAGACGACGGAGCGCGTCAGCGGCATGGATACACCCCTAGCTACTCGGGGCCTTGGAGCCAAGTGGACGTAGATTCATGTCCGTGGCGAACCGAGGCCCGCGAATCGAAATTACTTGTTAGATTTCAAGGGAGGAGAGAAGGGCTCTCACCGCGAGGTAAGAGCTGTCCCGGGAAAACTCTACAGCAAGAAAGATACCCGGGCAACATTTCTGAGGCTTTTAGTTCGCGTCAATTCCGAATTGTTAGTGAGTGATGCCGAAGCATACGCGGTCAAATGTAAGAATTACGCGTTGTCGATCGCTTCTGAAATTTTGGCGCCAATTTGTAAGCGACGAATTTCACTGTCTGTCTTCGATCGCAACAGGTACCGGGTGTCTCTCTTCATCGACGCAATCACATGAACGATGACCGCGATCACATAGAGCAGCATGAGCGCGCTCAACACCACGTAAATATCGTCATCAGACGCGAGCAACGCAGGAACGATGCTGGAAACCGCGGCAAGCCCGCATAGCATCGCTCCGGTCGATGGATAGACCCGCCAAAGTAAACCGAAGATCGCGAGTATCGCGTAGTAGTAGCACGTTAGTTCTGTTGCGATCGGTACCAGCGCTGCGCCTAGCACTAAAGTGACCCAATCATCCTGGTGTTGTACGGCGAACGCGAGTGCCACGAGGAACGCCGCCAAAAGCGCCCAATAGGCCAACTGCCGCCGCTCGAACACGCGTCGTCGCGCGGCGTTCCAGGTATCCCACGGTGTGTCGATCCAGAACGACCCAAGAACCGCAGCCCGTGACCTTGGTTCGAACGACATCACGGTCTTCAGCCCCATGTTGTTGGTAAGCGGCGTTGCCAGGTGCTTTTGGCTATTGGCCACAAAGCCTTCCCACGCGTCGATGCCTCCCGAGACGCCGTGCCCGACGACGCCGAACGACAAGCCGATAAGAACGACTCCAGCGGCGAGGCTTCCAGCCGCGAACGCCTTGTGCTCCGGCGTCAATCGGAATGCGCGTTCTCGCCACATCGTCGCCGCGGCCTTCAAGACAAGACCGGCGATGATGAGACCGGGGAAAACACGGAGCAAGGTTGCATACGTCAAGGCGGCGCCACCGGCGCCCGGCCGGCCGCGTTTGACCAGGCAGACACCAATCAACGCAAGCGCCAGCCAGTCCGTTCTAAGGAAGGCGCCCCCCGTCCAGAAATAGCGCGACAGATAGTTCGTTCCCCACCAAATGATTGCGACGCACATCACCCTCCAGCCGAACGCCCACCAGACGAATGCCCACATGATGACGATGAGGATGGGATCAAGGAGCGCCAGTGCAAGAATCCGCCGGTCCGTAACGGGCTGTGAGCCAGCCAGCAGTGTGCCCGCGATGCCCCAGACCGGCGTGCCGTTGTACCCGTGGTCGAATTGGGCGATGCTCCATTCGTCGGCTGTGCGGTGCGAGCGAAACCACGCAACATCGTGCTTGAACATCTCCCATCTCGCCGGACTGAAATGGCTGGTGCACTCCGCGGGGTTCTTGACGATGTCCCGGCCTCTCTGCAGCTCGTTGGTTGCCAGATTCCGAATCCATCGGTTCGCCACCTGGGACCCGAGACCGGCTTCAACATCTGCGACGGCAGTGCACTGGTAGAGACGCGTGTACCCAAGCTCGGGGAAATATTTGGCACCAAGGTAATAGTGATAGTGCTCGTGAACCTGGATGTAGGCGGGAAAGTGGAACAGACCAAAGTTCCACCACGCGAGAAACGCCATCGCCCCAAGCAGGGCAAGCAGCCGATCGCTCCAACGACCTTTCGGCGAGTCCTGGCTCGAGTCGTTCGCGAGACGCCATGTGAGAAGGAGTGTCGCCGCCGTCGCGATGCCGCACCTGATCAGGCTGACGTATTGATAGTCCAGGCGCGTCCAGACATTCACCAGCGAATCGATCATCAGCTTCTTACCGCACCAATACTATCGGCGAAGCGGGGACCGCTCTTTCTCCTCGACAGCCGGGCCGCAAGCGCAGGCACGGCGTGAGGATCCAGAAACGCCAGATAGCTGGCCAGCATGACGAGATGAAAGGGTCCGATTTCAATCGTCAGCAGCATCCCGACATGGAGGAGAATGCCGATCGCCAGGGCGATGCGACGGGTGGGTGCGAACAGTATCAGCCCCGCGAACGACAGTTCCCATATCAGCGTCCCGTACGTCATCACCGTCACCACCGCTGCTGAGACCGGAAGGTCAAAGGGAAAGCGGTGGTAGACGTTGCTTTCCAGAACGTAGTGGACTGCCGTTCCATCCCGCCAGTACGGATTCATCAGCTTCCAGAGGCCAGTGTTGAAATAGATCAAGGCGACCTGGAAGCGAACGAGCCGCAAGGGCGCAATCACGTACGTCGCGCGGCCCGCCGCCGCGTCGCCTTTTCGCCGAGCCAGCCACGCATCGACCGACCAGACCGATCCGCAGTCGGCCCAGACGAGACAGAAGAGAATGGCCTTGAGCGCCGCATCTGCACCTGACAACGGCAGATAGTTCCACGAGACCTGAACCAGCGAGGTGATCAGGGCAAGCGCCACCGACAATCCGGACAGCAATCCGATCGTCATGCTGATGAACGCCAGCAAAGTGGACGCGTACAGCGCCGTGCCCGCGATGTGTCCAAGCCCGTGCGCCAGGAGCCACGCCTTGATTCCGAAGCCGCCGGTGCCGATGGGAACAAGTCCATCGAGGTACCAGAAGGTGGAGAGATCCGACAGACCGACCAACGTGAGACACCCGACGATTCCGAAAACGATTCGGAGGAGCGCGTAGATGTGGGTCGGAATGGGCTCGAACCAGAAATGTTGCCAGCGCTCGACGAGGTCTTTCATGGCTGATCGACGTATTCCAATCGCCAGACGATTGGTTCTTCGCGCTGCAGCGCACCGGGCATCGGAGCGACCGCCGTACGTACTGCTTCGGCTGGACCATCCCAATAGGCGGCGAGCGCCGCGATGCGCGATTCGCGCTGTTCGGTTGTCAGCCGTTGCCCGGGTGGCGGAATTGCGACCTGTCCAAACCAAACGTCGGTGCGGACGACATGCTCATCGCCATTCAGGTATTCGCGCTGAAAACGACTCCGGAAGTATCTCGCCAGCGGTTGCAAATCGCCCGGGAGCCGTTCCGCCCTCTCTTGCCGGCGCGCTACGGTAAATGCCTCGAGCGCGTTCAGAACCGCCTTGTCGCGAAACTCGTGGACGAGGCGAACGCGGTCTTCCCGTTGAGCGGGCAACGCGAGCTCTCGAAAGACATGGATTGACTGCGGCGCCGCCGGCGACTCCACGTACTGATCGACACGGACGTACTGATCGACCGCCATCGGATTCGCAAACATGTTCCACTTCTGCCGGAGTCCGATGGTGATATACGGCTCCGTAACCACGCGCAACGGTTTGGTTAGAGTGACAAGCTGCGGCTCCACGAAGCGCAGCCAGGCAGCGCTTCGATCCAGGACGCGCGTGACAGCGTCGCCTGTCGACACCCGGGGCTGCACCAGATTCAACTCGTCAGGATCGGGAAGCGACGCCAGCACCAGCGCGACCAGGTGAAACACGATCAGGATTGACAGCGCCCCGCGATGGTCTGTCATGGTTTGACCAATCGCATTGTGAGTGAGGGCGCAGGTTTGGGCAACCCTCGAGGGCAAATGACGGGAGCCCTTAGGGCTCCCGTCGAGGAGGAAGTGAAATCGCTTAGCTTGACTTGTTCTCCTTCCGGCGGCGCGTTCGATAGGCCACCATGCTGAGTCCTGAGCCAAACAGGAGGAGCGACGTGGGCTCCGGAACAAGCTGCTGCCCGGAGCCTCCTCCCGTTCCACCACCGAGATTCGGCTCGGTCATCGATGTCCCGTACTGGAACGAGATATTGCTGAACGACATGTTCCCATTGAAACCGCTCAACGTGAACTTCACGGAGTTCTGAATCAGTTCATTCCCGCCAGTCACCGCGGCATTTCCCGTTGTGGGGTTATCGACGGCCGACGTGATGCCATAGCCCAGGCCGCCGAGCGCAGCCTGTCCGTTGAGATCTGGACCACCGAAGTTGGGCGATCCAAACAGACCACCCATTCCGGAAGACGAGATGCCGCGCGTGGCGCCACCTGGTCCCGCCACGCTACCGAGATACGCCCACTCGCCGCCGACATTGCCGCCGCCATCGGCGCCAAAGAGGACGGTGCTGCCGCCGGCAAGCACTGCCGACACCGGCGTCAATGTTCCGCACGAGCAATTGAAGAACAACGTCGTCAGCACATCGGGCGGATCGTCCACGTCACCGCCGATATTGGCCAGCGTGATCTCGAGGTTGCCGGCGCCCGCATCGTGAAACGTTGCACTGGCGGCCAGACCCGTGCCGCTGGTGCCGAGACTGAATACGAAATCGGCGGCTCGCGCCGGCGTTGCCAACGCCAGTGCGCCGCCGACACAGAAACCAACCGTCATGAGTAATCGACGCACTGCTAAAGCTCCCTCTGAGGTAGAGCGTGGGCGGGCGACCCGGGTGTGAGAGGAATCGCTTCGCCTACGCTCGTTTAAGGACTCATCCTGTCGGAGCAACAGAGGATCCCGGGCCTCAACGTCGCCAACCTGTTGAGGGCATGTGACATAACATCTTCGTCATCGCCGGAAGTCGATGTCGGAGTTGACTTTCTGAGACGAAAGGTTGGCTTTCTCAGCTGGGGAGTTAAAGGGGAGGGGCAAAAGGCCGCAAATGAAAACGGCGGGACCTAAGTGGGCCCCGCCGTCAGGAGTGTGTGAAGAACTCAGGTGTTAAGCGTTGTTTTTCTGCTGCTGCTTCTTCCGCCGCGCGCGATACGCCGTCGCCGCGAGGCCCGATCCGAACAGCAGGAGGCTGGTCGGCTCAGGAACCAGCGTCTGGCCGGATCCGCCACCCGAACCGCCGCCGATGTTGGTCTCACTCAACGCGGTGCCGTACTGGACGGAGACGTTGCTGAACGTCGCGTTGCTGCAATTCACGCTGCAGGTCATCTGGAATATCACATCGTGATGCGTCACCGGAACGCTCTCTAGCCCACCGTTAGCCGTGGCGGGGTTGTCGGCGCCTGACACGATGCCGAAATTGAGGCCGTTGACCGCAACCGGGCCTTCCAGGTTGGGCCCGTTGAACGTTCCTGCGCCGAAGAAACCGAATCCGGCAGACGAGATGCCATTGACCGCGCCGCCCGGTCCTCCGCCGATGGAGCCGGAATACGCCCACTCGCCACCGACGTTAGTCCCGATAGGCGAATACGTTTGTGCGGATGACGTTCCGAGGAACGTCAGTCCACTCGTCACGGCGGAGACTTCCGTCAGACTTCCGCAACCCGTGCAATTGAAGAACACCGCAGTCAGAACGTCCCCGGGCACCAGGGCGTCTCCGCCGGTGTTGGTCAACGTAATGGTCAGCGACGTTCCGACCGTTACAAAATGCACTGACGCGGACAAGCTGCCGCTGCTGAAGGTCGGAGTCACATCGGTTGCTCGCGCTGGGGACGCGAAAGCGGCAAATGCGACCACCGCAGAAAAGGCAACAACTAGTAATCGACGCACGTTCACACCCTCCTCCTGATGGAGCCGCTGGCAGGCTCCCCGAACGACACGCCAGCACGATGTCCCTAAAGTTCCGCGGGCACTGCAGCAAACGAAACGCCAGCCCATCTTCTTCGCTAAGTGATTGCAATCTAAAGACATCACCTGTGCTATTGATCGGCGAAGTCGCCGCTGGCGGCGAATTTTCTCGGCGCCGAAGTCGCTTGGAAGAAAATGTGATCCTGCGCATCTTCGCGTGGATCCCGGTGGTGGTCGCGAGGCCTGCTCGAAGTACGGATCTGAAATTCCCGGCCGTCGTGTTGCACAGGAATTCTTCACATCAAAGCGTGATCCATTTTGATACTAGAACTTTGGTCACCGGTATTTCGCTGAGACGTAACGCGTTGGGAACTTACGAACCGCAAGAAAATGTGGCGCCGTGACGAATCGGGCAACCTGAATGAACGTCCCTCAGGAAGACAAAAGTCGGGGGACGAGATGGGATTGCTGACTCGCGGCCACACAGGCGACTATCCGACTCACATGACGTCGACGATTTTCAGCATCGAGGCAGGGTTGACTGGCGCACACACGGCGCTGGTCGTCGAACCCTCGGCAGCTGATGCGGTCTGGATCGCGTTGATGTTGTCTGAACTCGGGTTTCGCGTCGTGGTGAGCGACAGCTTCCAGGACGCGAGAGCGCAATTGACCGTCCCTCCGTCACTATTGGTGACGGAGTTGCGCCTGGGCGAGTACAACGGACTTCACCTCGTGCTGAGGGGAAAATCAGCACATCCCGAGCTTGCGGCCATCGTCACATCGCGAATTGACGACCCGGTGCTCTATAACGAAGCCGAACAACTCGGAGCGACCTACGTGCTCAAGAACGCAGGTTCGCAGGAGTTCCGCGCAGCCGTGCTGCGCACCCTCTTTCGCACGGATCCAGAGGAACCAATCCGGCCTCCATTCGAGCGACGAGCCGCGAACAGACGGCGGCAGGCGATCCCAAACCACCAGCCGGAACTGAGAGTCGCCGAACGGCGACGTAAGGTGTTGCCGCTGATTCCGCGGGACGCACCGCGAGAGTCTTAGCGGCCGCCCGGGAGCGCGCGCAAGCGCACAATCCGTGTTGTGAAGGCTGAGTTCACGGAAACGCGAACAGCGACATTCAGTTCACCGCGATCGAGTGCGACAGCCGTCGGTTCGCCTTCGAGCGAGGAATCCACCAGAGCGGTTGTCCGCACGAGACCATCTGCGTCTTCCGTGATCGAGATCAACCCGCCCGGCTCCCCCGCAACGATGAACCCATGAAGCACGTCAGACGAACCAAACGAGACGGCAGCTACATGCGAAAGGTCTGTGCCTGCGGGAGCGGCAACGTCGACGGTTTCAGACGCTCTCGGCCAGTCGGCAGCTGCACGACTCAGTGGAACACGTCGCAGCCTCGAGACGAGTTGCGGCCGCGCATCGGCAAGCCACAGTGAGTTACGTGAAGGTTCCCATTCGAACGCTGCGGGTTGAGACACGCCCTCGGAGAACAGCGGCGAGAGCGCACGATTGTCGGAAGGAAGGCTTCCATCAGTCCGGAATCTGAGCACCATCCCGGCGTAGCTGTTGACGCGATCGTTCTCCGTTCGCGGAAGCGCCACAAAGAGGTGGCCCGACGCGTCCAGTGTAATCGCGGCATCTCCATCGCTCGCGCCGGGTAGAGCTGAGATCACGACGGCGCGCTCCCCCAGCCGGCCGTCCACCTCTCGATATCTCGCGATGTCGAACTGGACGCCTCCGCCTGGCGACGTTTGCGCCTCGGCGACGTAAATCAGATGCGTGACGCTGAATTGCGGATCGACAGCCAGGCTGGTGAAGCGAACGCTCTCCGCGGTCGCAGCGGCGGCCGTCCGCGTGTCCGCGCCCTCCGCGTTCACAATCAAAATGCGGGTGCCGTTCTCGATGAGAACAAGTCGACCGTCCCCGACTGCCTTCAGACTGCTGACGCGGCCGAAATCACCAATCGAGGCAATCGCCGCATAACAGTCGGTCGATGAGTCCTGTAAGCAAAGCTGCCCCGTCGCCGATGCGCCGGGCTGGAGCACCCTGGCGGCCGCATCCCCCGCTGCGCCGCGTTTCTCATCATCACTCGATGTTGCACGAGCCGCCCGGGAGGACGTGGACACCACACTGCGGCCACCCCCCATGAACAGCACTTCGTCGGACCGGTTGCCCACAACAGAACCGGCTGAATACGCCGCCACGGAGAAGTAATAGGGCCGGCCGCTGTCGGCGTTCGGATAGACGAACGATGTTTGATTGACATCAAACCGCTCGCGAGGCGCGTTGGGTTCTGAGCCGACGTACACGACGTAACCAACCACGGCCGGATCGGGGCTCGGATCCCAGGCGATGGTGACGGGTTGGGTTTGCGCGTGCAGTGGCGACGCTAACGCGGCCAGAAGGGCGCAGGCGAGGACCATCGACGTTCTGCCAGCGGCGGCACGTTCCAATTGCGGCGAACAGCTCGAGAGATCAATCGTTTGCACGACTTGCCCTTCCGTCGTTATCGGTGTGTGATTGGCGGCCTTTAACAGGCAGCACAGCGACGGCAAATGGCGATCCATCCCTCTACATTCGAAAACGCACCGCTGAAAGTGTCATACCAAGCATTCTGACTACGACAATTGAAGTCGCGACGGCTATTTGCGTAATTCGAATTGCATACTCGCGCCGGACGATCGGCTCCACTCATCGCCGTACATACGATGGACGATACGCCCGGGGGGATAAACCGGGAAGCGGCGATCAGGAGGAGGCGCGAGTGTTCGACGAGCTTCCGCTGGACTCACGAAACAGCCTGAAATCGACGACGCAGTCGTGAGCGGCCAGGAAGTTGAGAAACCGTTTGTAGTCATTCGACTCGATGCCGAACAGCGTCAGCATCGCCCGATAACTTCCGCGCGCGTTGGCAAGCCCGAGGCTTACCAGTTCGCGCAGATCGTGTCGCGTGATATCGCGCGACAGAAACAGCGGATGGACATGATCCCAGAATGAATAGCCGGCACCGACGAGCGCCTCGTACAGCTCGTCGGCCGTGCGGCTGCGGCGATCCTGTTGCAGCAGAATCATATCGTCGGCCGCGGTGACGACTTCCGGCAGCGCCTCGACCGGGATGACGTCTTCATCGGTTCGCCACACGGCCTGTTCGACCGCATTGCGCAGCTCGCGCACGTTGCCGGGCCACCGGTACCGCGTCAACGCGCGCGTTGCCGTCTGTGAAAAGCGGACCGGTCGAAGACGCTCGGCGAAATATCCGGCCAGCAGCGGAACGTCGCTGCGGCGGTCACGCATCGCCGGCAGCGCCAGCTCGATGATGCGCAGACGGTGCAGCAAGTCTTCGCGAAATTGTCCCGAGGCCACCAGCTCGGGCAGCTTGCGGGTGGCGGTCGCAATCACACGGACGCCTGTCGGTCCCGTATCCGAGCTCGCCAGATCCCGATCGCCTCGCTCCAGAAGGTCGAGCAGCATGCCCTGCAACCGGAGCGGGAGCTCGGCGACTTCGTCGATGACGACAGTCGTCCCAATCGCCGCGTGAAAGGTGTCGCCGAACAGCTCCGATTCCAGGAGCGTCTCCGGAATCGCAGCGCAGTGAATCGTCACCAGACGCCTGCTGCCGCGCAGCGAGCTCGCGTGGATGTATTCCGCGACCAGCGTCTTTCCAACACCGCTTTCGCCTTGAATCAGCACCGTCGCATCGGAGGCGGCAGCGCGACTGGCGGCTGCGCGCGTCGCCACAATGCGCGCATCATGTCCGACAAGTTCAATCTTCGACCGCCGCTCGACTGACATGCCTCAGCAACCTCCGGGCGTCTGATTTCCGTGCCGCTGCGTGGCAGCGGCGACAAGCTGGTACGACATCATCCGTAACGTATTCGGGGCAGGCGCAGCCGTCCAGATGAACCGCAGCCCGACGTGATACCGCGCACCGCTGCCCGCAATGGCCTTGCACCATGCGACGAGGACATCGTCGGTGAAGTGCTGACCGTCGAATTGAAGGCTCAGCGACGCGACCGTCGATACGTCAAGCCGCACGTTCGTCTCCACGAGGCACCCCGATGCGCTGCAATTGAGCAGACGCACCCGTAACTCGCGTGTGAGCACGGCGAGTTCTTCCGTCATCACAACGCGTCTGCCGCTCCTTCCAACACGAGCCTGAGAGTCAACAAATGGCGAATCGATCCGCCGAGAGCGGCTGGGCGGCTCGTCAGGACGCGCACCGGAACGCTCTCCGCAGTGGTTCCTGTCAGCGTCAACTGACCTCGCTCGCCGGGCACGCCCGGTTCGCGGCTGACCACGGTCATTTGCTTCGCATCGCCTTCCTGCACCTCCACATCGCGGGAGACGTACAAGACGCCCTCCAGAGAGGCGGGAATGACGACCCGCGGATGGCTTCGCCGACCAAGCATCTGACCCTCGAAAGTCCTGAGAAGAGGCCGCGAGACGCGGCCACACCCGAGCTGGGAAGGCACTTCGCAAGTAGAGTGCCGCCCCCGCACAGGTGCGGCGACACGTTGTACCTATGGTTTACGGGAGTACTCAGGTGGTGAGAGGGCCAGAACACCTGAAACGGGTGAAATTTATCCGCAGAGAACGCGACAACGGGGCTGCGGCTTCGTGACCAGGCTGTGTCGCCGGCGCAAACCGCCGTTTATCGATAGTCCTTGAAGGGAACGTGGCAGTCATGCTTCCGCAGAAAATTGAGGAAGCGTTTGTAATCGCGGGGTGCCATGTTGAAGATCCGGATCAAGATCTTGTAGCTGCCGCGGGTCTCGCGCAAACCGAGCACGATCAGGTCACGGATGTTCGCACGGGTGATCTCGCGTTCCATGAACATCGGGTAGGCCGAGTCCCAGAACGATTCACCGGTCTCGGTGATCCGTTTGTACAAGTCATCCGCGACCGTCTTGCGGCGCTCGCGCTTGGGCGCGACGGCGCGCGCGCTCCCGCTATTGCGGATCTCCTGCGGCAAATGCTCGCAGTCGATCGTGCCGCTTTGCTGCGTCACCACGAGGCGCTCTATCGCGTTCTCCAGCTCGCGGACGTTTCCAGGCCACGAGTACGCCATCAGCTCGTTCATCGCGTCGGGCGAGACGGTCAACATCGATGTCCCGTTGGCCCCGGCAAACTGCAGGAGAAATTGATTGACGAGGGCCGGAATATCCTGCCGCCGATCGCGCAAGGGCGGCACGATGATGTGAATGACGTTGAGACGATAGAAGAGGTCCTCGCGAAACGTGCCTTGCGAGACAAGTTGACGCAGATCACGGTTCGTGGCGGCGATGATCCGCACGTTGACGTGGCGGGTGCCGCCGTCGGCACCGACCTTCTGCAGTTCCCCGGTCTCGAGAAATCGGAGCAGCAGTCCCTGCATGCGCAAGGTCATCTCCCCGACTTCATCGAGGAACACCGTGCCGAGATGCGCGGTCTCCATCTTGCCGGGCTTGTCGCGATACGCGCCCGTGAAGCTCCCCTTCACGTGGCCGAACAACTCCGACTCCAGCAGCGTTTCCGGCAGGCCGGCGCAGTTGACGGGCGCGAAGAGGTGATGCGCTCGCGAGCTTTGCGCATGAATGCTGCGCGCCACGATCTCCTTGCCCACGCCGCTTTCGCCGGTAATCAGGACCTTCGCGTCCGATCGCGCCAGACGTTCCAGTTCCTGCTGCAGCGCGACGATCTCCGGGCTGCCGCCGACCAGTTCGACGTTCTTTTTCAGACGCATGCCGGCGAGCACGTTCACACGGCCGCCGCTTTCCACTGCTGTCGCTGTCGTCGTCATTGGAATCAGATTGAATGCGCCACACCGGTGGCGCTGTTCTCCCGGTTGTGCAAGGAAGTCGCCACGTTCGGCGGATTTTTGTCTGCTCGCCTAAGTCGCTTATCTGCCGTGTGTAACGGGCTTCCGGACCCGAAACTGCAATGACAACCGTCAGGGAATGGGGAGCGTTCTGCTGGAAATCCCC
>Ga0075425_100005097_pt1 | contig 13617 bp, 13 predicted proteins | sample SoiMethybrSBSTD4_FD_75300 | JGI IMG/M metagenome (GOLD analysis project Ga0075425, IMG submission 75300) | Bulk soil microbial communities from a Populus tree surrounding site in Tennessee, USA - Soil MetaG P. TD hybrid SBSTD4 | ecosystem: Environmental > Terrestrial > Soil > Tree plantation...
CGGAGCCGGCGGGCGAGCTGTAGTGCGCGTCGTCTTCTTCGGCACGCCCGACTTCGCCGTGCCCGCGCTGCGGGCGCTGATCGGCGAAGGGTTCGATGTCGTGGCCGCCGTCACCCAACCCGACAAACCGCAGGGCCGTTCGCGCTCCACGCTCGTGGCGCCGCCCGTGAAAATCGCCGCGCAGGCGGAAGATGTCCCCGTGCTGCAGCCGCTGCGTCCCACCGGTGAAGACTTCTATCGTACGATCAGAGATCTGGCGCCCGATATGGGCGTGGTCGTCGCGTACGGCCACATCTTGAAGCCCGAGCTGCTCGCCATCCCGCCGCGCGGCATGGTCAACGTCCATCCGTCACTGCTGCCCGAGCTGCGCGGCGCCGCACCGGTCGAGTGGGCCATCTTGAACGGCCTCGAGAAATCGGGCGTCACGATCATGCAGATGGGCGAAGGCTTGGATTCAGGCCCCATCCTGCACCAGATCCCGCACCGCATTCCGGATGACGTGACGGGCGGCGAGTTGTCGGAGCACTTGGCCGAGATGGGCGCGCAGGCGCTGGTCGAAGCGCTCGAGCTGCTCGAAGCGAACATGCTCAAGCCGGTGCCGCAGAAGGACGAGGACGCGACGTACGCGCCCAAGCTCACGCGCGACGTGGCGCGCATCACCTGGAGCGAGCCGGCGGCCGTCGTCGCCCGGAAGATTCTGGCGCTCGATCCGCGCCCCGGCGCGTGGGCGGAGCTGGACGGTCGCGAGATCAAGCTGTTCGGCGCGGAGATAACTCAAGGCAGTGGCAAGCCCGGCGAAGTACTGACAACGGAAAGCGGATTACGCATTGCGGCGGCAGATGGCGGGATTGAGGTTCGAGAAGTCCAGCCCGCGGGAAAGCCGCGCATGCCCGCCGCCGATTGGGTGCGCGGCCGCGGCGTGGCAGTGGGTCAGCGCTTCACGTGAGACCGCCGCTGCCGCGCGTGCATGCCGTCACCGATGAACGCGTGGCGCGCCGGCCCGATCTCGATCGCATCGCCGCCGACCTCGCCGCGGGTGCAGGCGCCGCCCTCGCCTTCCACGCGCGCGGCCATGCGCTGAGCGGTGGTGAGATCTTTGATCTCGCCACCCGTCTAGCCGTCCACCCGCCCAGCCGTCTGTTTCTCAACGACCGCCTCGACGTGGCCCTGGCCGCGGGCGCCGTAGGCGTGCAGCTCGGCCGCGGCAGCCTCACGCCCGAAGACGCGCGCCGCCTCGAGCCCGAATGGTGGATCGGCGTGTCCGTCCACGACTTGGACGAGGCGCGCGCCGCGCAAGCCGCCGGAGCCGACTATCTTTTGGCAGGGACTGTATTCCCCACCGCCAGTCATCCCGACCGGACGCCGCTCGGCGTGGCGGGATTGGCGGACATCGCGGCGCTCGGCCTGCCGGTCGTGGCGATCGGCGGCATCACCCCCGCGCGCGTCGCGGCGGTGCGTGCCGCGGGAGCGTACGGCGTCGCGGCGATTCGGGGCCTGTGGGAAGACCTGGAGCCCGACGCGGCCGCGCGGCAGATGCTGGAAGGATTGACCGCATGAGCGAGACAATCGAAATCGTCGTGAACGGCGAGCCGCACGCAGTGACGAGCGGCGCCTCGCTGCTCGAGCTGCTGGCGGCGCTGGAGCTGGACCCGCGCGCCGTCGTGGTGGAACACAACCGCCGCATCGTGCGCCGCCCCGCCTTGGGCGACGTGCGCGTCGCCGCGGGCGATGCCGTCGAGCTGGTGCATTTCGTCGGGGGGGGGTGAGCCGATGACGACCGCTGTGGACGTCGTGAAGGACATTCCTCTGACCATCGGCGGGCGCGTATTCCATTCGCGCCTGCTCGTGGGCACCGGCAAGTACCGCTCCAACGACGAGATGATGCGCGCCATCGAGGCGTCGGGCGCCGAAGTCGTGACCGTCGCGGTGCGGCGCGTGGACCTCGATCGCTCCAAGACCGAGAGCATCCTCCATCACATCGACCCCAAGCGCTGGTTCCTGCTCGCCAACACGGCCGGCTGCTACACGGCCGAGGACGCCATGCGCTATGCCCGGCTCGCGCGCGAGGCCGGGTTCAACGACTTCGTGAAGCTCGAAGTGATCGGCGACCAGGAGACGCTGCTGCCCGACGTCGCCGGCACACTCGAAGCGACGCGGATTCTCGCCCAAGAAGGCTTCAAGGTCCTCGCCTACACCAACGAGGACCTGATCACGGCACTCCGCCTCGAGGACGCCGGCGCCGCGGCCGTGATGCCGCTCGCCTCGCCCATCGGCTCAGGGCTCGGCCTCCTCAATCCGTTCCACGTACGCATCATCAAGCGCCGGCTGCACGTGCCGGTGATCGTCGACGCCGGCGTCGGCACCGCGTCCGACGCCTGCGTGACCATGGAGCAGGGCGTGGACGGGATCCTCATGAACACGGCGCTCGCCGCCGCCCGCGACCCGGTCGCGATGGCGCACGCCATGCGTCTCGCGGTCGAGGCGGGTCGCACCGCGTTTCTCGCCGGCCGCATGCCCAAGCGCGAGGTGGCGGTGCCCTCCTCGCCCGTCGAAGGGATGCTGGATTAAGGACGCCACCGCGGCCCGGCGCGCGGCCCTGCGCCTGCTCGCCGCCGTGCGCACCGGCGCCACGTTCGGCGCCGCGCGCGACCGCGAGCTCGTGGGCCTGGCCGATCGCGACGGCCGCCTGGCCTACGAGCTCGCCGCGGGCGTGTTGCGGCGCCAGGCGACGCTCGACCGCACGCTCGATCTCTCCCGCGCCGACCCCCGGCTGCACGACATCCTGCGACTCGGGACGTATCAGCTGACGGCACTGGCTCGCGTGCCGCCGTACGCCGCCGTCTCGACCAGCGTCGCCTTGGCGCGCGAAACCGCGGGCGATGCCGCGGCCCGCTACGTCAATCGCGCGCTGCGCGATCTCACGCGCGAGCGCGGCGATGTGAAGACCGAGGGGCAGAGCCATCCCGGGTGGCTCGTGGCGCGCTGGCGGGCGCGCTTCGGCGCGGCGGAGACGGCGCGGCTCGTCGCCTGGAATGACACGCAGCCGGCCCTTACGCTGCAGCCGGTGCGCTGGGACCGGGCACGCCTCGCCGCCGGGCTCCGGGCCGCGGGGTGCGGGGTAGAAGACGCGCCCTTCGAAGCCGGCCTGCACGTCCATAAGGAAGGCGGCACGCCCCACACGCTGCGGGCGCCCGCGCTTCCGGGATTTACGGAGGGCGCTTTCATTGTCCAGGACGCCGCGCACGCGCTGGTGTGCCGCTTCGCCAGTCCCGACCCGGGTGCCCTGGTGTACGACGCCTGTGCCGCGCCCGGCGGCAAGGCCGTCCTGCTCGCGGCCCGGGGCGCGCGCGTGGTGGCGGGCGAGGCCCGGCGCGAGCGGCTGGCGCGTCTGACCGAGACGCTGGGCCGCGCGGGAGTAGCGGCGCGCGTCGTGCTGGCTGATCTTGGTGCGGCGCCATTTGCGGGCGCGGCGTTCGACGCCGTGCTGGTGGACGCGCCGTGCACGGCGACCGGGACGATGGCGCGCCATCCCGACGCGCGCTGGCGTATCACGCCGGAGACGATCACGCGGTCGGCCGCGCGGCAGCGGCGGCTGCTCGATGCAGCCGCGCCCCTGGTGCGGCCCGGCGGCATCCTGACGTACGCGACCTGCTCGCTCGAGCCCGAGGAGAACGGCGATCAAGTGAACGCGTTTCTCGAGCGTCATCCCGCGTTCCGGCGCGCGAGCGTGCCGGGCGCCGTGCCGTCCGCGCTGGTCACGGCGCCGGGCGACTTCGAGTCGCTGCCGCAGCGCCACGCCATCGACGGCGCGTTCGCGGCGCGCCTGGTGCGGGAGCGCTGATGCGCGTCCGCCGCCACATGCCGCCGCTGGGCGACTGGCGCGCGCCCGCCTGGGTCGATCGCCACCGCGTGGGGCGTTGGGCGCTGTACATCGGCAGCGCGGCGCTCGTGGGCTACCTGCTGGCGTTCTTCGTGCTGTTCCCCGCGCCGATTCTGCGGGGCCAACAAGTGGTGCCGCGCGTGATCGGATTGTCCCTGGGCGACGCGCAGCACCAGCTCGCGTCGTTGCGCCTGCAGGTGCAGGATGGCGGCAGCGAAACGGATGCGACCGCGCCCGCCGGCACCGTCACGTGGCAGGATCCGCCGCCCGGCATGATCGCGCCTGAGGGCTTGAAGGTGACGCTCGTGACGAGCTCCGGCCCGTCCAAGATCCCGGTACCGGACGTGAGCGGCCTCGACGCCACGCTCGCCCAACAGCTCGTGGCGGCGGCGGGACTGACCGTGACGCAGGTCGAGTCGGTGCAGGTCCCGCACACGCCGCCCGGCGTCGTGGCGATGACGCGGCCGCCCTCAGCCTCCATGCTGGCTCCCGGCGCGGGCCTGGTGCTCGTGGTGAGCCGCGGCGAAGCGACGATTCCCGTGCCCGATCTGCTCAACATGTCCATCGCCGACGCGCGCAGCCGGCTGGAGGAGACCGGGCTGGTGCTCGGCTCCGTCACGCGGCGCCGCACGGCGGACGCGAATCCGGGAACCGTAGTGGGACAGACCCCCGCGGCCGGGACGCTCGCGCCCGCGGGCGCCATCGTGGACATCATCGTGGCGCGGAGCCCGCAATGACCGACGGCATCCGCATCGCGCCCAGCGTTCTGGCGGCGGACCTGACGCGGTTGAGCGACCATGTCGCGCAGGCGCTCGCGGGCGGCGCCGATTGGCTGCACGTCGACGTGATGGACGGCGTCTACGTCCCCAACATCACGTTCGGCGCCAACATGGTGGCGGCGCTCCGCAAGCTGACGGACAAACCGCTCGACGTGCATCTGATGGTGGTGGAGCCGGAGAAGTACATCGCGCCCTTCGCCGACGCCGGCGCCAGCGTGTTCACGTTCCATCCCGACGCCACGCACCACGTGCAGCGGCAGCTCGCCGTCGTGAAGGAGCGCGGCATGCTGGCAGGGCTGGCGTTGAACCCGGCGGCGCCGCTCGCGCTGGTGGAGGACGTGGCGGCCGAGCTCGATCTGCTGCTCATTATGACCGTGAATCCCGGCTTCGGCGGGCAGGAGTATCTCCCGGGCGCGGACGACAAGATCCGGCGGGCGCGCGAGCTGCTCACCGCGCGGCGGTCGCGCGCCTTGCTCGAGGTCGACGGCGGCATCACGGCCAAGACCATCGGCCAGGCGCACAGCGCCGGGGCCGACACGTTCGTCGCCGGCCAGGCGGTCTTCGGCAGCGCCGACCCGGCGCGCGAAGTGCGCGAGCTGCGGCGGCGCTGCCTGGTGACCGTATGACCAACCGGCAGCAGTGGGTCGCCATCGCGAGCGGCGCCATGGCCATGGTGTTCGCCGTGGCGCTGCTGATCAAGATCCGGCCGCAGATGGATCTGCTCGAAGTGGGGTCGCGCGCGCCCGATTTTCACGCCGTCGATCTCGCCACCGGCCACGCCGCCACGCTCGCCGACTACAAGGGCAAAGTCATCCTGCTCAACATCTGGGCGACGTGGTGCCAGCCCTGCCGCGTCGAAATGCCGGCGATCGAGCGGCTGCACCAGAAGCTGGGCGGGAAGGACTTTCAGGTCGTGTCGGTCTCGATCGACCTGGACGGCGATTCGGTGGTGACGGCGTTCGCGCGCCAGCTGGGGCTGACGTTCCAGATTCTGCACAACCAGCCGGGCGATATTCAGCAGATCTATCAGACCACGGGCGTGCCCGAGAGCTTCGTGATCGACCGTGACGGCATCATCGTGAAGAAGGTCATCGGCGCGGCGGAGTGGGACGGCCCCGTGAACGAAATGCTCATCCAACGGCTCATGCATGGCGAATAGAGTCACGCTGCTGATCACGCGAAACTGGCCCATCAAGCTGGCGGCGTTGTTTCTGTCGCTGATGCTGTATGTCGCCGTGGCGCTGCAACAGCCGATCACGCAGTCGTTCGCGGCGCGCCTCGTGTTGCAGCTGCCGCCGGGCCGCACGCTGCAGGTGGCGCTGCCGCCCGTGGCGGTGGTCGTGTCGGGCCGCGGCAGCGAGCTGCTGAAGCTGCGCACGCTGCAGCGCGTGGTCACCAAAGTCGTGCCGGACACGATGACGGCGTCGCAGTGGACGCTGCGCCTCGCCACGAGCGACGTGCCGGTGCCCAAGGGCGCGGACGTCGTGGTCACCGACATCACGCCGCGCGAGATCACCGTGCGTTTGGACAGCGTGAACAAGAAGGTCGTGCGCGTCGTGCCGATCGTCAGCATGGAGGCTGAGTCGGGCTACACGCTGCGCGGCGGGCTGTCGGTGACGCCCAGCGAAGCGACCGTGATCGGCCCGGAGCAGAATCTCGCGCTCGTCGAGTCGGTCACCACCGTGCCCACCAAGATCTCGAGCGTGGACGGCCCGTTCACGCGCAGCGTGGCGATCGATACGGGCGCGCTGGGCATCGTGCGGGTCACGCCTAAGGCCGTGGACATCTCGGGCGAGCTGGGTGCGGTAGAGGAGCGCTCGTTCGCAGGCATCCCGGTCGAGACCGGCGCCGGCGGCATCGCGGGCTTCGTGCTCATCCCGGCGCGCGTGTCGGTCGCGGTGCGCGGGCCGCTGGAGATCGTGCAGGGACTGACGCGCGACAGCGTGAAGGTGATCGCCCACGCCACCGGTCCCGTGAAGGAAGGCGCCTACGTGAAGCTCACCGTGGTGGCGCCCCGCGGCGTGCTGGTGCATGCCGTCCCCGATTCCGTGGTCCTGCGCCGCCGCAGCGGCCGCGACTGACCGTGACGGACGTCGTCCTCGGCATCGAAACATCGTGCGACGAGACCTCCGCCGCCGTGCTGGTGGCGGCCGGCGGGCGCGCCCCCGAGCTCGCGAGCCTCGTCATTCTGTCGCAGGACATCCATCAAATCTTCGGCGGCGTCGTGCCCGAGCTCGCGAGCCGCGCCCATCTCGCGGCGCTGCCCGCCGTGGTGGACCGCGCACTCGCCCAGGCCGGCGTGCGGCTCGACGCCGTGGACGCCGTCGCCGTGACCGCGGGCCCGGGGCTCGTGGGCGCGCTGCTCGTGGGCGTGGTCTACGCCAAGAGCCTGGCCTACGCCCAGGATCTCGCACTGATCGGCGTGAACCACCTCGAAGGCCACCTGTTCGCGCCTGCTGTGGAAGATCCCGAGCTCGAGCCGCCGTTCGTGGCCCTGCTCGTCTCGGGCGGCCACACGCTGTTGCTCGACGTGCCGGCCTGGGGACGCTACCGCCTCATGGGCCAGACGCGCGACGACGCGGCGGGCGAAGCGTTCGACAAGGTCGCCACCCTGCTCGGCCTGGGTTATCCGGGCGGGCCGGAAGTCGAGCGCCTGGCGCTCACGGGCGATCCGGCGCGCTTCACGTTTCCCCGCCCCATGAAGGAGCACGGCTTCGAGTTTTCGTTCTCGGGGCTGAAAACCGCCGTGCTGCACGCCGTGCGGCACAGCCCCGATCTCGCGGCGGACCGCGCCCATCTGGCGCGCGCGTTCCAGGACGCGGTGCTCGACGTGCTGGTGACCAAGCTCGACCGCGCCGTCGCTGCGACCGGTTACACCACCGCCGTCCTGGGCGGCGGCGTCGCGTGCAGCCGCGCGCTCGCGGCGCTCGCCGCCGCCCGGCTCAAGGGCCGCGCGCGCGTCGCCGTCGCCAGCCCCAGGCTCAACGCGGACAACGCCGCCATGATCGCCCGTGCGGGCTGGTACCGCCTGCAGCTGGGCGAGCGCAGCGATTTCACGCTCGATGCGCGCGCCGACTTGTCGCTGCCAGGACTCGAAACGGGTCCTGCCATTCCGCATTCCCCATTCCGCACTCCGCACTCATCATGACCGTCTACCCGCTCGTGCTGCACCTCGGCCGCTGGCCCTTGATCGGCAACTTCGATCTCACGGGCTACGGCGTGATGATGATGGTGGCGTTCCTGATGGCCGGCTGGGCCATCCAGCTGCAGCTGCAACGCCGCCAGCTCAACGCCGAGTACGCGGCCGACATCGTGATGGCGGCGGTGATCGGCGGGTTGCTGGGCGCCAAGCTGTGGTACGTGGCGCTCACGGGCGAATCGCCGTTTCATCGCGGCGGCTTCGTGTGGTACGGCGGATTCCTGGGCGGGACCGCGGGCATCCTGGCGTTGGGCTGGCTCAAGCGCGTGCCGGTGCGTTTCACGCTCGATCTGTGCGCGGCACCGCTCGCGCTGGGCTACGCGTTGGGACGCGTGGGCTGTTTCCTCGTGAACGACGACTACGGCATTCCCAGCTCGTTGCCGTGGGCGATGAAATTCCCGCAGGGGTTGCCGCCCACCACCGCGGCCGAGCTCACCGCGCTGCACGTGCACCTGCCGGCGGGCACGCCGCCCGATCAGTTGTTCGCGGTGCACCCGACGGAGATCTACGAGACCGTCGCGATGCTGCTCGTGTTCTGGTGGCTGTGGCGCGCGCGCGAGCACCCGCTTGGCACGGGCTGGTTGGCCGCGGGCTACCTGATGCTGGGCGGGTTGGAGCGTTTCCTCGTGGAGTTCTTGCGCGCCAAGGACGACCGCGTGCTCGGGCCCTTCACGCTCGCGCAGGCGACGAGCGGCTGCCTGATGCTGGTGGGGGTGTACCTGTTGAACCGCTGGCGCGGGGCCGACACGTCGGGCGCGGAGGTCGCGAAGGCGCTCGCGCCGCGGCCCGTGGCGAGCTCAGCCGGCGGCTGACGCGGCGGGGGCGCGCCGCAGGCGCAGCCACGCGAAGGCGATCAACGCCAGCAGCACCAGCACGCCTTGCGCCGCGATCGACTGCGCGGTGGGGTAGATGCCCAGCGCCGGCACGCGCGGCCATCCTTCGAGCACCGTGAGACCGATCATCCCGGCTTCCTGCAGCTCCTTGACGGCATCGCCCGCGAACACGAACGCCATATAGTAGAGGAGCATACCGGTGACGGCGAAGAACGGCCGCAGCGGGATGCGCATGCCCCAGCGGTTGATGGCGAGGTAGAGCAGCACCAAGCCCACGGAGCCCAACGCGATGCCGGCGAGCACGGCACCCGCCTCCCCGGTCCCCGCCGACGAAAGCAGCGCCTGGTAGAAGAGGATCGTCTCGAAGCCCTCACGGTAGACGGCGAGGAACGCCACCGAGCCGAGCGCCAGCCCCGAGCCCGACGTCACGGCGCCCGCGATCTTGCCCTTCAGGAACGCGCTCCACTTGTCCGCTTCGACCTTGGAGAGCAGCCAGTAGCTGACGTAGAACAGCACCAGCACGGCGATGAGCATCGTGATGCCCTCGAGCGCCTCACGCTGGCCGGCCGACACGTGAAACAGCAGCTCCACCACCACCGCCGTGGCGCCGCTCGCGAGCACGGCGAGCCACGCCCCCCACACCACTTCGTGCCGCCGCTCGGCGGCGCCGACCTTGCCGAGGAACGCCATCAAGGCGCCCACGATCAGGATCGCTTCGAAGCCCTCGCGCAGCAGCAGCAGGAACGACGTCACCAGGAGGTTGGGCGCGGACGCGCGATCGGAGACCACGCGTTCGGCGCGCTCCAGATCGCCCAGCAGCGCACGGTGCAGGCGGTCGAGCTCGGCGCCGGCGGCCCCGCCTGCGATGCGGGCCCGCAGTGTCGCGAACTGGTCCTCCAGCCGCGACGTGAGGCCGGCGTCGCGGGCGCGCAGATCGGTCTCGACCTGCTCGAACGTGAGATAGGCGTCGAACACGGTCTTGTCGGACCGCTGCGTCACGGCGGAGTCGAGCTGCCGCCGTACCGCCGCGAACGTGGCCGCGGTCGCGGAGCCGCCGTACTGCAACGTCGCGACGTAAGCGGTCACCGCCCAGCGATCCTCCTCCGACAACGTCTCCTCGAACTCGGGCATGGCCGTGCCCGCGACGCCGATCGTCACTTTGCGATAGATGTCGAGCGGGGCGAGCCCGCTCATCACCGCGGGATCGGTGAGGTCGGCGGGGTGTGGGCCTTCGAGCTTCGCGGCTTTGGGCCCGTCGCCGTGGCCCGCGGCGCCGTGGCACGGCGTGCACTGCTCGCTGAACACCGCCCGGCCGCGCTCGAGCGACGGCGGGCGCGTCGGGATGCGCTCGAGCTTGCCGCCCACCGCGGCCGCAATGCGGGCGCCCAGCTGGTCGGCCCAGCGCTCGATCGAGTCGGGATCGGCGGTGCGGTCGAGCGCCGCGGCGAGCGCGGCGAGACTCGAGTCAGCGCTCGCCCGGACGGCGCGCGGCAGGAACGGCACGTCGGCCTTCGCCTGATCGATGAATTGCTTGGCCTCAGCGACTTCGGCCGCGGCCGTGACGGTGCCGCCGTGCGGCGTCACGCCGCCGCGATATTCCTTCGCCGCCAACGCGGCGGCCGCCACGACGCGGCGCGCCGAGGACAAAGAGTCAGTCGCCTGCCCCGCGAGCGTCGTGCCGAGGCAGGCGATCAACCCCAATCCGATGAGACATTTACGATTGATGAGAATGATTCTCAATAGGTGTGCATCAAAGTCTAGTCCGCCGCGAACGGGAATTCAAGTCGCGCCGCGCGCGAGTAGTTTTTGCGCATGACCACACTGCGCCAATTCGCCCGCACCGCGACGTTGCTGCTCGTCGCCGCCGCCCCGCTCACCGCGCAACGCGGCCCGCTCGACGTCCACCGCATCTGGGCCACGCGCGATTTCTCACCCGACCTGGTGCCCGTGCAATGGGCGGACCAGGGTCCCTTCTTCACGACGACGCAGGACGACGACTCGGGCCGCACCAGCCTGTACCGCGTGGATGCGGCGACGGGCGCGCGCACGCTGGTGATCGCCGGCCGCGACCTGGTGCCGCCCGGAGCCACCGCGCCCGTCGCGATCGAGGACTATCACTTCTCTGCCGACGGCGGCAAGGTCCTGATCTTCACCAACTCGGTGCGCGTGTGGCGCCGCAATACCAAGGGCACGTTCTTCGTGTGGGACCTGACCGCGAAGAAGCTGTTGCCGGTGAGCACGCATCCCGGCTACCAGCAGTTCGCCAAGTTCTCGCCCGACGGCCGGCTGGTCGGCTTCGTACGCGACAACAATCTGTTCGTGTCCGATCCGACGACGGGCGCCGAGCGCCAGCTCACGAGCGACGGCAGCGCGGACGTCATCAACGGCACGTCGGACTGGGTCTACGAAGAAGAGCTCGACCTGCGTGACGCGTGGCGCTGGAGCCCCGACTCCAAGCGCATCGCGTTCTGGCGGCTCGATCAGTCGCCGATCCAGCCGTTCTATCTGCTCGACATGGACTCGTTGCACCCCGCGCTCGAGCCGGTGCGCTACCCCAAGGCGGGCGACCGTAACTCGCAGGTGCAGATCGGCGTGGTGGACGTCACGAACGGTGCCACGACCTGGATGGATTTGGGCGCGAACAGGGACATCTACGTCGCCGACGTGGGCTTCGCAGGCGCGCCGGACGAGCTGTGGCTCACGCGGCTCAACCGCCACCAGAATCAGCTCGATCTCATGCTGGCGAGCGTCACCACGGGCGCCGCGCGCGTCGTCATGACCGACCGCGACTCGGCCTGGGTGGACGCCCACACGCCCACGTGGCTCGCGGGCGGCAGGCAGTTCCTGTTCGAGAGCGAACGCGACGGCACCGATCAGGTCTATCTGTTCAACCGCGACGGCTCGCTGGTGCGGCGCGTGACACCGGGCGGCTGGGACGTGACGGCGGTGTACGGCGTGGACGAGAAAAAAGCCGTGCTCTACTTCACGGGCGCGATCGACAATCCGATGACCCGCCCCATCCTGCGCGTCGCCCTGGACGGCACCCACCTCACGCGCATCGCCACCGGCGCGGGCGTGCACAATCCCGAGTTCAGCGCCGACTACTCGCTGTACGTGGACACCTACTCGCGCGCCGCGGTGCCGCCGGTCGAGACGCTGCGCCGCGCCGACGGGACGGCGGTGCGCGCCATCGCCGACGATCACGCGGTGATCGCCCGGGTGGACTCACTCGGCGCCCGCGCGCCGGAATTCATCCAGGTCCCGGGCGCGGACGGCACGCTGCTCAACGCCTGGATCATCAAGCCGCCCGATTTCGACCCCACGAAACGCTATCCGCTGCTGTTGAACGTGTACGGCGGCCCGGGGTCACAGACCGTGACCGACGCCTGGGGCGGCCAGAATTACCTGTGGCATCAGCTGCTCGCGCGCGACGGCTATCTGGTGGCGAGCGTAGACAACCGCGGCACGGGCGCCCGCGGCGCGAAATTCAAGAAGGCGACCTACCTGCACCTCGGTAAACTCGAGTCGGATGACCAGATCGCCGCGGCGCGGTGGTTCGGCAAGCAGGCCTACGTGGACCCGGCCCGCATCGGCATCTGGGGCTGGAGTTACGGCGGGTACATGTCGTCGTTGTCGATGTTCAGGGGCGACGGCGTGTTCGCGGCCGCACTGTCGGTGGCGCCCGTGACCGACTGGCGCTTCTACGACACGATCTACACCGAGCGCTACATGCGCACGCCGCAGGAAAACCCGCAGGGCTACTCGGACGGCGCGCCGCTCGCGTACGCCGACCGGTTGAAGGGGAAGTTCCTGCTGGTGCACGGCACGGGCGACGACAACGTCCACTTTCAGAACTCGGTGCGCCTGGTGCAGGCGCTCGAGACCGCCAACAAGCAGTTCGACTTCCGCATCTACCCGAACAAGACGCACTCGATCTCGGGCGGCAACACGCGCGAGAACCTGTTCGGGCTGTTTACGCGCTGGCTGGAGGCGAACCTGTAACCACCACGGCGACGGCGACCGCCGCCTGGTGGGTATGACTGAGTGACAACAGCACCCGGCTGACGCCGAGCTCCTTGGCCCGCTCCGCCGCGAGCCCGCTCAGCGCCACGTCGGGCCGGCCGTCGGCGGCGCGGATCACCTCGATGTCGCGCCAGCCGATGCCGCGCGCCGCTTCGGATCCCTGCAACGCCTTGTAAACCGCCTCTTTCGCGGCGAGCCGTACGGCCACGTGCGTCGCCGGATCGGGGCGGCTCTCGCAGTACGCCCGCTCGCCCGGCGTGAGCAGCCGCTCGTACACGTGCGCGCCCTTGTCGGCGAGCATGTCCTGAATGCGCTGCACTTCCACCAGATCGACGCCCACGCCCGCCGCGTTCATGGGCCGGGCCTCGTCACGAACAGCCGCCGCCGGTACGTCTTGCCGTCCACCTGGACGACGATGAGATACGCTCCGTTCGCCACGCGCCGGCCTCCCACCGTGAGATCCCAATCGTACTCGCTCACACCCGCCGCGAGCGTCGCGCGCAGCAGCGGCGCCCCCGCGAACGTGTAAATGCCCACGCGCGGCGCGCCCGTCCCGGCGGGCCACGTGATCACCACCAGATCGCCCTTGACCGGGTTCTCGGACACCTCGGCCGTCCCCGCTGCCGCCACCGTCTCGAACAACACGGTCGAGTCCGTCGCCAGACCCACCGCGTCGATCCACCACGGCAAGCCGTTGGCGGCGAACCGCAGCCGCGCCCCGCGCACGCCGGCCGCCTGCGGCAAGTCTAGCCGCACCGGATACCAGTCCCCGGCATCGCCCTCCAACAGGGCCACGTCCGTCCAGGTGGCACCCGAGTCGGCGGAGAACTGTACCAGACCGCGGGTGTCGGGAGCAAACGTCGAGCCTGCGTGCTTGGTCCAGAACTGCAGCCACACGCGGGA
>Ga0075425_100005098_pt1 | contig 13612 bp, 8 predicted proteins | sample SoiMethybrSBSTD4_FD_75300 | JGI IMG/M metagenome (GOLD analysis project Ga0075425, IMG submission 75300) | Bulk soil microbial communities from a Populus tree surrounding site in Tennessee, USA - Soil MetaG P. TD hybrid SBSTD4 | ecosystem: Environmental > Terrestrial > Soil > Tree plantation...
TGCGGCAGGGATTGTGGAGCATCATCCCATTTCGTGTAGTCGCGAACCATAGAAGCCACGTCCTGAGCGCTGTGCGCGCTGGCGGTGTAGCCCCCGCGGCGTGCGGCGTCGAGTGTGTTTCCAAGAACGACGATCACGGGCACGCGATCTGCGTACGCGTTATATATCGCCATCGATGCATGCTGCAGGCCGACCGTACCGTGAGCCATGATCATGATCGGCTTGCCTTCGATCTTCGCGTAGCCGTGAGCCATGGCGACGGACTGTTCCTCGTGGCAGCACGTCAGGAATTCCGGATTCTTATTGCCGCCGTAGTTGATCATCGATTCGTGCAGGGCGGCAAAGTTCGATCCCGGTGTCGAGGCACAGTACTCAATGCCGAGGGATTTGATGACATCCATCATGAAGTCGGCGCCATAACGCACCGGCCCTGCGGCCTCGGCTCGGCCGGCGCCCACCGCCGCACCTTCCTGAACGGGAGCGGCTGCTGGAGCGGGCTCCGGCTTGGCAATGAGCGCGGCAACACCGCCGGCTGCACCTTTCAGAAAACCGCGCCTTCCAACGGAACCCTTCTTTTTGGACATGTGGTCAGCCCTCCTGATGTGAGCTCACTTCGGCAGTAATACGCTGTAGTTTGAATTCAATAGCGGCGAGTTTATTGAAGAAGGAAGGTGCGGTCAACAAAAGTCACTGTCGAAACCATGACAAAAAGAAAAACCGCGCTGGCTTGAATCTTTCAAGCCAGCGCGGAATTATGAATCTACGATCTATAGCTATCTCTTACCTTTTTTAGGGATCGGCAACGGCAGAACCGTCTCGCCCCCATCAGGAGCGACCTTCTGCTCGAGTTCTTCGATGTCAATCGTGAGTTCCAGTTCCAGCGTGCCAAGTTTGTCCGTCTTCATACGTTCCCCCTAAGGTTTGAGATGGTTTGAGTCTCCGTACTCTTATGAGTCAAAGCCATCCTTGGCTTTTGTCTTCCTGACTTGCCATCCTTGGCTGGCCATCCTGGCCGTCCGTCCCTGGCGGTGCCGTTCCTTGGCAGCTTTGTAATAAGCACCGGGTATGCCATTTGATAAGGTGATGATTCTTCGGGATCGGACCCTTGATTTGGGCCGGTTTTGCGTCGGGACTTTGACTAATTCGATGGTTTCGCTGTCGGGACTTTGACGGTTTTCAGCTGTCAGATGTTGGGATGTCCAATGTCCCATGTCATATGTATTTGTCAAACGACCCACTGACCCACTGATTCAATCTGGTCATCTGGTCGTTTGGTCATGTGACAGATGCATCTGACACGGGACATTGGACATCCCAACATCTGACATTTTAGAAATCACGCGGACCTCTGCTACACTCGCCCCACCTTTAAGCACCGAAAAACAAAACTCTCCCTGAGGTGGGACTCTATGAGACGGATCCTTTCGATAGTCGCAGGGATACTCGTGCTGTTGATCGCAAGCACCGACGTGTGGGCGCAGGCGACGGCTCAGATCGCCGGGACGGTCAAAGATCAGACGGGCGCGGTGTTGCCGGGTGCTGAAGTCACGGTCACGCAAATCGAAACCGGCACGACGCGAAACGCAGTGACGAATGAGACGGGTTCTTATGTTCTCTCGAACCTGCCGATCGGCCCGTATCGTCTTGAAGCAGCGCTGCCAGGCTTTCGAACGTACGCTCAAACCGGGATCGTGCTGCAGGTCAACAGCAGTCCGGTCGTCAATCCTGTTTTGGAAGTCGGGCAGGTGAGCGAGCAGGTCGAAGTGCAGGCAAACGCCACGCTCGTTGAAACACGTAGCGCAGGCGTCGGTCAGGTCGTGGAAAACGCGCGCATCCTGGAGCTCCCTCTGAACGGCCGCCAGGTGGTGGAACTCCTCGCATTATCGGGAGCGGCGACACCGGCGCCCACAGTCACCGGCAGCAACCGCGATCCTTTCGCGCGCGGCAACGTTTCGGTCGCGGGCGGACTGGGCAACGGACTGAACTACACGCTCGACGGAGCCAATCACAACAACCAGTACTCTGGCTCATATCTTTCCTTCCCCTTCCCAGACGCGCTGCAGGAATTCAAGGTCGAGACGAGCGCCACATCGGCGCAGAGCGGCGTGAAGTCATCAGGTACTGTCAGCCTCGTCACGAAGTCCGGTACGAACACGTTTCATGGGAATCTGTTCGAGTTCGTGCGCAATGGAATTTTCAACGCGCGGAACGCCTTCGCAACCAAGCGCGACACGATCAAGCGCAACCAGTATGGTGGAACGGTTGGCGGCGCGATCCTCAAGAACAAATTATTTTTCTTTGCCGGATATCAGGGCACGAAGGTTCGGCAGGATCCGCCGGACACTTTAGGATTCGTTCCGACAGCAGCAATGTTCGCGGGTGACTTTACGACCTTCGCCTCGCCCGCGTGTAATACAGGCCGCCAGATGACGCTGCGCGCTCCATTCGTGAACAACCGGATCGATCCTGCGCTGTTCAGCAAAGCAGCTGTCGCGTTCGCGAAGCTTCTGCCGAGCACGACCGATCCATGCGGAAGAATCATTTACAGCAACCCAGGCAGGCAGGACGGCCAGATGGCCGTCGGAAGAATCGACTATCAGAAGAGCGAGAAGCACTCCTTGTTCGGAAGGTATCTGATCGAGAGCGCCTTCGCTCCGCCCGCTTACGATCTAAACAAAAACCTTCTGAGTGTTGGAACGGGCGACGACGGCCTTTCGCAGGCATTCACGATCGGCAGCACGTATCTGTTTCGCCCCAATGTTGTGAATGCGCTTCGGCTGAGTGCGAACCGATTCGCCGGCGGAAAAACGCAGCCGGACTTCAAAGACTGCAACTGTGGCCCGGCGGGTCTGGGAATCAAGATGTTCAGCTATGAACCGCTGACGTTTTCGTTGACGGTTACGGGCGGGTGGTCTATCGCATCAGCCAACGGGCCGAGCAGAATGGCGATCTTCGCCGCGAGTGATGATCTCAGCATCGTCCGCGGCAATCACCAGTTTGCTGTCGGGGCCAGCGGTTCGTCATGGTGGTCGAATAACTACACGACGACTCAGAGCAAATCAACCTTTCAGTTCAACGGCCAGACCACGGGCCTCGGCATGGCAGACTTCTTTACCGGCGACGTCTCGCTCTTTAGAAACGGCGCACCTTCGGAGCAGCACAATCGATCGAAGTACGTTGGACTCTATGCTGCCGATACATGGAAGCTGAATCAGAAACTAACGCTGAATTACGGCGTGCGGTGGGAGCCTTATCTTCCGCAGGTGAATCTCGATCGAAGTGCCATCCACGTCGATGTGGACGCAATGAACAAAGGAATCAAGACGAAGCGGTTTGACAACGCGCCGCCCGGATTGTTCTTTGAAGGCGATCCCGGATTTCCGGGCAAGTCCGGCATGTACAACCAGTGGTGGAATTTTTCACCTCGCGTTGGTTTCGCGTGGGATGTGACAGGCGACGGACGCACGTCGGTGCGAGCCTCAGCCGGAACGTTTTATGACTATCCCACGTCGCTATACCTGAGATCTCTGACGACGGGGCCACCCATGACGCCTCGCGTGCAGCTGACCAATGTGAAGTTTGATACGCCGTGGTCCAACTATCCCGGCGGCGATCCCTTCCCGATGCCGTACGGCCGTGACCTGGCCCGCAACACAGTGTTCACACCTTACAGCGCCTTCCTGGCTCTCGATTACGATTCGCACAACATGCGCGTCGGTCAGTGGAACTTGAGCATTCAGAGACAAATCGGATCAGACTGGCTCACATCCGCGACGTACCTTGGAAACGCGACCCGCCATTTGTGGGGCACGCAGCCCTTGAATCCCGTGATCTTCATTCCGGGCAATTGCCAGGCGGGCCAATACGGCCTCACGGCTCCCGGACCGTGCTCGAACACCACGAACCTTGACGCGCGACGCCGATTGACGCTCGCGAACCCGGTGCAATCGTGGGGATTTGGTTACCTCAATCACATCGATACGGGCGGCAATGCGAGCTATAACGGTTTGCTTCTATCGGTGCAACGGCGCGCGGCGAAGGGTGTGACTGTCAGCGCGAATTACACCTGGTCGCACTGCATCACGGAACTGTGGCAAGAGGCGGCGACGAACCCGACGGCCAATCAAGGCTGGGGTGACCCGGACAACCGGCGCTACGACCGCGGCAACTGCTCCACAGCGGCAACCGACCGGCGGCATCTTTTCAATCTGTCGGGAGTAGCCGAGACGCCGGTGTTTTCGAATCCAACGCTGCGGGCTGTGGGATCGGGCTGGCGGCTGTCGCCGATATTCAAGATTCTTTCGGGCGGCTATCTGTCGCTAAGCACCACGACGGACGTCGCGCTGAATGGAATGTCCGCACAGCACGTCAGCCAGGTGCTCGGCAATCCGTACGGCGACAAGTCTCCGGGAAATTATCTGAACCCGAAAGCATTCGCGCTTCCGGATCGAGGCACGCTCGGCAATTCGGGGCTGGGTTCTATCGCCGGGCCCGGCACATGGCAGCTCGATATCGCGTTGTCGCGAACATTCCAGTTCAATGAAAGTCAGAAGGTGGAATTTCGGGCGGAGACGTTTAACCTTACGAATAGCCTTCGCATGAACGACCCGGTCACAACATTCAACAGCAGCACATTTGGTCAGGTCACGTCCGCGAAGGATCCGCGCATAATGCAGTTCGCTTTGAAGTACTTCTTTTAAGGTGAAGGATGATAGGGAACGCGGGCTAAAGCCCGCGACTACGAGTTGGCCGGAACATACCGGCAGGCACGTAGTCGCGGACTTTAGTCCGCGTTCCGTCCCTCAATTCACCACAATCCCAAAACTTTCCACCACAGTCCACCCACACTCAACCAGATAACGATATTCACACAACTGAGAATCAACCCGATCTTCCACCACACACCAAGCGGCACGTGGCCGCTGCTGAACAGGATTGGAGCAGGCGCCGTGCCGAAGTGCGTGAGACTCGCGAAGAGACTGCTGAAGTACGCAAGTACGAGCGCCGCGAGCAGCGGTGGCGCGCCCAGCCCGATCGCGACAGCGAGGAACGGAGCATACATCGCGCTGACATGCGCGGTGAGGCTTGCGAAGAAGTAATGCGTATAGAAGTACGTCAGGCTGAGTCCGAGCAGGCCCGGAATCCAGCCGATGCCGCTGAAGACCGGCGTCACCTGGTCACTGAACCATTTGATCAGGCCAAGCTGGCCGAGAAATGTGGCCATCATCACCAGCGTCCCAAACCACACGAACGTATCCCAGGCGTTATGTTCGTGAGAAAGGTCGTCCCATTTGAGAACACCGGTCAGGAGCAGCGCTGCAATCGCGAGGAATGCCGTCGCTGTTGGATCCAGATTGAGCGTCGTACCGAGAATCCACAACACCAGCATGACCACGGCCACCGAACCCATCAGCTTCTCGCTGCGCTTCATCGGACCGAGTTCCCTGAGCGCTTCCTTCGCCATCGCCGGGGCTTCAGGCGTTTTGACTGCCCCCGGGGGACACATTTTGTAAACGATGAGTGGAACAATAATCAAACTGACGATCGCCGGAGCGATTGCCGCGACCGCCCAACTCGTCCAGGTGATGAAAACCTTCTGCGCCGCCGCGAGCTGCACAATTAACGGATTCGCCACCATCGATGTTACGAACATACCGCTCGTGATGACGGTCCCTTCGTACGCCGCAAGCACGAGGAACGCGCTTGTCTGGCGTCCTTTTACCGGATCACCCTCAATCGCTTTTCGTGAAATCGCCTGAACGATCGGAAACACGACACCGGCCGCTCGCGCGGTGTTGCTCGGCATCGCGGGTGCCAGAACAAGATCCGTTGCAACGAGGCTGTATCCAAGACCAAGCGTGCTGCGGCCAAACTTGTGAATCAGCATGTACGCGATTCGCGTGCCGAGGCCGGTTTTGTTGAAACCCGCCGCGAAGAAGAAGGCCGAAACGACCAGCCAGAGCGTGACGTTGCTGAAGCCACTGAGCGCTTCGACGATAGTCAATGTACGTGTGGCGAGCGCGCATGCGATTCCAATGACAGCCATCGCGCTCATCGGAAGTGGCTTTGCAATAATGCCGACGAGCGTCCCAATGAAGATTGCCAGAAGGCGCCAGGCTCTGGGATCAACGGCCATCGGCCGTGGTGACAGCCATACCAGGAAACCAATGGCAACAACCAGTGCGAGGCGCGATTTCATTAGATGAGACCTTTCTCGCGCCACGCGGCAATCGCGGGCACATCAAATCCGATTTCTTTCAGGATTGGATCGGTGTGCTGGCCGACCTCGGGAATCGGTCCCAACACCGGCTCGACGCTCTCGATGTCAGCAGGCGGTATCAGAGCCGACAGGTTTCCGACGGGAGAATCGATATCGCGCCATCGATTCCTTGCCGCAAGCTGAGGATGATCGAGAAACTCCTGCATCGTGTTCATGCGAGCATTAGCAATCTGCGCCTTCTCGAGTCGCTCAATAATAGCGGCGGCATCTACTGAGCGGAACACGTCGACAATTGCCGCATGCAATTCCGCGCGATGCGCAACACGCGATGGGGCCGAATTGAAACGAGGATCCGTTGCCAGTTCGGATCGCTCGAGGACGATGCGGCAAAATCTATCCCATTCCCGCTCGTTTTGAATACTGAGAAAGACCGGCTTGCGATCTCGGCTCTGGAACGGTCCATATGGAGCGATCGCGGCATGGCTCGCCCCCGTACGCGCCGGAGCCTTTCCACCGTACCGCGTGAAGTAAGCGGGAAAACCCATCCATTCCGACAGCGCTTCGAAGAGCGAAACGTTGATCGTCGTGCCCTGCCCTGTCCGCTGACGCATCAGCAGCGCAGTCAGAATCGCGGAATAGGCGTACATGCCGCCGGCTATATCGGCAACCGAAATTCCGGCCTTGCTCGGTTCGTCCTCAGTACCCGTAATCGACAACAGTCCTGCTTCGCTCTGGATCAACAGGTCATAGGCTTTCTTATCGCGGTATGGGCCGGACGCGCCATAGCCGGAGATATTGCAGACGATGAGCCTAGAATAACGCTCTCGAAGTTCCACCGAACTGAGACCAAGCCGCTCGGCTGCACCGGGCGCGAGATTCTGAACGAAGACATCGGCGCGGGACAGAAGCGGCTCGAGGACCTGCCGCGACTCGGGTTGTTTGACGTCGAGCGTCAGCGATTCCTTGGATCGATTCAGCCACACAAAATGACTCGACATACCGCGCACCGTGGTGTCGTAGCTCCGCGCGAAATCGCCGGTGCCCGGACGTTCAATTTTGATGACGCGGGCGCCCAGGTCAGCGAGATGCCGCGTGGCGAGAGGTGCGGCTACGGCCTGTTCGAGCGCAAGAACCGTGATGTCATCGAGCGGGTGCATGGCGGCACATTCTACTGGATTCTCGTGTGTCATGCGTTGCTATAGAATACCCGCGGAGGGAAAAGACCAGTGACGCGCATACTGCTAACCAATGCCACTGTGATTACGATGGACGAAAAGCTGGGTGATCTTCGGTCAGCGGATCTGCTCATCGAAAATGACCGTATCGCCTCAATCGAGCCCGGCGGCCGCATTGCCAGGCAAGACGCTGAGATCGTAGATGCCACAAACTGCATTGTGATTCCCGGTCTCATCAATACCCATATGCACACATGGCAGACCGCATTGCGCAGCATCGCGTCCAATTGGACGCTGCTTGAATATTTCAAGAAGATGCACGCCGGCCTGGCCACGGTCTTCCAGCCGGACGATCTTTACATCGCAAACCTGATGGGTGCGCTGAACCAGATCAACGGCGGAACGACAACACTGGTGGACTGGTGTCACGCAAATCGCACGCCCGCACACAATGACAGCGCCATCGATGCGTTGTTCGAATCCGGCATCCGAGCTTTTTTCTTTCACGGGACGCCGAAGCCCGATCCGAAACCTGGTGAGAAAGGCTTCTGGGAAATTCCTCATCCAAGAGCCGAACTCGAACGGTTGATAAAGCATCGCGTTGGCGGACTAGTCAGCATCGGTGCAGCGGTTCTAGGTCCGCACTATTCCACGCTCGAGGTGTCGCTACATGATTTCAGGATGGCGATGGACCTCGGCGTCATTGCCTCGATGCATCAGGGCGGCGGGCCGCCGCGAGCTGTGAACGGATGGGAGGTCCTCGAGAAGGAACGGCTGCTCGGACCGCACGTCAACATCGTGCATGGGCAGGGGATCAGCGAGGAACAAATCGCGCGATTCTGTTCTTTGAACGTGAGCTTTTCGGTCACGCCGGAGAGTGAAATGATCGAGGGTCACGGTTTGCCGATCACCGGCCGGTTGCGAAAGGCCGGCCGTGCACCGTCTCTCGGTATCGATCTGGAAACGGCGATTTCCGGTGAAATGCTGACTTGTGCGCGCATCGCTCTGAACATGCAGCGAGCGCTCGATAATTTCGCCTATCGCGAAGCAACGGGCGGGATCCCCGAAACCTCGACGATCTCAACACGTGAAGCGTTGGCGTGGGTCACGATCGAAGGCGCGCGGATGTTGCGGATGGGGGATCAAATCGGATCGTTGAAGCCGGGGAAACAAGCGGACCTCGTGTTGATTTCCTGCGGCGCAATAAATATGCAGCCCGTGCATGACCCGGTATCCTCTGTCGTCATGCAATCAACGCTGGCCAACATCGATAGCGTCATGATCGCGGGGCAATGGAAGAAACGCGCAGGCAAATTGTTAGCGCCCGCGCTTTCGGAAAAGACCGAACGCTTGTGCGCATCGGGCCGGCGCATTCTGGACGCGATGAAGATTCCGGCCGGACAAGCAAACGCGGGCTAAAGCCCGCGACTACGTGCCTGCCGGAATGTTGCGGCCAACTCGTAGTCGCGGGCTTTAGCCCGCGTTTGTTTCCGTCGGTTAGTAACGATAATGCGATGCCTTGTACGGACCTTCGACAGGCACGCCGATGTATTCGGCCTGTTCCGGCGTCAGCTTCGTCAGGCGAACGCCGAGATGCTCGAGGTGGAGGCGCGCCACTTCTTCATCGAGTTTCTTGGGAAGCATGTACACCTTCTTCTCATACTTGCTTCCGTTCTCTTTGAGATCCAGTTGCGCCAATACCTGATTCGTAAATGACGCCGACATGACGAAACTCGGATGGCCTGTCGCGCAGCCGAGATTGAGCAGGCGTCCTTCAGCGAGGATCATCACGCTGTGGCCGTCGGGGAACCGCCACTCGTCGTATTGCGGCTTGATGTTGATCCTCTCGATACCTTTGACCTTCTTCAATCCCGCCATGTCGATTTCATTGTCGAAGTGGCCGATGTTCCCAACGATGGCCTTGTCCTTCATCTTCGCCATGTGGGCAGTTGTGATGACGTTCTTGTTTCCCGTGGTCGTGATGAAGATGTCCGCGGTCGCGACTGCATCCTCGATGGTTTTCACTTCGTAACCTTCCATCGCCGCCTGCAGAGCGCAGATCGGATCAATCTCGGTCACGATCACCCGGCAGCCCTGCCCGCGCAGCGCCTGCGCGCATCCTTTGCCGACTTCTCCGTAGCCCAAAACGACGGCGACCTTTCCACCAAGCATCACGTCGGTAGCGCGCATCAACCCATCGGGCAATGAATGGCGGCAGCCGTAGATGTTGTCGAACTTGCTCTTCGTCACCGAATCGTTGACGTTGATTGCAGGGAACAGCAGCTTCCCCGCTTCCTGCATTTGATAAAGCCGATGAACACCGGTCGTTGTTTCTTCCGAAACGCCCTTGATGCCTTTCGCGATCTTCGACCACACGCCCGGCCGTTCCTTCAACTCGCGATTGAGTGTGCTGAGGATCACTCCCCATTCTTCGGGTTCATTGGCCGCGTCGAATGCGGGAACTCTCCCCGCAATTTCGAATTCCAGCGCCTTGTGGACAAACAGCGTGGCATCGCCGCCGTCATCAACGATCTGCACCGGCCCGGTGTTATCCGGCCATCGCAGAGCTTCCGCCGTGCACCACCAATATTCCTCGAGCGTCTCGCCTTTCCATGCGAACACCGGAATACCCCGCGGGTTGTCCGGCGTTCCGTTGGTCTCCGGCCGTCCCACCGTCACTGCGGCCGCCGCGTGATCCTGGGTGGAGAAAATGTTGCACGAAACCCAGCGCACATCGGCACCGAGTTCGGCGAGCGTTTCGATGAGGACCGCCGTCTGAATGGTCATGTGGAGGCTGCCCATGATCTGCATTCCGGCCAGCGGCTTCTTTGCGGCATAACGCGCGCGCACGGCCATCAGGCCCGGCATTTCCTGTTCAGCGAGCCGGATTTCCTTCCGCCCAAATTCCGCGAGAGAAAGATCTTTCACTTTGAAAGGCTGGCGTCCGGCTTTTCGTGCTTCGTCAAAGGCATGAGTGCGTTCGAAGGTAGTGGTCATATTAAATCCCCGCTTGTTTTCTCAGAGTGTCGGCCTTATCGGTCTTTTCCCAGGTGAATTCGGGTTCGTTGCGCCCGAAATGGCCATAGCTGGCGGTTTTTGTATAGATCGGTCTGCGCAGATCCAATGATTCAATGATACCGCGCGGTGTGAGCTGGAAGTTCTCGCGAATGAGTTGCGAGATCTTGTTCTGGTCGATCTTGCCCGTGCCGAATGTATCGACGCTTACCGAAACAGGATCGGCAACGCCGATCGCGTATGCAAGCTGGATCTCGGCACGCTCGGCCAATCCGGCCGCGACGACGTTCTTCGCGATGTAACGTGCCATGTAGCAGGCGGAACGATCAACCTTTGTCGGATCCTTGCCCGAGAACGCGCCTCCGCCGTGACGGCCCATGCCTCCGTAGCTGTCAACGATGATCTTTCTTCCGGTCAGACCGCAGTCCCCCTGCGGACCGCCTACGACGAACCGGCCGGTCGGATTGATGTGGTATTTCGTCTTCGCGTCCAGGAGCTCCGCCGGCAATGTGGGTCTGATGATGTGGTCGATGACTTCTTCACGCAACTGCTCGGTCTTGACCTCGGGTGAATGCTGGGTGGAAATCACAACGGTGTCGATGCGGACAGGCTTTTCATCGACATATTCGACGCTGACCTGCGATTTGCCGTCGGGACGGAGGAAATTCGGAACTCCCGCGCGCCGCGCATCCGCTAGACGCTTGGTGAGCTTGTGCGCAAGCAGGATCGGAAGCGGCATGAGTTCGGGGCTCTCGTTCGAAGCATAACCGAACATCAGGCCCTGATCGCCCGCGCCTCCTGTATCCACTCCCATAGCAATATCGGGCGACTGAGTGTCTACCGAGCACATGACCGCGCACGTCTTGTAATCGAATCCATACGAAGCGTCGGTGTACCCGATCTGCTCGACCGTTCTCCGCACAATCGACGGATAGTCGATCACACATTTTGTCGTGATTTCCCCGGCCACCAACGCGAGCCCCGTCGTCACCAGCGTTTCACAGGCGACGCGACCCATGGGATCCTGGGAAAGGACATAGTCCAGAATGGAATCGGAAATCTGGTCGGCAACCTTGTCGGGGTGGCCTTCAGTTACAGACTCGGACGTGAACAAGTAGCGACCCTTCAACACATAGTTCTCCTAAATTGGCGTTCGAACGGAGGCGCAAACCGCACAGTCTAGCATGTTATGACCGTGGGCGTACCATAGTAGGCCGTGGCGAAAGCCTACGTTAAGGGCACTAAAGAACAGTCCTGACCGCGAATTACTGGGTACGAATCAATGAGAACTTTGGATCGGCGGCCAGACACTCCACTTCGGGCAGTCCAAGTTCTTTCCGAACAATGTTCGTACCGCTGACGATCGAGACGGTCTTGTAGAACGCGTGCCGCCGGCTCATTCCCTCGCGCCCCATGCCGCAATCGGAGCACGCGGCGAGACGCTCAACGGAAACATATTTCATGGCCTGGCGCAGCAGGTCGGCGACTTCTTCAGGCGATTCGACCTGCAGCGTGTGATGATCAATCACACCAATAGCGATCTTCTTACCCGTTATTCCTTTGCACACAGCTTCGAGATCCATACCGCCCGAACTTTTCATTTCGAACGTAATGAGATCAGCGTCCAGTTGATTCAAAATCTCGAGCGCGGGTTTGTACGACTGCACGTTGTCGAACATTCGCTGTTGTGACGGATTTCCCCAGCAGGTGTGAACCCAGACTTCGGTCTTCTCGCGCAGTCCTTTGACGGTGTTGTTGTAGACCTTGAGCATGAAGTCCAGCGTGATGTCCTTGTTCGCCACCGGCCGCGCGACGAGCAGGTGAATCTGGGGATCCTCAATCTGAATTACGGGACATCCCGCGTCGGCCAGATCGTGAAGTTCCTTATTGAGCGCATCGCTGATCCCCATGATGCGCGATGGCAGGTCTTTGTAGTGCTCGTCCTGCACGGCATAGGCAACCAACTCCGGCGAGACCGTACCGAATTTCACCGGCCGCTTGGTCAGACGCTGCGCCGCCTTCCAGATCTCTGCATACTGCATTTCGCCGGGACCAACCGGACCGACGATCTTCGGCATGACGCGGGCTTCAAGATAATCGTGAAGGATGTGGCCGCGCGGAAATCCAATACCGCCCGCGCCGGCGCGTGCCAGTTGAGGGTGTGTCGTGTCGAAGCCGGACATGTGGCGAGGCGGATAGCTGGTCCATGTCTGGCCGCCAACGTCCTGATCGAAACGGCAGTCGCCGTCGGTGCAGATATCCAGGCCCGCGACTTCCTGGTCGCGCAGGTACACCCCGAGCGCATCGGTGTATTGCTCGCGGAATTTGTTGTTGGCCATCGCATCCACAAACGACCGGGTGCCGAGGTTCTCGGTATACCAGCTCGGCCGCGGCAAAGATCCGATGATCGTCGTGGGCAGGATTTTCCCGGCAGTGGCTTTCAGCATATTGATTGGAGTAGGTAGTCCCCTCCTAGGATAGGAGGGGTGGCTGCGCATCAAGAAGATGCCGCGAAGCCTCCTTTGAAAGCGCAGACGGGGTGGTCATTCTGGACTGACCACCCCGTCCGTGCCTTCAAAGGATGCCTTCGGCGATATTTTTTGATGGCACGGCCACCCCTCCTATCCTAGGAGGGGAATACGTTTTTGCTAGTTTACGCTCCGTCGTTCTGTCGGCCCGCTGTGACTTCCGCGATGGCCAGGCGTTCTTCCTTATACGGGTCGTTCACGAACTTGCAATCGTTATTGAAGACCATAGTCCCGCGGTTAGCGGAATCGAACGGCACCCAGTTCGGAATGCCTTTGTGATTCGGGTTTCCGGTCTTTGCGAAGGCCACCCACGCCCCGCTCATCTTGTCAGCGAGAGGCTGCCGATCCTTGCCCTCACCGAGTTCCGACTTCGCAATGTCGACATTGTCGAAAACAAATCCGACGTCCATGGTGTGCATGGATCGGAGCTTGCCTTCGCGGACTGGTGAATACCACTGGAAGTAATACTTGTAGACCGCGGCCTTTTTCTGATCCGCTTTGCGGATCGCTTCCTCCTCCGGGCCCTGGCGGAAGTTCGAGGCGGTCGTTGAGGCAATCAGGAATATGTCGAGGTTGCTCGCCTTCGGGCGGCCTTTCTTGTAGACCGAGATCACGTGATCGGCTTTGGGTTCATCGGTGCGCAGCATTTGCTTCACCTTGTTGCGAAGTGCGGC
>Ga0075425_100005099_pt1 | contig 13611 bp, 12 predicted proteins | sample SoiMethybrSBSTD4_FD_75300 | JGI IMG/M metagenome (GOLD analysis project Ga0075425, IMG submission 75300) | Bulk soil microbial communities from a Populus tree surrounding site in Tennessee, USA - Soil MetaG P. TD hybrid SBSTD4 | ecosystem: Environmental > Terrestrial > Soil > Tree plantation...
GATTCGATGAACATGCCGCTGGCGCTGACGTCGCGCGTGCTGGCGCGGAGCACAGCGGAGCCCCATTCGATGTCGAGGCCGGTGCGAAAATTGTAGCGCGGCGCCCAGCGGCGTTCGAGCCGGCGCGCGTTTGGATCTGCAATGCCCATGAAGCTGGCTCCCCCTGCCTGGGTGACCGAGCCGCGGCGCATGGGCGTTCACGCCGCCCCCAAGGAATTCAGGGTTGCATGATACCAGCCCTGAGTGAACATCCTGTGAAAAGGATACGATGCCTGCGGGCACAAAGGTACGACACCGAAGGGCCGTGTTTTGTTCCCTGCAATGGCAAAAAAGCCACCGAGGGGTACTACTCGTCGGCTGGATCCGAGCCATGGTCGCCTGGACCTTCTGCATCCTCACCCGCGCCGGCTGCTTCCGCGGATTCTCTTGAGCTCCCTTTGTTTAGATGTCCTTTGTCTAGATATCCTTTGTGTAGACGCCGCCGAATTTCGGCCTGCAAGTAATGGCGAAGATTCTCCGGCAGAATGCCCGGCGCAACTAGTTCGCGCAGATCAGAAATCGTCAGCGCGGGCAGGAAAGCGAGCACGGTGGTAAGCGTAGTGGAGGGCTGGCGAATCAGCGCGATGCGCACGTTGTAAACGTGGCCCCACTTCGCATCTCGTGCGATGGATTGCACGACCACAGCGGGAAGCTTGTTCCGCGATAGCACGCGCAGCACTTGTGCCTCCGTCAAATTGGGATTGCTAAGGGCCGCTTTGACCACCGGTGGGTGCCCTTCCGCTAGCAGCGCCCCCGCGATGCGTGCGGGCGCGCGGCGCGCCAACGCAATTTTTTGCCCCAGCGGTAACTGCGGCAGCTTGGTGATCACTTGCCCTTCCGCTTTTATTTTCATGTCAGGCAAGACGCCGGGTGAAATCGCAAACTGCACCAGGTCCATCAGGTATAGTTCGCGCAGCAAACGAAATCCCTCGCTACGCGGTGTGTGTGGATGAAACGCCAGAGCTTTTTTCACCCGATAGCTTTTCAGGAAGTGGCGCCGCAGCAATACTTCCTGCAGAAACGCCGCTGGCGTGTCTTTGCGCTGCAACAGCAGGCACAGGGTTTCTTCGTTCAGGGCAGGATTTTCAAGCGCCGGCAGCAATTCGCCGGGAAGGGTTTCCTGAATGAGCCGGACGAATTCCTCGCCGCTCGCCGTGCGCAGGTCGTCGCCCGCGCTGCTCATCGGATGGCCTCTTCCCTGCCTGTAATCTGCCGCAGGGCCAGTCGTGCGGCGGTTTCGGCAGCCTCCGCCGGAACAAGTCCGATGACGGCACTTGGCAAGGCCCGGCGCAGTTCGGCATCAACCGCTTGGTCGAAAAATTGCGAACGTCCTACCGTACCGCCTGTTTTACTCAGCGGGAACGTCAGCCGGGCGATATCGAGAGACTCCGCTAACCGTAGAGCGATTACAGCAAGTTTCTGGGCGGCCACCTTCAATAAGGTTTGTGCCAGGGGATTTCCCGCGTCCGCCGATGCCGCCACTACCGGGAACACACGCGGATATACATCGTCGGCGCCAAGCGACACTTTCGCGTCCACGGCCGCCCAATTCGCACATCCAAGGTGTCGCAGAATCAGACGGCCGGCTTCAACAGCCGCATCGCTCGCATCTTGTTCTCGCGCCGCCGCGACCGCCGACCGCCCAATATCAAACGCGCTTCCTTCGTCGCTTCCCGAGGGGCCGTAGCCGCCTTCCCGCAGCTGTCTGCCGGCGGCATCTCGTCCCACCGCTGCGGAGCCCGTTCCAACCACGAGAACAATGGCAGGGCCATCCGGCATCGCTGCCAGCTCCAGATCGAGATCCGTACAGACTCTGATGATGGTGCCGGGAAAATTCCCTTCCAGCAATTGCTGCATCCGATCACGATTCTCCGGCTGCGCCGTGCCCGCGAGCCCCGCGCACAAAGCAACCATCTCCGCCGGCTGGCCCAGCGCTTCTAGTGTCGCGTCGGCAGCTCGTTTCACCCCTGCCGCGGCGGAATCGAATCCGATTCGTGTAGGGTTAGAGGCCGGCCCTCGCCCGCGCGCGACGATGGCACCGGACAAATCCATCGCGACGCATTCGGTTTTGGTGCCGCCGCCATCGAATCCCAGAACACACTTCATATTTTTAGCTTACGCGATTCGCTGAAAGGCTGCAGGCCGGCTACCGCTTTCGCTTCTTTTTCTAAAGTGAACTACGGATTCGGCCTCGCTGTCGCGCCTGCTACGCTCTGGCGTCCACTATGCGCTGCACTTGTCCAAATCCGCGATCGCCTTTCGAAGTGGCACCCTGGCGCGGTTCCCTGCTCACCCTTCTGGCGTCCCTATCGCTATGTGTCACATTGCTCGGCTGCCAGCGATCACAACCGGTTTCGGATGAACATTCGTCACCTACAGCGGCAACTCCGCCGGCAACTCAGGGAAACCGGCCCCCTGATGTTTCTTCCGCGCAAAGCGGAACCAACAGCGGAGCGGTGAAAGCGGAATTTCGCAATGTCATGTTCCATCTGACGCCAGATGCGGCTGCGCACCTGGAAACTGTTTCCGGAGAACTGTGGCCGACCGGCAAATACGACATGCCGGTATTCGATGACAAAGCCTCGTTCGAGCTGCACGTCGCCAATGGAACCATTTCGATCAGGCCCGATGCACTGGCCACAATCATGAACGAATTCGTCTTTGCTCGCAGCGATGCGCCGATGAAAGATATTTCGATTCGAACGAAAGAGGATCGCCTGGTCATTAAGGGCAAACTGCACAGCAAAGGCGATTTGCCGTTTGAAACAGCGGCAGAAATGTCGGTAAACGCCGATGGGCGGTTGCGGCTGCGCACCGAAAAAGTGAAGGCCCTGAAAGTGCCGGTGAAAGAAGTGATGGCATTTTTCGGAATTGACCTTGCCAATCTGGTCAACACCAGCAAAATTCCCGGCTTGCATACGGACAAGAACGATTTGATTCTGGACCTGGGCGGCCTGCTGCCGCCTCCGCACATCCTTGGCAGAATCGCGTCCGCTCGACTGGAAGGCAACCTGATCGTGGTTGTTTACGGCGATGGTGGGAAAAAATCGGCCGCTGCGAAACCCGAAATGCGGGGCGAGGGCGGCGCAGCTGCGCCGGGCGCGCGCGGAGATGCGTCACCGCCTGGCAACTACATGGCGTTTCGCGGCCATCGCGTGAAGTTTGGCAAACTCACGATGGAGAATACCGATCTCATGGTGATTGATCTTGACCCGCAAGATCCGCTGGACTGGGACCAGGACCGTTACCAGGATCAGCTAGTCGCGGGGTATTCAAAAAGCACCGATACGTTCGGCCTGCGGGCCTATGTGAAAGACATCGCGAAACTTTCCAAGCATCCGGCCGGCAAGCCACAGCGAGACAGCAACTGATTGCCGGCGAGCACGTTGCGTTTGGTTCATGAAAACGCTTCGGCCGTCCGGACTTTGGGGCGTCGGCGTTTCCATTCGTAGTCCTTGCGCAGGCGAGCCTGGTGTTTCTTCACCTGAGATCCGATTTCGTGGAAAGCTCTTTTGCAGACCGCACGCAGGTGTTGGTTGCTAGCGGTAGCGTGCAGCGTGCCGGTCGGCAGGACAAGATTCAAAGCGAGTGCGTGTTCCTGGGTGCGGGGAACTTTTGAAAATACAGCATGCAGCTGGACCAAATCGGGTTCGTAACATTTCAAAAGCGTATTGAGTTTGACGACGGCGCGTTCGAGCTCCTTATCAATGGGATTGTGGCGTTCGACTTCCTTGAAACTGACGGAGAGTTTCATAAGCGCACCTGTAGGAATTTTGAGGGGTAAACTCGCAGGCTTGCGCCGGCGGGTAAACGGGCGAGACGCGGGCTGTAGTTCGACGCCGCATCGAGGGGAGCATAGCAAGGGGCAACGTGCGTCGCAAGGAGAGTACCGAGAACGGCAGTACCAAATATCACGTGCAACCTATAAAGCCAGGACGCTCCGGCGAATTGTAGTTGGTACTTTATACTTTATGCCTCTTCCATGACCAACGCTGCCAAACTAAGCGCCGACCAGAGCCGACCTGCTGGCGGTCCGGTGATGCGGGTGGGGCCGGCCGGTTGGTCGTATCCGGATTGGAAGGGATACGTGTATCCGGAGCGAAAGGCGAAGGGGTTTCACGAAGCGGAATATCTGGCGCAATTTTTCGACACCATTGAGATCAACACGAGTTTCTACGGGCCGATACGCCCGGAGCATGCGAAGCTGTGGCTGGAGAAGGTGGCGGCCAATGCGCGATTTATGTTTACCGCAAAATTGCTGCAACGGTTTACGCATGATTTGACGGCTACTTCGACTGATGAAAAAGAAGTGCGGGTTGGCTTCGACGTGCTGCATGCGGCGGAAAGGCTGGGAGCGGTGTTGCTGCAGTTCCCTTTTTCGTTTCATAGGACGGAAGAGACGACCTCTTACCTGGGAAAATTGCTCAAGAAATTTGCCGGGTATCCGCTGGTGGTGGAGGTGCGGCACGCGACGTGGAATGTTCCAGAAGTTTTCGAGCTGCTGCGCGAGCGCGGCGTGGGTTTTTGCAACATTGATCAGCCACTGATCGGAAGGTCGCTGAAACCGTCGGCGGAGAGGACGGCCCCGGTTGGATATGTGCGGCTGCACGGGCGGCGGTATGACACGTGGTTCACCGAGGATGCGGATGTGCCACAGCATGAGCGGTATAACTATCTGTACTCGGACGAAGAGCTGCGGCCGTGGGCTGCGCGCGTGAAGCAAGTGGCGGAGGACGCGAGCGACGTTTATGTGATCACGAATAATCATTATCAGGGCAAAGCCGCGGTGAATGCGCTGGAACTCATTGCGATGCTGAAGAACGCGAAGGTGAAAGTGCCGGAGCCGCTGCGGGAGAGGTTTCCGGTGCTGGAAAAGATTGCGGACGAAGGGCCGCGAGCGCCGAAGCTGTTTTGAAGATCCGGAAGGCAAAATGATCCCGCAGAGGCGCTGAGCCGCAGAGAGCAAGAGAAACGAGGAAAGAAGGGCTTCCTGGGGTGGTTTTCGCAAGAATGACGGTGGCGAGTGGCCAGGACGGAGAAGCGGGCGCGCATTTCGCCACGCAGTGCGCCGATAGTGCACCGCAGCGAGAGAATTTACTTTGTTCTTTTCCGGCATTTAGGGTTCCTTACTGCATCGCTTGAGAAAACTGCGCTTGAACTTCACTGGTTGCCGGATGTCGTTCGGCACTTGGGCTTCTCGATTCTGGGGAGCACCAAGCGATTTTTCTTGCGCAAGAAAGGCCACAGAGCTGCTGATCCTCGAAAGGCGAGCAACCAAGTTCTCGCCTGGCGCGGGGCTCGTTCAGGATTTCAGGATTTGAGGAGTTCGGGGTTTAGGGGGTTGGGAGCGCGCTGGCCCTGGAAGAAGGCGGCGATGTTTTGGGCAGCGGTGAGGGCCATTTTGCCACGGGTTTCGATGGAAGCGGAGCCGAGGTGGGGAGCAAGCACCACGTTCGGGCGTTTGAGGCCGGGGTGGACGAAGGGCTCCTGTTCGAAAACGTCGAGGCCGGCACCGGCAATCTTTTTTGATTCGAGGGCGTGGACGAGCGCGGCTTCGTCAACGACAGGTCCGCGGGAAGTGTTGATGAGAAAAGCGGTGGGCTTCATGCGGAAGAATTTGGGCGCGTCGAAGAGCTGGCGAGTGTCGCCATTGAGCGGAACGTGGAGGGAGATGAAGTCGGATTCGGCGAGGAGAACGTTCATGTCGCGGAATTCGGCGTTGCTCTGTTTTTCGATATCTTCGGCGACACGCTTTCGGCTGTTGTAGGCGATTTTCATGCCGAAGCCCTGCGCGCGGCGGGCCATGGCCTGGCCGATGCGGCCGAAACCGACAATGCCCAGAGTTTTTCCCCAAACGTCGGTGCCGCAGAATTGATCGAAGTTCCAGCCCTGCCAGTTTCCTGCCCGCACGTATTGATCGGCTTCGACGACCCGGCGCGCGACAGCCAGCATGAGCGCCCAGGCGAAGTCGGCGGTGGTTTCGTCGAGTACGCCAGGAGTGTTGGTGACGAGAACGCCGCGGCGGGTGCAGGCGGGGATGTCGACATTGTCGTAACCGACGGCAACGTTGGCGACGATACGCAGCTTGGGAGCGGCGCGGAGGGTGTCTTCGCCGACGCGTTCGGTGAGCAGACATACCAGACCTTCCTTGTCTTTGAGGCGGCGTAAGAGTTCGTCTTTAGGAGGGCGGTCCTGCTTGGACCAGAACTCGCAATCGCAAGCGGACTGCAGGAGGGCTTGGGCTTCGGGATACAGCGGGTGGGTGATGAAGATTTTGGCTTTCGGCATGGTTGCTCGTGCTGGTGATTGAAAAATAAGGTAACACAGGCGGGGAGAGAGATTGCGGGATTTGCGGGAGGCGTTGCGAATTACTATAGTGGCGGGGAGAAGACGAGAAGATTGCCACAGATGCCCAGAGACACCGAGATTAGGAAGAAGAAGGAAATTGCAAGGCAAGAACGGAGAGGAAAGAAAAGACGATTTTCGCATAGGGACGCAGAGGCGGAGATAGAGATCGAAAAAGCGGGGGAGAGAGCGGGAGCGATTTGAACAGATCGATTGTTTCAGAGTTGGAGAAAATTGTGGGGGCCCGGAATGTGCTTTCGCGCTCTGAGGACCTGGTCTTGTATGAGTATGACGGGTCGGTGGAGAAGGCGCGGCCGGAGGTAGTGGTGTTTCCGTCGAGCACGACGGACGTGGTGCTGATCGTGAAGCTGGCGGTGAAGCACGACGTGCCGATCGTGGGGCGGGGAGCGGGAACGGGCCTTTCCGGCGGGGCGCTGGCGCGAGGCGGTGGAATCATGCTCGCGTTCGGGCGGATGAACAAGATTCTGGAGATGGATTTTGAGAACCGGCGAGCCGTGGTGCAGTCGGGAGTGGTGAACTTTGATTTGACGCGCGCGGTGGAACACGCAGGATTTTATTTTGCACCGGACCCGTCGAGCCAGAAGTCGTGCACAATCGGCGGGAATGTGAGCGAGAACTCGGGCGGGCCGCACACATTGGCATATGGGGTGACGAGCAGCCACGTGACGGGGCTGGAGCTGGTGCTGCCGAACGGCGAAGTGCAGCGAATTGGCGGGAAACTGAGCGATCCGCTGGGTTATGACTTGTGTGGACTGCTGGTGGGAAGCGAAGGGACGCTGGCGCTGGTGACGGAGATTGTGGCCAAGCTGTCGAAGAAGCCCGAGGCGATCAAGACGCTGCTTGCGATTTTTGAAACGGTGGACGACGCTACGGAGACGGTGACGGAGTTGACGGCGAGGGCGATTACTCCGGCAGCGTGCGAGATGATGGACGGCTGGACGCTGCGCGCGATTGAGGACTACGTACATGCGGGATTTCCGCGGGATTGCGGCGCGGTGCTACTGATTGAGATTGAAGGACTCGCGGAGGCGGTGGCGGGGCAAGCGGTGGCGGTTGATGAGATTTGCAAGTTGCATCACGCGCGTGAAGTGCGTACCGCGAAGGATGACAAAGAGCGCGAACTGTTGTGGAAGGGGCGGAAGACGGCGTTTGGAGCGCTGGGGAGGCTGTCGCCGAGCAATTATGTGCTGGATGCGGTGATTCCGAGGTCGAAATTGCCGCAGGCGCTGCGCCGTGTGCTGGAGATTGGGAGAAATTGCGGACTGCAGGTGGGAAATATTTTTCATGCGGGAGATGGGAATTTACATCCACTGGTGCTGTTTGATCCGCGCGATAAAGAGCAATTCGAAAAAGCGGTGAAGGCTTCGGAAGAGATCGTGCGCTACTGCGTGTCGATTGGGGGCGCACTGACGGGCGAGCATGGCGTCGGAATGGAAAAGGCGGAGCTGATGACGCTGATGTTTTCGGAGGCGGACTTTGCGCTGATGCGGCGAGTACATGCGCAGTTTAATCCGACCGGGCTGCTGAATCCTGGGAAAGTATTTCCGATGGGAAAAGGATGCGGGGAGACGCGCGTGCGGACTGGCTCGATGGCGACTTCGATGCATGCGGGAACGCCGGCAGGAGTGCCGGCGTGAATACCACGACGAAAGTCACGGTAGCCACGCGTATGGAAGCGGCAGTCGGAGCGGAGTTTGTTCGAACCGACGCCGGTGCGGTGGCGGGGTATGTAGTCGATGGCATTTCGCCGAAGATGATGGCGCGGCCGGAGAATGCGGCACAGGCGGCGGAAGTGGTTCGAACGGCGATGGAAGAAAAGTTAGGGGTGATCGCCTGCGGTGCGCGGTCGGCAATGGGCGTTGGGATGCCGCCGACGGATTACGATGTGGCGCTGGACATGACGCGGGTGACCGGCATTGCGAGCTACGACGCCGGGGATTTGACGGTCAGTGTAAACGCCGGAATGCCGCTGGCAGAATTGACGCGAGTGCTGGCAGAGCACAACCAGTTTTTGCCGCTGGAGGTGCCTTTTTTTGAAAAGGCCACGATCGGTGGCGCGATAGCGAGCGGGCTCGATTCGCCGCTGCGGCAATTTTATGGAGCGCCGCGGGACTTTTTGATTGGGGCGGAGTTTGTGGATGGGACGGGAGCTCAGGCGAAGAGCGGCGGGCGAGTGGTGAAGAATGTGACGGGCTACGATTTTCACAAATTGCTGAACGGGTCGCTGGGAACGCTGGCGGTGGTTACTCGGCTGAATTTTCGGACGTATCCCGTGCCAACGGCGAGACGCGGATTTTTGGCGTCGTTTGCCGATGACTTGGGCACGCTGAAGTTCGCAAAGCAGATCGCGGCTTCGGCGCTAACTCCGATCGTGGTGGAAATGCTTTCGCCGGAGTGCGCGGGGCTGCTGTTTGCGCGGTATGCGCCATTTGCGTCGTTTTGCGCGGCGCAGAGCCGTGGCGAGTGGACCTTGTGCGTGGGGTTCGAGGGGAGCGGCGAAGTTTGCGAGCGGTATGCGCGCGAGTTGGCGCGAATGGCGCGCGAGGCCGCGGCGCAGAATGCCGTCGCGATGCATGATGAGCAATTCGCCGCGATGTTGGAGATTTTGCGCGAAGCGCCGGTAACGATGCGGGACGCCGCGGCAGAAGCGGTGGTGATGCGGTTTGCTGCGCTGCCCTCGCAACTGGGGGACTTGCTGCGGGCTGTGCGCAGTTTCGCGGGATCGTCGTGGATGACCGCGCCAGTGCTGGCGCGCAGCGGATCGGTGGTGTACATGGCATTGTTGCCGCGGGCCGGAGATGACACGGTGCCTAGGCAGATGGAATATTTTTGGCAAAGCGTGGGATCGCTGCGCAGCAAACTGGAGTTTCGCGGATCGGTGGTGTTCAGTCCGGCGAAGTGGAAAGCCGCTTTGAACGTATGGGAGCATGTAGATTTTGATTTGGAGATGGAACGGCGCGTGAAAAAGGCATTCGATCCGAACGGGGTGTTCGCTCGCGGGCGGTTTGTGGGAGGATTGTGACCACATGAGCGAGACAACAATTTCCCAGGCGCCAGGGGTTCCCGGGCTGCAGCCAAGTTACGAAGATTATGCAAGGTGCGTGCACTGCGGGCTGTGCCTGAATCATTGTCCTACCTACAAGTTGTGGCATCTGGAGGCGGATTCGCCGCGTGGGCGAATTTTCCAGATGATTCGCGTGAAGGACGGCGAGGCGCCGGTCAACGCGACTTTCGTTGAGCACATTGATAAATGTCTGGATTGTCGGGCGTGCGAGACGGCATGCCCCTCCGGCGTGGAATATGGAAAGCTGGTGGAGTTTGCGCGGGCGCGGATTGCGGTGGAGTACAAGCGGCCATTTTTTTCGCGGCTGGCGCGGAAGTTTGTCTACCGGTGGCTATTACCTCGACCTGGGCGAATTGCGTTTTTCGCGCGGCTGTTTTGGGTTTATCAGAAGTCGGGCTTGCAGACGGTGGCTCGCAAGACCGGTGTGTTAAGGGCAATGGGGCTGGCCGAGCGCGAAGCGCTGATGCCGCGAGTGGACGATGAGTTTTTCTTTCGCCGACTCGGCAAAACCTTTCCTGCGCTCGGAGAAACGAGAGCGCGGGTGGCGTTTTTTGGCGGATGCCTGGCGCAGGTGGCGTTTGCTGAATTAAACGAAGCGACGATCCGCGTGCTGACGGCGAATGGTTGTGAGGTGACTGTGCCACGACAGCAGGTTTGTTGCGGAGCGCTGGCTTCGCACGCCGGGGACCGCGAGGCGGCGAGGGGCGGGGCGCGACGGAATTTGCGCGCGTTTGGCGGAGACGAGTTTGACGCGATCCTGACGAACGCCGCCGGTTGTGGTTCGACGTTGAAAGAATATTCGCATCTGTTTTCGGAAGGCGAGCCGGAGTATGAGGCGGCGAAAGAGTTCGAATCGCGGGTGCGGGATGTAACGGAGTTTTTGAACACGCTGGGACTGGTAGCGCCGATGAAGGAGTTTGCGACGCGGATAACCTATCAGGATTCATGCCATTTGCTACATGGCCAGAAGGTGCGCGAGGCGCCGCGCAGGCTGCTAAAGGCGATGCCGGGGATCGAGTTTGTGGAGTTGCCGTATTCGGAGATCTGTTGCGGTTCGGCGGGCGTATATAACGTTACCGAGACCGAGGCGTCGATGGAACTTCTCGCCGAAAAAATGAAAAACGCGGCGGCCACGGGCGCGGAGACTATCGTTACGGCCAATCCGGGATGCCTGCTGCAAATGAGGGCCGGAGCGCAGATATACAAGACCGGGCAGAGGGTTTTGCATGTAATGGAAATGCTCGACCGGGCGATACTGGATCAGGCGATAGAGGAGGCGAGCGCAAAATGACGTTGATCGACATTCGCCAACGTTAATCAACGTTCGCCAATAAGATAGCGGCAACCGCGAGGGCCCATGCGAGCGGAATGGGTGGCCCCAGCGGGAACATCGCAGCGGTCGCCGGTGCGATATGTCTTCGCCTCGCCATCGAGGATGAGCGTCATTTCCCCGCTCAAGATCACATGTGCGGTTTCTTCGGCGTGCTGGTGATCTGGATAGAACGCGTTTGGACCGTCCTGCCATACGTAGGTGTGGCGAAAACCTTCGTCCTGCAGGCCTGCAACGACCGCCTTCTCGTCTTCTTTCGCATCCATGTCAATTAGATACTACGGCGCAAATTCCGGTTTCCTCAGGGCGGTATGAATTTTTTGAAATAGAAGAATTTACGGAGTCTAAAGACAGCGACGCCCTCCTCGCTTCTGTTTCTGGCAACGGAAGAAAGAAGGGCGCACTGTTTTCAGGAGAGAAGATCTTAGCGACGGACTAAATTCCCGGTCCGCCAGGAGCGTCGGCGGGCGCTGGAGGCGGTTCTCCTCCGTTACGCATATGGCCATTTTTGATGAACATGCGCTTCGCCGGAGCTTCCTTCACGGTGTAGTCCGAGGGGACAGTAAAGAGATTCGCATTCGGAGCGTTGCGCTGGATGTTGGTGACCGAGTACAAGGTCTGGCCAAACATTGGGTCGGTACGTTTACTCTGCACGACCATCTGCAGTTCGGGCGAGTACCATTCTTCTTTCACGATGGTGAGAGCCTTGTCGTTGCCGATCTGGCCTACTGGGATAGTACGTGTGTAACGAGTGCCCTCGGCATTTACGCCACTGATGGTTTGTGTGCCGAGGGATTCCTTTGTCAAGTTGGCGTTATCTTCGGGGCCGAATTTTTCGTACTTCACTACGCCGCCCGGGCCGGCTTCAAACCTGACGTCCGCTCCGGGGCCGGGACCGGCTCCCGTAGAAAATTTGCGTGGCCCAAGTCCCCTTTTATGAACAGGAAGCTTGTAAGCGACCTTTTGATCTGGATTCAGGTCATAGGTTGTTCCCGCAACGGGATCAGAAATCATAATCACGGTATGCGGTTTGCCGCTGGCGGCAAGAGGACCGATAGCGGGCAGAGTGGCTTCTTTGCGGAAGCGGCCTTCGCCATCGCGATAGAGATTGCTCTGGAATTTGTGAGTAATGGTAGTGCCATCAGCGAGAGTCTGCTTGGTTTCGCCAGCCGAAACAGCGCTGAACGGAGCGCCTTTCACAACCTTGCCACCGCCAACACCGCCGAAGCCGAGCAGTTCGACTTCGCCACCGAAAGCGACGGTGGCAGGCCCCATCCCGGGCATGCCGGGTTGAACCATAACCACCTGGCCGCCTTCCGGCCCCGGTCCTTCTTGTCCCTGTGCCCGCGCGCAGAGAACGAGCGAAAGCGCACTACCCAAGCCAAGCGTCCAACGTACAGTTGATTTCATGCCGGTGTCTCTCCTCTTCTCTCCGTTTTCCAACCAATTTGTTTCAACTTTCTACTGAAGCGTAGAGTCCAATTGCGAGTCGTCGTGAAGACGAACGGCCTGTGGTACGCCGTCCTCCCCTATCAAGAAATCGACCTGCACCCATTCGGCGGCGCGGTCCTGCGCGACCGGTAAACCAAAGCGCCCCAATGCACCGCGCTGCATACGCACCTGAAGAATCTCCCGATTTTCGTACGGACTCGGCATGCTGGCGGGCAAGCGGGTGAAAGCGCCGCTGTCTGAATCGGCAGCCAGCAACATGGAGCTGTCTGGCGCAATCGTCCCCGAGCGTGAGCTACTGGAGACCGCCGCTTTGTTTACGATTCTGCTCGGAGAGCCGTCGCGCCAGTGCATCCAGCCGACGGCAACCGCCAACGCAGCGGCTGCGGCAAGCGCCCAAGTGGCGATAGCGACGGTGCTGCGAGGAACGCGAGCCTCACGGCGAGTGCGCAGCTCTTGCTTCAAGCGCATCTCCACGCGTGCCGGCGCAGACAGGAAGCGCGTATTTTCCTGCAAAAAGCGAAGATCCTGCTTTAGCTCGCGCCAGGACTGCAACAAGGCGAAACAGCGCTCGCAGCTTGCTGCGTGTTCCCTAGCCGATACGGCTTCTTCCGGCTGGGCGTCAGGTCGATCCATGTCCAAGCCCGAAAGTTCGAACTGTTCGCAACTCATCATTCTCGTTATTTTCGTCACTGCTTCCTACTTCCTTGACTGAAGACTATTTCGCGCCGGCGCTCGCTCGGCGAGGCGCGTCGCGCAGAAGCTCAAGCTTCGCCAACAACAACGCACGACCCCGGTGCAGCCGGGATCGAATCGTCCCTACTGGACACCCGCAAGCCTGCGCAGCTTCTTCGTAGCTCATTTCTTCCAGTTCGCAGAGCACGACGGCCTCGCGAAACTCTGTGGGGAGGCCGAGGACGGCTTCTCGTACCTGCTCGATGCGTTCGCTTTTTTCGGCAATCATCATCGGCGTCAAAGGATCCTCGGGCTCTCTCCACGTGGTTCCATTCGCGTTTATGGCGTCCAGCGAGTCCTCTCGCGGCAGCCGCTCGAGGTGTTTCATAACGCGATTGCGCGTAACGCCAAACAGAAATGCGCCCAGCGCACCCCGATCTGGCTGAAACTTTTGCGGCTCCCGAATGAGCAAGAGAAAGACTTCTTGCACCACCTCTTCCGCAGCCCAGGGCGAACCAGTCATGCGGAGGGCATAGCGGTAAAGGGACGCCTGGTGTTTCTGGTAGAGAACGAGAAAAGCCCCTTCGTCTCCACGCACCGCCCGCTTGAGCAGCGCAGGCTCTTTCTCGTCCAAGATTTTCATCACTCGGGTTAGACGCCTCGCCGCTCTCTTATGGGTATTCCGAGA
>Ga0075425_100005101_pt1 | contig 13608 bp, 29 predicted proteins | sample SoiMethybrSBSTD4_FD_75300 | JGI IMG/M metagenome (GOLD analysis project Ga0075425, IMG submission 75300) | Bulk soil microbial communities from a Populus tree surrounding site in Tennessee, USA - Soil MetaG P. TD hybrid SBSTD4 | ecosystem: Environmental > Terrestrial > Soil > Tree plantation...
CTGAAGCGACTGGTGCTCGCAAACCGGCCTGAAAGCAGACGCGGGGCCGGCGTCGGCTGATGGCAAGCTTTCCATCCATCACTGAGGATCACTATGGAAGAAGACATGACCTCCACGACCTTCGAGCTTCCGGGGTATCGCATCGTGCAATCACTGGGAGTGGTCCGCGGCGTCACCGTGCGTTCGCGCTCCATCATTGGCATGATCGGGGCGAAGATTGAAACGCTCTTCGGCGGGCACATTCTCATGCTGACGTCGCTGTGCGAGAAGGCCCGGGCTGACGCATTCGACATCCTGCGAGCACACGCCCAGCGCCTTGGCGCCAACGCCGTCGTAGGCGTCCGGTACGACGCCGCCGAGATCATGTCAGGTGTCACGGAAGTTCTTTGCTACGGCACGGCCGTTACGGTGGAGCCGTTGGAGCACGGCACCGACGACACTGCCGCCAGGGCATAGCGATCACGGAGGGTGACATGCACTCGACCAGAACCACGAAGCCGGCCGGATAGGCCCCCGCGTCGCGATGAGCGTCAGTCCAAGCTTCAAAACCTTCGTCCTCGAACAGCTGTCGCGCAGCACGGCCGGCGTGCGCGGTCGCGCCATGTTCGGTGGGGTGGGGATCTACTGCGGCGAGCTGTTCTTCGCTCTGATCGCTGACGACACCGTCTACTTCAAGGTTGACGACACGAACCGCCCGGATTTCGAGGCACGCGGCATGGGCCCCTTTCGCCCGGTGGGCCTGGATGGTGAGGTCATGCAGTATTACGCCGTGCCCGAGGATCTGCTCGAGGACCCTGAAACGCTGAAGGTCTGGGTGGAGCGGGCCCTCGCCGTCGCCCGCCGCAAGAAGGCGCGAGGGATCCGGCGGGACGGCGCCTGAGCAAGGAGATTTCATGGATCCCAGAGCCGAGCGCCAGCGTCTCCTGGAGCGCGATGCCCAATGGGCAGCCCTCGCCGCCGAGGGGCGGGACATCGAGCGCATTCTCGACTTCTGGACCGACGACGCAGTGGTTTACCCACCCGGTCTGCCGGTTGTCGCCGGCAAGGCTGCACTCCGCGCCTACGTCCAGGCGAGCCTCGCCATTCCCGGCTTCCACATCACCTGGACCTCGTCCGACGCGCGGATCTCGTCCGACGGCCAACTTGCCTACCTGGTCGGAGAGAACGCTGTCACCCTGCCCGACCCCACCGGCGAAACAGTGACTATGCGCGGCCGGGCGGTAACCATCTGGCGCCGCGAGGCTGATGGCGAATGGCGCTGCGCGGTGGATATCTGGAATGCCCACCCGGGATGACCCACCCGATCCGCCCTGGCGGAAGGCTTGCCGCACCAGCCGTGAAGCCAGGCGGCATCGGAGCCAACGAAGGAAAGCGGTCAAATGGAAATCGGATCGGTGAGTCAATTCCTGGAGTACTGGGGCAACCTGCGCGGACGCACGCGGCGGGTCGTCACGTGCATTCCTCCCGACCAGATCGAATGGACCTGCCGCGCCGGCGCTTTTACCCTGGGCGATCTGGTCCGGCACCTGGCGACAATCGAGCGGTATATGTACGCCGAAACCGTCGCCGGGCGTCCCAGTCGCTATGCTGGGTGCGGTCGAGAGCTGGCCGACGGATACAAGGCCGTGCTTGCCTATTTTGACCGGCTCGATGAGGAAGCGAAGGCCATCATCGGATCGCTGACCGATGCCGACCTCGTGCGGAAGTGCCAAACCCCCGCGGGCACGCCGATCACGACGTGGAAATGGCTCCGGGCCATGGCGGAGCACGAGGTGCATCACCGCGGTCAGATCTACCTGATGCTCGGCATTCTCGGCGTAGCGACGCCGCCGCTCTTTGGCCTGACGTCCGAAGAGGTCCGGGCGCGGTCCACCTAACGAACCGCGCCCGCGAGAGCGGGATCCACCCGGGCCATGAAGCAGCCGGCTTCAGCGTTCCGGAGGTGCACGTAGTCCGCGGCCAGCGTATCGAAGAGATACTCGAGCACGGCCTCCGGACACCGGTCGCCGACTCGCTCACGACTGATCAACTCGCCGTCGGCGCGATAGGCTTCAAGGACGAGCGGGAGCGAACGCAGGTCAGGAGGAAAGCTCGTGCCTTCGTACCGTTCACACGGCGTTGCGTGGATAAAGACGGGGCCCGGAGCGGGGATAGTGCCGGGGTCGTTGAACGGCTGATAGGTGAACAGGATGCGCTCGTCGGCACCCACAGTGAACGTTCGCAGGCAGAGGCGGCACGGTCCGTACCCAGTGGCTGTTTCCCGGTGGGCAGGGTGTCCATACTGGGGAGACCGGAGCGTCCGGCGCACATCGTTCGCGAGGTCACTGGGAATGCCGGCAATGTGGAAGGGCACGGGGAACTCCTGTTGTTCGAGACCCGGAGACGATAGGGTGGTGGCCGTACTGGGGCTACCCGTTTCTTGCGTTCAATCTCCTGGCGGCAGGCCGGCGTGACATGACGGACGCCGCCGTCGTCCTGGCCTTCATCGAGCGCATCAACGCGCATGACGTTGATGGCATCGCTGCCGCGCTGACCCCTGATCACCGTTTCACCGATTCGCTCGGCACCGTGTTCACCGGCCGCGAGGCCCTGCGCAAGGGCTGGCGTGGCTACTTCGCGCTGGTAGCGGATTACCACATCACCGTCGGCGAGTTGCTCGAAGGTCCCTCCGGCATGGTGCTCGTCGGCCAAGCGGCCGGCCGGTCGGGCGGCGAGACCTGGAGGGTGCCGGCCGCGTGGCGTGCGGTCGTACGCGACAATCAGGTCGCCGAATGGCAGGTGTACGCCGACAATGAACCTCTTCGTGCATCGTTGCGTAGGGCGCCAAAGGTGAGCGCCGGCTGAAAACACCCAACGAAGGATTTCAGGATGCGCCTGACACGCCTATCCGGCCTCATGCTCTCCGCCGCCTGCAGCAGCGGGCATTCGTCGGACGCCGAGACGGTCAGGCGGGCCGCCGCTGAGACGGACAGTGCGTTCGCGGAGGTTCAGGCTCGGGGTCAGCACGCCATGGGCGTGGACCAGTACACGTCGACCCATGTTTTCCAGCCACTGCCGGACGGAGGCCAGATCACGTTGCAGCGTGACACCACGGACAGTGCCGGGGCAGAGCAGATTCGCCAACACATGCAGCACATCGCAACCGCGTTTCGGGCCGGAGACTTTTCGCTCCCGGGGTTCGTTCACGCCCGCAATGTCCCCGGTACGGCAGTGATGGCCGCCAAGCGCCAGGCGATCACCTACACCGTGGAATGGCTGCCGCGCGGAGCAGCCCTCCGGCTTAAGAGCACCGACTCGAGCGCGGTGCAGGCGATCCACGAATTCCTGGCGTTTCAGCGCGCGGATCACCATGCAGGCGCCCACCCGTCCTGAGCGCACAGCAATCGTCGTTAGCCTTTGTACCCTGCCCTCACTGAGCCTGGTGGCTCGGGCGATCTTCCTGCTGGTCCGGTGGCTTCGCCCGGCGTGAGATGCGGGCTTGTGGTCGCCGGCGAAGGGCGGTTCTTTAGGCCGGAGGTCCATGACTTCGGCGCGAGGTGAGTGCGTGGCGCTCGAAATGCGGCCGTCCTGCGAGAAGTGCCAGGCAAGCCTGGGGACTGCGGACCCCGCTTTCATCTGCAGCTACGAGTGCACCTTCTGCCCAGGGTGCGCCGAGCGAATGGGACGAACGTGCCCCAACTGCGGCGGTGAGCTGCTTCCGCGTCCACGTCGCGCCCCTCACTGAGCTGATAGTGCGGACCTATCCCGAGGTCACCCTTGGCCCCTTCCTCATCCTCAAAGAGCTCCGTACGAGACGCCGGCGCGCGCGTGCGTGCCTATCTCGCGTCGTTGCCGCCCGACGTGCGCCGGGCGGTTCGCAGGCTCCGCGACACCGTTCGCGCCGCCGCACCGGGAGCGGTAGACGCCTTCAGCTACGGGATTCCGGCGTTCAGGTTCGAGGGACAGCTCCTCCTGTGGTACGCAGGCTGGAAGCAGCACAGCAGTCTCTATCCGATCTCTCCGTCGTTCGCGCGCGTCCACGGGATCGACCTCAAGGGGTTTGAGACCTCGAAGGGCACGATCCGTTTTCCACTCGCCAAGCCCCTGCCGCTGACCCTGGTGAAGCGGCTGGTCAAGGCGCGGATCAGCGAGCTACGCAAGTCCGACAAGCGGAAGAAGTGAGCAGCCGCATCCGGTGATCCTGCGCGTCTGGCGAGGCTACGCTTCTCCTGCCACCGCCGAGGCCTATCCCCGCCACCTGCTGGAGACAGTGCGGCCGAAGCTCGCCCGGCTGGGCGGGTTCCGCGGTTTGTATTTGCTCCGCCGCAACGGGGAGCGCGAGGTGGAGTACGAGGTACTCACGCTCTGGGATTCCATGGCGGCGGTGCGAGCCTTTGCCGGGGCGAACCCGGAGCGTGCAGTCGTGGAGCCGGAGGCAAAGGCGGCGTTGGTCCGCTACGACACCGCAGTCGCGCACTATGACGTGGTGGAGGGCCCAGGTTTGACAAACCCATAACCCACGACTTCCAGCCGGTGGTGGGCCACAAGTTCAACTTCCGAGCCGAGGAGCCGCTAACGTGAACGCCTTCTCACGACTGGTGTGCGCCGGCCTTTTGACCGGCGTCACGGATGGACTCTTCTCGAGCGTCCTGAGCGTCGCCTTCTACCACTCGACTGCGGCGCGTCTCTTCCAGGGAGTGGCGAGCACTCTGCTCGGTAAGGCCGCGCTGGATGGCGGTACCCCGACGGCTCTTGTCGGCGTTCTCATGCACTTCGGCGTCGCGTTTGGATGGTCCGCCGTGTTCCTCGTCGTCGTCATGCGGCTCCGCTGGGTCCGGCGGATCTTGGGCACCCGATATGGCGTCCTCAAGGTCGCATCACTCTACGGGCCCGCGATCTGGATGGTGATGTCCCTCGCCGTAATCCCCTTACTCCTCCATCGCCCCCCAACGATCGGCAGCCGCTGGTGGGTTCAGTTCTTCGGCCATATTCCTTTCGTGGGAATACCGATCGTCGCTTCCCTTGCCCAAGGCCTCTATCCTTCAGAGCGTGCGAAGTGAGGCGGTCAGCGGCTCTAATGGGAGGGAACCGGTCGACATGGATGGTGCGGGCCCGGTATTGGCTGCGGAACGAGTGTTTTTCACCGGCTTGATGGAGGCCGATCTCGCTGCCCTCGAGTCCGTCCTGGCGGATGACTTCATGCTGATCGACGTCATGCAGGGTGCTGAGATACCCCGCTCGGCGCTGCTCGCCCTGGTTGTGCCGCGACAACTGACGTTCGAAGCAATTGACGTGGTGGATTCCCGGGTGCGGCGGTACGGGACAGCAGCCGTCGTCACCGGCCAGACCCGCATGCGAGGTCGGTTCGGTGACCAGGCCTTCTCGGCGCACAGCCGCTACACCCACGTGTATGTCGAGCAGGAGGGACGGTGGCGGCTGGTGGCGGCGCAGGGCACTCAAATCCAGGACGCCGCTTCCTGATGAACCTGCCAGCCGACTGAGCAGCCCATACCTGAGAGGCAAAGATGACACGCTCCGGCTTCCAGCTGGCTCAAGTCAACATCGGCCGCGCGCTCGGTGCCATGGACGAGCCGGTGATGGCCGGCTTCGTGGCCCAGCTCGTTACTATCAACGCGTTGGCCGACGGGAGTCCGGGATTCGTCTGGAGACTGCAGACGGAGGACGGCGACGCGACTGCCGTCCGCCCCTACGACGACGATCGCATCATGATCAACCTGTCGGTGTGGACTGACCTGGCCTCGCTGCAGGCGTTCGTGTTTCGCAGCGCCCACACCGACGTCATGCGGCACCGCCGCGAGTGGTTCGAGCGCTTCCCCGATCATTACCTCGCGCTGTGGTGGATACCGGTCGGCCATCGGCCGAGCGTTGCGGAGGCGGTGGAACGCCTCGCGCACCTCCAGGCCCACGGCCCGAGTGCCTACGCATTCACCTTTCGGGAGGCGTATGGTTACGACGGCCAACCGGCTAAACAGGGTTCGCGACCGGACGAGTGTCCTGCCTGATTTCTCGAGGAGGTAGCACGTGACTCGACTCATCGGGCTGGTGGGGGCCACGGTGGGAAGCGCGCTGGGATGGTGGATCGGCGCCCACGTCGGCATCATGACGGCGGTCCTGGTGAGTGCGATCGGTACGGGAGTCGGCCTGTGGGCCGGCGTGCGCCTGGCGTCGGAGCTCCTCGGATGAGCGTGGCAGCGAGCGATCGCATCAGGACCCGCGAGCCATTCGACTTTCGTGGCACCCGGATGCGAATTCAACTCAGCTCGGCTGATACCGGCGGTGCGTACGCGCATTGCTTCACCACCATCGCCGACCGCTTGCGGCGCTCCTGGGCTTGGTCTTGCTTTGCGTCCTGGGAATGGCCGCCTGGTGGCTGATTTCATCCCGTCTGCGTCCCGTTGTCCGACGACGACCTTCGAGCGTTCGCGCGGTAGGCCCCCATCGAGACCAGGACCGAGCGGCAGCTGCATGGACGAGTCTTTCAGCAGCGTGACGGGCACTGGTACCAGTGCAAGTCATGGGTCTCGCGCCAGCTCTTCTTCTAGGAGGCGGGCATTGGCCCCGAAGGCCGGCACCCAAATCAGTGTGAGACCCGCGGAGCCCTCGGACGCTCCGCGCTGGATCGCGTTGCGGACCGCGCTCTGGCCCACCAGCGACCCAAATGAGCATGCCGCCGAAGCCGCCGCATTCTTCGCGGGCACTCTGCGCGAACCTGAGGCTGTGCTGCTGGCTATTGGTCCCGACGACGCCATCGCTGGCTTCGCGGAGGTGTCGCGACGTCCATACGCCGACGGCTGCCACACGAGCCCGGTGGGGTACCTGGAGGGCTGGTACGTCGACCCCACGGTGCGCCATCAGGGAGTGGGCCGGGCGTTGCTGGAGGCGGTGGAGCAGTGGGCCCGCCGGCTGGGCTGTCGCGAGCTCGGCTCCGATACCGAGCTAGAGAATGAAGGAAGCGCTGCAGCCCATCGGGCGCTCGGATTCGAGGAGGTCGCGGTGCTGCGCTGCTTTCGAAAAGCCCTGGACTAATTTCGCTAACGGAGGGAAGCGATGCGCGGCTACGTTCAGGTTTCGTGTCGCGGGTAGACCTTTGCCCGTCGTTGCATCGCTGCTGGTCGCGGTGATCACGGGCGCCATGACCAGTTGGGCCCTGCGGCTCTGAGCGCGAATCGGACCTCGACCTAGGCACGTGCGGGTCCTCAGGCGGCGTGCGGCGATGACGGTCGCCCAGCCGGGGCACTCTGGGGCATTGCGGTGGCCAGGTCTTCGCCACAGAACGGGCAGCAGGGTTCCGAGGCAGCCTCATGCCAAACAGTCCCGCCTTCGAGGCGGCCCACCCACCAGCTATCGGCCCGGCACGGATCGCGCCGCACGCGCAGGGGCCCTGCACCACAACTCGGCCTGGTACACAGCTCCACCTGCCAGTCGCCACGAAATTGGACTTGCATAGTGACCTCCTCGCTCGGACTACGTTGCTGCTCGAGACCGGGTACACGTTACGAACCGGTCGCGGCGAGCGCAGTCGCCGGCTGGAAAGCGGAGGAGCGCGGTGAACACCATGCGCGGTGGCCGTGCTGCCTTCGTCGTCCTCATCGTGGTTGGAGCCCTGACGCTGCTGGGGACGCCGCATCGCCTCCCTGCTCGCATTGCTACACATTTCGATGGCAGTGGATTGGATGGTTCGGGCTCGTCGTGATGGGATTCCTCGGTGGGCTCCTGCTGTGGATCGCAGCTTTCTATCTGATCTTCCGACCGCCGAGAGCAGAGCCGTGAATTCCCTCTTCATCCAGAATCCATATGAGGCCGCCTTGCCGAATGTGCTCGCGCTTGCCCTCGGATTGGCGATCGGTCTGCTCGTCAGCTGGCTTTACTTCCTGATATGGAAGTGGCGCTATACCGCGGTGATTCGCGAGGACGCGGTTCAACGCAGCCAGGCCGTGACAGCAGGCAAGGTCCACGAGCAGCTGATCCCCTACCTCCCGGCCTTTCCCTACAATCCGAAAGACGTTCGTTTTCTCGGCAGCCCGATCGATCTGGTCGTCTTCGATGGCCTGGCCGACGGCTGTGTGCGACGTATTGTCTTCCTCGAGGTCAAGACCGGGAATGCCGGACTGACCAGTCGAGAGCGCAGCGTTCGGGACGTCGTCCAGGCGCGCGAGGTAGAATGGGCCGAGCTACGAAGGGAGAACACATGGAATCCAGCCAAACGCTGACCTTCATCGTTCTGGGAGCACTGCTGGGCGCGGCGGGGCAAGGCGCGCGGGCGATCGTCGGGCTGAAGAAGGAGATCGTGGCGGCTCAGAGCTCGGGGAAAAAGGTCGGGGAGTGGTTCGACGGACGGGAGCTACTCATCAGCTTCGTTCTTGGGTCCGTTGCCGGCGTCCTCGCCGCGATCTGGCAGTACGAGCCCAACGTCCAGATCACCAGGAGCCTCCTGCTTGGTTTCGCGGGCGCAGGCTATGCCGGAGCGGACTTCATCAGCGGCCTGATGGACAAGTGGCTTCCCGTGACTAAGTAGACCCAAGGCAGAGGCGCATTCATGATTCGCAGGCTCAAGGATGGCCGTTACCGCCTCTACGCTCGTAAGCCGGATCCAAAGACCGGCAAGCGACGCAATCTCGGAACGTTCAAGTCGCGGGCGGCCGCGGAGAAGCACGAACGGGCGGTACAGTTCTTCAAGCGGCGGGGTTGAGGCTCCTCCGCCGTGACGCCTCGGTCACGCGCCGTTCCTGTCACCTTCGAGACCGTGCGTCGGCTGGCGCTGGGGTTCCCGGGAGTCGAAGAGGGCACCTCTTACGGCACCCAGGCCTTTCGGGTCCGCGGCAAATTCCTGGCGCGGTTACGGGAAGATGGAGAATCCCTGGCTATCAAGTGCGGGTTCGAAGAGCGCGACTACCGCATACAGGCCGACCCGAAGACGTTCTTCACGAGCGACCACTACCGTGGCTATCCGACGGTTCTCGTACATCTCGGAACCGTGGGCCAGCGCGATCTCCGCGACGTGCTCGAGCAAGCCTGGCGGTTGCACGCGCCCAAGCGGCTGATTGCCGAATACGATAAGTCGAACGAATAGACGAACTCGTCGGAGGTATCCGTGTCACCCTGGGTGGTTACCCGCACAATCACGGCGCCGATTGACCGGGTTTTCGAGACCGTCGCCGACATCAAGCAATTTGCCCAGGCAGTCCCGCAGATCGTCAAGGTAGAGTTTCTCTCCGCCCAGCAGTCCGGCGTGGGGACGCGCTTTCGCGAGACTCGGCTGATGAAGGGCAAGGAGACCGCGACCGAGCTCGAAGTGACCGAGTTGGTGAAGAACGATCACATCAGGCTGGTGGCCGATACGCACGGCACCGTGTGGGACAGCATCTTCCAGGTCAAGCGCGTGGGAGACGCTACCGCCCTCACGCTCACCATGGATGCCCGTCCCGCGGGTCTGCTCCCTCGCGTGATGATGCTTCTCATCCGCGGCATGGTGCAGCGGGCCCTCGAGGCCGATATGGATTCAGTCAAGCAGTATTGCGAGCGAGACCGCGCCGCCTGACCCTTTCTGGAGGTCAGTGGAAATCGAAGCGGGGTGGGCTGAGATCGGACACGGGATCGAGATTGTCGATGCCGCACCAATTGAGGAATGCGGACAGCTCGGCCGCCCGTTCGAGCGTATCTACCATGACCTCGGCGCGTCCGTTCGTGACGAGCGGGATCATGGGAAGATCATTGCGCCCGGGACGCGGCAGGGAACGTACGCCAACCCGCCAGGGACCGGGAACGTCATCCAGACCGACGCCCCTACGCTTGGCGCTTTCCATCAGCGCGTATGCAGCGGTGGGTTGGTAGCGCCGGCGCCGCCTTTGGCGAGGATGGTGCTGAATGGCCGTCATCGGATGCCTCACTTTCGTGCGACGTAGATCACACGGCTGCTTTATCCCGCGATGCTTTAGCCTAGAGCCCAGCCGAACCGAGGGCAGTGAGGACAGTCACAGCTCAGGTGTGACTGGTGATGAGATGAACTCGAACCAGCGAAGCCAATTGTGTTGCCTACGGTAGAAGCGCGTCTCGCCCGTCTCCCGCTCGAGCTCAAGCCGCTCGGCGCGGCCGTGCGGCGCAACTACGCTCGGGGTGCCAGCGTCCGACCTGATGGGACACTGCAGATCGCGCGGACGCCATGGGTAGGGCCGGAAGCATTTGCAATCATCCTGTACCCTGCTGCAGATCCGGCGTGGTTGAGCGCGTTCAATCGCCGCTTGGGTCACCCAATGCCGCAGGAATACGCGAGCGTGCTTGCCGGCGTTAATGGCTGCTTTGCATTTGGACTCGCGCTCTACGGATTGCCTCCCTCGCTTCAGGAGCGCGCGCCACCCGCCGGACATCTCCCCCTCGAGCCGCTGGATCTTGGAGCCGCGAACCAGTACTGGTCGCGAGAGTACCGCGGTGCGGATGGAGAGTTTCACTTCGGCGGAAGAAGCTGGAGCGCGACTGAGAACGTCGGGTACTTCCTGACGTTTGACGGACGAGTCCGCAGCCGCCTAAAAGAGGGCGATGTGATCGGGGAATGGGGCTCGATCGAGGAGCTACTCGCCGACGAGCTGCCGGTGGTGGAAGCACGCAACCAGGAGCGCCCACCCGGCGCCCCGACGCCTTGGACGTTCGGGCGCGAGCAATCGTAGCCTCGTACACGTCCCAGCCCGGGACATGCTGGCGCCAGGCCTCCGGTTCCAATATCGTGCGCCCAGACGTCGCAGCAGGGCGACGCCACCAAACGTGTGCCCGGAGTCCGTCATGCCCGATGCAGGCGCTTATCCCTACGAAACCCGGCTCAACATTCAATTCTCTCCGCTCCAGCTGATCGACGTACAAGCGCTCGCGGATGCGTGCACGTATCGCTGGTTCAACCAGACCCTGTGCCAGGTCAACGACTCCGTAGTCCGTCTGGGCGTGGTCCAAGGCGAGTATCATTGGCACCAGCATACCGACGAGGACGAGTTTTTTTACGTCGTTGACGGTCGCTTTCTGATCGACCTCGAGGATCGCACGGTCGAGCTTGCGCCCCGACAGGGGTTCGTAGTGCCGCGCGGCGTCCGCCACCGGCCGCGAGCGCCGGAGCGTACGGTGATCCTCATGGTCGAAAGCGCGGGAATCGTGCCCACCGGAAGTTGAAATCGCGGTGAACCCCGAGGCTGTCATGGATGTACGCATCCACCGGTTCCGAGCCGAGCACGCGCCGGCCTTCGAAGCCCTGAATCGCGCCTGGCTGGTCGACCACGGTCTTTACGAAGGGCGGGATGAGGAGCAGCTGGCTGACCCGTGGGGAGCGATCATCAACCCCGGCGGACAGATCTTTGTAGCGCTTCTCGATAACGAGGTGATCGGAACCTGCGCGGTCCTTTCCCACGGGTCCGGCACCTTCGAGCTGGCCAAGCTGGTGGTCGCGCCTGCCGCTCGAGGTCACGGGCTCGGCCGGCAGTTGGTGGACGCCTGCCTGAGTTATGCCCGGCAGCGACACATGCAGCGCGTCGTGCTGGTATCGAACTCGCGTCTCGGGCCGGCCATCAGGTTGTACGAAGGGATGGGCTTTCAACATCGACCACTTCCCGCCGACGTCCCGTACGCCACCGCCGATGTGTATATGGAGCTCGACCTCGCGGCCTCGGCGACTGGGATGGTGGAGCACACCGGGCCATGAGTGCGACGCGTTTTCCCGACGCCCTACTTCGCGAAATCCACACCGTGAGGCGACTGAACATCAAGGCCGGCCGCCGACCGCACCGCTTCATCGGCATCTGGGCAGTGGTGGTCGAGCGGCGAGTGTTCGTCCGGTCCTGGAGCCTGGAGTCTCGAAGTTGGTACCGCACGTTTCTGCTGGACCCGACCGGCGCCATCGACGTAGGCGGCCGACGGATCCGCATCCGGGCCGTGCGGACCCGAAGCCTGCGCCTCAAGGCGGCGGTCGATCGCGCGTATCTCGCGAAGTACAACACGCCGGGCGCGATCAGGTACGCCAAGGATCTGGGCCGCGCCCAGTCGCGAGCGACGACGACGGAGCTAGTGCCGGCGTGAACGCCGAGCACTACCGCAAGCTCGAGCGGATGTATGCCGCGGCTCCGGTCTCGCAGTGGTACGGCACGGCCATCTCGATCGCGGACGGCGCGGCCGAGGTGCGGCTTCCGACCAGGCCGGATTTTCATCACGCGGCGCACGCCGTCCACGGCTCGGTGTATTTCCGCGTCCTCGATGATGCAGCCTTCTTTGCGGTCAACTCCCGGGTCGGAGATGTGCTGGTCCTGACCGTGTCATTTACGGTCCATTTCGCTCGACCGGTCGCGGACGGAGAGTTACGCGCGGTAGGGCGCGTGCTCCACGGCGGCGGTCGCCTGTTCCTGGGCGAATCGGATTTGATTGACGATCGTGGTCAGCTCCTGGGGCACGGGAGCGGCGTGTTCACCCGGAGCTCGATCAAGCTGGGCTACGGGTAACTGCCTCATTTTGTCGACGGCGAACACATGTCACCTTCGCAAGGAATCTCACATGCCTGCTACCACCAAATCAGCACCGGCTGTTCGCACCGCCCTTCTGGTGCGCCTCGAAGCAAAGCCTGGACAGGAAGCCGCGGTCGCCAAGTTCCTCCAAGGCGGCCTCTCCATTGTCGAGCAGGAGCCGGCCACGATCACCTGGTACGCGCTCAAGCTGGGGCCGTCCACGTTCGGCATCTTCGACACGTTTCCGGACGACAGCGGCCGCCAAGCTCATCTCGCCGGGCAGGTTGCGGCCGCCCTGATGGCGAAGGCCCCCGAGCTGCTCGCGAGCCCTCCGTCGATCGAAAAGGTGGATATTCTGGCCGCGAAGCTGCCTCGGTGAGGCGGGCGGCGCAGCCGCGATGCACCTGGTCACTGCACGGCTGACGCTGCGCGCTTTCCCTCGACGATCTGGACTTCGTTGCGGAGATGGTGGCGGATCCGGTGGTGATGCGCTACTACCCGAAGCTGCTGTCACGCATCGAAGCCCTGGGCTGGAGTTTGCCGGGCTTGATCACCTGGTGTTCAGCGTCAGGAGCCGGCACGCGCTTGACCGGGCGCACAGCTCACGCGCTGAGAGCTTGAGCCCGGACCGGGATGCGATGTACACTGGGGCATGTCGCCATCCAAGAAGCCTCATTCCCGTTTCGACCCGTACCGCAATTACACCTTTCGCGTCAAGTGGGATGGTCGGGTCGTCGCGGGTGTTCGCCGAGTCACGGCGCTACGGCGCACGGTGGAGGTCGTCGAATACCGGCAGGGATCCGACCTTGGTGCAACGCAGAAGTTGCCCGGGCGGCTCCGGTACGAGCCGATCACGCTCGAGCGCGGCATTACGCATGACACGACATTCGAGGCATGGGCCAGTCAGGTGGCCGGCTCGGTGCCCGCCCTGAGCTTTCGGAAGGAAGTCCGGCTCGAGCTGTATGACTCGGACGGACATCTCACCGTCGCGTACGACATCCATCGTTGTTGGCCGTCCGAGTACGTCGCCCTCGGCGGGTTGGACGCCGGGCCCGATTGCAGTCCATTTCAATCGTTGACCCTCGAGAACGAGGGCTGGAAGCGGGACGCCACCGTCGGTCGCCGTCCCCGGCGCCGT
>Ga0075425_100005106_pt1 | contig 13604 bp, 13 predicted proteins | sample SoiMethybrSBSTD4_FD_75300 | JGI IMG/M metagenome (GOLD analysis project Ga0075425, IMG submission 75300) | Bulk soil microbial communities from a Populus tree surrounding site in Tennessee, USA - Soil MetaG P. TD hybrid SBSTD4 | ecosystem: Environmental > Terrestrial > Soil > Tree plantation...
ATTCGGACTTTTTTGAGCGCCGGCTGCGCGTACAAATTCGCTGAGCCGGAAGCGAAGAATAAAAATATCGCGATGATCCAAGTCGACATATTTACAAGCCGCGAGTTTGAGGCGCGAAGAACTCGTCGATGTTGAGCGCTTTTCCTTCCGTATGGTTAAAGGCCGTAGCATAATCTGCGGTTCATGAACAACTCGGTTGAAAATGGTTGGTCCCTAGCACGACGGATGCTGTGATGCCATTGCAACCTTCGGCGGCGTACGGTAAGACCGGGCGGAATTGGTGACTCGGACGAAAATGCGTTCGAACGATTTCGCTATGCTTAGCTCCCTATGGCGTTGCGCGTTGGCTTTTTCTCTCATTGCGCTGGGCTTTTCCACGCGCAGTGCAGCGCAAGACAAGAAATTACATGCACTCAATCTCGGCTACTCGGCGATCAGCGGGAGCTTTGCGCCGCTCTGGGTGGGATTCGATCAAGGCCTGTTCAGCAAACACGGACTCGATTTGAAGATGGCATACATTCAAGGCAATCGCGTGATGCTGTCGGCGCTTACCGCCGGTGAGATCCAGCTTTATCAAGGAGGGGCCGAAGGCCTGATCCGGCTCGTCTCCGGCGGCGGCGACGGCATCTTCGTCGCCACACAGTATAATTTCGTCGGACACTATGTGCTCATGACCGATCCCAGCATCACGCGACTCGAAGAACTCCGCGGCAAAAGAATCGCGCTCGATCCAACCAGCCCGACTTACGGCTACATGCTAAAAGTATTAGAGCAGGTGGGACTCAAGAAAGACGACGTGAATTTTGTCCAGTTCGGCACGGCGGGACAGCCGGAAAGAGCGATGGCGGTACTGCGCAAACAGGCGGCCGCGACGATACTCACTGCACCGAATACTTATGCGGCCGAAAAGCAGGGCCTGAGAAAGTTTTCGGTGATACGCGATCTCGGCATCCGTCAGCTGATCACAGTTACCGCGACCACCAAAAAATATTTACGCGAGAGGCGGGATGCCATCGATGCGTTCTTGCGCGGTTACGTCGAAGCGCTGGCATATGTCAAAGCCCAGAAAGACGTGACCATGAAAGTGATCGCCAAATACACGCGCCAGCGCGATGCGGAAGTGCTGGCGAAATTTTATGAAGATCTGGTTCCGGATCTGCCGCGCATTCCGTATATCGACGAAGTGTCCTTGCGCGCAACCATCGATGCCATGCAGGCACAGGGACCGCCAGTGCCGAAGGTGGATATAAAATCACTCTATGACAACAGTATTCTCAAGGCGATCGAGAGCGGGACGAAACCGTAATCCTTGGTACTTTTTGCGCTTCAATTTATCGTCATCCTCCGGCTCGTGAACCAGAATGACCGATTGCTGGGCTGCATGCATCGTTCTCACGCAAACACATGTTCGATGTAAAAGCCGTCCGAGTCCGTCATGCTGAGTGGAACGAAGCATCTCGTCTTAGGTGGCACGTACAGAGATCAGATTCTTCGCCTTCGGCTCAGAATGACACCTACCCGCGAGATATGCGGTGGTGGTTTGAGCAGCCAGACTTTCTCAAATTAAAGGCACAGGGGGAGGCCCGACAATCAGCTAGGGACGGAGGACTTCACGCGGCGCTCTTCGATCGCGTAACGCACCAATGCGGCGTAACGATAGACAACGTGAGCGAATTTTCCGTAAGGCAACGTGATGAACAGTCCCGCGACGATGCCTAAATGGATGACCAGTAGCGTTCCCATCGCCGAGCTTTCGCGCAGCGAGAGCAGCAACAGACCGCTCACGCTGGTGAGCAATAACAACAGAAGAAACGCGACATCGATATTGAGCATGCTCGGATGACCGGGGAGCCGGTCGCTTTGCGCTTTCAAGTAAAGTAATCCCGCGCTGCCGATCATCAAACCAATACCGCCGACGGTGCCGAGAATTACCGGCAAACTTATAAGTGGATACGGCGCCTGCCAGCCAAAAAAATGATCGTAAAATGCCGCGACGCTGGTCGAGGCGAAATCCAGCAGGAATCCGTAGAAAACCAGATGGTGAAACCACATTCGGGCAGCTGAAAAGCGCTCGTCGGGATAATTGCAGCCGGCGCCGCCGCCCTTCATGTAAGCCAACCCGAAGGCGTCCTTAGTCGCGCGCCGGAACGCGGCAAAGTCGACTATCTCCAAGGGAGTGCCGCCCGTCTCACGCCAGAAGCGCACCGCGCCGATGATGAAGATTGCGAAGCCGTACAGCGCGATCAGCGATGGCACGACGGTCATGGCGGCAAACGGCACGACGCGGTAAAACGTCGCCTCGCCGAGATGGGTCGCGAATAAAACGTTAGCGCCTTGGAACAAGAGCACGAGTGCGAGAATGATCACTATCGACGCGATGGTGATCACGGTCACTGCGAGCGCGTTGCGCTTAAACAAGCCGGATAAAAACACTGGCCAGGTAAATTCGCCATAAGTGTCGGCGCGCAGCTCGGACATGAGTCTCGGAATATTAACGCCGAACTGATGGGGCGGGGCATACTGGCAGGCATAGAAGCAGTCACGGCAGTCGAAACACAGATTCGCAAGATAGGTCAGATCGGCTTTTGTAAAAGATCGTCGCTGCTCCATGGCCGGGAAAACCGCGCAGTAGCCTTCGCAGTACCGGCAGGCATTGCAGATTCTCATCTGCCGCTCGCCCTCTTCGAAAAGTTCAGGACTGGACATATCGCGCTGCTTCTCTTCCCGCTATCCGGCCAAAGACCGACCCTATGGTGAGTCCGAAACCTGCCAGATAACCTTTGCCGAGAATGTTTCCCGCCATAATTTCACCGGCAGCAAAAATATTTTTTGCCGAACGACCGTCGTGCATCATCACACGTGCGCCTTCATCCACGCTCAAGCCGAGATAAGTAAAGGTGATGCCGGGCCGAAGAGGGTAACCATAGTATGGCGGTGTGTCGATGCGAACCGCCCAATGACTCTTCGGCGGCTCCAATCCGGCCGTACGACAATCATCCAATCTGGCAGGATCGAAGCTGCCGGCGCGTACACTTTTATTGAATTGCTCAACGGCCGCGGTGAGCGCAGCCGGATCGAGATTCAGCGCGGCGGCCAATTTGTCGATCGATCCGGCTTCGACCGGCGGGAATACCGACGGCATGAAATGGGGCAATGCTTTCGAATCGACGATCGAGTAGGCAATCTGTGCCGCTTGCTCGGCGATGAGCTTGCCCCAGATCGCATAACGTTTGGGCCAGAAATCTTCGCCTTCGTCATAGAAGCGGTTCCCTTCACGATTCACGACGATGCCGAAGGGCACGCTATCGAGACGCGTGACGATGCCGCCGTCGAATTTTGGCGCGCGCGCATCCAACGCCACCGCATGGCAGCCGCGCGGATCGCCTACTGCCTTCGCACCGTGGCGCAGCAATTCTTTCAGCATTCGCCCCTGGTTGTTCGGCGTGCCGCGAATAATGAAATTTTCCGCTGCTTCGCCCCAATATTCCTTGAGCCAAGGGACGTTGGCTTCAAAACCACCGGCGGCGAGGACGATGGCTTTGCTGCGGATCTGCTCGCATTCGCCATTGTGCGCGGCCACTGCCGAGACAAACTCGCCATTGCGAATTTCCAAGTCCTGGACTTCGGTTTCATAGCGGATCTCTACACCCGATCGAGCCGCGGTGTGATAGTAGGCGTTGATCATCGCCTTGCCCCCGCCCAGCATGAAGAGATTGCTGCGCGCGAGATGGAGCGTGCCACGCAGCGGCTTTTGCCAGCGCACGCCGTTAGCCGCCATCCAGTCGGCCAATGTTTCGGACTCACGAATCGTCAGACGGGCGAGACGATCGTCGGTCGCGCCGCCTGTGACATCCGAGAGATCCTGCCAGAATTCGTCCTCGCCGTAGGCATCGGTGACGAACTCCGTCGCCGCTCTGTGCATGTAACGGATGTCACGCGTATGTCGGCTATTGCCGCCGCGGAAGTCTTTCGTCGCGCTTTCGAGAATGAGAACGGTTGCGCCAGCACGCCGCGCAGTGATCGCCGCGCACAGGGCGGCATTGCCGCCGCCGACGACTAGGACATCGTACCGAGCCGTTGGATCCGTCATGAAAAGTAAGCGATCCACAAGTCAGACGCTTTTACCATGGAGATCACGAAGAGCACGAAATTAAATATGTCGATCGTACTAGTGTCCGACAGATTTCAGATGCCAAATTAGGCACGCGGCCCAGAGCGAGCGGAAACGCGGCCAGCCCGCCAGCCCATCAAAAAGAAATTTCTTTCATCGTCGGCAAACCGAACAGCTCAAGTCCTCCGCGAAACCTAAGCCGGGGAAACTGTCTGTCTTCCAGGCCAGCGAGCGCATTTGGGATCCGACGATATCGGAATTGGCCTGATCCATCCAGTCACTCGCAAAATCTCTCTTGCTCGAAGCTAAGAAAACAAGACTGAGAAATGCAAATATGCTTATGGCTATAGAGAAAAACTTTGGGTTTGTCGTCGGCGGTTTCATCGGTTTCCTCCAGAGCGCAAAAGGTTCTTTCGCGCAGCACATGCATGAGCAACTCTGTGCACTAGCCAATAATGAAACCTTTGCGTATTGGACTTTGGTCCAATAGGCAGCCTTTCCGCATTTTATTAAGTAGTGCTACGTGATGATGAGCAAGAACTCAGAAAGGAAGATTACACCGAGATGAAGATGATATCTGGATTTGTCTAACCTTCATTGCGCTGAACCCATGAATGCCTCGTCCTTGAGACGATAAAAGATCATGCAATTAAGGAGAAACATATGAAGACATTCAGGATAGTGCTGACGGCGGTCATGGTTCTCGGACTAACATCCGTGACGATTGCGCAGCAGAAAGACAGCGCTGACAAGAACGCAAAGCCTAGTCGGGTTGCCGTAGACACAGTCAAATTGACCGGTACGATTACAGCGATCGATCTCGACAAGAAAACCGCGACGATCGAGGGATCGGGTGGTCGCGTAGTTACAGTGGATGCGAAGAATGCGAGAAATCTGGACCAGGTGAAAGTGGGGGATAAAGTGACGCTTACGTATACGCGGGAGGTCGCCGTCACGGTAAGAAAATCCGATCAGCCGCCCAGCGTATCAGACACACAAACAGTGCAAGTAGCACCGAAGGGTCAAAAACCGGGCGGAGTGGAGGTCCGGACCGTAGAAGTGACGGGCAACGTAGAATCAGTCGACGCCAAGAAGCATACGATTACATTGACCGGTCCCGCCGGTAACGCGAGAACCTTCCAGGTCGACCCTAGCGTGAAGAATCTCGGTCAGGTCAAAAAAGGCGATCAGGTCGTTTTGAAATACACCGAGAGCGCAGCCCTCAGCGTTGCAAAGCCCTGAGCCGTCTGAACTTCGATTTGAGAAGAATTACTGGGCGATGCGCCGTGCATTAGTCTTAACGGGTGAAAATCGCCCTTTTTTAGGCCCTGGCGAACACCAGCGCGCCTAGCCGCAAGAGCGCTCGGCGGGAGGCAAGCACGCCGAGCACGCCTGCAAGGAAAAGGATAACGGATGTCTTTCTTCGCATGAGACTATGCTCCTCAGAAAGTAACCTCTACGCTCCGGAATATTCGTCCCATTGTTTTCGATTAAAATTTACCGCTCCGGAAAAATCTTGCTAAGGACTCTATTAGGCAGTTGCTGACGGGTGTATTGGACCAAAGTCCAATACACAGGCGACGAGTGATTCTATACAAAAAATTACGAGCGGATTGGCTATTCGCGTTGACTGCTTTCTGTCAGTCGACATCGGGTGGGTGTCAACGACATAGGATTTCTTTCAGACGACTACTCCCGATGGTCCGCTCTTCTCGTCGGCGTATGAGTCCTAGAACGGCAATGTCCACAGAAGCAGAGGGCGAATCGACATTGCCCCATCTTGGCTTATTCTGCTGCGCGCTCGTTTTGATCTTTCTTGCGGCAGGCTGCGCTACACCGATCGGCGTCAACTACGTCGATCAGCGGGTTGCCTATCAGTCGCTCACCGCGAACATTCTTTCCGCCGAACGGCCGAGCTCTTTTTCTGCGCGCGAATTAATGAATCTTAATTTATATCAACGCTTCGAAGAGGAACCCGAGAAAGCGCTTGCGGAGATGCACACCGGATTGGCGCCGAGCGGCGATGAAGATCGTCTTTTCGCACTGACTGAGCTTTCGTTTGCGCACGCGGAAGCGAGCGGCGAAAAATCCTATTATCTGGCGGCGGCCGTTTATGCTTACTCATTCATGCTTCCGGGAGAGCGGGGAACGCCCCCCAAAGCCATCGATCCGCGGTTCAGATGGGCCGCGGACATCTACAACCAGGCACTCACGCGCGCTGCGATGGTCGAGGAAAAGCCGATCCCGCGAGGCGGCACGTTCACGCTGCCTTTCGGCGAGCTTACGCTGCCTTTCGGCGAGCTTACCGTTGATTTCAACGAGAACGATCTGATTTGGGCGGGGTACCGCCTAATCGATTTTGTTCCCGCTGCGGATATCGAAGTGCGGGGTTTGCGCAATCGTTACCGCATTCCGGGTATTGGCGCGCCACTGGCCGCCTCTCTGCAGCCATTGAGCGAAATTGCGACTAAAGAGCAGTCACGCATTCCGCCAAGGCTTAAAATACCCGTCACGGCATTTTTGCGTCTCGATGATCCTCGGGCCGCATTGGCCTCGGGGAAATTGAAAGGCAAGTTGGAATTCTACACTCCGGGATCGGCGCGGACAGTAAAGGTCGGCGGTATTGATGTTCCAATCGAGTACGAAACCTCGTCGGCGCTCGCCTTGACCTTGGAGGGTGCTCCGATTTGGGATTTCGAGATTGCAGGCTTTCGCTCCGGCGATTTTACCGTAGGTGAAGGAAATCTGCGCCAGGGTCTTTTCATGCTTAATCCACATCGCACCGGGCGTATGCCGCTGGTGCTAGTGCACGGAACCGCCTCCAGCCCGGCGCGCTGGGCGGATCTGGTCAACGAATTAGAGAACGACCCGAGGTTTTGGCAGAACTATGAGATCTGGCTTTTCATGTACAACACCGGAAATCCCATTGCCTATTCGGCGCTGCTTTTGCGGGACTCGTTGACGGAGTTGGTCTCCGAGCTCGATCCTGACGGTAAAGATCCGGGACTGAAGAATCTGGTCGTGGCGGGACACAGCCAGGGCGGATTGCTTACGAAAATGACCGTGATCGACAGCGACATGAAACTTTGGCCTTTTCGTGTTCCTCCCGATGAGCTTACCGTCAGCTCTGATACTCGGGACCTGCTGATGCGCGCCCTCATCTTTAAACCCCTTCCGTTCGTGAAAGAAGTCATCTTTATCGCGACGCCGCACCGGGGCAGTTTTCAAGCGCTTGGTTTCTTCGGAAACCTGGCGTCGTGGTTCGTCAACCTGCCTGGCCGCTTTACAAGGTTGAGCCTCGATGTTTTGACGCTGCAGAAGCAGGGTTTTGTCCTCGGGACATTCAGCGGCATTCCGACTAGTATTACGAACATGAATCCGAATAATCGCTTTATCCAATCCCTGGCGGCAATCCCGATTGCGGATGGCGTTTTGGCGCACTCGATTATTGCCGTCCAGGGAGATGGGCCGGTGGAGGAGGGCGACGACGGCATCGTCAAATATTCCAGCGCGCACATCGATGGCGTTGCATCGGAAAAAATCGTCCGTTCAAGCCATTCGACTCAGGGTAATCCGGAAACGATTCAGGAGATCAAGCGGATTTTATTCGAGCGCTTGAAACCACTTGAACCAAAACAGGATACCAGCAATTCGCCGTTGAGCGGGGCGACATTAGTTTGCATAGTGCGACGGGTGTGTGTGGGAAATTCCATCTGGAGCTTGAATGATGTTGTGTTCGAATCGAAAAATCGTGGGGCTGGAAGCACAGAAAAACGCTCGCATTATTTACATACGCGACCGCTAGTGATAAAGCCCCGGTAGGTCAGGATTGATCGCCGTGAACTTGCGACATGTGCCGACGGCTGACGAAATTTTCTTAATACCCGTTGTGGCATATGGGCCAACTTGATAGCGTCGTTGCTGGAAACTGAATAGCTGCCATTGGTTCAATCTAGCAAGAGCCGATCATGTCTCGCGTTTGTCGCCGAAAAAAATGAAACAAAAAAGATAACAGAATAAAAGGAGGGGCTAGGATGAGAGCAATTATTTTTCTTATGGTTGCAACACTGTTGAGTGCGTGTTCCACGACATCTCCGGAGGTTGCAATGCAGCAAGATGTCGATCAGGCAACCGCGATTATTCGACGATTCCAGGAGATACCGGAGAAAGGGATTCCGCCGTCGGTTTTAAAAGCGGCGAGAGGTGTAGCCATTCTTACCGTCACGAAGGCTGGGTTTATTGGGAGTGTCAGGGGTGGCAGTGGAGTTGTTGTCGCGCGGACGGATAAAGGATGGAGCGCTCCCTCATCAATCGGTACGGCGGGGCTCGGAGCAGGTTTTCAAGCCGGAGTAGACATCACCGAGTTCGTTATGATTCTCAACACGCCGGCTGCTGTCGAGGCCTTCTCGAAGCAAGCCAACTTCACGCTAGGCGGCAATGTGGGCGTATCGGCAGGTCCCATAGGACGTTCCGCCGAGGCCAGTGTTGGGTTGCAAAGCGCGGTATATAGTTACAGCCGCAGTCAGGGGTTCTTTGCCGGCGTTTCACTCGAAGGGACCGGCATCAGCGTGAAAGATGACTACAATCAAGCATACTACGGAAAGCCGGTGACGGCGCAAGAAATCCTTTCGGGTAAAGTGCAACCCCCCGCTGGGGCGCGAAATTTACTCCAAGAATTGTCAAAATACTAAGCTGACTTTTTTCCGTATCGTGCGGCTATAAAGTAGGCGGCGCGGGCGCCTTGCTCACCAGAGGTTTACCTTTCTGGGTCAGGTCGTCGCCCGCGCCGTATTCTTGTATTCGCGGGTGAGCGAGGCGGGTGCGAACGAGCGCAACCGCAGGAGGACATAGTCCATCGCTCAAACGGCCCGTCGGATTTCCTCGATCAACGATCGATAGGATTTACGGTCGCGGTCCCTTGAGAACACGCGACGAGCCTCTTCTCTTATATTGGACCAAGGTCCAATATACAGCCACTCTTCGTAATTGTAGGAATCACGACGAAAAATCCTTTAGGGTACAGAAGGAGTAAGAATGAGTCGAGGCATTTTGCGGGAGATTGTCATTGGCTTTTCCGCCGGGTTCATGTTGATGGCTGCGAGCTCGAACGTGAATGCGATAGATAGGAACAATCGCTATTTCGCCTATGGATTGGGAGAAAGAAGCTGTGAGGATTATCTCAAATTTCGAGATCGGAAACTCGATGCTCTCGAGCAGCAGCATCCGCGATTCAGCAAAGACGAGCTATACGATATCGTCAACCGCATCGTCGAGCAGTGGATCGCGGGATTTCTAACTGCCCACAATCTTTATGTCAGCGATACCTATAACGTAGCCGGCAAATCCACGATGGATGATATCGAGGCTCGGCTGGAGACTGCCTGTCGGGCGAATACCAAAGAACATTTCGCCGAGGCGATGATATCGGTCGTCGAACAATTGAATTCGCAGCGCGTGAGAGCCGAGAGCCCAAAATAGCCGTTTCGATCGGAAGCCGGAGTCCGGATCTTCGCTTGAGTTGCAGAAGACATTGGACAAGGAGCACGGAAAGTTCAGATGAAAAAGTTTCTAAGATTATTATCTTGCCTGTTGCTGGGCGTATTGTTTATCGGCTGTTCTGAACCGCTGACGACGAGGGAAAAAGGCGCAGCAATCGGAACCGTTGGCGGCGCCGGCTTGGGCGCCATTATCGGTAGCGCGACCGGAAACGCCGGCGCAGGCGCAGGGATCGGTGCCGCGGTAGGGCTTTTGGGTGGCGCATTGATCGGCGATCAGATGCAAGCTCGGCAAAAACAGGATGCGGCTATCCAACAGCAGATCCAGACACAACAGGCTGAGATCGATAGACAGCAAAGAGAGCTGGATCGACTCAAGGCACAACAGCAAGAGCGTTAAGTAGGTTGATCGGTATCATTTCCTGATCGGCCGGCATAATCGAATTCCTTGACGGCGAACACGGAGCCATAATTGCACAATTAATGGAGATCATCTGAAAAGGAGGACGCCACAATGTCGATAGATGAACAAAGCGGTTTCCCGGAAAGCATGGAGAACGGCGAGGAACAGGCTGGAGAGTCGGAAAACGGAGAGTCGCGTTTTAGAGCTGCAGCTTCCCGAGCTGTCCGAGCCGGGAAGTCTGCCGCGCAACGGTGGGGCCGGCAAAGCCGAGTCGTAGCTGGTAATGCGAAGGATCGTATCCAAGATGATCCGGTCCGTTCTGTAGTTATCAGCTTCGCCGTCGGTTTAACTTTAGGTGCGCTGATTGGGCGACTCTCAGGGCGACAATGTCAGTAACCAGGAAAATTCATAAGTAGTACCGACGAGAGCCAATCCCCTCGCGCAGGTAAAGGCGCAATTGAGCAGACTTGGGTGAGATACCTGGGTAGGCCAGGTAATTCCTCGGCTCTGAGACGCTAAAAAGTACCTGCAGGAGGTTCAATGAAAAGCTGCTGAATGAAAGATAGCGGTGGCAAATCTAACCTGGACGCGTCGCACATTTTGGTGAGGAAAGGCTGTGACAACTGAGCACGGTGCACCAAAATCTCATCGGGCCAGCTTCGTGACTCAAGCGCCGGCAGGCCGCCGAACCCCTTAATCAATCATCTATCCCCACAACACCATGGCTCATCCAGGCCTTATTGGACCAAAGTCCAATACCCGCCTCCGTTAAATTTCGCTAGGTTCCAATTTTTCAGCAACGCCGTTGAAAGACGACGCTACGGCACTGCCGCGTAAGAGCATCAAGCTGGTTCAACACAAGCATGAATAACGAGACCAGATACCGGCCGGTTCCTCTGGATTCACGAGTTGCCCGGCTTAAAGAGACTGAAGGACTTAAGCTCGCCGAGTATCTGCACGATGAGTTCGGCCCGGCTCTTATGGTCGCGAAGATGAAGCTGGAGCTGCTATCGGACGATTTGCCGAAACGGTTTGTCGGCTCGGCCAATGAGATCGCCGACATCCTTAGCGATCTCATGCGTCGTACAAGAGGCACCATCCACGACCTGGCTTCGCACCCGGTCTGCCGACTCGGACTCAAGGCTGCTATCTCATCATTGGTCGAGGACTTGCGGATTAGAAATGAAATTGTTTGTTTAGCGAAACTCGATCCACTTCTGGATAAATTCAGAGATGAAGCCAAATACGTGCTTTATCGAGCTGTCCGCGAGCTTCTGCTCAATATCCGCAAGCATGCTCGGGCATCTCGAGTAAACATCAATGTCTCGCGCAAAAATTCCTCTATGAAGATCGAAGTAAGAGATAACGGCTGCGGGTTCAACGCTGGTAAGCGATCCGTCCCTCACGATTCCGGCGGGTTTGGACTGTCGAGTGTGCGCGCCGATCTGAGGTCGATCGACGCCGACCTGCAGATCTCCTCCCGAATCGGTCGGGGAACCCGAGCGATCATCGCTGTCGCAGTGCCGCTGTGAGACATACATGAAGCCGAAAATATTGGTTATCGACGATCACCAACTTTTTCGAGTATGTTTGAAGTTGGCGCTCGAGAAGGCCGGCTTTGATGTGGTAGGCGAGGCAGGGGACGCCCGCAGTGCAATAAAGTCGATCATAAAACTCCAACCGCAGGCTGTCACTATCGATCTCAGTATGCCTGGCTGGAACGGAATCGAATTCATCAGACAAACTCATCGCGACTTTCCTCTGCTTAAGGTGCTGGTCGTCTCGATGCATACTGAAACTCATTTCATCATGGAATCCTTTGCATCCGGTGCGGCAGGGTATCTGCTCAAAGATTCAAGTGCCAGGGAACTTGCCGACGCTCTAAGGGTTATCTTATGCGGGCACAAATATATCGGCCCTGAGATTGCTGAACTCGTGATCGGAAGAGCCGTTGCACAATGGCTTTCGGAGAACGATCCGCGTACGGCCAAAATTTCCAGCCGAGAACGCGAAGTTTTGCAGTTGGTGGCTGAAGGAAAATCGACCCGGGAAATTGCCGCCAGCCTGTACGTGAGCATTAAAACCGTCGAGACTCACCGGCGGCAGCTCATGGGCCGGTTGCATCTGGTGAATATTGCTCAGCTTACCAAGTTTGCGGTGCGCGAAGGGATTACATCCCTCCAATAGACCCAAAGCTCAGGGTTCTAAGGGAAACGAACGCGGAATTCAGGGATTTCCTGATAGGAATTTCAGCTCATCACTGTCAAGCACGATCGTACGCAGAAGGTTTCGCTCTCCGGGCGAAACGTCGGCGAATAATAAACCCTCCGAGTTTGGTGTGGATCGACCGCCTCCAAAAAACTGCTCGGGCAAGCGCATACTGATTGCGGAAGATCACAAGATGATGCGGGAGGGGCTGCGCGTATTACTCGAAGAAAAGCTCGGGTATGAATGTGTCGCCGAGGTGGATGATGGCTACACTGCCGTCACCAAGGCCAGGGAATTGAAACCCGATGTCGTGATCATGGACATTGTGTTGCCCCAGCTGAACGGCATTGAAGCTACCCGTCAGATCAAAGCTCAGCATCCCGAAATTGAGGTCATTGTTCTTTCCATGCATGCAACGCGCAGCTATATCCTGCAACTCCTTCAAGCTGGTGCGTCGGCCTACCTGCTCAAAGATTCTGCGGTTGAGGATCTTGCCGCGGCTTTAGTTGCGGTTCGTAAAGGCGGAATGTACTTGAGCCCTGCAATATCCACGGCAGCGGCGTTGAAAAACGAAACGGCCGGCTTTTTGGAAAAAAGTATGGCCGACTCCGGAAGCCTTACAAAACGGGAACTTCAGGTGTTGCAGCTCATCGCAGACGGCCATTCAACCAAAGAAATCGCAGCGATTTTGGAGATCAGCGTCAAAACCATCGAGACCCACCGTAAACAGATCATGGACAAACTCGAGATTAGAACGACCGCGGGACTTACTAAGTATTGCATCAGGGAAGGCTTAACTTCACTTTAGCGCCAAGCTCAACGAGGCGTGTGCTGCCCGACTCCCGTCGGGCGGCTGTCGGAGCGCCGCGTCAACTCGTGAAAGATTACGTCGTCAAGAAAGGCGTAGATGCCAGCCGTGTCTCAGGACAGGGATTCGGCGAGAGCAAACCGATCGCGGATAACAAGACACGCGAAGGTCGGGCGAAGAACCGACGAGTGGAGATCAAAGTAGAATAGGACGGGAGAACGCCACGATCGCGCGGCTCAGTTCAGCAAGAATCGCTGAAGCGTGAGCCGGATTAGACCAGGATGACGACAGGAGTCTGTGGTCAGCCCTGTAACCAACCCGCGGCTGCTTGTGGGTCTTGGAATACTGCAACTGGAAATCCATTTGCAGCCAAGAGTGTGCTCATGTCTGATAAACGGGCGTATTCTTCGTATTTAAGGGACGAAATCAATGCCACCTTGCTTTGTATCGGCCAAATACCCGGTTGAAGTTGCGTCAATAGACTTTCAATTCTCTTCAGATCGACTGTGCATTCGGAGTCGATACAATCGATTAATACTTTGCAATTGGGATTGGCGATAGCGAGTGCGGCAACTTCAC
>Ga0075425_100005107_pt1 | contig 13602 bp, 11 predicted proteins | sample SoiMethybrSBSTD4_FD_75300 | JGI IMG/M metagenome (GOLD analysis project Ga0075425, IMG submission 75300) | Bulk soil microbial communities from a Populus tree surrounding site in Tennessee, USA - Soil MetaG P. TD hybrid SBSTD4 | ecosystem: Environmental > Terrestrial > Soil > Tree plantation...
GCTGGGCATCGAGCGCGATACCGGGCGCGCTAAGGCGTCGTCTCTTTCAGCAGATCGATCAGCCGCCGGGCGCCCGCCAAGACGATTCCGATGATCTCCCGCAAGACTGGCTACACGATCTTTGAGCGATACAAGGACTACGGCTTCAATCGTCGCAAGATCAATCTGAGTCAGGTGTTTGCCGGACAAAACGTCGGCGTGACACAGGTCGGCGAGCGCATCTGGCTCGTCACCTTCATGGACTACGACCTGGGATATTTCGATGACGAGGCATGTCGCCTCGAGCCGATCGAGAATCCCTTCGGGCCGAAAGTGTTACCTATGTCTCCGGAATGAACTGTTACCCATGTGTCCGGAATAGACCTGAGAGGATTGGCTCCTCAGGCTGGATTCGAACCAGCAACCCTCCGGTTAACAGACGCGGCCCTGATGTCCTATCGGTAATGACTGATGACGATAAAGGTGAAGACGAGGAATGAGTTGCGACCGTAGCCCGATCGGCCGTCGATCACTGTCAACGCCAGCAAATGCCCATCTCTCGACGGGGTTACGTCACAATCCACGTCACAGATCGCGGTTCGCTCCTCGAAAGCACGGACCGTTCGGGATGGGAGCGTGCTCGACTACCGTGGCCAGGGGGGCTGCATGGCGAAAGCCTCTAACAAATGGCGACAGACGCTCGAAGTCCGTGTCCTTCGTGATGAGCGTAATGCCTTGCTCGCGACACGACGCTGCGATCAGCGCATCATTGAGCAGTGACGGCTTCTCCTCGAGGGATTGCCATCCTTCACGCGCCGCGAGAGTAGCGACGACACGACCGCTGTCCGCGAACGCGGCGACGGAAGGCGCGAACACGCGTCGGCGTCGCTCGAACGGTTGGAGTATTCCCCGTTGGACCTCTCGCCTGGCTCGATCGGTCCTCGCACCCGCCGCGAGTTCCTGCATCACGACGGCGCTGAGATAGATGAACGGAAGCTCCCGGTCGAAAAACGCGAAGATTTCCGCCTGCGCATCTTCCCTTCGAAAACCGTCGATGAAGACGTTCGTGTCAAGCGTGTCCTTCACGCTTTCCGCCGGCGCTCGAACACATCGTCAACACCGCCGCTTCGACGCACGGCCGCAAACCCTTGCGCGAGCTCGGAACGAAACGCGACGAAGTCCAACGCCTGATCGATTGCCTCGGTCTCGGTGTCGACCCCGAGCGCACGCCGGGCGACATCGAGCTTTCGCTGGTCCATGATGACGTTCTTTCGCACCCAACCGGCGCGTCTGCTCAATCCCCGCTCGCGGCGGCTCGTTGTCGAACGCCTCGTCGCAACTGGTTTTCCCATTGTTGTCACTATCTGTATAAAGACTCGCACACATCTGTATCGGCAGAAACGCGGGCTGCGGCGCCTACAAGGAGAACGAAGGACAGATCAGCGGGTCAATCGCCGTAGAATGGCGCGTACTGTCCCATCACTCAGCCGACGTCGATTCGCTCGGAATACACTCGGGCTGTGATCGACGTCTCATCCCTCCAGTTTCTACTACTCATTCTCACCGGTTGGCTCGACCGACGCGAACGAGAGGTTCTCGCCTGCTTGATGGAATGGACTGCCGCCGGTCCCGCGCCGGCCGACGGCCTGGCGAACGTTCTTGCGAGCGCACTGGGGAGTCATCGCTGGCGCTGACTTCTTTACCACGGAGGTGTGGACCTGGCGCGGCTTGGTGACCTACTTCACGGTCTTCGCGATTGACCTGGCTTCGCGTCGGGTCCACATGCTCGGTTCGACGCCGAACGCGAAGGAGGCGTTCATGCGGCAGGTCGCCCGCACGCTCAGGTTCGCCGACACTCCCGCCTGCCGGGTTCTAATTTGTGACCGCGATGCGAAGTGGAGCCCGGCCTTCGAGGCGGGATTGGCCGACGCGGGTCAGCAGCCGCAAGGCGATGCGGTCGTGCCGTGGGAGCAGATGGTAGCGGAGCACCACTGCGGCTTTTGGGCGCAGCTGGGATATTGAGCGGTTCTAAAAGCGAAGCGCCGCGACGCCGCTAGTTCGCTTCGGCGCTGCCTGGTTCGGCGGTCAGCTTGATGAAGTGGCCGTCGGGGTAGGTCAGCTTTGTGAGCCAGCCGAGCGGCTTGCCGTTCTTGGCGGGGTTCACCTCGATCGTGAGCATCTCCTTCTTGTCGAATGTGGCGCTCAGCAACTGCTTGGTGAGGCCGTACCGCGACCGCATGTGATTGGGCGGGAACGTCTCGACCGCGTACTGCGACTTCGACCCGTCCTTCGGGTCAACGACATCGAAGTAGATGTAGATGTGCGGATTGATCCACTCGATGCTCGTCATGACGCCTTTCACCGTGACCGTCTCCTGGGGTTTGAATTCCGCGGTCAACGAATGGTGCGCGTCGAGGCGCGGCGCCAACAGCAACAGGAATACACCCACGAGCACCCGAAAACATGTGGTTCTCATCTCTATCCTTCCTCTTCTGCCAGGGACGAGCGTCAGCGAATGTTGCCGTGGTGCGAGAGATCCTGCATGTGGCTTCGGTCCTTCTCGGCGCAGAACGGAGCCTCTTCGATGTCGTAGTTCGTCATCCGCTTCAAATCGCGCGGCCGCTGCACCCATGGTTCGGCGAGCACGACCGGGTCCTCCACGGTCACCTCGTAGTGCAGGCTGTCGCCGTCACGGCGAAGGCGCTCCACCACGTGCGTCTTGTCGCTGTGGAAGGCGCCGTTGTCGGTCAGCCACGTCGAATCGTCCAGGTTCGTGACATCGACGACGAGCGTGTCGCCTTCCCAATGACCGACCGAGTCACCGTGGGCTGACGGGTCGATATCGGAGCGGTGCGTGCCGTTCATCCGGACGACACGGAAGAAGTTGCCGGACAAATCGTCGTAGAGGAAGACCATCTCTTTGGCGGTCTGGACGATCTTCTGTGGCGGCCCGATGCGCGGCACGCCCGGCGGCTGGCAGTACCACGCCGGATCCACGTCCACCTGGCGCTCGTCGAGATCCTTGACTTTCGCGAGGAACTCGGGCTTGTACTTCGGCCGCCCGACCGGGTACTGCGTCACCTGGCCGCGCGGCGCATTCTTCGCATCGTAGGACTCGCCAGGTTTGACTTGCGGCGCTGGCGCACCGATGCGGTGATACCACATGCCATTCAGATCCGGATGGCCGTCAGCCAGACGTGGCGTCGTCGCACTCTGCGCCTGAGCGACGACGATCGACAGGCACACCGCGCCGGTGGCCGCTGCCGCGGTTGCCGTTACCCTTCGAAGTCTTGTCGAGATCATTCCGACCTCCGTTGTCGAAAGAGATACCGGGAGTCCGCGCCGAATTGCTCGAGGAGTGTTCGCCGAACCGGCGTCCTGCAGCCGAACGACGGGCCTGACGGCTGACTGGCTGCGGACTATACGATTGCGAAAATACACTGTCAACTCGCGGTCGCGTGGTGTCAAAGCGAACTTGGAGACGGTCACGTCGACCGCCCTTAGAATTCCAGCTGTGCGCTGAACTGGACAATGCGGGGATCTTCGAGCTCCGTAGGCAGTCGCCACTGTCTCCCGTACGTCTGATTCTCCTGAATAAGGCCGGCACTGCCCATCACGTTGTACACATCCACATTGCCCTGCACACGGACTCTTGGTCCTCTCATGAGCGACTTGCTCAGCCGCAGATCGAGCCGACGCCACCGTCTCTCGAACTCCTGGTTCGGTGCAACCAGCGGCACGGTCGCCGTTGATGTGCACGTCGGCCGCGTCCCGCACGCCGCCAGATTGCGCCCCAGCGACGCGGCGATTACGTCGTTGGGCGCCGCGTAGCTCGCGGTGTAGTTGATCCCCGACACGTCCTGGTAGATGCCGCTGAAGGAGAAGTCGCCCGGCAACTCATAGCTGCCGAACATCTTCAGCTGCGTGGCCCCCTTGAATGGGGTGACGAGACGGCAGTTGAGCAGTTCCTGCGGCGAGTCGACGACAAAGCACGTATCGTTGACGGTACGCCCTGTGTCGACTCCGGCGCCGAACCGGATGCCCGAGCCGAACCGCGTATTGATACCGAAATTCACGAAGTCGTTGACTTGCTGCCGCTCCCCGAAGTCCGACGCCAGCTTGACCACGTTGCTCACCTGCCCGAATTTCGGCAGCGAAATGTCGTAAAGGCCGTTGACCCGATAGCCACCGCCGCCGGGCAGGCGAGGATCGACCGGCGCCGTGATGCTGTAGGGCTGGAAATCGGAGGACGCCACCAGGATGTTGTCCGTCACAGTGTGGTTCCCGTACCAGCTGTGGTAGTAGCCGGCCGTCATCGAGATCCCCGAGGTGAGCTCGTGTTGCACCTCCGTCGACAGATCCCAGTTGTAGGGGCGGACGCCAAAGCCGCGCATCACCTCGTCTGAATAAACGGTGGTAACCACGCGGCCGCCGAAATTCTGATTCGACATCGCTCCGCACTCACCGTTAGCCGCGCGATTCCCCAGATCACAATCGGGATAGTAATTGCCGTTGGTATCGGTCCACGACCGGTTCACCGAGTTCACCGACGTCTGAATGGGATTGTTGGAGTTGACGAGCCCGATCCCCGTCTTCGCCACATACCGTCCCAGCGAGACCTTGAGCGCGGTTTTACCATTGCCGAACAAGTCGTACGCGGCACCCAGTCGGGGCGACAGATCTTTCCAATTCGGGACCTCCTTTACGGCTCCGAAGTCACGCGCCGGAACCCAGCCATTCGGCGTGGCATCGAGGTGCTGCGCGGGCACCGATCCGTTGAAATACTCATAGCGCAAGCCGTAGTTGAGCGTCAGGCGCTTGATCGCCCACTGATCCTGCGCATAGAGGCCCATGTCCCACCGATACCGGCTGAAGATCGTGTAGGGCGTCGCATACTGCGTGACGCTCACCGGTATGCCGTTGTTGAACGTGTAGTTGACGTTGCCCGGGTTGTTACCATCGACAGAGGTCGTCGTCTTCTGTGAGCCAGACTCGTTCTGGAACCCGAACTTCATGGCATGCGACCCGGTCACGTACGACACGGAGAACCGCTGAACAAAGCGCGGCGCATAATTCGTGGGGCTCGTGTACGTATCGAAATTGTTGTAACGGTAATTCGTGGACTGCTCCAGGATCGAGACATCGTTCGGACTTACGCCTGGGTGGCGGAAGCGGGGGAAATTGAAGACGGCAAGGCTCAGCCCGCCTTCGAGCAGCAATCGATTCGTCCGCGGCGAGCTCCACGTCCCCTGATAGAGCCCGACCGGGCTGAACATGAAATTGCTGCCGGCTTCAGGGGCCGACCCGAGCGATCCAAGCGCTCGGCAGATGCACTGATGCGCCCAGTCCGCAAAGAGGCCAATCTTGTTCTTTTCAGATGCCTGCCACGTCACGCGGCCCGCCCTCGACAGGTACCACTGGTATCGAAATGCGGGCCGATCGTAATCGGGCGTATAGAACATCGTGCCCTGCGTCTTATTGAAGTAGTTACCCGCCATCTGGTGCTTATTCCCCCAGCGCCGCAGCGAGCTGAAAAACCACAGCTTGTCCTTCTTGATCGGCCCGCCTGCGGTGCCGCCGACGTCGTAGATCTGCAAAATCAGACTGACCGTCGTCAGGCCGCGGGCACGCAGATCGTCGTTCATGTTGCTCTGTTCGAGCTTGTTGTTGGTGAACAGCCCGTTGAGACCAAACCTGAACGTGTTGCTGCCGTCCTTCGGGATCATGTTGACGACCGCGCCGTCGGCGTTGGTCTCGGCGGAGATGCCGCTGGTCTGAATCGACGTTTCCTGCACCATGGCGGAGTTGGCGATGTAGCCGATGTTTCCGCCGGACCAGTCGATTCCCATCCCCTCGAACTGCCGCTTGCTGCCCGACTTGCCGTGAAAGGTGCCGCCCAGATTCTGATTCAGCGTGCCCGAGACGTCGGCTTGGCCCGTAAAGCCCGCCGTCACCTCGACGAGCATGCCCCAATGCTTCGTGCTGCTGGGCAGCGCGTCCAGCAGTTCGCTGGTAATGACCGTCTGCTTGCGGACGTTTTGCGTGTCCACCAGCGGACTGCCACCTGACACGGTGACCGTCTCTTGCAACGAGCCGACCGCCAGATTCGCATTCACCGTCGCGGTGAACCCCGAGGTCAACGCGATGCCTTCCCGGCGAAACGTGTTGAAGCCAGGGAGGGTAAACGTCACCACATAGGTGCCCGGCACGAGGTTGACGATGCTGTACCGGCCCTCGCCGTCGCTGATGACGCTGCGGACCTTTTCAATCAGCGCGGGACTCGACGCTTCGATCGTCACGCCAGGAAGCACCGCTCCTGACGGATCTTTGACTTCACCGGCAATCCCGCTCGCCTGCTGCGCCCAGACGGTTGACGCACACAGCACGATTGCGACGGCTGTCGCAGGCAGATCAAGACAGGTCCTCCGGGGCATAGCCTCCTCCTTCACATCCCAAGTACGATGAACGGCGCTTGCTCCAGGCGAGGGAACTTCGGCGTTCCCTGCAGCTCACGCCCAGCTCAAGTCGTGCTTTCTCAGTGGCAGGCTTCTGACACGCTTCCCGGTGACCCGGAACACCGCGTTGACGATCGCTGGCGGGATCTGCGACATCGCTTCTTCACCCACTCCTTCCAGCCAGTGATTGGTCTTGAAGAACCGGATATTCACCTCGCGGGGATATTCGTTCATGCGCGAGATCGGGAAGTCATGGAAGTTGTTCTGCTGCATCCGTCCATCCTTCACCGTGAACTCCTGGTGCATGGCGTCGTTCCACCCCCACGCCACCTGTCCTTCGATTTGCTTTCTCACCGACAACGGATTGACGAAGCCGAAGCCCTCGTCGAACGCCACGTCGATCCGTTCCAGACGCACGGCACCCGCCCTGCTGACCGATACGGTGCACACCACGGCGCAGACCGTGCACACATCGGCCTCCTCCCGGTTGGCGCGCCGATCGCCGATCGCAATACCGCGGGCCCACCCTTCGGGCAGCGGCTTCCCCCATCCGGACATCTCGGCAGCCATGTCGAGCGCCTTCAGCCAGTCGTCCTTGAAGATGAAGTGGTGACGCGAGATCAGCTCGCGGCGGTACTCGTACGAGTCCTTGCCCGCGGCGTGCGCCATCTCTTCGATGAAGCTCTCGAGGAAGAACGCGTTGGCCGGACTGCCCGTCCCGCGTCGCGTACTGCAGGGAACGTGGAACTCGGCGAAATGATTGGACACACGGACATTGGGGACGAAGTAGCCTGGCGGCACGAGGCCGCGTTCGGGCGCCGCGGCGTTTCGATCGGCGGCGGCTCGCACGTCCATGGCGATCGGATATCCGTCAGCGTCGAGGCCGGCACGGAGATGGGCGGCTCCCATCGCACGGTAGGTCGTTCCGACCGACCAGTCCTCCTCGCGGGTCCACTGCAGCTTCACCGGCCGTCCCTTGAGCGCTTTCGCCACCATGACGGCATGCTCGGCCTGCGGCCCGTTGCCGTTCCGGCCGAAGCCCCCACCGAGATGCGTGCTGTGGACGTAGACATTCTCCTGGGGAATCCCGGCGATCTGTGAGGCGCTGAATCGCGTCTCCTGCGGGCTCTGGTCACCGATCCAGATATCGACGCGTTCATCGGTTACGAGCGCAGTCGCATTGCCCGGTTCCATCCGTGCGCGCGCCAGGTACGGCACGGTGTAGGTGGCATCGACGACCTTCGCGGCTCTGCCGATCGCCTGCTCGACGTCCCCACGTTGATACAGCATGCGCCCTGGCTCTTTCAGGGCATCAATGAGGGCCCGCTGCATGTTTTCGGTGTTGAGGTGCGTATAGGGTGGATATGCCCACTCGATCGGGAGGGCATCGAGCGCCTTCTTGGCGTGCCACCATGAATCGGCAATCACCGCGACCCCGCCGCTGAACTGACGATCGCGAATCAATCCACGGTCCGGTCTGGGAAACTGCACCACGGAATGAATGCCCGGCATGCCCTTGATGGCGTCGAAGTCGTAGCGCTTGACGTCGCCGCCCCAGACCGGACACGCCCGGGCGCACGCGTGCAGCGTACCCGGGACCTTCACGTCGATGGCGTAGACGGCCTCTCCCGTGACCTTCGACGGCACGTCGAGATTCTTGCGCTCCGTTCCCATCAGCGCGAACTCGTGAGCGCTCTTGATCCTGATCGTCTCGGGGTGCGGATGCTGAAGCTCGGCCGCGCGGGCCGCGACCTGACCGTAACTCACCGTTCTTCCAGTCGCCGCATGCGTGATGATGCTGTCCTTCGCGCGTAGCTCCGAAGCCGGGACGCCCCACCGCTCTGCGGCGGCCAACAGCAGGCGTTCGCGCGCCTCGGCGCCGGCGAGCTGGTAGTAGTACAGGTTCATCTTGACCGCCCCGCTTCTATGCGTCGACATACGACGATAGACGCCGGTCCAGCTGATCCTCTCGTTGGTGGCCGGCAGGTCGCCGCTTCCGCCGCCACCGCGCGGATCGGTTGGAGCCGGCTTCGGGCCTGCCGGGTTCTCGAGCGACCATTCGGGAGCCTTTTCCCTCGCGTCGCGATTCGCGGACGCGTACTCGCCGCGCACCTTGCTCCAGTCGCATTGAAGCTCTTCGGCGATCATCATGGCGCAGGCGGTCCAGACGCCCTGACCGACCTCGGTCTGGCCGATGCGAATGGTCACGGTATCGTCTGGGGCCACGACGATCCACGCGTTGATTTCGGGAACTGACGGCTCTCTGTACCAGGGCGCAGCAGGCGTCGTCACGTCCGCCGCATCGGCCCGGCGCGGCCATCCGACGCCGACCATGAAGCCGCCCCCCACCGCGGCCGTCATGATGACGAACTGACGACGATCTATCCCCACTTTCTCGACATGACCCGTCATCGCCTCCGATACGGTCTTGTTCGGTGTCATCGTCGCCTCCGCGGAGCCTGACTGTGAAGACTGATCCACGTCGTTGCCACTGCCGGCGTGGAGGACAACGACGTCACGCGCGATTTCGCGCCGGGCCCGAGGAGCGCGAGGCCGGGCTTCGCGCCGGTGTGCTCGCCGTTGTCGATAACGAGCACGCCGTTGACCAACACGAAGCGCACGCCGGTCGCGTACGACTTCGGCTTCTCGAACGAGTTCGTCTCGCCGACCTTCGCGGGATCGAAAACGACGACGTCCGCGGCAAAGCCCTCGCGAAGCTGACCGCGATCGCGCAAGCCGAGGATCTGCGCCGGCAGCGACGACATCTTGCGGATGGCGTCCTCGAGCGTGAGCACGTGCTCGTCGCGAACGTAGTGTCCGAGCACACGGGCGTTGGTGCTGTAGTTCCGCGGATGCGGCACGCCGGGCGCGTCGAGATTGATGGCGGACCCATCGCTGGCAATCGCCACCCATGGCTGCCTCATCACCAGCCGCACGTCGCGTTCCGACATCGTGTGGAACATGCCGGTGATGCGGCCGCCGTCTTCGGCCATCAACATGAGGCAGGTGTCGGCGGGATCGGCATCGCCGCGCGCCTTCGCGATCTCGGAGATCCGCATCCCCTCGTACTTGCGATTCCTGTCGCTGCCGGCGCGCCCCATCACGATGCCGTCCCACCAGCCGTGCTCGTTGGCCCACGTGATGAAGTCCTTGTCCTTCTTGATCCGCTCGCGCACGGCCGGATCCTTGAGCCGCTCGGCGAACTTCGAAGGTCCGCCTTCACGCGCCCACACGGGAAAGAACGCGCTCCAGCCGTGATTCATCGCCGTGTAGGGATATTGATTGGCCGTGATGTCGAGGCCGCGCGCGCGTGCATCCTCGATCATCGTCAGGTACCTGCCGACGGTCCCCCAGTTGTCCTTCCCGCGAATCTTGAGATGGAAGATGTGAACCGGCATCTTCGCTTCCTCGGCGACGCGAATCGCGAAGCGTATCTCCTTTTCCTGCTCGAAGCCTTCGCTGCCGATGTGCGACGTGTAGTTGCCGCCGTACGCCGCGGCGATCTTCGCCATCGCCAGAATTTCGTCCGGATGCTCGGGTCCGCCGCTCTCGTAGCGCGTGACGAGCCCCCATGCGCCCTCTTCCATCGAGCGGGCGACGAGCTTCTTCATCCGATCGATTTCGGCGGGCGTCGCGGCGCGCGAGTCGTATCCCATGACGACGCGGCGGACCTGCGTCGCCGATACGTGAGAGATGACGTTCATCGACACGTGCTCGCGCTCGAGCCGCTTGAAGTAATCGGTGAACGTGGTCCAGTCCTGTGTGATGGCGCCGGCAACGGCGACGCCGGCGTCGTTCGCGTCTTCGTTCGGCAGTCCATCGCGCGGCGCGACCGACGTGCTTTCACCGATCACGTCGACGGTGACGCCCTGCCGCACTTTGCTCTGCGCGTACGGATCCGCGAGCAGCGATACGTCCGAGTGGGTGTGGAGATCGATGAAACCGGGCGCGACGACGAGGCCGGTCGCGTCGACGACGCGCGTTGCCGTGGCGCTTCGGAGGCGGCCCACCGCGGCGATGCGTCCACCGTTGATCGCGACGTCGCCGGTGGTCCACGGATTGCCGGTGCCGTCGACGATGCGGCCGCCGCGGATGATCACGTCATACGACGCGGGCGTTTGCGCCCACACACCAAGCGCGAGTGCGCAACAGAGCGCGGCGCCAAACGCGTGCTTCAGCTTCATAGCGTCCTCGATTAGAAATCCGTGACAGCAGTGTCAAGGTCCAGGCCACTTCAACACTTCGTACCACGACAATCGGCGTAGGGATCTACCGTGCGATTCTCTGAAAGTAGACGTTCGAATCGCGCGAGCGCCCGTTGACGAGCGCGGGTGGATCGGTCGCGACGTCTGCGTCTTCCTCAGCGTTCAACGTCGGGTTGATGTCCCGGTTGTCCGTCCAGACAATGAACGCCGTCGCCGCCGTCGCGGCCATGGCGATGTAATCGCCGATGAACGGGCTGATGGCCTTGATCGAGCCGAAGAGATTCGGGTTGAACGACTGGCTCGTCACTCGCAGGCTCGGTCCAAAGCCGAGCGGCCCCCGCGCGGTTGTGCGCGCCTGCGCGTAGAACACGTCCATGCCCGTACATCCCGCGCCGGTGGTCGCGCCCGCCGGGCACTGTCCGGTCACTGGTCCGTCGGGATTGAACGCCGGTTCACTCCGGCCGTCGTACCACGCGATCGACAACGTGCCGCCGGCTGCGGCCAGGAACGGAAAAATCTGGTGACCGAAGGGCGCGTGCGGGCGCACCGGTGTCTCCCACGTGGCGCCATTGGTCCGCGATCGGCTCACCATGACGTCCGCACCGCTCGTCCCATTCTTCTGCTGCCAGGCGGCGTATACGCCGTTCTCGTCGGCGGCGAGGAACGTATCCGAGAAGGTGCGGAACGACGGGATCGCGCGCGACTGCACCTGTCGATAGTCGACGAAGGTCGCCACCCGGACGCCAGGCCCGAACGTCGCGCCGCCGTCGGTCGAGCGCGCCACGAAGATGGCGCTGTCCCGCGGGTTCGAGTTGGTCGAGTTGTTGTCGAACGTGCGCCACGAGACAAACACGTCTCCGGTCGGCGCGGCCGCGACGTTGCACCCCTGCATGTTGCGTGCGGGACCGAGATCGGCCATCGCGTACGACTCTCCGTGATCGATCGAACGCGCGACCTTCAGGTGATCCTGGGAGCCTGTGAACCGCGCCCAGCAGAGGTAGATGTTGCCGTTGAACGGGGACGTCGCGCCGTTGTCGACCGCCAGCGCTTCTTTATCCTCCTGGCGGCCCAGTCCGACTGTGCCTCGCTCCACGACGACGGTCTTGAGGTACTGCACCCCGGTCGCGGCGGTGGAGTACTTCGCGACGGCGATCGCATTGGTGGCCTGCGGATCGAAGTCGGGCCGTCCTGGCGGCGTGCGCTGGAAGGCGATGAACGCGAAGAACAGGTCGCCGAAGTTGTCAAACGAGAGCCACGGGTCCGACGCTGCCGCGTTGCCGCGGACCGGCGACGCCAGGCCGTCGGGCGATGTGTCGCCCGGGAACCCAGGGACGAGCGCCTCGAAGTCGAACGACTCGCCGCCGTTGGTCGACACCGCCAGTCCCTGCCATGCGTCGTCGGAAACGGCCAGCGTGCGCACGTCGTTCATCCCGACCGCGATCAGTTGCGCGTGGGCCGGGTGGACCGCGATCGATGGCTCGTTCTGCTGCAGCACGTCAGGGGGTGGACCGACCTCCGAGAAGAACGGGTCTGCGGGAAAGAAGTCGTGAGTCGATACGCGGAGGTTTCCGCCGGACAACGTCGGACCGGGCGCTGCATCAACAGGGAGTCCGAGGAGCACGTGAAGCCCGCCGGCGCCGGCCGCGAGGACGGCCATGACAGCACAGCATCGTGGGATTCTTGACGAGAGGTAATTGCGCATGGGACGGTCCTTTCGGAAGTTGCGCAGATCGATCCGCCCGCGCGTTGGGCGAGGCACATCATAGCGCCCGCCGTATGCCCCCGCGCAAGGCAACCACCACTGAGCCACCTCGTTCGAGCTGGTCGCTGGCACACTCACGCGGCCTGCGCGGGCGACGACGCCCTGCGCCGAGAAGTGGAATCGCTGCTTGCAGAAGACTCGGCCGCCGCGTCCGAACTCAGCGGCGGTGCGGTCGTCGCGGCGGCAGCAATGGTCAGTGGCGCCGGTCATTCGGCGCTGACCGGACAGCGTCCAGGCGCGTATCAGATCCTCGGAGCGCTCGGCGCCGGCGGCATGCGGGAGATCTACCGCGCCCGCGATACGCGACTGGGCCGCGAGGTGGCGATCAACTCCTGCCACGCGCATTCACCGCGGATAGGAATCGGCTCGCACGATTGGAGCGCGAAGCACGCGTACTCGGGTCGCTCAATCACCCGCACATCGCGGCGGTTTACGGCCTCGAGGACGGACCCGAAGCCGGCGCGCCGATCCGTGCCCTTGTCCTGGAACTGATCGAGGGGGAGACGCTCGCCGATCGGATCGCGCTCGGGCCGCTTCCCGTCAACGAGGCGTTGGCAATCGCCCGCCAGATCGCGGTGGCGCTCGAAGCGGCGCATGCGAAGGGCATCGTGCATCGGGATCTGAAGCCGCCAATATCAAGGTGACGCCCGGCGGCTCGGTCAAGGTGCTGGACTTCGGTTTGGCGAAGACATTTGTCGGCGAGGGCGCAGCCCTCGACGTCTCTCAGGCCCAGACCGTTACCGCCGAACGCACGCAGGCGGGTGTGATTGCGGGCACGCCGGCCTACATGAGCCCGGAACAGGCACGCGGCCAGGCAGTCGACAAGCGTATTGACATCTGGGCGTTTGGCTGCGTTCTCATACGAGATGCTCACGGGCAAGCCGGCGTTCACCGCCAGGAATGTCGCTGATACGTTGGCCTCACGAGCGAACCATCGTGGGAGGCGCTCCCCTCCGATACGCCGCCGCTCGTGCGGGCGCGGTACGCGCGCTGGTGATCAGGATGATCGAGGCGCCCTTCAGGGCTGCGACGGTGGCGTTGACGGGCGGCGCCTACCGACGCGCGGCGAGCCGCGGTGCGACACGCCGGCGAGCAATACGCATGGCGTTCGGTAGCCCGAGCGTTGAACACGCCCGAGTCGTTCGTACCGCAGAAACCAGCTCGTTGTGCCGTCGGGAGCAATCTCCAACTCCCGCCAGCG
>Ga0075425_100005108_pt1 | contig 13602 bp, 14 predicted proteins | sample SoiMethybrSBSTD4_FD_75300 | JGI IMG/M metagenome (GOLD analysis project Ga0075425, IMG submission 75300) | Bulk soil microbial communities from a Populus tree surrounding site in Tennessee, USA - Soil MetaG P. TD hybrid SBSTD4 | ecosystem: Environmental > Terrestrial > Soil > Tree plantation...
GTGCAGATCCGGAGTGGTAGTTCAGTTGGTTAGAATACCGGCCTGTCACGCCGGGGGTCGCGGGTTCGAGTCCCGTCCACTCCGCCATCGACATAGGAAGGGCGAACGCAGGTTCGCCCTTTTTTGATCTATCACGCAGGTCCGATCGCCATGTATGACTTCCTTTACAAGCGCAAGCGCACAGTCCAGATCATTCTCGGGCTGATTACCCTGCCGTTCGCGTTCTTCGGTGTCGACTATTACTTTCGCGGCGGCGGCGACCGGGCCGGCGAGGTGGCCAGGGTCGCGGGTACGCCGATCACCCAGGGCGAATTCGACAACACGTTGCGCGAGCAGCAGGAGCGCATGCGGCAGACGCTCGGTGGCAATTTCGATCCCGCAGTGTTCGATGATCCCGAGGTGAGGTATTCGCTCCTCGACGGGCTGATTGGCCAGAGGCTCTTGCAGGAACAAGCGCGGCGCGGCCGGTTCAGCGTTTCCGACGAGCAGCTCCGGCAATTCATTTCCGAGATTCCCGCGTTTCAGGAAGAGGGCAAATTTTCTCAGGCGCGATACGAACAGGTCCTCTCGATGCAGAACCCGCCGAAATCTCCGATCGAATTCGCGCGGGAAATCAGGCGGGAACTCATGCTGGGTCCTGTGCAGGAGTCCATCGTCGGCGGGAACATCGTTGCCAGGACCAGTGTCGAGCGCTATCTCGGCCTGCTCGATCAGCAGCGCGAGGCCGCGGCGAGCGCGATCGACGCCGATGCCTATCTCAAGGACGTCAAGATCGACGACGCGGCGGTAAAAGCGTTCTACGATGCAAATCCTGCCGCGTTCCAGGTGCCTGAAGAAGTGAAGCTCGAGTACGTGACGCTGTCGCCGGAAACGCTCGGCGCGCAGATCGCGCTCGATCCCGTCGAAGTCAGGAAGCAGTACGACGATAATGCGCGGCTTTATGGCAAGGCTGAGGAACGGCAGGCGGCGCATATTCTGATCACCGTCAAGCCCGATGCGTCCGAGGACGAGAAGACGAACGCGAAAAAGAAGGCCGCGGATATCGCAGCGCAGGCGCGGAAGAACCCGGCGCAATTCGGCGAGCTGGCGAAGAAGCTGTCGCAGGATCCGGGCTCGGCAGCGCAGGGCGGGGACCTGGGATTCTTCGCGCGCGACGGTTCGATGGTCAAGCCGTTCGAGGACGCGGTGTTTTCGCTGAAGGCGGGAGAGATCTCCGACCCGGTGCAGACCGACTTCGGCTGGCACGTGATCAAGCTCATCGCGATCCGGCCGGCAAAGCAGCAGAGCTTCGATGAAGTCAAGGCGCAGATCGAGCAGGACCTCAAGCGACAGAAGGCGGTGCGCAAGTTCGCTGAGGCGGCCGATCAACTGCAGAACCTCGTCTACGAGCAGGCCGATTCGCTGCAGCCGGTTGCCAAGGCGCTCAACCTGACCGTGCAGTCGACGCCGCTGCTATCGCGCGCGCAGGTGCAGGCGTTGGCGCAGAACAACGTGAAATTCGTGCAGGCGATATTCAGCCCCGACTCATTGCAGGCAAAGAGAAATACCGAACCGATCGAGGTCGCGCCGAGCACATTGATGGCCGCGCGCGTAGTCGAGTACAAGCCCGCCAACCCGCGCGCGTTCGATGAGGTCAAGGGCGAGATTCGCCGGCAGCTCGAACGCAAGGCTGCGGCCGAGCTCGCGCAAGCGGAGGGAAAGGCCAAGCTCGCGCTGTTGCAGCAGGGCAAGGAGGCCGGAGTCACCTTCGGCAAACCCACAACGCTGACGCGCAACCAGCCGCAGCCAGGCTATCCACCTGTAGCGCTAACCATGATCTTTCAGGCCGATCCGACGAAGCTACCGGCGTATGCGGGCTCGGTGAACGAGCGCGGCGGATACTCTATCTATCGGATCGAGCGCGTCATCGCGCCAGCCGCGCCGGATGCGGCACGGCTGACCGCTTTTAGCAATCGCGTTGGCGAGCAGATGGGCCGCGAGCTCACCGCGGCGTATGTCGCCAGCCTGAAGGCGAAGGCCGACGTGAAGATAAACCAGGCGAACCTGGAGAAGGAGGGTGAGCGCGCCGGGCCGGCGCAGAAACCGGTCAGCCCGCGGGGACGGCGGGGCAGCTGAGATCGCGCAACATCTTCTCGCTTTCGGCGACAGCCTTGTCGCGCTCCGCCGCCGGCATGTAAACCTTCTCGCCCTTGTCGTTGAAGCGGTACATCGCGACATCGGCGCGCAATGTCTGGAGGCGGCCGCGAACCTGCGCGCAGCGGTCGAGCCGGAGCTTCGCGTCAGCCTGGGCTTTTTCCGCCTTGGCTTCTTCCTCCGTCCGATCCTGCTGGCGCTTGTTCATCTGCGCATCCTTGGCGGCCATATCGCGCACTGCGTTCGGGTCGGCCGGGGCCACCGCCGGATTGACGCGTTCCGCCTTGACACCCGGCGGCGGCGTATCGCCATAGACGACGCGACCGTTCTCGTCGCTCCATTTGTACAGCGCCGCAGCGGCGGGCACGGCCGCGAATACGAGCGCGCATGCGGCAAGCCGAAGCAGGGATCGGCAGTTCATGTCGTGCTTTCGCAAAAGGCGATGGCGACACGGTAATGCAAACGACGTGTGGGCGTCAAACTCGGGCGCGGAGACCGTGGCATCGTTTACCGGCCTAAGCGACCCGCGTATAATCCGCTTTTGCGCATAGGAGAAATGCACCATGCGTGTCGTGCAGAAGGCGCTGACTTTCGACGACGTCCTGCTGCTTCCCGCCCAATCCTCCGTCGTTCCCCGCGACGTCAGTCTGCAAACCCGCCTCACCCGCCGCATCACGCTGAATATTCCCCTGCTCTCGGCAGCGATGGATACCGTCACCGAAGCGCGGCTCGCGATCGCGATTGCGCAGGAAGGCGGGCTGGGCGTCGTGCACAAGAACATGTCGCCCAGGGCGCAGGCCGCCGAAGTGGCGAAGGTCAAGCGCTTCGAGAGCGGCGTGGTCAAGGATCCGATCACGATTCCGCCGACGATGTCGGTGCGCGAGGTCCTTGCGCTCACCGCGCTGCACAAGATCTCGGGGCTGCCGGTCGTCGACGGCCGGAAGGTCGTCGGCATCGTGACCAACCGGGATCTCCGCTTCGAGACCAATCTCGATCAGCCGGTCGCCAAGATCATGACCCAGCGCGACCGGTTGGTGACGGTGCCCGAGGGCACCGATCTGGAGGATGCCAAGACGCTGATGCATCAACATCGTCTCGAGCGCGTGCTGGTCATCAATGATCGCTTCGAGCTGAAAGGTCTGATCACGGTCAAGGACATCCTGAAATCGACCGAGCATCCACTCGCATGCAAAGATGAGCTCGGCCGTCTGCGCGTGGGGGCCGCGGTCGGGACCGCGGGCGACACGGAAGAACGCGTCGAAGCGCTCGTCGCTGCCGGCGTTGACGTCGTGGTGGTCGACACCTCGCATGGCCATTCGCAAGGGGTGCTCGAGCGCGTGCGCCGCGTCAAGAACAACTACCCGCAGGTACAGGTCGTAGCCGGCAACGTCGCGACGGCGGCGGGCGCTCGCGCGCTCGCGGACAACGGCGCCGACGCGGTCAAGGTCGGCATTGGCCCCGGCTCGATCTGCACTACGCGCATCGTCGCTGGAGTCGGTGTGCCGCAGATCTCGGCGGTGCTGAACACGCTCGAGGGCATCGCCAAGCTCGACCTGCCACTCATCGCCGACGGGGGTATCCGCTATTCCGGCGACATCGCCAAGGCGATCGCGGCGGGCGCGTCCTGCGTAATGCTAGGCAGCCTGTTTGCGGGCACCGAGGAGTCGCCCGGCGAGATCGAGCTTTATCAGGGCCGCTCGTACAAGATCTATCGTGGCATGGGATCGTTGGGGGCGATGCAACAGGGCTCCAGCGACCGTTATTTCCAGGACGCCGAGGGCGACGACGCGGCCGAAAAACTCGTGCCCGAGGGCATCGAGGGACGCGTGCCGTACAAGGGCGCGCTCGCGGCAGTGATCCATCAGCTGATGGGCGGAGTCCGGGCCGCGATGGGCTATTGCGGTTGCGCGACCATCGACGAGATGCGCAGTCGTGCCGAATTCGTCGAAATCACGACGGCAGGCATGCGCGAGTCGCATGTGCACGACGTGCAGATCACCAAGGAAGCCCCGAATTACCGAGTTGAGTGAAACCGGCAGGATTGTACGTGCCTGAATCGCCCGCCCCAGGCCGCCGCGCCGCCGCGCTGCCTTTCATCCTCATCGTCGTATTCATCGATGTGCTCGGTATCGGACTCGCGATGCCGGTTCTGCCGATGCTCGTCGGCGACTATACGCCGAGCCGGGACCTGCAAGCGTACTGGTATGGCGTGCTCGTCGTCGTCTACGGGCTGATGCAATTTTTCTGCGCACCGCTCCTGGGCGCGCTCTCCGATCGCTTCGGGCGGCGTCCCGTGATCCTCGCCTCGATCTTCGGGCTCGGCCTGCACTATCTGCTCCTCGCCGTCGCGCCGTCCTTAGGGTTCATGCTATTCGCGCGCGTGATCGGCGGCGTCACCGGGGCGAGCTTTTCGGTGGCGAGCGCCTATGCCTCGGACATCAGTTCAGCCCAGGGCCGCGCCAAGAGCTTCGGGTTGATCGGCGCCGCGTTCGGGCTCGGCTTCATCTTCGGGCCGATGCTCGGCGGGCTACTCGGCAGCATCGACCTGCATTTGCCTTTTTACGTGGCCGCCGGCCTGGCGCTGCTCAACGGGCTCTACGGATTGATCGTCGTTCCCGAATCGCTGCCTCGGGACCACCGCGCCGCATTCGAGCTCAGGCGCGCGAACCCTTTCTCCGCGTTGCTCGCCCTGTCCCGACACCGCGAGATCGGACGCCTGGTGCTGGTATTCGCGCTGGTCGTGCTCGCGCAGCTGATCCTGCAGACGACGTGGGTTCTCTTCACGCACTTCCGCTTCGGCTGGGGACCGCGCGAGAACGGCTTCGCGCTGTTCTGCGTGGGCGTAGTCGCGGCCGTCGTGCAGGGCGCCCTGCTCGGGCCGCTGCTGCGCCGGTTCGGCGACGTGCGGCTCGCGCTCACCGGGCTTTCCGTCGGCACGATAGCCTACCTGCTGTACGGACTCGCGCCGCAGGGCTGGATGATGTACGCAATCATCGTCGGCAATTTTCTTTCCTTCGCCGCCGGGCCGGCCCTGCAGGGGATTGTCTCCAACGCAGTCGGGCCGCGCGAGCAGGGCGTCACCATGGGAGCACTCAACTCGATCCAGAGCATCATGTTCGTCGTCGCGCCTGCTATCGGGACGCCGCTGCTGGCGCAGGTCAGCCATCTGCCGCCATCCGACTGGAAGGTCGGCGTGACCTTCTTCGTAAGCGCCGCCCTCCAGGCCGTCGCGCTCGTCGTGGCAAGGCGCCATTTTGCATTCCCGCGCGTCGCGCGCCCGGCCTGATGCCCCGCTCATGCATTGCAAGATCCTGATCCTCGATTTCGGCGCCCAATACACGCAGCTCATCGCGCGCCGCGTGCGTGAGCTGCACGTGTATTGCGAGATCCATCCCTACGACGTCGGCGACGCGTTCATCCGCGACTTCGCACCCGCGGGGATCATCCTGTCGGGCGGACCCGAGAGCGTGACCGAAGGCGATACGCCGCGCGCGCCGGACGCGGCGTGGCAGGCCGGGGTGCCCGTACTTGGCATCTGTTACGGCATGCAGGCGATGGCGGCGCAACTGGGCGGCGCGGTGGAGAACGGGCGGGTGCGCGAGTTCGGTTACGCTGAAGTGCGCGCGCAGGGCCATGGGCGCCTGCTCTCCGGCATCCAGGATCGCGCCAATGCCGACGGACACGGGCTGCTCGACGTGTGGATGAGTCACGGCGACAAGGTCACTGCGCTGCCTCCGGGGTTCTCGGTCATGGCGAGCAACGCCGCGACGCCGATTGCGGCGATGATGGATGAGTCGCGGCGCTTTTACGCCGTGCAATTCCACCCCGAGGTCACGCACACGCTCCAGGGCAGGGCCATTCTCGCGCGCTTCGTCAAGGATATCTGCGGTTGTGCCGGCGACTGGACGATGCCCGGCTACGCCGACGAGGCGGTCGCCAGGATCCGCTCGGAAGTCGGCGCCGATGCGGTCATTCTCGGCCTGTCGGGCGGCGTCGATTCCTCCGTCGCCGCGGCTCTCGTCCATCGCGCGATCGGCGACAAGCTGACCTGCATCTTTGTCGATACGGGACTGCTGCGACAGGGGGAAGCGGATCAGGTCATGGACACGTTCGCGCGGCATCTCGGCGTCAAGGTCGATTGCGTGGACGCGAGCGACGCGTTTCTGCGTGCGCTTTCCGGCGTGACCGATCCGGAAGAGAAGCGCAAGATCATCGGCCGTGAGTTCGTGCATGTCTTCCAGGCGGAGGCGCAGAAAGTCTCCGGCGCCCGATGGCTCGCGCAGGGAACGATCTACCCGGACGTGATCGAATCGGCGGGTGCGAAGACGAAGAAAGCGCATACGATCAAGTCCCACCACAACGTAGGCGGGCTGCCCGATACGCTCCATCTCAAGTTGCTCGAGCCGCTGCGCGAGCTATTCAAAGACGAGGTACGTGAGCTCGGCGTCGCTCTGGGCTTGCCGCGCGAGCTCGTGTTCCGGCATCCATTTCCGGGCCCGGGCCTGGGTGTGCGCATTCTGGGCGAGGTGACGCGCGAGCGTGCCGAGCTGCTGCGCCGTGCGGACGCGATCTTCATCGAGGAATTGCGTCGCGCCGGGTGGTACGATCAGGTCGCGCAGGCCTTCGCCGTGTTCCTGCCGATCCGTTCGGTCGGCGTCATGGGCGACGGCCGGACGTACGAACATGCGGTCGCGTTGCGCGCAGTGCAAACGACTGATTTCATGACCGCGCACTGGGCGCCGCTGCCGCACGAGCTGCTCGCCGGCGTCTCGCGGCGGATCACCAACGAAGTGCGCGGCATCAACCGCGTCGTGTATGACATATCCGGGAAACCGCCCGCAACCATCGAATGGGAATAGACTTCAAGAGCTGCTGCGCGCCCCGATTGGTTTGTCGTGCTTATTTGGGGAGGCTCGCCCCTCGCCGTGCCTCTCATGTACTGTCTCGGGCGCGCTGCGGGCCCTCAACTGAGCCACTCGGCGGCTGCTCGCAACGCTCTTGAGACCGCTTGTACGAACGATGAAGCGTGAACTATTTTCGTCCGGGACGCCGTGGGAGCCGATCGTCGGTTATTCGCGAGCGGTGAGGGTCGGGAACCAGATCTGGGTTTCGGGAACGACCGCGACCGACGGGCAGGGACACATCGTCGGCAAGGACGACGCGTACCGCCAGACCCGGCAGGCGATCGCGAACATCGAGCGCGTGTTGGCGCAGGCGGGCGCGCGGCTTGCCGATGTCGTGCGCACGCGCATCTATGTGACTGACATCGCGCAATGGGAAGCGATCGGCCGCGCACACGGCGAAGCCTTCGCCGCCACGCGACCCGCGACGGCGATGGTCGAGGTGAGCCGTCTGATCGATGCCGATATGCTGGTTGAGATCGAAGCCGACGCCGTTCTCGGCAGCAGCAGCGGATCGCAGGCGTGACGCGAGCGCGGTGAACGCCAGGAGTGAAACGCCCGCGCCGTACGGACCGCCAGCCGCGCCGGCGGCCGAGCGCTGGATGCGCGAGGCGCTGGCACTGGCCCGCGCGGCGCAGGATCGCGGCGAAGTTCCGGTCGGCGCCGTTGTCGTGCGCGACGGAGCGATCGTCGGCCGCGGCGGGAACGCCCCGATCGCCGCCAACGACCCGACCGCGCATGCTGAAATCGCGGCGCTGCGCAGCGCCGCGGCGGCACTCGGCAATTATCGTCTTCCCGACTGCGATCTCTACGTCACCCTCGAACCTTGCGCGATGTGCGCCGGTGCGATCATGCACGCCCGCGTCCGCCGACTCGTGTTCGGCGCACGCGATCCGAAGACGGGAGCCTGCGGCAGTGTGATCGATCTGTTTGCGGAGGCGCGGCTCAACCACCACACGCGCGTGACCGGCGAGCTTCTCGCGACCGAATGCGGCGCGCTGCTGTCGGCTTTCTTCGCCGCGCGGCGCGCGAACGCATAGGTTCCTAAAGATGCATGCCAGCATCTATATCGACCGGCAGCGGCTCGATCTCCTCGACCGCGCCGGCCGCATCGTCAAGACCTATCCGGTATCGACGGCGAAGAACGGCCCGGGCGAGCGCTACGGCAGCGAATGCACTCCGCGTGGCCTGCACAGTGTGCGCGCCAAGATCGGCGCCGGTTGCCCGGGGAACACCGTATTCGTCCGACGCCGGCCGACCGGGGAAATCTGGACACCTGAGCTCGCACGGAAACATCCGCAGCGCGACTGGATGCTGACGCGCATCCTGTGGCTTTCGGGCCGCGAGCGCGGCTTCAACCGCGGCGGCGACGTCGACTCGCTGCGGCGCAAGATCTACATCCACGGCACCGGTGACGAAGCGACGCTTGGCGTCCCGGCTTCGCACGGCTGCATCCGCATGAGCAATGCCGGCCTCGTCGAGATTTTCGATCGCTTGGACGTGGGGGCCCAGGTGGATATCGTCGAGTCGAGCGCGTCGCCATTCCGCGTACGGGTCGCCGAGTGGGAACGCGACGGGGCGCCGTTGCGACGGATTCGCCACGACGTATTCGTGCTGGAGCAAGGCGTCCCCGAAACTCTCGAATGCGATGGTTGTGACGCGGACTGCCGTCACGTCGTCGCCAACGACGAAAAGGGCGCGGCGATCGGCTGCGGCCGGCTGCTGCCCGACGGCAGCATCGGGCGCCTCGCGGTGGAACGCGCGTGGCGCGGGCGTGGGGTCGGCAGTTCGATCCTGTCGCGACTGGTCGACCTTGCGCGCAGCGCGGGTTGCGAGCGCGTCACGCTCAACGCGCGTACCGACGCGGAGCCTTTTTATGCGCGGCACGGTTTCGCCGCCGCAGGCGCGGAATTCACCGAGGCCGGCATTCGCCATCGGCGGATGGAGCGCGTGCTCGCGCGCGCCACCGTGCCGCCAGCGGCCGCCGAGCCGCGGGCGGCAGCGAGGGGGAAGACCCAATGAACAGGATTTGCGCCGAACGCATGACTGCGCGGATCGACGGCGAGCTCGTCGTGTTTCTGATCGGCATGCGGATCAACCGGCTCTGGAAAGTGCATAAGTGGCTGCCGGTGGCGCGGGCGATGCCGCGCATGATCAGGGAGCTCTCGACGCAACGCGAGCATGGCTTTCTCGGTGCGGAGCAATGGCTCGGAAACCCGACGCTCATGCTCCAGTACTGGCGGTCTTTCGAAGAGCTCGAGCGCTATGCGAAGAACCGATCGGCGCAGCATTTGCCGGCGTGGGCGGCGTTCAATCGTGCGGTCGGATCGGGTGGGGATGTCGGCATCTGGCACGAAACCTACCGCGTCCGTCCCGGAGACTACGAATGCATCTACAACAACATGCCCTTGTTCGGTCTCGCGAAGGCGACCGGCGCGGTCCCGGCGTCGGGGCAATTCGAATCCGCCCGAGGCAGGATAGGCGAGGGCCGCGCCGACCCACCCCTTTCGCCGTCACAATGAAGCGCCGGATTTGAGCCATTGACCGAGGTCGTCGCGCACTTGAACGCGGAAGGCGTCGCGATCGTCGAAGGGCCGGTCGAGCGCACCGGCGCCGCCGGTCCGATCCTGTCGATCTACTTCCGCGACCCGGACCGGAATCTGATCGAGGTCTCCAATGTCCTAGCGCGCTAGTGAGCGTGTACGGAGAATTCGAACGCGGTCTCTTCGGTCAGGCATCCGTGCCGATCGAAGCCGCGCTCTACAAAGCGCGCGCCGCCATCGTGCGCGATCGTCAGTACCGTCGAGCAGCGCGTTCCGTAGTTCGAGTCGACGATAAACGCGCTCGAGAGCAACCGCTCCCATTCCGGCGCGATTCCTGTCGCGGGCAACGCGGCTGCTTCGGCCTGCGTGCGGTCGGCGAGCAACTCAAACAGCGGCTCGACGCCGTCGTCGGAGGTCGCGAGGCACGCCGCAAAGCGGGCCTTGCTGCGCGTGAGCTTCGGCCATGGCGTGTCGAGCAAATGGTTCGACAACCCATGAATGCCGGCCCCGAGCCCCAGCGCGCCGCTGGCCCGGTTCGACGCATAGGCCCCCTTCGCCACGTCGCCGACGAGCAGGTTGAAGCCGTGGTAGCGGACCCCTTCGGCGGCGATCTCCGCTGCGCAGACGAGTGGCGGCGCGGCCTCCGCGAGCGCTCGTGTCACCAGGCCGCCGCGTGACGGCGCATTCGGGTCGCGCGGAATGCCTTCGCGGAAGTTCGTGACCAGTGCCCACCGGCCGTGGGCGTTCACGCCGAACCACGTTCCGCCCGCGGCGAGATCGACCCCGCCGAGCGTTCCGTCTTGCCACCAGTGCGCCGGCGCAGCCGCGCGGGCGTGAAATTCGTCGCGGTTGGCCGCGATCACCAGCGGAAAAAGAGGATGCGCGTCGAGCGCGACCAGGGCGAGACACACGGCAGCGGTTCAGTTCGATACGCGGGCGTTAAGAAGCTTTTCCGACGCAGACTGCTAGGGCGATGGCGCGACAAAGCGCTCGATCCTGCGTTCGGACCCGGGCGCAAGAAACGCGGTAAAACGACGCGCAGCGAGCAAATCCCCGAGTGTGGCTTCGAAGCGCTCCGGGTTGCGCACGTTTTCGTAGACTTCCATCCACAGCAGCGGCTCATCGATGCCCTGCAGCAGCCGGCCGACAATGCCGGCGCGATCTTCCAGCGCGCGCAGCACCGCCTCGATGACGCCGCGCGCGGCCGCGGCATGCGGCGCAGCGATCCGATAATAGACGTAGTAGTGGACCGGGGAATCGGGCTTCACGCGATGCGTCCGCGCGGCGCGGTGGCTTCCGGCAAGGCGTACGGCAGCGGCAGCAGCGAGACGGCAGGACCGTCGACCGCATCGAGCCGCAACTCGCCGCCGGCGATGGCGGTCATCTGGGCGACGAAAAGAAATTCGCCGCCACCGTCGGGTGCGGCATTTGCGTTGATAACGGTGCCGCAGGGTTGATCGCCGAAAGCCGGTGCGTACAGCCGAGCGCCTGGCGTCGGAACGATCTCGCCGTGCCCGAGCGCAAGCCGTTCCTTGAGGCGGCCCAGGTAGCGGGTGCGCGCAACGATCTCCTGCCCGGCATAGCAACCCTTTTCGAAGCTGATACCCCCCAGCGCGTCGAGATTGATCATTTGCGGGATGAACTGGTCCTGCGTCGGCGGCAGGATCATCGGCATGCCGGCGCGGATGGTAAGCCAGCGCCAGCATGGAAATCCCGCCGCGCGCACGCCATCGAGTCGATCCCAGAGCGCGGGGGCTCCGCCCGGCGCGACGAAGGCGATGAAGCGAGAGCCCGGCAGCGTCGCAACCGTTCCGCCGTCGATCGCCGCGGAGCGATACGGCGCGGGCGCAGAGCCGCCGGCGGCTGCGATGCACTGGAGAGCGACGGGCCCCCCGATGCCGATGCGCACCGACTGATCGCTTGCATCGTCGATTACGACCTTCGAGCGCAGGACGAACATCGAAAGGCGCCTGCGAATGGATTCGAGCAGCAGTCCGGGCAGCAGCAACTCGAAGTGCTCGGCATCGATGCGCCGGACAACGAAAGTCGCCAGCACGCGGCCCTTGGGCGAGCACCACGCCGAAAGCTGCAATGATCCTGGCGCAAGCGCCTCGACGTCGCTGGTGACCTGGCCTTGCAGGAAACTCTCCGCGTCGGCTCCGGAGACGCGCAATGCGGCCAACGCACCCAGGTCGCAGACGATGGCTGCATCGCGTGCCGCGGCCAATTCGCCTGCGGGGTTTCCGAAAGTGGCGACTGTCGCGCCGTCGAACGAGGCGCCGCGCGCGAGCAGGAAATCGGTCCAGGCAGTCATGGGAATGGCGGCATGGGGGCGCCAGTGATCGGAGTCTAAGGAAAACTGTGCTAAAATCGAATGTTAGCTTGGTTTGGCAGCGATCGCCGGTGAAGTAATGCCGCGATGCCGGGTAAATGCGGGCGAACGGCGGGAAAGGCAATGTTGCAGGCCGGCTTCCCACCGCGATTCAGCCGAGGCTCGACCGGTCCTCAAGCCAGGCAATTCGCAGATCCGCCCGTTCAGGGTGCCTCGCGCGGCGAAAGAGCCTCGCTGAGGCCCGATGGCGGATCGAGGCTCAACCCTGACAAGGAGTTTAGTGATGGCGGTAACAATGCGTCAAATGCTGGAAGCCGGGGTGCATTTCGGCCACCAGACCCGCTACTGGAACCCGAAGATGGCGGACTATATCTTCGGCCAGCGCAACAGGATTCACATCGTCAATCTGGAAAAGACGATGGCGATGTACCAGGAGGCGATCAAATACGTCCGCCAACTGGCCATGAACCGCGGCACGATCCTTTTCGTCGGCACCAAGCGCCAGGCGCGCGATATCGTCGCCGAGGAGGCGCAGCGGGCGGGTATGCCCTACGTCGACCACCGCTGGCTCGGCGGCATGCTGACGAACTTCAAGACCGTCAAGGTGTCGATCAAGCGCCTGAAGGATCTCGAGACGATGGCGCAGGATGGAACGTTCGAAAAGATGAGCAAGCGCGAGGCGCTGACCTTGCAGCGCGAGATGGACAAGCTCAACCGCAGCCTCGGCGGCATCAAGGAGATGAACGCGCTGCCCGACGCGCTTTTCGTCATCGACGTCGGCTACCAGAAAATCGCGGTGACCGAGGCGAAAAAACTCAATATTCCGATCGTAGGTGTCGTCGACACGAATCACTCGCCCGACGGCATCGCCTACGTGATACCCGGCAACGACGACTCGAGCCGCGCGATTCGCTTATATGCCCGCGGTATCGCCGACGCGATCCTCGAAGGTCGCAGCCAGGTGATCCAGGAAATCGTTCAGCCCGATGAATTCGTCGAAGTATCGGGAGACGAAGCGGCGGCGTGACCGCAAGGACCCGCGGCCCCTTCTTGATCGGTCTCGCCGGCTGCTCCGGCAGCCCGTGGGGATGGAAAAACGCAATGCGTCGCTCGGCGCCTGACTTTGCCGGGCGGCGACTCGAAGACCTGGAGCAAGCAGCATGGCGGAAATTACCGCAAGCATGGTGATGGACCTGCGCAGCCGGACGGGGCTGCCCATGATGGAATGCAAGAAGGCGCTGGCGGAAACCGGCGGTGACGCAGCGAAGGCCGAGGAGCTGCTCCGCATCCGGAGCGGCGCCAGGGCGTCGAAGGCGGCGGACCGCATCGCCGCCGAAGGCGTGATCGGTGCGTTTCTCTCGGCCGACGGCAAGACCGGAGCCATGGTCGAGTTGAACTGCGAAACCGATTTCGTGGCCCGCAACGCCGCTTTTGTCGCGTTCGCCAGAAAGCTGGCGCAGGTCGTCGCCGAGAAGCACCCGGCCGACGCTGCGTCGCTCGCGGCCTCGGCGCTCGACGGTGGAACGGTGGAGAGTGCGCGGCAGGCGCTGGTGCAGAAGATCGGCGAGAACGTGTTGATCCGTCGCTTCGTCCGGATTTCGACCCCGGGGAGGCTCGCGCAGTACCTGCACGGGGGCGGCCGCATCGGCGTGACCGTCGCGTACGAAGGCGGCGACGAGCAGACCGGCAAGGA
>Ga0075425_100005109_pt1 | contig 13602 bp, 13 predicted proteins | sample SoiMethybrSBSTD4_FD_75300 | JGI IMG/M metagenome (GOLD analysis project Ga0075425, IMG submission 75300) | Bulk soil microbial communities from a Populus tree surrounding site in Tennessee, USA - Soil MetaG P. TD hybrid SBSTD4 | ecosystem: Environmental > Terrestrial > Soil > Tree plantation...
TGGCCACGCCGTGCACGTGCAGGGGGATGCCGCCCTTGGAGTAGGCGCCGCGGACCTCGATGTCGATGGCGATGTTCGTGAGATCGACGCTGTCGATCAGCTCGAAGAGGGGCACGCGCAGGGCGCGCCCGCCGCGCACCACCCGATAGCCGACCTCCTTGTTGCCGACGTGGCGCACGCGGCCGGAGAAGATCAGGGCCTCGTTGGGGGCGCTCACATAGAGCAGCTTCTTGACGATCTGGCTCAGGGTGACGAAGACGACGAGGGCGGCCAGGCCGAGGACGATCAGGACGGGCATCATCGCGTCACCTCCTTGCGCCCGACCAGGGACCTTATGTCGAGGCCCACCGCGTCGGCCGTCTCCGACATCACCCGCGCCACCGCGGCCGGGAAGTTGGCCACGAAGGCCGCGTAGGCCTGGCCGTCGCCGCCGTCCACGATGTCGAGCTCGCCGATCTGGGTCTGGGCCACGCGCGCGACCGCCGCCTCCACGAACGACCGGAGCTGCTGGAGGAGGTAGACCTCGCGGCCGTTCTGGCCCGCCGCCTTCCATTCCGCGGAGACGAGCTTGAGGGCCTCCGCCGCCGCCCGTCCGTTCTCGACGAGGGGCGCGGCCTCGCCGCGGGCCTGGGCCTCCGCGGCCTGGCGGGCGGCGGCCGCGGGCAGCACGACGTCGCATTCCAGGCGCAGCTTCTCCAGCTCGCCGCGCAGGCGCTGGAGCTCCTGCTCCGCGGTGGAGCGCGCGGTCTCGGCCGCGATGGCCGCCTCGTTCTCGATCGACTTGGCCTGCGCCTCCATCTTGGCCAGCTCCGCCCGGAGCTGGTTCCGCTTGGTGAGGACGGTGGCCTCCGCCTTCTTCTGCGCGGACTCCGCGCGCTGGCGGGCCGAGGCCTGCTCCTCCGCGATCTTCTGGTTGGCCTCGTTCTCCGCGTTCTGGGCGTCGCGGATCATGAGGGCGATGCGGGCGCGGCCGAGGTTCTGCAGGTACTGCTGCTCGTCGGAGACGTGCTGGACCTTGAGCACGTCCAGCTCCAAACCGAGCTTGTCGAAGTCGTCCTGGGCGTGCTTCTTCAAGGTCTCGGCGAACTTCAGGCGGTCCTCGTTGACCTCCTCCGGCGTGAGCTGGGCCAGCACCTCGCGCAGCACGCCTTCCAGGGTCTGGCGCGCCACCACCGCGATCTGCTGCGGGGTGGTGCCCAGGAAGCGCTCGACGGCGTTGCGGACGTAGGCCGGGTTGTTGGAGATCTTCACGTTGGCGATGGCCTTGACGTCGAGGGGGATGCCGCTCTTGGAGTAGGCGTTGGTGACGGTCACCTCCACCATGAAGAGGCGCATGTCCATCCGGTTCACCGTCTCCAGGATCGGGATGCGCACGGCCCAGCCGCGCCGCACCACCTTGTAGCCGGTGGACTGGCCGTTGGGCAGGGTGTGCTTGCGGCCCGAGAAGATCAGGATCTCGTTCGGGCGGCAGATGTAGAGGAACCCCTTCACGATGGCGACGAAGAACGTGAGCGCGACCACCGCGCCCACCGCCGCCGCCAGGAGGACGATGGCCGTCCCCAGGCTCACGCCACCGATTTCCGCTCCCGTCATGACGTCCCTCCTGACAGAGGCACGGGCGCGACCAGCGCCACGTCCTCACGCACCTCGACCACCACGACCTCGGCCCCGGCCGGAATCGGCGGGCCGCTGGTCGTGGCCTTCATGTCCACCTGCTGTCCTCCCAGGTCCAGACGGATCTTGCCGGGGCGGTCGGCCGCGCAGGGCAGCAGCACGCGCGCGCGCCGCCCGGCCGCCTCGTGCAGCGAGGCTGCGCCCGAGGCGGCCGCGCTCCCGAGCCTCGCGAACGTGAACCCGGCCGCGAGCCCGGCGACCACGCCGCTCGCCAGCGCGATGAGCAGGGCCGATGTGCGGCCCGTGATGCCGGGAATGTGCAGGGCGGCGCCCACGAAGCCGAAGGCGAAGAGCCCATAGATGAAGGAGCGAATGGAGAGCAGGCCCGGCCCCGCTCCATGGTGCTGGATGTCGAGCGAATGCCCGGGGTCCACCGTGTCGTGGCCACCGGAGATGGCCTGCACGAGCATGAGTCCCCCGCCGACGACCAGGGCCAGGACGTAGACGAGCCACATAGAGGAGGCCGGGAGTATTGCACGTTGGCGGTGGAGTCAGGAACGGCGCCGCCGCCCCGAATCCCCGTGAGCCTGCTCACAGGCCCCCGAAACGGTCCGGGGAGTGACTCGTCCAAGTCCTGACCGGCGGAGGCGTCAGAGACGGCCCCCGCCCGATTCGCACGACGTACGGGTTCCCCTGGAAAACACACTGGTTCATTTCCACGGGCGCGGCGCTTTCGCCGCCCCGCGTGAGGTGGCTCTTGCCCGACGGAGAGCGGAGTTTGGACTACGAGTCATTCAAGGACGTCGTTCGCCAGGCGGGCGAGCGGCGCGTCGCGCAGGGCGGCCTGGTGCCGATCCCCGAGCTGCGGCGGCAGATCCCCGCGCTCGACCGCCGGTCCTTCGACGACTACGTGCTCGCGCTCCATCGCGAAGGTGCGATCCACCTCCTGAGCCACGTCGAGCCGGACAAGCTCGCCTCCGACGTGCGGGAGCAGTGCGTGATCCATCCCACCGGCACGTTGTTGTACTGGCTGCGGTGGCTCTGAGGGCCTAACTGGGCCGGGGGCCTTGTCCCCCCTGCGGGCCGGCCGTACGCTGGGGGATCGCTCGATGGAATCGCCCCCTGGCACGGCCGAGCTCTTCGACCACGCCCCCGTGGGCCTCTGGGCCGCCGGCCCCGACGGCTCCCGTACCTATTTCAACCGCCAATGGCTCGCCTTCACCGGCCGCACCCTCGCCGCGGAGCGGGAGAACGGCTGGACGGAGGGCATCCACCCGGACGATTTCGAGGCCTGCCTGGGGACCTACCTGCGCGCGGTCCACGGACGGCGGGCCTTCGAGCTGGAATACCGGCTGCGCCGCTTCGACGGCGAGTACCGCTGGATGCACGACACCGGCATCCCGCACTATTCCGACGACGGCACCTTCGTCGCCTACGTGGGATCGGCGGTGGACATCACCGACCGGCGGCGCGCCCAGGACGAGCGCGAGCGGCTGCTGCAGGACGCGGAAGCGGCCAGCCGGGCCAAGGACCAGTTCCTGGCCACCCTCTCCCACGAGCTGCGCACGCCCCTGAACGCGGTGGTGGGCTGGGCGCACATGTTGCGCTCGGGCAAGCTCGACGAAGCGGCGGCGGCGCGCGCGATCGAGACCATCGACCGCAACGCCCGCGCGCAGAGCCAGCTCATCTCGGACATCCTCGACATCTCGCGCATCGTGTCCGGCAAGCTGCGCCTGAACGTGCGGCCGGTCGAGCTCACTCCCGTCGTGGAGGCGGCCCTGGACACGGTGCGCCCTTCGGCGGAGGCGAAGGGCATCCGCCTCCAGGCCGTGCTCGACCCCGGCGCCGGCCCCGTGTCCGGCGACGCCGACCGGCTGCAGCAGGTGGTCTGGAACCTCCTCGCCAACGCCATCAAGTTCACGCCCCGCAACGGGCGGGTGCAGGTCCGCCTGTCCCGCATCAACTCGCACATCGAGCTGCGCGTGGAAGACACGGGCGTGGGCATCGGGCCGGAGTTCATGCCCCACGTCTTCGAGCTGTTCCGGCAGCGGGACGGCACGCCCTCGCGGCAGCACGGGGGGCTGGGCCTGGGCCTCGCGCTGGTGAAGCACCTCGTCGAGCTGCACGGAGGGAGCGTGGAGTGCGCGAGCCCCGGTGAGGGCATGGGCTCCGTGTTCTCGGTCAAGCTCCCCCTGATGATCGTGGCCTCGCGCATGGAAGGGGTGCATCCGACCGCGGAGACGGGCGCGGCCATGCCACCCGCGCCGTCCCTCGACGGCGTGTCCGTACTGGTCGTGGACGACGACCCCGACGCGCGCCATCTCATCTCGACGCTTCTCGAGGAGCGGGGCGCGAAGGTGCGTGCGGTGGGTTCCTCGGAGGAGGCGCTGGCCGCACTGGAGTCGGACCCGCCGGACGTCCTCGTGAGCGATATCGAGATGCCGGGGCAGGACGGATACGCCCTGATGCGGGCCATTCGCGCCCTGCCCCCCGAGCGCGGGGGCCGCGTTCCCGCGGCCGCGCTCACCGCCTACGCGCGCACGGAAGACCGGATGCAGGCGCTCCTCGCGGGATTCCATCTCCACATGCCGAAGCCGGTGCAGCCCGCGGAGCTGGCCGCGGTCGTCGCGAGCCTGGCCGGCCGCACGCGTTAGTCATTCACCGGCGCCGGTCGTCGCCTCGCCGGTGTCACACGCCCGTCGCGGAACATGTGATCCAGGTCTCTCGTATCGCCATTTGAATCTTGCGCTTCCTGCGCGTGTCATGACCGCCCCCAGCCCCCTCAGCCCGCTTTCCGGCCGCCGTCGGCGGAGATAAGATGGGGGGCTCCGAGGAGATCACGTTGAGCGATCTGAAAGGCGAGCTGGCCTCGCTTCGCATCGACCGCGACCGGCCGGCCCGGAGCCCGTGGCGCTGGCCGCTCCTTCTCTTGATACCGGTGCTGGTCCTGCTGGGCGGGCTCTACGCCTTCCGCGCGCGTGACGCCTTCAGCGCGGTGACGGTCGAGACGGCGAACGCGAGCCTGACCAGCGGCGGCAGCGGCTCCGCTCCCGCGGGAACGCCGATCCTGGCCGCCTCCGGTTACCTCGTCGCGCGCCGCAAGGCGGTGGTGTCGGCCAAGATCCAGGGCCGGCTGGCCGAGCTGCGCGTCGAGGAGGGCAGCCGCGTGCGCGAGGGTGAGCTGATCGCGCGGCTGGAGAGCAGCGACTACGAAGCGCAGGTCCGTCGCGCGACCGCATCCGTGGAGCGTGCCCAGGCCGACCTCGCCGAGGCCGAGAGACAGGCGCGCGTGGCCCGCGGCCTCACCGAACAGAAGGTGATGGCGCAGGACTCGCTCGACGCCGCCGACAGCCGTGCGCGCATCGCGCAGGCGGCTCTGGGCCAGGCCCGCGCCGACCTCGGATTCGCCGAGGCCCAGCTCTCGAATACGCGCATCCTCGCTCCCTTCAGCGGCGTCGTGGTGAAGAAGATGGCGGAGGTGGGCGAGAGCGTGGCCCCCATCCCGCCCGGGGTGAACCTCTCGACTTCCTCCGGCGCGGTGGTGGCCCTGGCCGACCTCGACACCCTGGAGACGGAAGCGGACGTCGCGGAGTCCAACGTCGCCCGCCTCGGCCCCAACCAGCCGGCGGAGGTGACGGTGGAGGCGTTCCCGGACAAGAAGTACCGCGCCGTCCTCCGCCAGATCATCCCCACCGCCGATCGCACCAAGGCGACGGTGCAGGTGAAGGTCACCCTGCTCGAAAAGGATGCGCAGCTGCGGCCGGAGATGAGCGCGAAGGTGCAGTTCCTGGAGCCGGCGAAGGCGGAGTCGGCGGAGCCGTCGGCGGTGGCCGCGTCCGTGATCAGCGCGCCCGCCGCCGCCATCGTGCAGCGCGACGGGAAGCCCGTCGTGTTCGAAGTGGTCGGCGGCCGCGCCCGCCAGCGGGGCGTGGTCGCGGGAGCCGAGCGTCAAGGGCAGGTGGTGGTGAAGGAGGGCCTCCGCGGGACGGAGACCCTCGTCGTGCGTCCCCCGGAGACGCTCAAGGACGGGGACGCGGTGAGGACTAAAGGATGAGCAGCGCTCAAGCGAACGCAGTCCGGGCCGCGGCGGCCCCGGAGACGGCCGAACCGATGGTCGACGTCCGCAAGGTGCGGAAGGTCTACCGGCGCGATGCCGAGGAGCTGACGGTGCTCGCCGGCATCGACCTGCAGGTGCCCGCGGGTGAGTTCGTCGCCCTCATGGGACCGTCGGGCTCCGGCAAGACGACCCTGCTGAACCTCATCGCCGGCATCGACCGGCCGACGTCGGGGCAGGTCATCGTCGCCGGCACCGACGTGGCCCGCCTGAGCGAGAGCGAGCTCGCCAAGTGGCGCAGCCGCAGCGTCGGGTTCATCTTCCAGTTCTACAACCTCATCCCCGTGCTGCGGGCGGTGGAGAACGTGGAGCTGCCGCTGCTCCTCACCAGCCTCTCCAAGCGGGAGCGCCGTGAGCGCGCCCTCACCGCCCTGAAGGTGGTCGGCCTGGCCGACCGCTCCGGCCACTATCCGCGCCAGCTCTCCGGCGGACAGGAGCAGCGCGTGGCCATCGCGCGCGCGATCGTCGGCGATCCCAGCGTGCTGGTGGCGGACGAGCCCACGGGCGACCTCGACGCCAAGAGCGCCGAGGACATCCTGGCCCTGATGGAGACGCTGAACCGCGAGTTCCACAAGACGATCGTCATGGTGACCCACGACCCGCGCGCGGCCTCCCGCGCGCACGTCCAGCACCACCTCGAGAAGGGCGTGCTGAAAGCGGACTGAGGAAGCCATGAAATTCCTGCCTTTCGTCCTCAAGCACCTGCGCCGGAACTGGGTACGGACCCTGTCCACGGTCGTGGCCATGGCCATCTGCATCTTCCTGTTCTGCACGCTGCAGACGGTGCTCGTCTCCATCAACGACCTGCTGGCCAGCACGAGCGCGAACCGCCTGATCAGCCGCAATGCGGTCAGCCTGGTCTTCAACCTGCCCCTCTCCTACGGGGCGCGCATCGCCGCCATCCCGGGCGTCAAGCGCGTGGCGACCACCGCCTGGTTCGGCGGCTCCCTGCCCGCGAAGAAGGAAGGCAAGGCGGACGCGGGGGCGGAGACCACGACGGACTGGAGCCAGTTCTTCCCGAACATGGCCGTGGAAGCGGAGCCGTACTTCCAGATGTATCCCGAGTTCGTGATCCCGCCCGACCAGTACCGCGCCTTCAACGAGGACCTCAAGGGCGCGGTCATCGGGCGCAAGCTCGCGACCAAATACGGCTGGAAGGTCGGTGATCACTTCTTCCTGGAGAGCTTCATCCCGCCCTACCGGAAGAAGGACGGCCCCTTCGAGTTCCAGGTGGACGCGATCTTCGACACCGATCCCGTCAAGCACCCGAACACCGACACGAACTTGATGCTCTTCCACTTCAAGTACCTCTACGAGGCGACGGGGCGGCGCATCGCGGCCGGGACCTACGCGATCGAGATCGGCGACGCCTCCCAGGCCGGAGCCCTCAGCAAGGCCATCGACGCCCAGTTCGAGAACAGCGACGCCCAGACCCACACCGAGACCGAGCAGGCCTTCACGGCCAGCTTCATCGCCATGGCCGGCAACCTGGCCTTCCTCCTCAACAGCATCGGCCTCGCCGTCAGCTTCACGATCCTGCTCGTCACCGCGAACACCATGAGCATGGCCGTGCGCGAGCGGCGCACCGAGATCGCCGTGCTGAAGACGCTTGGCTTCTCGAGCCTCCAGGTCATGGGGCTCATCGTGGCCGAGGCCATCGCCCTCGGCGCCTTCGGGGGCGCGCTGGGCCTCGGCGGCAGCCAGGGGCTGATGTGGTTCCTCCTGCACACGCCGATCAAGGACATGCTGGCCGGCATCGGCTTGAGCGAGCTGCACCTCAAGCCGGTCATCGCCGCCACCGGCTTCGCGGTCGCGCTGGGCCTGGGCTTCGCCGCCGGGTTCGTGCCCGCGATGAACGCCTACCGGTCCCGCATCACCGACATGTTGAGGACGGTCTGATGGCTCTTCCCCTCTCCTACAACGTCCGCAACGTCCGCAACCGCTGGCAGGTGACCCTGCTCGCCATCTCCGGGATCGCCCTGGTGGTGGCGGTGTTCACGGTGCTGATGTCGATGTCCGAAGGCTTCGCCACCGCGCTGCGCACGACCGGCCGGCCCGACAACGCGATGATCGTGCAGCGCGGCTCCGCCTCCGAGCTCACCTCCTGGATCCCGCTCGACCAGCGCCAGATGATCGTGGTGCGGGACGAGGTGGAGCGCGGAGCGGACGGCCAGCCCCTGGCCTCGCCCGAAGACGTCGTGGTCACCATGAAGCCGAAGAAGGACGGCGAGCCCACCAACATCAGCGTCCGCGGCGTCAGCCCGCGCGCGTTCGAGGTGCGGAGCGGGATCAAGATCGTCCAGGGCCGGACCTTCACCCCCGGCCTCTACGAGGTCATCGTGGGGGAGAAGATCGCGAAGCGCGTCCAGGGCCTCGACATCGACTCCGCGGTGAAGCTCCAGAAGCACGAATGGAAAGTCGTCGGCATCTTCACTTCGCGGGGCGGGGCCTTCGAGAGCGAGATCTGGGGCGACGCCGAGGTCATGGGCGCCGACTTCGGGCGCAGCGGCGGGTCCAACGCGATGAGCGTCCGGCTCAAGCCGGGCGCGGACGTGGCTTCGCTGGACCGCTGGATCCGCTCGAACCCGCAGATGCAGCTCCAGGCGGTGTCGGAGAAGAAGTACTACGACGACCAGGCGGGGCCGCTGGCCAAGATCCTCCGCATCCTGGCCAACTTCGTGGCCGCCATCATGGGCATCGGCGCGGTCTTCGGGGCCATGAACACCATGTACGCGATCGTGGCCGCGCGTACCCGCGAGATCGGCACCCTGCGCGCGCTCGGCTTCTCGCGGCGGGCCATCCTCTTCTCGTTCGTCCTGGAGTCGGTCACCCTCGCCCTCATCGGCGGCGTCATCGGCTGCCTGCTCGCCGTGCCCATGAACGGGTATTCGACGGGAACGGGCCAGACCCAGAGCTTCAGCGAGATCGCCTTCGCCTTCCGCATCACGCCTCCCATCGTCGGGATCGCCGTCGCCTTCGCGGTCGTCATGGGGCTGATCGGGGGTCTCCTGCCCGCGCTGCGCGCGGCGCGCCTGCCCATCACGTCCGCCCTGCGCGAAGCCTGATCGCCCGCGACGCACGCGCGCTCCCGTCCTTTACGATGAGGACGTGAGCGCGCCCCTCCTGGAGCCGTCGCCGGAAGGCCTGCGCTGCGCGGCCGGCGGCTTCCACGTCGACCCCTGGGGCGCCGCCGCCGTGGCCGTGATCACGCACGTGCACGGCGACCACCTCGTCCCCGGCTCCGCCCGCTACATCTGCTCCGCCCCTTCGCTTCCCTTCCTGCGCAAGCGCCTCGGCTCCGAGGTCGCGGCGGAAGGCGTGCCCTACGGTGAGCCGTTCCGCCTCGGCGACGTCACGGTGTCCTTCCATCCCTCCGGCCACGTCCTGGGCGCGGCCCAGATCCGGCTGGAGGCGGGAGGCGAGGTCTGGGTCGTCTCCGGCGACTACAAGCGCGCGCCCGACCCGACGTGCGTTCCCTTCGAGGTCGTTCCCGCGGACGTGTTCGTCACGGAGGCGACGTTCGCCCTGCCCCTCTACCGCTGGCACGACCCGCAAGCCGTCGTGCGCGAGATCCTGGCCTGGTGGGACGGGAACCGGGCGGCCGGCGTCGCCTCCGTGCTCTTCGCCTACGCGATGGGGAAGGCGCCGCGCATCCTGGCCGAGCTCGCGCGGCTGACCGATCCCGAGCGCGTGGTGCTCGTGCACGGCGCCGTGGAGGGGCTGGTCGAGCTCTACCGCGAGGCGGGCGTGGCCATGCTGCCGACGGCGCGCGTGAGCGAGACCGCGCGCGGCCGGTCCTTCGCGGGCGAGCTGGTCCTGGCGCCGCCCGCGGCCAGCGGCAGCACCTGGATGCGCAGGTTCGGCGCCCACGAGACCGCGTTCGCATCGGGCTGGATGCGCGTCCGCGGCACGCGGCGGCGGAAGGGGTTCGACCGCGGCTTCGCCCTCTCCGACCACGCGGACTGGCCCGCTCTCCTGCGCACGATCGAAGAGACCGGCGCCCGCCGCGTGCTCGTGACCCACGGCTACGCGGACGAGCTGTCGCGCTACCTGCGCGAGCGCGGAAGCGACGCGAGCGCTCTCGCCACTCCGTTCCAGGGCGAGGCGGACCTGGCGTGAAGTCCTTCGCCGCCCTCTACGACGCGCTGGACCGCACGACCTCCACGAACAAGAAGGTCTCCGCTCTGGCCGCCTATTTCGCGGCCGCCCCGCCCGCGGACGCGGCCTGGGCCCTCTACTTCCTCACCGGGCGCAAGATCAAGCGCCTCATCCCGAGCCGCGTCCTCTGGGAGCTGACGCGTGACCTCACGGGCTGGCCGGAGTGGCTCCTCGAGCATTGCTACGCCGCCGTCGGCGACTTCGCAGAGGCGATGGCGCTCCTCAACGACGGCGGGGACGCCGTCACGCCCGTGGACCTGCCCCTCGCGCGCTGGATCACCGAGCGCGTCCTTCCGTTGAAGGACATGGACGCGGGCGAGCAACGCGAGGCCATGCGCCGCTACTGGGGCGAGCTCGACGTGCCGCAGACGTTCGTCCTCAACCGGATCATCACCGGCGAGTTCCGCGTGGGCGCCTCCGCCACCCTCGCCATCCGCGCCCTGGCCCAGGTGGCCGGGGTGCCGCCCGCCATCATGGCCCACCGCGTGATGGGGGACTGGCCACCGACGGAGGCGTTCTTCTCCGGGATCCTCGCCGAAGCAGCCGCGGAGCCCGCGACGTCGCGGCCCTATCCCTTCTTCCTGGCCTCGCCCCTCGAGGCGCCGGTGGAATCGCTGGGCCCGCGCGCGGAATGGCTCGCGGAATGGAAATGGGACGGCATCCGCGCCCAGATCGTGCGCCGCCGCGGCGAGACCTTCGTCTGGTCGCGGGGCGAGGAGCTGCTGGCCGGGCGATTCCCGGAGCTGGAGGCGGCGGCCACCCACCTGGCCGACGGCGTGGTCCTCGATGGCGAGGTGCTCGCCTATCGCGACGGCGTGCTGCCCTTCGCGGTGCTTCAGACGCGCATCGGGCGCCAGAAGCTCACGGCGAAGGTGCTCGCCGACGCGCCCGCCGCCTTCATGGCCTACGACCTGCTCGAGGACGGCGGCGACGACATCCGCGCGCGCCCGCTCTCCGAGCGCCGCGCCCGGCTGCGGCCGCGCCTCGACGGCGTCTCGCCGCGTTTGCTCCTCTCGCCGGAAGTGGACGCGCCCTCGTGGGAGGGGCTGGCCGCGCTCCGCGCGGAGGCCCGCCGCCGCAACGTGGAGGGGCTGATGCTGAAGCGTCTCGACTCCCCCTACCAGGCGGGACGGCGGCGCGGCGACTGGTGGAAGTGGAAGATCGACCCCTTCACCGTCGACACCGTGATGATCTACGCCCACCCCGGGCACGGCCGCCGCGCCACCCTCTTCACGGACTACACCTTCGGGGTGTGGCAGGAGGGCCAGCTGGTACCGGTGGCCAAGGCGTATTCGGGCCTCTCGGACGAGGAGATCCTGGAGCTCGACGCCTGGATCCGCCGCCACACGATCGAGAAGTTCGGCCCCACGCGCGCGGTGGAGCCGACGCAGGTCTTCGAGATCGCCTTCGAAGGGATCGCGCCGTCGACGCGCCATCGCGCGGGGCTGGCCGTCCGCTTCCCGCGCATCCTCCGCTGGCGGAAGGACAAGCCACCCGCGGAGGCGGACACGCTGGAAGGGCTGCGCGCGTTCCTGACCTCCCCTTGACCGCCGGCCGCCCCCTCAGCGCAGCGCGGTGAGGCCGAAGACCTCCACGTCCACCCCGGACGCGAAATGAACGAGCGGATCGCGCGGCGGACGCACGAGGCCGGCGACCGCGATCAAGTCCTCCGCCAGCCCCTCCACCGCCGCCTCCTGCATCGGGTACGGGACATGGTGCACGCGGCCCTGGTAGAGGCGGCCGCCGTGCGCGGCATAGAGGACGTAGCGCTCGAGCAGGAAGTGTTCCAGCGTGCCCGGGTGCGCGGGCGCGGCCGCGCCCCGGGGCTCGTATTCGACCGCACACGTGCCCGGCCGCGGCCCGGGCGCGATCCGACGCGAACGGAAATGGACGCGCGCGCCGCGGACGTCCGACGCCATCTCCGCGAACCGGTACGGGAGGTGATAGAGGGCGCGGGCGACGTGGACGGCGACGCGGCTGGAAGCATCGAGGCTGAAGAACCAGACGCCGGGATCGCGGCCGCGGTCGTGCACGTACGTCCGCACGTTCACCTCGACGAAGCTCGAGATGCCGGGGATCGCGGGCAGCAGCCGCGGCCGGGCCCCGCGCACGACGAAGGGCACGAGGCCGACCCAGGCCTGGCCGGCGTAGGTATCGAGGGTGAGCCCGCGCGGGAGCAAGGGCCTCAGCTCCTCGGACGGGATCGGCCAATGCAGGAAGAGGAGGCGGGCCCAGCGCTGCCTCATGGCGGCGCGGCCCCCCGGCCGCACCGTGGGAGCGATGCGATCGATGCCGTCGGCCGTCGTCATACCGGCCATTGTCCGACGAAAAAAAGCCCGGGGCTCGCGCCCCGGGCCACGGATCCCGCCGTCAGCGGCGGCTATTCCGAGATGTCCTCGTCCTCGCGGGAGCCTCGATCGCGGCTGGAGTCCCGGTCCGAGCGGCCGGACGAGGGTCCGGACGTGCGACCGGATGGACTGCGGTCACGGTGGCCCGAGCTGGAGCCCATGCTGCTCGAGCCCATGTTCCGGCCCGAGTTGCGATGGCGGCCCTGCTCGTCGAAGTCGCGTGTCCTGCCCTGGTTGGAGCCGCTGCCGCTTCCCATGTTCTTGCTGTCGCGCATAGAAAACCCTCCGCGTGAAACCGCCTGATGTGGATGTTCCCGAGGGCGGGAAACATCACTCCTGATTCGAATGTAGGTAGCGGACGGTGGCCCGTCAACGGAAGTGATTACACGGCCGATTTGTACTTACTTCGCGCTGATCCTCTTCGACAGGAACTCGAGGCTCGAAGGCAGCACCGACCGGACGTATTCGTAGCCGTGATCGCCCGGGCGGAGCGCGAACTCGTGCGCGATCCCGCGCGCCTGGAGACGGCGGTGCAGCTCCTCGTGGCCGGCGCCGAGGCCGTAGCGGTCGTGGTCGCCACAATCGAACGAGAGGGCGGGCACCGAGCTCGCGTTCGCCTTCTGCGCCCAGTCGAGGGGGTCGTTCGCTTTCCACAGCGCGAGGTCGGGAGGCTCGCCGAAGACGCGAGCGAAGGCCGCGAGCTGGTACGGGTCCGCGCCTTGGCCCGGCCGCGGCGGCCCCGACAGCAGCAGCATCGCGCTGTGGGTCGCCACCGCCGCGAAGAGTTCCGGGTGGCTCAGCGCGATGCGCAACGCGGCGTACCCACCCATGGACACGCCGAAGAGCGCGCGGCCGGCCCGTTCGCGGCGCACCCGATAGGTCGACTCCGCGTACGCGATCGCGTCCTTGGTGACGAGGTCCTCGTAGGCGCCCTGGGGCGAGTTCAGGAAGAACGAATTGCCGCCGTCCACGGCCACCACCACGAACTCCGGCAGGACGTGGCGGGCCCAGAGGTCGTCGAGGATCGGAGCCAGGCCCCGGCGTTGCCAGAACTGGCTGGACTCGAAGAGGCCATGCAACGCGTAGACGACGGGGTACGTCTTCGCGCCCTCCGCATAAGACGGGGGGAGGTGCACCGCGCAGCTCACGTCGCGGCCGAGGGCGGCGGAATGAAGCGTCGCGACGCGCACCTCCGCTCTCAGCGGAGCGGCCGCGGCCAGGGCCGCGGTCACGGCGAATAAAGCAATCCCTCGTGTCTTCACGATGTCCTCCGCGTGGCCGGCCGCCCGCGCCGGCCCAGGTGACGATTGACGTCGGCGAGCACCGTGTCCATCCCGGCCGCGGTGAGCTTGCCCGTGAACGTGTTCT